>Ga0102938_10000209_pt1 | contig 40980 bp, 22 predicted proteins | sample SalPonR2_B_D2_MG_FD_84516 | JGI IMG/M metagenome (GOLD analysis project Ga0102938, IMG submission 84516) | Salt pond soil microbial communities from South San Francisco under conditions of wetland restoration - Salt Pond MetaG R2_B_D2_MG | ecosystem: Environmental > Aquatic > Marine >...
CATAGATATTCTTCAGCCCTCTTACACATTTTTAAAAAATGAATCCACCAAAGCCTCATTAATTGAAAATGGTGATTTCGAAACCGGCGATTTTACCGGTTGGGAAGTGCATGCCGATAATGCATTAGTTCAAGGTGCGGATGACATGGGTGATCCATCCCAACTTATTGACGGAGCGTATTCGGCTTACAAAAACTGGGGTACTGGTGATATCATTTCGCAGGTGGTTGAACTTGAAGCCGGGCAGGAATATACCCTGAGTTTTGAAGGTTTTTTGGCTTGGGACTGGATTTATCTCTATGCAAGAGTATTTGATACTTCTAACAATGAAAAAATAGCTGAGACTAATGTACACAAAGCCGATTCAATTTCTGCGACTATAGACTTTGTTGCACCCGAAGACGGGTCGGTAGAGATCAGATTTAACAAATGGGCCGATTCTCCAGGAAGAGTTGGTATCGACAATATTACGTTGGTGGAGGCCGAAACCGCCACCAGTAATGAATCAGACATGGAACAACCCAAAAAGATTCAGCTCAGTCAAAACTATCCAAATCCATTTAACCCATCAACAAGCATCAGTTTTACCCTGCCAGAGGCTTCTAATATAACTCTTAGCATACACAATATGATTGGACAGGAAGTGGCTGTACTTGTGGATGGGCGACGAACGGCTGGTGAACACACGATTGCATTTGATGCATCAAACCTTTCAAGCGGCATATACATGTATCGCTTAAAATCCGGTTCAACGACAATTACCAAAAAAATGACCCTAATGAAGTAAAATGTGTCAGTAATTTAATTTTGAATAGTCCGGCTTAAACTCCTGCAAAACCCTTCAACTGGCTTCCAGTTGAGGGGTTTTTAAAACTGGTATAATTGTAATTATCGATCCAAAAGGAGCCTTATGAAGAGAATAGATCCTGATGGACTGAAAAATAATGGCTGCTTAAAAACTTATTTTAATGTCATTATCGGTGAATTACGTATCCCACGCGCAGCAAGTGTGGAAGTATGGGAAATTCAATGACAATGCCGTCATACGAGGCGTGATACGCTCATCCTATAAGCACGACACAGATATCACCAAATTTTTGTTAAACTTTAAATAACCTTTATAACCCCGTACCTAAGCGAAGAGCAGGGTTTGTAAAGCCCTCTAAATGGGTATTAATACCAAGAAAAAATGAAATATATATCTATCGATTTTTATAGGTCTTTTATTTAACGGCTGTAAAGAGAACGCTACTGGCAATAATGAGACTGATAATGAACTGTACCAAACTGAAGAGGTTGCTTTAGAGAAAAAGGTGCTGCAATGGCGTACAAAAATAAAACCTGGTCTACACGAATCAGTAGACTGCAGGCACACTGGCATTATTCATGGGGGCTGAAAATGCAACCAACACGCCCTGCAGGTGTAGAGTTTGTTCCGATGTTTTGGGGAAAATGGACAATTAACAATGATAAACAGATCAATTACATTAAAGATTTAGCTGCTTCAGGTGACATAAACTAGGTTTTGGGCTTTTACGAACCTGACAGAGAAGACCAAGCAAGTATGACCGTTCAGCAACCAGTAAATTTATGGCCGAAACTTGAAGCTTTGAATATACCATTGGTCAGCCCTGCTCAGGCAAATTGGAATAGAGCCTGGATGGGTAACTTTATGAAACAAGTAGTGGAGAAAAATCTACGCGTTGACTACATCGCAATTCACTGTTACGGTCCTCCAAATACAGATAATTTCATCCGAATGTTACGAAAAATCTATTATCTGTATTAACGTCCTATTTGGATTACTGAATTTGCAGTTGCCGATTGGCAAGCTAACTCTCTTGCGGATAAAAGATACTCAAAAGAACAGGTTCTTGATTTTATGAAGACGGTTCTGCCCCAGATGGGTAAACTTCCCTTTGTGTATCGGTATTCTTGGTTTAATGGCAAACCAAATGGGAAGGTACTCGGTAATTCAGTGCTGCTCGATGAAAATGATGAACTCACAGAATTAGGTCGGTTTTATGCAAATCATTCCCCGAATTTAGACCCGGGTCCTGGTGATGATTCATGGTATAATGGCTCTGATGATGAGGATAATAATGGTGGTAATGGAGGTGAGTTACTATTTTCGATGCAAGCCGAAGATGCTGACCTGACGAATGCTGGTGTAACATCCATGGCATTAGCATGCTCTAATAAATCAGGTACGGGTATAGTTTTTATGGACGGTCTTAAAGCTGGTGACAGTGACCGTGAGCTTAAAATTACAGATGTTCATATTGAAACTGCAGGAACCTATGATTTAGAAATCACCTATTTTTCAAAAGCTGAAAGCCAGTTGGAAGTAATAGTAAATCAGGAAGAACCCATAATCGAAACAAGTTTTAGTACACCCGGTTTCTGTTTTGAAACTTGTAGCCGCACAGTCACTATTGAAATTGAACTGGATGCAGGCACTAATCAACTGACATTCAGTCCCGTTCAAGGAAAACTATCCCCCTATCTGGATAAATTTACTATCTACGATAATTAGGTCTTTGATCATTTCTTCAGATGCAGTTTTTATTAATAACTGTGAGTGCATGTTACCGATTCTTTTGCGGTATTGACGCTCTAATATGCTACCAAAACCTTTAGCTCGAAATTCAAGCAGGCTAATGGATTGTGAGTAGCAGATCAGATTTTAAACTCAAGCTGAGTATTAGGTCAATAATTGTACCTGGCGCACATCTCACTCATTTTGTATATATTTTTCGCAAGTAAACAGGACTATCTAAAAGCTCTTTGAAGCTGTTTTTCATTTTATAGAAGGTCAAACAAAACAGTTCATTTTTTACAGCTGGAAAAAATACATTCACCTTATTCAGGTTGATATAGTATCTGAACTCAGATAGTAATTTGCTTATCGAGTATAGAAGATGCCTTTAATTGCCCGATTACATATTATCAACTACACAGTGACAGCTACTTCATCACAAACCTCTACTCAATATTCATTTCAGAAATGATGGTTTTATCATCCAATTGCTTGATTCGCTCGAGTATGGCTTTCATCTCTTCAACTTTCTCAGGATATTGTCCAGCCAGATTTGTTGTTTCTCCCGGATCCTGATCTAAATTAAACAGGTAGTCCGTATCTTTTTCCGGCATGGGCGTACTTATTGGATTCTCTCTGGAATTATGCTTCATGTCAGCAAATGGTGGTGGAGTTGTAGCGGGAATTAGTTTCCACTCTCCCATTCGAAAACCATAATAATCCTGGCCAGCTCCCTGTTGAAGAACATATGGCCTGCTTTTTTCAGATTTACCCAACATTGTATCCAAGTTGTTTATACTGTCCATACGATCACTATCGGGAAGTTCTACCCCAATTAACCCTGCCAGCGAAGCCATTAAATCGACCTGACTGAAGGCTGCAGCCGATCGCTTTCCTTCAGGGACAACACCTTTCCAGTTGACTATAAATGGTAAACGAGTTCCACCCTCATAGGCTGTATATTTACCGCCTCTGAGTGGTCCGTTAGCCTTGTGGCCATTTGCATCTTCAATGGCTCCATCTTTATATCCATCATCATAGATAGGCCCATTATCACTGGAAAAAATTACCAATGTTTCCTCACGTATACCAAGCTCATCAAGAACAGCAAATATCTCACCCACAGCCCAGTCCAATTCAACGACATGATCGCCTCTCAATCCAGTTTGAGACGTTCCCACAAAGCGTTCATTAGGAACCCTGGGCACATGATTTTGGTGCATAGGTAAGAATAAAAAGAAAGGGTTATCCTTATTTGCCCGGATAAACTCTCCGCCGAGATCTACAAACCTCTGTGTCATTTCCTCATCGTCCCACATGGCAGACTCCCCTCCTTTCTGCCAGCCTATTCTACTCACACCGTTTTCAATGGAGCCTGCATGCTGTCTATCAGCTGGATATATCAACATCTCGGGATTGGAAATGCCAGTGGGCTCTCCTTCAAAGTTACGTTCGTAGCTTACCTGAAGTGGTTCATCATCAGGCGACAAGCCCTCCACAGTATGACCGCTCAAATAAACCGTTGGGACTCGATCTACCGTTGTAGGTACAATAAACGATTCGTCGAATCCTAACTCCAACGGACCCGGGGCTACCTCTCCATTCCAATCTGTGTCACCATTACCTAAACCGAGATGCCATTTACCTACAATTGAGGTGGTATATCCAGCCTCTTTAAATAAGTCTGGCAGAACGGTCATGTCCGGATCAATCAATAATGGAGCATCCCCATCTAGTATCTGTGCGCGCTGATTTCTGAACGCATACTGACCGGTAAGCAATGAATATCTGCTTGGAGTACAGGTGGAAGCAGTTGCGTATGCATCTGTCATCATCATGCCAGTGTTAGCCATTTGATCTAAGTTAGGTGTAGGAATCAAATCAGTTCCATACACACCAAGATCGTTATACGCTACGTCGTCAGCGTAGATAATAATTACGTTTGGTGTTTCCATAACGTCACTATATTCTTGATTAGCGGAGCATCCTGCTACTAAGCCACCAAACATGCCAAGAATTACCAATAACAGTGATCTGGGGTGAAACCGAAATAAGATTAACGAATGAAGAACTATTGATTTCATAAATATTATTACTGAGTTAAAATGACTATTTGGTTGGATGAACGGGTGTGATTCGGTATGTATATTTGATGGGTCTGTTTAATACCCTGAAACCAGGTTCAGGCAGTGCTCGTGGACTCCAACTATTTATTCCACCTACACCCATCTGGCGGTAATCTATGTTGACAAATACGGACTTACGTTTATCCATTTGCCAGGTGTACCTACTGCGCTCCATGTCATCACGGTGATATTGGGTGGCAGATGCACTGATGAGCGAATCTGCAGTAAATCGTATGCCTTTGCCATGATCATTTGTAAATTCAATCCAGCGAACATCTACCTTATTTCCATTTTCCATTGGCTTGGAGTATTCAACCCATTCATCTGATACCGTTGACCGATATACACCAACTCTTTCAGTTTTTCGATCGACGTAAGTCGGATACGGTCCTCTTCCAAACCATTCCATTAATTCAAAACCAGGACTTAATTCCAGCTGATTTCCAAATCTTGGTATAAGTCTAAATGCAGATGTCTCGTTTGCCGGTTCATAGTCGGTAGTAACATCAATACTTCCGTTTGGAAAAATCTCATAGAACGTTGTAACAGTTGCATTTACAGCCGGGTGCTCTGTTTGAATATCCACAGTAACCTTATCCATTGGATCTACACGGTTAAAATTGTTGGGGTTTACTCGTTCACCATTCACAAGAAATGAGCGAACAATTCCGTGATGTGCACCCCGCCATACCATCATATCACTATACTCACCCGATCGCAAAGCCGCACGATCGTTGTCGGTGACGGCTCTCCAAAAATCCGGCATTGGACCTCCTAAAATGACTTGCTCCCCATCAACGTGATAGGATTCCATCCGGCCAAATAATCGATTGAATACGACATGAAAATCATCACCTGCCACAATAAAATGATTTCCATTTAAACTCGGCTGAAGATCTCCATTTGTATCGGGTTGAGCTAAACCATCATATCCTGAAACAGGTAGTAAAAACTGCTCCCAAGCAAGTTCATACCCTTCAGGCGCATAAAATGTTGATTCCTTCAATTCAAATATTACATTCAAGTGGTACTCTGAACCTTCCGCAAAGTTATTTCGAGTATATGGCAGTTTAAGCGACCTTTCTTCATAGGCATCAATGTCCAGTTCATGAATTTCACCTTCATCAATTACTCTTCCATTTTCGAGTAGCTCCCAGCGACCGGTAAGTTTGTCATCCAGTGTTGAAAAGTCATAACGGTTGGTAATCCTGATGTCTCCTTCTCGAAGGTTCTCAGCCTCTACATGCACAAATTGATGATAGTATTTTAATGCATTTAATCCGGGCCGTGGTGTCATATCAGCAGCTACCACGCCATTCATGTTAAAATTACCATCATTCTGGATTCCAAATTCATTCTCATAATATCCGCCATATGCGATAAATGTATCTGAATCACTATTATCTTTAAATGCATCAGGAACGTCCTCAAATAGTCCCTGATCCATCCAATCCCAGACAAATGCACCCTGAAAATTATTGTCATCGTAGATTTGATCCCAGTAGGCAGCAAGATGTCCGTTACTATTTCCCATGGCGTGGGTGTACTCGCATAAAATCAGCGGCACATCGGGTTTCTCGTCTATAAAGCTGGCAACACGTTCGGGGGTCGCATACATAAATGACCAAACATCAGCGTTAAACAATCCTGCCCACGACGTTGTACCTTCATAGTGATAAGGCCGGCTTGGGTCCGTTTCTTTTACATAGTTATAAACAGCTGTTATGTTTGGCCCATCGCCAGACTCATTTCCCAGAGACCACATGATTATAGATGGATGGTTTCGATCTCTTGAAATCATCCGTGATACACGATCAATAAATGCATGCTTCCAGGCGGGATTTTTTGCAAGCTCATTTTCTTGATTTGTCCCAAACTCGTGAGTTTCAATATTACCTTCATCAATAACATAAAACCCATATTTATCCATCAGGTCGTACCAAAGTGGATGATTAGGATAATGTGCCGTTCTGACCGCATTCACATTATGACGTTTCATTAGCCTGATATCGTTCATCATGTCTTCTTCTGATACATAATGACCTGTTTCAGGATGGTGTTCATGCCTGTTTACACCTCTTAGTTTTACAGCCACTCCGTTAACCAAAAGTCTTCCATTCTCTATTTCTACAACCCGAAAGCCCACTTTTTTGGGTATTACTGATAACAACTGGTCATTTTCTTTTAACGTGATATATAAATCATAAAGATAGGGTGATTCAGCATTCCAGCTCTGTACATCAGGTATATCTATAGAGTCGAATTCAAAGATTTGCGAATCCGACGTCAGATTTACGCGTTTTTGTGTATCAAAAACTGTATTACCGGCTTGATCAATCAGCTCCAACACAACTGTTGCAGTTTCATCACCGCCGTCATCATACCGAACTAATTCGCCTTCAAACCCAAAAACACCGGTCCTGTAATCAGCGGTCAGTGCAGAAGTAATTTTAAAATCTCTTAAATGTGTTTTGGGGGTAGACCACAAGTATACATCTCTGTAGATCCCACCCAATCTCCAATAATCCTGATCCTCCAAATAAGCGCCATCACTCCATTTATATACTTCAACAGCGATTTCATTGGTACCAGAGTGGAGGTAATCCGAGATGTTGAATTCGGATAGAACCCGGTTACCCTGACTGTACCCCACATAGTTTCCATTCACCCATACGTAAAAAGCAGAAGCTACACCATCAAACCCCAGAAATACGGGTCGATCTCGCCAATCGTCGTTCAGTTCAAAGCTTGTGCGATACGATCCAACCGGGTTGTCCTTGTACGGCGCTTTCAGCTCTTCAATATCGAATGGATACCTTATATTAGTATAAATAGGTACTCCATAGCCTTCTATTTCCCAATTTGACGGTACTTCAATAGTACCCCATTCAGAGTTATTATATGATGTATTATAAAAGTCTTTGGGTCTGCTGTCCGGATTTTTTGACCACTTGAACTTCCACTCACCATTAAGAGATTTAAACCAGTCAGATTCCGTGCGGTCAAATGTACTCGCCTGCTCTTGATTAGGATAAACCATCATGGAGGTGTGAGATGGCTCTCTATTTTCCTGCAGTACATCAACATTATCCCATTCAGGCCGTTCTTGAGCGAATAGTACGGGTGAGACAAATAGCAAAATAACAAAGAAATTTAACGCTTTAATAAGTTTACATACGTCAGGGCTATAATATGTCATCATTGTTTTTCTATATTGCAATTGTAACTGCTTGATTGCTGGTTTAAGGGTAACTTTTTCTACTGATATTTAAATCTATATATCGTAGTACTTTTATATGTCTCACCCGCTTCTAAAATAACAGAAGGAAATGAGTCATGATTAGGTGAATCAGGGAAGTGCTGGGTTTCCAAACAAAAAGCTGACCTTGCGAAGTATGGCTTGCCCTCTCGTCCTACATCTTTACTGTTCATAGCATTAGCCGTGTAGAACTGTAACCCTGGTTCGGTAGTTTCAACTTCCAGAACTCTTCCCGATGATGGATCTGTTACTTTAGCTGCAAGTTTTAGCTGGTTGCTACTGTTTTTGTTCAACACATAATTATGATCAAACCCTTCGGCAAAGTAAATCTGCTCATATTCGTTATTGTCCCAGTGTTGGTCAATCCGTTTTTCAACCGTGAAGTCGAACGGGGTATTTTTAACTTCGCTTGGCAAGCCTATGGGTATCAGATGCTGATTAACTGGCGTAAACTGATCGGCATCGATATAGACAAGATGGTCCCCAACAGACCCAGATCCAGCACCGTTTAAATTGAAATAAGCGTGGTTGGTTAGATTTATCACTGTACTGGCATCCGATATAGCTTCGTATTGAATCGAGAGTTCATTTTCATTGTTTAAATCATATGTTACCTTGATATTCAAGTTACCCGGATATCCCGAATCACCAGCATGTGAGTTTAAGTTCATTACAGCTTCACTGGATGATTCTGATTGCAGACTCCAGATTCTACTATGAAATCCATCCGCCCCGCCATGTAGATGATGGGGCGGTGCATTTACATCCAGCTGATAACTTTGGTTATTTATCTGAATATGACCCTTCGCAATTCGATTCGCAAATCTCCCGATTGTTGCCCCAAAATATGGATTTTTTGAACTCAGATATTTGTCAATAGAATCATAGCCCAAAACTATATCAGCGATATTACCGCTTTTGTCGGGCATTTTGATGCTTACGATACGTGCGCCATAATTTGTTAGTGCTACTGAAATACCATTCTGATTTTTCAGTTTTATGAGTGCTGTGCTCTCCCCATCCAAAGTCGTTATAAAACTACTTGCATTGGGGCCGTTTTGTAATATCGAAGGCGCATCAGGCATAGAGTGTTAGTTCTTTGCAGGAAATTGTTCTATTGATATTGCTTAAGTAATTAGTAAAATGTTAACGATATCATTACTTATAAACAAACAATTTATCACGTTCATGGCTAAACCCATGAACGAACCTCCGACCATTTAATGGTTATGGTCAAATATTTTTTTATTACTGCTTTTCTTTTTGTGCTTGTTGTAAAATAAGGGCGTAAACCTTAAAATGTTATCGATAACATTTTAAGGTTATTTGCTAAACTTAGCTTGCTTATCACTTCACAATTGTCTGTTTTAGTTTTTAACTCGAGACCGCAATGAGCATCAATCGCACACTATTTCTACTAGTTTTTATTATTACTTTGGTTTTTGGGGCTGCCTGTTCCGCTACAGAAGAGGAACAACCCAGCAAACCGAATATACTTCTCATTTTGGCGGATGATCTGGGATACAATGATCTCGGATTTCAGGGCTCTACTGAGTTAAAAACACCAAATTTGGATAATCTCGCCAAAAATGGTGTGATCTTTACAAACGCCTATGTGACAGCTTCTGTATGTAGTCCTTCCCGTGCTGGTCTCATCACCGGAAAGTACCAACAATTTTTCGGACATGAAGCAAATATACCCCCACCAGAGTTAGGAACGGATACCACAATGATTACAATGGCAGATGTTCTTCAAGAGAATGGCTATCGCACTGGAATAAATGGAAAGTGGCATCTTGGTTACAACTATAATTATCATCCCAATAGCCGTGGGTTTGATCATTTTTGGGGTTTTCTTGGCGGACACAGAAGTTATTTTCCTGAAGGTTATTCACCTGAAAATTACAAGGCAATTTACACTAACAGAAATCATACTCCTTTTAAAGGTGAATATTTAACTGATACCCAGGCAGATGAAGCCGTGTCATTTATTGACGAAGCTATTGAACCATTCTTTTTATTCCTGTCTCTTGCAGCTCCTCATGCGCCGATGCACGCTTTAAAAAGTGATATGGCCCTATTTTCAAACTCCGATCGTCCTGAATACGCAGCCATGGTGTATGCAATGGACAGAGCTATAGGAAAAGTAGTGGATCATCTGGATAATATTGGCGAATTGGATAATACACTTATTGTATTTCTAAGCGACAATGGGGGGAGTCCGGAAAATGATTCAGAAAATGCTCCACTTAAAGGGTTTAAAGGCAACAAGTTCGAAGGTGGATTGCGAGTACCATTTATGGTGCATTGGCCGGAAAAAATCCGGGGTGGTCAGCGCTTTAATGGCTTATCCTCTTCACTTGATCTATTCCCAACATTTCTGAATGCAGCAGGTATTGAAAAACCTCAGGATTTGGCTTTGGATGGAACTAGTCTTATTCCGTTTATGGTAAATGAACAAGACCGTTCTCCGCACGATCAGCTCTTTTTCCGGAAAGAGACGGCAGCCGCAGTCAGAGACGGTAAGTGGAAACTGATTCGTCTCGATGATTATGGATATGTATTGTACGACTTAGAAAACGATCCATACGAAACCGATGATTTAAAAAATCAATACTCGGCTCAATTTGAAAAAATGAAGACAGCTCTCAAAAATTGGGAAAAAAATACTGTAGATCCCTGGTGGAACGAAAATACAAGATGGCAGCAAGTTACCATAGATATCCATGAGGATTTAATGAGAAACCAGCCCATTCGGCGTATAAATCCCAATTAGTCTATACCATCAATAAGATTTATAGCTGCTTTTGCACAGCGTTCACCCAATTTCATATATCCCTCAACAGTATAGTGTAAATCATCGATAACCTTGTCGCCATTGGCATTAAAACCACTGTTTAGATCATCGGTATTTACCAACTCAATGGATGCATCATTTTCAGCTATCTCTTTTTGAACAGTCCGAATCAATGTCCAGTGTGGCCATCTCTCGTCTTCCATATCAAAGTCGTTTAAACGTGCGATAACAGTGTTTAAATCTTCTTTTTTTAAATCACTTTTCAATTGATCGATCAATCCACGAAGACTTTGCTTGTACACCTCACCTTCTTTAATCCTGGCATCCCTTTCACCCTGTACCCATATAAAAGTTACCGATGAAATAGTCTGACCTGCAATCTCGTGAGCTACATTTTTCATTAATTCTCCATACAAATCACCCCGTAAGTCAGGTATGGTGCCATCGGTGGAAACCCAATCGTTATACCAGCGGCTAATGGGTTGAGAACCCATCGCGTATTTAACCACAATGATGTTATCTCTCCCAAAATGATCGACCAAAACAGGTATAAAGCTGTCGTCAGGATCAAGACGAACCATGTTTGATTGTCCCGAAAGAATGAACAGATGTTTGTCATCCTCAAATGGTTGCAGTGAAAGAAGCCCAATTGAGATGTAGAACAGCGTCATCAGATATATCATATCAGGTAATAAGTTAGCTGGTTCATGGTTTCTATTTTGTCAACGTCATCTGCTTAGATATAACGCCAGCACGAGTTTCGAGTCGATAAATATATACACCAGATGCCCAAGACGATGTATTTAATGTAAAGGTATGGCTACCCGGCCCCATTCTTTTATCAGCTATGATTGCCACTTCCCTACCTAAAACATCAAATATCGATAATTTTACACGATCGATAGATGCAAGCTTAATTGTTATACTAGTGCTTGGGTTAAATGGATTTGGATAATTTTGTTCTAGTTTTAATTGTGTAGGAATTTCGTTTGTTTTCTCTGAGCTGACCGTAAAATCTGTTACACAACGGATTGACAATCCCGAATTTTTTGGAACAGCGTTTCTGCGAATATCGCTACGATTAAATCGTGCAAGTCGTCGATACGCATACTCTTGATCTGATTCACTGGCTGACCAAAGCCCTCCAAATACCTTCAGTGAATTTGCATTTTCGAACGCTCCGTATGCATACCTTGTACTACCTGCAACCCATTTAAAGCCAAGTTCGTCCGTGGCTCCTTCATTTGGAGAATTCCAATCTTCAGGCTGAGTTGATTTTAGCTTTCCACCTGCGTTCTCGGCTGCTCCGGACCAACCTATACGATTGAGATCAATGGAAGGCATACCAGCCTCTTGTTCCAACGCTTTCCAGTCATTTTCGTCCGGGACACGCCAACCTTCAGGGCAAACACCTCGGTTATCAGAAACCGTATGGTAGTTGTATAGATATCCAAATCGTCTGATGTTATCTGTATCACCTCGGAAAATGGTGCGAGCCGGGTTTGTCGTTTCAGACCAGGCAGATTCAGAATCTGTCCCGGTCCCTATCAATGGTATGGTATCACCGTTTCTAAAGCGAGATGTCCTAAGATTCTCAGCCATCCAAATTCTGTCGCCAAGTTCTACGGTGCTGTATCCATTTCCATCAACATCAATGAGGTCGGCTGGATCCAACTCGTTGTCCGATTTTTTTTTTGGAACACCCTCACATAATCCACTTCATAGGATAAAGGAAAGTCTGTATTTGTTGGATTGCCGCCATTCGATCCCAATGCTAGATTTAACAGGATGTAATGGGGTTGTCTGAATGGATTGAAGCCATCATTATATGTGGCTTCCTCCAAATTTATTGTATTTAGTAGCTCATCGTTAAGAAACAATTTGATGTGATTTTCATCCCATTCCATTCTCCAGAGATGAAAACGCTCGGGAAAATCCGGCATTCTTTCAATGAAGTGATCAATCGGATAATTTGATCCATCCCAGATTATATTTCCCGTATTTTGATTTCGCCAAGCGGCATTTGCCAAAATACTCGGTACCCCATCCTTACGATAAAACTCCATCAAATCAACTTCTCCACGGTCAGGCCATCGTCGGTCAGTTCCCAGGGTCCATATTGCAGGCCACGATCCTAAACTCGTATCAATTCTAGCGCGAACCTCCATTATTCCATATTTATAAGTGAATTTATCTCGCGTATTTATGCTGGCTGACGTATAGTTTGCTTGTTTCCGGTTTTGACGCCAATCATTGCTATCGGGGTCATAGTCAGAATTCTCAATCACCTCTCGCCTTCCCTCAAACTCCAACACTCCATTACTGATCGACACATTTTCAGGCTGGTACCATTGAAGCTCCCTGTTACGAACAAATCCGTTTTCAAAACTCCAGTACTGTCCATCAGGACCACTTCCATTATTAAACTCCTGATGCCAAACCAACTCATATCCATTTGGAGTGTCTATTGATGTATAATCAGCGTCATACGGACTGGGTATATCAAACCGGTCAGGATTAAGTTGATTGTACTGCGCATTTTGGAGCAGGCCCAGATACACCGGATCTACGATTTCTGACTTCCAGCTTTCGATTAAATCGAGTAGATACCCGTGATCGTCATCATTAAAAGATATTTTACTACCGTTAGGTTCGCTGGGGGTCTTCTCAATATCAAACAAGGATATTGTGCCATCGTCATTAATTAGTTTCAGATTGCCATGGCGAACAGTGTAAATATTTTTGTCGAAATTTCGCCAAAACAGAGTCTCATGTGGTACTTCTGAATTTTGCCCGGTTAAATAAGGTATCAAATTTACGCCGTCTAAAGGATTCATTGGTTGTACACCGGCTTGGGCCAGGGCTGTTGCCATGATATCCATTGAACTTACCGGGTTTTTGTAAGTTTGCCCGGCTGGTAAAACTGCCGGCCACGACACGACAAACGGAACACGTAATCCCCCCTCAAAGAAACTGGATTTGCTGCCTCTCAATGGTGAGTTATCCGACCCATTATTATTAGCACCTCCATTATCTGACAAGAAGAAAATAATTGTATTATCGGATAAATTTTTCTCTTCAAGTATATCTAAAATATTACCTACACCATCATCAACAGCACTCATCATCGCTGCGTAGGTTTTTCTGGTGGCATTGCTGATATTTGGAAATCGATCAAGATATTTTTTGGTTGCCTGCATTGGTGTATGCGGAGCATTATAGCTCATAAATAAAAAGAAGGGATCTTCAGCTGACTGTCGGCTGATAAATGATTCAGCTTCGCGGGAAAGAGCATCAGTAATGTATTCGTTTTCGTCAATCCAGCCATTATTTCTCATTATTCGCGTTCGGTATCCATCCCACTGGTTGTCGGCTTCCGAGTTATCATTTAAGGTCCACTCTTCAGGAAAATACCGATGCCCCCCGGAAAGAAACCCAAAGAACTCATCAAACCCCTGCTGTAGCGGATACATGTCCCAATGCGCACCCAGATGCCATTTCCCCATAAAAGAACTCTCATAATCAGCTTCTGAGAGTGCTTCTGCCATATTTTGTTCAGAAATAGGTAATCCCATCGTAGAATCATTAGGTGCAAACAGAGGATTTCTGCTGGCTCCGAAGCGATCTTGATGGCGCCCAGTCAATATAGATGCTCTGCTTGGTCCACAGACAGGATGCGTTACATACCCTTGAGAAAAAATAATACCGTTTTCTGCAATACGATCGATATTTGGTGTTGATATATCACTGCTACCATGAAATCCAACATCTGCATAGCCTTGGTCATCGGTAAGAATTACAATCACATTCGGTTTACGTGGCTGATCCACCTGTTGAAATCCATATACCAAGTGGTTGACTGCGAAAAGAAAAACAAAAAGCAGTGATATTGATTTAAGCATATCCAATTATTTGTGGTGAGTGAAGAGAAAATCAGTCCGTGTAAAATGAAAAATTGTTAGTTAGCAAGCATCGTGACCAAAAACCGCCATCAGCAGCGGTTCAAGTATCAAGAGTTTTTGTAATGTACTTCTGGTAAATTTCTAAGTATTTCTGCTGCGTATTCCGCTGTAATATCACGCTGTTCGTTGGCCAACATTTCATATCCAACACTAAATTTTTTCACCGTAGCGGATCGAAGTAGTGGAGGGTAAAAATGCATATGGAAGTGCCACTCATCATGGTCTTTACCATCGGTAGGAGCCGGATGGAACCCAGCAGAATATGGAAATGAAACTTGAAACAGATTGTCGTACCGTGTGGTAACTTTTTTGATGATATCAGCTAAACCATACTTTTCTTCATTTGTCATATCATGAAATCCTGCAAATGGTCGCCTTGAAACCACCATAGTTTCGTAAGGCCAAAAAGCCCAAAACGGGACTAGTGCCACATAATGCTCATTTTCAGTCACCACCCGCTCCTTACCGACTTGTTCTTTTTTGAGATAATCTGACAGCAGCGTTGTACCATGTGCCTTATAGTATTGCTGCTGAGTGAGTAATTCTTTTGCCGGTTCTTCTGGTATCGTTTCCTGAGCCCAAATTTGACCATGAGGGTGTGGGTTACTACATCCCATGATGGTTCCCTTGTTTTCAAAAATTTGCACATAATTTACCCAGGGAATTGAGCCAAGCATCTCGTATTGCTCAGCCCAGATATCTACAACATTCCGAATGCTTGCAGCGTCCATTTCCGGGAGGGTAAGATCGTGGCGTGGAGAAAAACAAATCACCTTACAGATACCCCGCTCCGATCGGCTGACGAGAATATCATCCTGGTTGTAATATTTCAATGGTGTGTCTGGTAAAAGGGCGCTAAAATCATTGTCAAAAACATATGTGGAAGTGTAGTCGGGATTTACTTTCTCACCACCCGCTCTCGAGTTTCCGGGACACAAGTAACAAGAATTGTCGAATTTTGGGCGATTGTTCAGTTGAGATTCCTCCTGCTTTCCCTGCCATGGACGTTTGGTACGATGCGGTGATACCTGTATCCATTCGTTCGTTAGCAAATTCAACCGCCTATGCGGTTGATTAAATAGGCCAATATTGGGCTGCGACATAATGAAATAAATTGTTTGTGCTGGTTTAAAGATGTTGAGCTCGATCGAGTATTTATTAGACAGATACTGCTCAGCACCGACGAAATCACATTTCAAAAGTATGAGTACCTTCACTGATACTTACCAGATGAAACTTTGGGTCGTCCCCCATTCTGTCATGATAATATTGCTTGATATGTTTAATTGACTCATCAACATATTCTGTCTTAACTAAATTGATTGTACACCCGCCAAAGCCTCCTCCCATCATTCTAGCACCTAGAATACCACTCAATTCTTTCGTAGAATCCACTAAGATATCGAGCTCTTTACAGCTTACTTCGTAGTTGTATTGTAACCCATGGTGTGATTGGTACATCAAGCCTCCAAATGCTTGCAAATCATGATTCAGTAAAGCTTCACAAGCATCATTCACACGTTGATTCTCATTTAAAACATAATCACATCGGGCAAAAACCGTGCTGTCCATTTTGTCCTCAAACTCTGACAGCATATCCTGGGTAACATCTCTCAAACTTTCAATACCAGGGTAGTGTTCTTTGATAATACTAACACCGGTTTCGCACTGATCTCTTCTGATGTTATATTCGGATCCTGCAAGGGTTCTACGAACAGTGGTATCGCAAAGCAGAACCTTCACGTCATCCCAAATAAATGGCACATAGTCAAACTCCAATGATCGTGTATCCAGCTTTATTAGTTTACCATACTTTCCATGGAGACTGGCAAATTGATCCATAATACCACATTGCACACCCACAAAATTATTTTCTGCCCTTTGAGTTATCTTCGCCATATCGAGTCGGCTCAATGAAAAGTCAAACAAATCTGATAGTCCAAATACTATCCCCCCTTCCAGTGCTGCTGACGATGATAATCCCGCACCTATGGGAACATCTCCACCAAATGAACAATCGAACCCGTTCACACAGAATCCGTCGTTCTGCAGTTCTTCTATGACGCCAATGATGTAATCAGCCCAATCGATACCGGTTTTTTCATAACTATCTGAGATTTTCGTCTCATAATACTCCGGTTCCATATCGGTAGAATGCAAGCGGATAACACCTTCTGAGTTAGGACTCATAGCCAATATTATTGCCTTATCTATCGATGCGGGAAGTACAAACCCCATGTTATAGTCAGTATGTTCACCAATAAGGTTTATCCTACCAGGCGAATAAATTAAAGTTGGGTTACCCTTAAAAGACTTCTCATATCCCGATAATACTTTTGCTACGTTTGTTACCATACTTATGATATCTGATAATAAGTCATGAAGTTATTTTTCTTCCGTTTGTTAGCATCTTCTTATTGACTATTTCTTGTAAACTGTTCTATAAACAGAAATTGTTATCGATAACATAATATCGCAAAAAAATATACCTTATACTAAAATCAGGGTTCCAATATTATTCGTCCTTATTGCCACATGATTTTCTTATCACAAGGTTTGCTATCAATTCCACATTTTCAATCGGTTCGTTTTCATCCTCAATTGTACGGATTAGTTTTTCAGCAGCCTTTTTGCCTATATCATAAGCCGGTTGATTGATGGTCGTAAGAGGTGGATCAATAATGCTGGCCCGAACCTCGTTTGTAAAACCAACTATGGCAATGTCATCTGGGATTGATAGTCCGGCTTTTTTAATAGCCTCAATTGCTCCCAATGCTGATGGGTCGTTTACAGTAGCAACAGCATCTGGCTGATCCTCTTTAGGCAATGCCAACAATTTCTGCATTGCTTCTCTACCGTCACTTTCGGTCAACCCGGATTCAATAATTCTTTTTTCATTCAATTCTATACCCGCGTTTTCTAACGCATCTCGAAAACCTGCAAGACGTTCGCGACCAATCGTAACTTCTGGCGGTCCACTGAGATAGGCAATTTTTTTGTACCCGTTTTTAATCAGATGTTCGGTTATATGCCGAGATGCCACTCTGTCATTAACCCCTACACAACTTATTCCCAAATCGTGAATACAGCGATCAAAAAAAACTATTTTAACTCCACCATTTTTTAGATTTTCAAAAAAAGAATAATCTGTCGATTTGATGCTCGTTGACACTAGAAGTCCATCAACTCGTTTAGCACGCAGTGCTTTAATCGATTGTTTTTCTTTTTCAAAATTTTCGGAAGAGTTAGTCAAAAAGATTTGGTAGTGTGCATCACCTAATACCTCATCGATTCCTCGCACTACTTCAGGAAAAAATGCGTGGCCAATCTCCGGTATTACCACACCAATCGTGTTTGTTCTTTTTGATACAAGACTTTTTGCAACATCATTGGGCATGTAACCCATTTTTTCGGCTACTTCCTGTATCCGTTTTTTGGTTTTAGGATTTACGTTCGAACGATTATTTAACGCCCTAGAAACGGTCATGATTGATAGTCCTAGAGCTTCAGCAACTTCTTTTTGGGTAACAATCCCGTCATCATTTTTTTTGTCTTTAATCATGAAATTTATCTATGAGCAGTGCAACAGGTTAATCTGTATCTGAACGCTATTATTAATTCCGACATTTATCGATATCACTTAGAACCAATACAATAAAAGATAGGTGACTAGATTTTATTTCCAAATAGTCAATTCAAATCGATAGATTTTACTCCGCGAAACCCTACGTGAAACATATTATTATCAGGTGGTGTATTACTTCTGGCAGAAACACGGTAGCCGTGACAATATGATGAATGACACATAAATGAGCCTCCCCGAAGTACTTTTTCACTATCCTGCGTGATAGTATACGGTTTGTTTCTATCCTCGTAAGAACGGAACCAACTTGACGTCCATTCCCAGACGTTGCCCCCCATATCGGATAGACCAAGATCGTTTTTAGCATAAACACCAACTGGAGCTGTCGTCAAATGTCCATCTTCCACGTTGTTTGATGTTGGAAATGTACCATTCCACGTATTCGTCATAAACTCACCATTCTCTTTAAGTGAGTTACCCCATGCATAGCGATCATTACGATTGGTTAAGCCACGAGCGGCATGCTCCCATTCAATTTCCGTTGGCAATCGTTTACCCGCCCATGATAAATAATTGATAGCATCATTATACGTTAGTAATGTTACTGGGTGATCATCCGGGGCTTTGCCATAATCCACTCCCAATGGATACTCCCAGTTCACCCCATCTTTAATTATCCAGGATGCATTTTCAAAGTCGAACACAACACCATCGCCAATACTATCAGAAAAAGTAACATAACCTGTATCTTCGACAAAATTTCGAAAGTCACCAACCGTAACTGGATGACTATCCATAAAAAAGGGCTCTACAACCACTTTAAATTCTGGCTGCTCACTGGGCATCCCAGAATCTGAGCCAATAGTTGTAGTACCTCCTGGCACAAATACCATTCCTTCAGGTACTATATTTGGCTTGTTATCCAAAGTTAATGGTTCGTTGATCAGGGTGGATATTGAAGCATCATCTAAATCTGATAGAGAATTTCCATCGATTGCAGAACTGTTTGCTAGATCACCGTCGGAATTATAATGGTTGCTACACGATAAGAGAGTAACTAACAAACAGATTGCTAGTGCATTTGAAGAAGCTGAATAGGGTTTTGAAAGTTTGATACGTAGTAACATTTGGTGAATTCTATTCATAAAATCATTTTTTTACCAGAATACAGCGTACAATACGGCCGTGATGATTAATACAGCATAAGCACCAATATTAAAACTTGTGCTCGTTTTAAAAGTTTCGGAAGTGAGATGAATAGCCTTTTCATCATCATCATTTGGATTCGTCGTTAAACTAACACCGGCAATTATTACTATAGTAATAATTAATGTGTAAGACATTTGATCCATAAATGGTAAACCTATAGCTGGTATTTTCAACAACAGAGCAACCGCAATTGATGACAACACGCCATAGATAGCACCTTTTGTAGTCGTCTTCTTCCAAAAAAGTCCCATTATAAAAACTGCCAATATACCTGGACTTACTAATCCGGTATATTCCTGAATGTACTGAAATACCTGCCCAACATCATTTAGCTGCGGAGCAATAACAACAGCAATTACAAGTGCAACACCCGCCGAGATTCGGCCCACATTTACAGTTCGTTTATCTGAGGCATTTTTATCAAAATATGGCTTGTAGATGTCCATTGTAAAAATTGTGGCTATAGAATTGAGCATCGAAGCAAGTGAAGAAACAATAGCCGCTGCCAAAGCGGCAACTACTAATCCTTTAAAGCCCGGAGTGACAAACACACTAATAAGCCACGGATATGCATTATCATTATCCAGAGTTCCATTCGGTTTTGTAAAAGCATCAACCACTCCCGGTATTTCTGTAGTACCTGCAGGTTGAGTGAATAAAACATAGGCTATTATTCCCGGAATAACGACAATAAAAGGTATAATAAGCTTTAAGAAAGCGGCAAAAACAATTCCTTTTTGAGATTCTTTTAGTGTTTTTGCCGCCAATGTACGCTGAATGATATATTGGTTAAACCCCCAATAGTATAAGTTAGCAACCCATAATCCACCTATAAGAACAGCTATTCCAGGAAGATTTTGGAACTCAGGGTTAGATCGGTCTAGTATCATATGAAATTTATCCCCTGCAGAATCATAAATATGACCTAAACCATTAATAATCCCCCCTTCGGGCGTAACATGATCTAGCGCAATAATGGTTGTTACCAACCCACCAAGCACCAAGAGTGCAACTTGAACAACATCAGTCCATGCTACTGCAGAAAGTCCGCCATACAAAGAATATGCGGCCGCAATAATCGCTAGTCCAAGCATTGCAATCAATAACAAGCTTCCGTCACCAGTTCCCCAGATTGTATCAAGTGCTTTAGCTCCCAAAAACATGACGGTGGTAAGATTCACGAAAACAAAGAGTGCTATCCAAAAAATAGCTAAAATCGTTTTAAGCGTTGTATTAAAGCGATGTTCGATAAACTCTGGTATCGTGTATAGCTTCTTTTCAATAAAAATGGGCAGTAAGTACTTACCAACAATCAGCAGTGTAATGGCTGCCATCCATTCATATGAAGCAATAGCCAATCCAACCGCGAAGCCTGACCCGGACATACCGATAATTTGTTCGGCCGAAATATTTGCTGCTATAAGTGATGCACCAATCGCCCACCATGGTAGAGACTTACCAGCCAAGAAATAGTCTTCAGCATTTTTTTGATGACCTTCTTTATCTCGTGATACCCAAAGCCCAATACCTACAATCATAACTACATAGATTGTAAATACAACAATATCAATTACTTCCATGAACTATTTTTAAAAATTTTTGATCGTATTTTGTACGGTTACAGCCACCGATAACAAATGTGATTTTACATTACAGCGAGTAACAACAAATATTTTCTACTTGATTGTTAACGATAACATATTTAAATATAGATTGTAATACAACACTTCGAACAAATATTACTAGATCGTAAACCACAGCCCTAAAATCACATTTAGCATGAAATCACATTCGTATATGCCTGCGATGGTGTGCAGAACACGATATTGAAAGTGTAATGATCGTTTTAATCATGTTTAGTGCTGCGTTTTTCAATCTGATAAAAGTAAGAAAATTTTAAAAAATTGCACCGTCGTTATGATCAAAGATCGAATGAACTTTAATGCAAAATCGCCAGAAACTAGCCAAATTCACTATTGCAATGTGGTAAACCATTTGAATGGACGGGTAAGTGTTATCCAACATCAGCACAAACTATTGCTCAAAATCGACGCGATGACCAAATACTTTATATCGTTTACACTTATTCTTTTTGTTCTTGTTTTATATCCATTCAAATTGTTCGCCCAAGATACAGAGCGACCAAATATAATTTTAATTATGGCTGACGACCTGAATCAATTTGTTGGCGCTTATGGTGAATATGACCAAGTACACACGCCAAATATTGATAGACTGGCAAGCAAAGGTACTCTGTTTACCAATGCACACTCCAATGCACAAGTATGTGCTCCATCTCGTGCAAGCCTGTTTACAGGTATCTACCCACATCACTCGGAAAATTTCGGATTTGAAAACTGGCGTAATAACAGTGTACTTCGCAATTCGAATACAATAATGGAGCAACTGAGAGATTACGGTTATAAAACTGCTGGAGTTGGAAAATTAATGCATCAACCATGGAGGCAAGCGTGGGATGAATATGGCTTAAAACAAGACTACACACCTATTGCATTTAATGGAACTGAAAAAGTTGGGCACCCAAGCGTTCCTCTCCCCTTTAGAAATATTGGCCCGCTGGATGCTACGTTTGCCCGATTATCCGATATACCGATAGTTCCGGCAGATAGTATAAATCCGGGTCATGAAGGGTGGTATTTATTTCCTTTGCAACAAACTTTTGAATACAACAGTGCAACTGACAGAGATCTATTACCAGATGAGAAAACCATTGATTGGGCCATCGACAAATTAAAGCAATGGGAACTCAGTCATGATCAGGCTCCATTTTTTCTTGGCATTGGCTTGATACGCCCTCACACCCCTTTGGTGGTCCCAGATAAATTCTTTGATATGTTTCCTAAAGAAGATATAAAGCTGCCTTTGATTTTGGAAAATGATGCAGAAGATACCTATTTCGAAAAGCAATTCTTTCCCGATGAATCAAAAGGAAAATACCATTACAACTCTCTTATTTCGTCTTTTAGCACCAAAGAAGATGCACTTAAAACTTATTATCAAGCTTATTTAGCATCCATTGCCTTCATGGATGAACAGGTTGGACGTTTTCTTGACACATTAGAGGCATCTGATTTTGCTCAGAATTCAATTGTGATTTTTACCAGCGACCATGGATACACACTTGGTGAAAAAGAGCAGCTCTTCAAAAATAATTTATGGGAGAGCTCGACACGGGTTCCGCTTGTTATTTATGATCCAGCCATCGAACAAGTATCCAAGGTAAGCACTCCGGTCAGCCTGATAGACCTATTTCCAACGATTAGTGATATGGGCAAAGCTCTCTATGATAATCGAAAAAATTCAAATGGACATGTTTTGGGTGGAAAAAGCCTCACTCCATTACTACATGGCAATCAAAATGAATTTCAGAATTATCATGCCCTCAGTGTAGTCGCATATAAGGGTGATAAGCACTACAGCCTCCGTACCGAGAAATGGAGATATATTGAATACTCTGATGGCAGTGAAGAGCTATATGATCACACAAAAGACCCTTATGAAACAACAAACCTTGCAGCCTCGATAGATCACACTTCTATCAAAGAATATCTCAGAAATGATCTGCAAGAGATTTTAAAACAATCCAGTGACTAATTAACCCCATTTCTTAGTAGATATGAATACAAAAAATGAATTGTCCCATATGCTTAAGTATAGTCTTTTACTGCTCACAGTTTTCACAATGCTGGTCTCATGCACAACCGATTCCAGCTCAGATAACAATGTCGACGAGACTACCTCCTACTACTTTAATGTTGAAACAGGAAATGACTCGAATTCCGGTATCTCACCTGTTAAACCATGGAAATCACTATCAAAATTAGAGACTATTGAATTAAATCCTGGGGATAAAATTTTACTCGCAGCGGGTCAAACATTTAAACATCCGCTCATAATAAAGAATAGAAGAGGCTCAATAGAATCGCCAATTCTCGTGACCTCCTACAATGCATCGGAAAGTATCGACAATGATTTTGCCTTGATTCACACCGAAGGTGTTCTAAATGCAGTTCATATTGAAAACTCCAGCTACATTGATGTCAAGAACTTATCTATTACAGCCGGCCCGGTACCAGGAGAAGAGATCAATGTGCGTAATAATGATACAATGCGTATCGGTATCCGAATTGATGTTACGGAGTTTGGTGTATTTGAAAATTTCCGTCTCAGCAATCTAGAGATAAAAGATATTTTTTACGAGCGTCCCGGCTATAATCGTGGTGCGAACGAAGTTACTACAGCTAATGGTACTCAAAGTTATGGTTGGGGAATTCGTGTTTTTAACACCAACAAAGGTTCCCTTCTCAGAAATATAAAGATTGACTCCGTATTAATTGAGAATGTTGCACATACAGGTATCAAATTTACGTCTCCCAAGACCGGAGATGACTTTGGAATAAAAGATATTCAGGTATCAAATAGCCAGATTATCAGATCCGGAGGGCCTGGAATCCAAATGTCCGGAGTATATGACGGACACTTTGTTGGTAACACAATCGACCGTTCAGGGAGTGAAGATGATTCAAGAAAATGGGGTCGTGGCAGTGGTCTATGGACTTGGAGCACATCGAATGTTTTGATAGAACACAATAGCTTTACTAATGCAAATGGCCCTGGAGATTCTGCAGGAGCCCACATCGATTTCAACAGCAGTAACATTGTTTTGCAATACAATTTCAGCGCGAACAACGCAGGTGGATTTTGCGAAATTCTCGGCAACAACTTCAACTGTTCTTACCGATACAACATAAGTGTAAATGATGGACACAGAGTGAAGGGTAAAGATGGAGCATTTCAGGAAGGAAAGATTTTCTGGTTAAGTGGGTATAATGGGAATAAACCGAGACAAGGACCATACAACAGCTACTTTTACAATAACACAATTTTTGTAGATGAATCGATTCAAGCTAAAGTTGCAATCGACAGAAAAGCTGAAGGCATCCTTATTGCAAACAATATCTTTCACATAGAAGGTGATGCTAAAGCAGTTTTAGGTGACCAGTATAACCCTGAAACAGAGGGGGAAGTAACTGTAACAAATACTATTTTTGACAACAATTTGTTTCTTCATCAGGAAAGCTGGCCAGAAGGCTATCCCTGGCAAGATGAGTCACCCATGTTTGGTGACGCAGATTTCAATAATGCCGGTGGCACATTGATCGAGGATTATATTCCAAATAACTCTGGTCTCATCAGAAACAAAGGTATCATCATCCAGACTATTCCAAATGATCAAAACGGACTCTATTTGGGGCTCGAAATGACAAAAGATATACTGGGAAATCCCATCACGGGACAACCCGACATGGGGGCTATTGAGATGGGTAATTAGTCTATTGAAACAGCTAATAAAACAATCAGCAGATGTATATACTTACACACGCCAATTCTATTAATTAATTTGGTATCCAAAATTGGTTTACCAATAAATGGTTAATCTAACAGGCAGCTTTTTTGATCCATTGTCACTAATAAAGGATACAGTAGGTGAGTCACTGTATATACACCAAAATCATAGTTATAGCCTCACTTATAGTGGATCTATACTGATTATTACTGGCCTCACACTGCAAAGCAACGGGGTGGGTAGCCCTGTAAGAAATTTATGAGTAGTTCTTAGTAAGTGAATTATTCATAAAAAAATAAGTAAGTCTTCTGTCCTCAACTTCTTTGGTAGTCAGAGATTATAACTGATTTTGTGGTTTACAGAGATAACTTCATCTTTGCGGGTCTCAGACAATTACTTTTGCCATCACTACGACGGTTCAGCTTTATTGTCCTGAATATGGGGTTCAACAAGAATGCATTTACTCTACTCTACTTATTAAGTCTAACCACTATTCAAAAAGCGGAAATGCATCTGAATTAACACGGGCACCTTTCATAACTTCAGTCATCTCTTCAACGATGTTCGGATGTTCCGTTGCTATATTATGCTGTTCACCCAGATCATCATCCAGGTTATAGAGTTCAATGGCCGCATCGGGATTTTTGGTGATATCTAAACGAACCGCTTTCCATTTGCCTTTGCGTACAGCTTGCTTACCACCTTGTGCGGGGAATTCCCAGTAAAGATAGTCGTGTACTTGCTGTTCACCGCTCCCGGTTATTGTTTGTACCATTGATATCCCATCGATATTTGGTACAGGCGCTATACCTGCTAACTGAGCAAATGTGGGCATCATATCCTCAAATGCCGAAATGTGATCATTTGATGTGTTTTCAGGCACTGTTCCTGGCCACCATGCGATTGTCGGTACTCTTATGCCTCCTTCATATAGATCACGCTTTCCTCCCCTTAGTGGGCCATTGCTATCAAAAAATGCCGGATCGTGACCACCTTCAAACTGAGGACCGTTGTCACTTGTAAAGATAACAAGTGTATTCTTATCAATGCCCTCCTCTTGCAACTTGTCCAACACCATACCTACATAAGAATCTAGCAGACTCACCATAGCAGCGTACGTTGCCCTGGGTTGTGGCTGTGCAGTATAATGACCGCCGTTAAACGGTTTCTCCAGAAAAATACTCTCCCCATTTTCATTCAGATAGGGTTCCATTGATTCCTGTGGGACAGTTAAAGAAGCATGAGGAATGTTCATGGGCATATATAGAAAAAACGGGGTCTCTTGATTTGCGTGATCATCAATAAAAGACAATGCCTCTTTCGCGATAACATCTTGGCTATAAGTACCACGCTTCACTGGCGGACCTGATCCCGGATGACGGTCTGGATTATCATTTACCTCATTCCCATCCAGAGTTACTCGTTCAATTTCTTTTCCTTTTACTTCTCTGAACAAAAATTCCGGGTAGTAAAAATGAGCCCGGCGTTGATCGTTATAACCAAAAAAGTAATCAAACCCTTGTTGAGAAGGGCTTCCCTCTGAGCCCGGGTATCCAAGACCCCATTTGCCAAATGCTCCTGTTCTATAACCAGCTTCTTTCAGAAGTTCTGCTATTGTAGGCACACCATAAGGTAACGGTGACTGACCAATCGGCAAATGTTCCAAGTTTCCACGAATAGGTGTATGCCCCGTATGCAGACCGGTCATTAATACTGAACGAGATGGAGCACATACCGGACTACCAGAATAATGCTGAGTCAGACGCATTCCTTCAACGGCCATTCGGTCGAGATTAGGGGTTAGAATTTGCTTTTGCCCAAAAGGCCCAATATCTCCATAACCCAAGTCATCAGCTAAAATATAGACTATATTTGGTTGATCATTGTCGCTATTGACTACATCATAAGTACTATTCTCACATCCTGTAAATAAACCGTATAAAAAAATCATTAAAATCGTACGATTCATTACTATTCGAGCATCTATCATTTGGCTAAATTTATAAATTTAATTGTCATGTTTGCTTAATGGTTAATTGCTACTGAATTTTCAATTATTTGATATAATTATTTTAGTGTTCATTAAAACCTTCGAAACATATCCAATCACATCAGATTAATTATCTCTAAAATCAGCCACTCGCTTAAACATGATGTAGTTAGCATTATGCTGATTATCTGCGTGTACGCCTTGCTCGTTGGGATATGCTGTACGGATTAAACTGATAATATCATTGCCGTCAAACTGCCAATCTGCATACTGAAATCCCACTTTTTCAACATTTGGATGCTGTAATACAATGCGATTGACTTCCCATTCTCTTAAATCGTTTGATGAGATCAATGCAAGTGTATTACGAGTCCGTTCAGGGTTCCCTCCGGCAAACTCGTCAGGAACATAGTTTGATAGTGCCCAGTATTTATTCGTCACACCATCATATCGAATAGTAAACTTTTTCATACCACCCGGTAGATCTATAAAGCCTGTATCCGGATCAAAGCTTACCGTTTCTCCATAAGTTGATACGTCCAAGATTGCTGCCCGGCCACCAACGGGCTGGTAGTTGTTTCGCAAGATGTTCACCAATTTACCATCAGGGTTCACAACGACGTTTCCCTCAAGCCATGCATTTCCAGGCCAATCCTGATTGTATCGAATACGGTTACTGGTTGTCCAACTGGCGGCATTCAATAAATCACTATCAACGGGCGCCGAGATCACAAATGCGCGAAAATTGACACCCCACTTTTCCGGTGGAAAGCGATCCTCAACTGCTCTCCATATCCTTCCATTATGCACCACCACTGGAACAGGTGCTGTATGATACTCCACATCGTCTCGCAAAAGTCCACTGGTCGAGTTTGTGGGCTCTGTCCAGCTTCGGCCCCCATCCGTACTTTTCCGAATAATTAAATCGCCATATTGCTCAGAAACCCCCATAATATACAGGTCACTCTTCCAAACAAACATATTTGACCAAAACTGCCCTCTGATAATCGTTAAACGGTTCCATGTTTGCCCCCGGTCTTTTGATTGATATATAGAGGTTCTACATTTACAACTACCCGGACCAAAAAACTGGTGAGATGCGACATAAGTACCATCATCTATCTTAACGATGGAGGGAGCCCCAAGATAAGTTTCTGTTGAGGGGTCAGAATAAGCCAATTCTACTCCCGGCAATGTTTGCCCCTGTACTAGCATGGTATTGGCAAAAAAACCTGATAAAGCAATGATAAGAATGAGTGTCAATTTATTTTCCATGTTTATTGATTTCGAAGATTTAATACTTATTTCAACTGTTTGACCCATTCATATTCCATTTTTTTTGCCCACTTCCGCAGTTCTGTCCGCATGATTTCGTAACGCATAAAGTACTCATCCGATAAATCATGTTGCTCGTCCGGATCGGTTTCAAGGTTATAAAGTTTGGCTTTTTCTTCTGAAGGGCCAGTTGTGACTCGATGTGTTACATATGGCAGCACCAGTTTCCATTTACCGTCTCTTATAGCAGTATTATGAGTAAAATCCGGCACCCCTCTATTCCATTGCCAGTATTGATAGGTAGGCAGCCGATTGTTATCGTTTTTATTAAGTAGTAATGGAGCAAAGCTGCCACCATCAGGGTAATTTTCAGACGGGTTATCCAACTCAGCGAGTTCCATCAATGAAGGGTAAACATCCGTAAAATGAATGATTTCATCTATTTTTCCTGGTTCAAGAACTCCCGACCAGTAGACCAGGAATGGAACACGTATTCCCCCATCATAGACAGTATATTTATTTCCACGCAGATTTGAATTAAATCGACTTCCTGTCAAAGGATCAGGACCATTGTCGCTGGTAAAAATAACAACCGTTCGTTGATCAATCTGCAGCTCTTTCAGCTCATCAATTAATCGACCAATTCCCTGATCCATTATTTCGACCATCGCATAAATAATGGCAGTGTTACGATCCAAACCGGCTTCCTCGTATGGCTTTATCATCTCTTCCGGAGCACTTAAAGGGCGATGCGGAGCATAATGTGCTAAATGCAAGAAAAAGGGTTCTTCATGGTGCTTACGCACATATTTAATGGCTTCATCTGTCAATCGATCTGTTAAATAATCCCCTTCTACAGACTGATACTCTCCCTGAACATTTAGCCTAAAATTAAAATAGTCATCAGGCACATCTGGTCCTCCGAGAAAACTGACAGACTCTTCAAACCCGCGGTTTAGTGGAAGATATTCTTCCTCCATGCCCAGATGCCATTTACCAACCATTCCTGTTCTATAACCGTTATGCTCAAAGAGGTCAGCCAGAGTCGTTTCATTTAAATTCAGGCTGGTAAGTTCCGGGTAGCGTACCTGGCTGAGACTAACCACACCGGTTTTGTGGGGGTGTCGACCGGTCAATAATGAAGCTCTTGATGGACCACATACGGGTGATGATGCATAAGCCTGATTAAAATAGACACTTTTTTCAATTAGCTCGTCTATCACCGGTGTCTTGGACAAACCGCCATTTAAGGCAGATATATCACCAATTCCCATATCATCAGCTACTATGAGAATAACATTCGGCTTTTGTGACTCATGACGATAATCATGCAATCTGTTGCCGGTTTCTGTTACTCCTTCGAATACCGGTTTAGTTTGTAAGATTGAAGAACTAACGGTTGTAACATGTCCAAAAGACAAAATAACGCAACTAAAAAAAGAGAAAAGAATATGCCGATATGTATTCTTACTATATAGGTTCAAAAATGTATCCACTGTGTATTTTATTACTGATCTCAACCTATTCTCCATTTAGTGTTGTGACCATATTTCAATTTATCAATCGATAAACCCGTGGTCCGATAAAAATTGCTCCATATCCAAAATGGTACGATTCAGATAGGGTTCCTTATTAAAAAAGCCATGGCTAACACCATCGTATATCTTCAAACGACAGGTAATATCTGCACTTTGAAGCTGTGAACAGAAGTCTTCCATCCTCGATACAGGTATCAAATCATCATCTGTCCCCAAAAGGATTAGCGTTGGTGGGGTTCCGTCCTTAGGCTGATGAAAGGGTGAGAATTGTCTATATGCGTCACCTATACGCTCATACCCATAGCCACCTGGCCCATTGTCGAGCACAGGATTAAAAAGCACAAGCAGATTCCCTTTGGTGCTTACAAACATATTATCATTTGGATCATTAAATCCGTCAACAAGGGTTAGAGCCGCAGCCAAATGTCCCCCAGCCGATCCGCCTGAAAGAATGATTCGAGTCGTGTCTATATTGAAATCACCGGCCCTTACACGCAGGAATCGAAAAGCCGACTTTGCATCCTGGAGTGATTCAAAAGGTGTAGAACCGTGTGTCTCTTTTAATCTATACTCAGGAAGGGCTACCATAAACCCAAGATTTGAAAAATATCTTGCCTGAGGCAAAAATTGCTTCCAAGTGCCACCTGTCCAACCACCTCCATGATAGAATATTATTATCGGCCACTCTCTTTTGCTATGATAGTTTTCAGGGTATACAAGATGGATGGCGAGATTGGTTGTATCATCAAGGGCTTTATATTCTACACTTTTAACTGTCTGCCCTATGACCTGTCCATTTACAAGAACTAATAAAGAGAAGATCAAAAACACATAGTATGTTCCCTTTACTTTCATATGAAAACAATCATTTGCTGTAGCATGAGCATGCACAATTGATTGTTCATGCTGAGTAATATGCATTTTTTACAAGTGCTAAATTTTTGGTTTTAATCATCGAAAGTAACTATAAGTTGAGGCCGTGTTATACCTATAATTTGAATACAAGCTGGTCGTCTTTTACTAAATCATCACACATATTTTATCTTTTCGTTCACTATTAGGTTTTTTTGATAAACTAATTTGCCTATATCTTACCAGGTATCAACATTGAGCCTATCACGTATATCTAACATTGAGTTTACTCTAGATTATCTCTGTACCATCTAACCTTCTTCACAACATCATTCTTTCGCAGGAATCACGAATTGGAAGATATTTCTCACCTATAACGATTCAATCTGTAGTGAAAGAAAGATACTACTGAAATGATGAAGAATTGCTTTGAAGGTACACCACGAATCAATAAGGTCACTTTAAACCCTAAACAATACTGTTCAGACATTTTTTATAAAAAATACCGGCAACAGAATGGATTATGTCACCGGTATTATGAGGAATAAAAAATTACCACCCGCTATTTTGCTGGAGGTTTGCATTGTTAAATAGTTCAGATTGTGGCAGTGGATAACGGTACATTTTATCCTCAAAAACACGTTGTTCAACTAGTTTCTGCTCGTATGTAAAACTATCGTCAACTTCTTTTGTGATCTTCACACCATAAATATCGGTTGTCTGATCACCTATTTTCCAGCGTCGAATATCCCAAAATCTATGATCCTCAAATGCCAATTCAACGCGTCGTTCATTTCTCAGTTTTTCTCTGAACTCCTCTTTCGTTAACCCACCCGGAAAGTCAGGCATATCTGATCTGGCACGAATCATATTAACAGCTTGCCTGGCAGTCATACCCATTCCTCCATCATTTTCAGGACCGAATACCTCATTCATTGCTTCAGCATAGTTTAGAAGCACTTCACCATAGCGAAACAAGACCCAGGTATGCTCCTTAGATGTGGTATTGGTTGGGTCCAGGTTGATATCCTCCCGAACATATTTTTTGAGGTAGTAACCTGTTTTTGTAGCTCGTTCCTGAGGCGGACCGTGCAGACCTCCATTCCAAATTTCAAGAGTTGTTCCCTTCCATGTAGATCCGTTATACATGACCGTTGACGACAACCGGGGATCTCTTCCCTCATAGGGATTATTTGGATTGTATCCTGACCCAGGCTCGTTGATCCCCTGTCCACTTGACTGCATTTCATAGGAGTTGACCAGATTTTGTGTTGGTGATGTACCCGGACTCGCTCCTTCAAATCCAATTGGAAAATTGGATCGTTCAAATGAATTTGAATTCCCAAGCCGACGCCCTAAAATGAGCTCTGTACCAGTATAATTATTTACAATGTTATCGTAATTGGCTTCAAGTGTGTACCAGGATGAGTCAATTAGTGCCTTTGAAGCAAGAGCAGCTTCTTCCCACATTTGCATATCATCCCCAGGGTTATTCAGTGCACTGGCGGCGTATAATAAAGCCCTTGCTTTCAGAGCCATGGCCGCACCGCGGGTTACTCGTCCCGTTTCATTATTCGTAATACTCGAATAGCTAACAGGCAAAACTTGACTTACGGCATCAGTTTCATCAATAATAAACCTAAGCACCTCATTAAATGAAGCCTGTTGCACATTATTTGCGTCTTCAGGAGTCAAAACGTCGGTAACTAATGGAACACTGCCGTATCGTTTTAGAAGTTCAAAATAGAAATAAGCACGTAAAAATCGTGCCTCATATGGATAGAGCTCAAATTGCTCCATTAGCTGGTCATAATCATTATTATACTGCCGCTCTGGAAAAGTTTGGCCTTCAATTTCCACTAGAAATTGATTGACCGCTCTGATTCCAGCATACATCTGTCCCCATGAAGCATCCAGCGTCTGAATGGCACTCCAACTGCCGTCATTGAATTTCTGAACATTTGACAATTCCCAAATCTCTTCAGCATTATCCGAGGCTGAAGCTCTCATTGCCCCATCTATGCTGTTAAACCCAGAGGGCAGATAACTATAAATATTGGTTAAAAAAGATTTGGACCGATCAAAGTTGGAGAAGACATCTTCCTTTTTCAGATCAGTACTCTCATCATAGTCTAAAAAATTACACCCGGCGACTGATGCCAGGAGGATCACGAATATTGTTGCTTTAAGCATTTTCATAATCAATTCCCTTTAATGTTAAAAAACGATATTAAGTCCAAGGTGGTAGGATCTTAGCGTTGGATAACCAGTTCCCAAATGCTCGGGGTCCATAATTTCAATATTATCAATTGAAAACAGATTCATCCCTCTGCCATAGATTTTTATTCTTTGCATGCTTAGAGACTGGACAAACGATACCGGTAATGTATAGGATACTTCCAGTGTCCGAAGTTTGATATAGGATCGATCAACCAGCCAAATATCATTCGGGCGATTGTTATTTTCGTTATTAAGTGTCGTTAAACGTGGAAATATGGCATCTGCTGATCCTTCGGAGGTCCATCGGTTTTCATAATAATATTCGGAGAGTGTATTATTATTTCGAAGTGGCCAATAGACGCTGGGCGTGTTCAGGTAAGCGGTGTAGTTACCAGTACCCTGAAAAAGTGATTCAACACCTATTCCTTTATAATTAAACCCGACAGAAGCAGAGAAATAGAGCTCGGGATACTGACTTGAATAGCCCACTGGAACCACATCGAATTCGTTAATGATGCCATCACCGTTTTGATCCCGGTATTTTATATCTCCTGGCCGTACCTGAGAAAAGCGTTGGTCGGGGCTACTGGTAATATCCTCCTGATCAGAAAAAAATCCGATCGCTTCTAATCCGAAACGCTGACCTACTGACCTGCCGGTTTCCTTCAAGTAATCGTAAGGCTGAAAAGCCTCATTCATTTCAAGAATTTTATTTCTGGCAAAGGTCATTTGCCCACCAATATAGTAGGCAAAATCTCTGCTAACGGTGTCTCTCCATTCCAAATCGAATTCTACACCTCTATTCTCCACAACGCCGTTCGATTCCAAAGGTGCTGTTACCCCAAGCACATTGGAAATACGTCCACCAGAATTTGTAAGGATGTTCTTACGCTTGGCGTAGAATAGATCTGCGGTAAAAAAAAGATTTTCCAACAATCCTATATCAACACCCAGATTAGTTGTGTAAGATGTCTCATATGTAAAATCAGCTGTGGCAAGACGACTCTCTGATGTTCCGCCACTAAACGTGTTATTATCAGTGAAGAAATATCCGCTACTACCACTGTAATTTTGTAGATGCAGATTTCCATTGGGAATCAGATCATTACCAGTAACTCCCCACGATGCCCGAAGTTTAAGAAGATCAAATAAGGAATTATCTGCCATAAAATCTTCATTGGAGATCAACCATGAAGCAGACACCGCAGGAAACAACCCGTATCGATCATTGCTTGGGAGTATATTGTTGCCATTGTAAGAAACAGCAACATTTACATAATAGGTTTGATCGTATCCATACAGCAGGCTGCCTGCAAAATTATTTCTTCTAAACGTGTTATTCTGCCCATCAAGCGTCATACCACTCTGGTGGAAAAGTGCTACGGCTGTCAGTTCACTATTTTCCAACAATGTCTCATATCGAATTTTCCCAAGTATATCTGTACTTCTCCGTTGGTTTCCAAAACTGCTCCAAAATCCAAGCTCTGTATCTTCACCAAATACAGTTCTTTCAACATCAACAACAGTCCCTGATTGGTCTCTAACAGGTATCACAGATTCATAGCTATATTGTTTTGACTGTTGCTCAAAATAGGATGCAAAATTATTGTAGCTCAATGCAAGTTCTGCAGACAGTCCTTTTGTAACATTATCCAGGTTTTTAATTAGACGACTATCAAGAAACAACTCGCGTTCATTTGGTGAACCATACCCAGTGGATGTTAGCATTGCAACCGGGTTCGTTCCATATAGAGGAGATCCACCCCAGCTGCCATCCATTGTCTGAACCGGAAATGCTGCAGAAGGTATTCTATAGAGACTATTGAATATCTCGTTGGGTCCATCACCACCACTTGGTGTGTTTCTGTTTACGATATTTCCAGCAGCATTGATTTGAAGTGCTAAAGACTCCGAAACTTCAATATCCAGGTTACTTCTGAAATTGAACTGGCCATATTTAAGCTGGGTACTAAAATCTTCATTTCTGTTTACTGGTCCAAAGAGACCATTATCGCTGCTGTAGTTCATCAACACATAATACCTGGCTCTTGAGGAACCGCCATCAAAGCTAATATTAAATGTCTGCCGAGTTCCCTGATCCCGCAAGACTTCATCAAACCAATTTACATTGGGGAATAAAACAGGCGATGAGTTATTTGAAAACGCATCAATATCACCGTTTGAATATCTTGGATCCAAGCCATCATTTAAAAGTGCTTCGTTAATAGCCCTTGCATATGTAGGTGCCTGCACAAATTTCGGGAGTCCAACAGGTTCTGTTATTGATGTTTCAAAAGAAGCATTTACCCTTAGCTGATCAGCTTCTCCTCTTTTTGTTTCTACAAGTATGACTCCGTTGGCTCCACGCTGACCATACATAGATAACAACGCAGCATCTTTGAGAACACTGATATTTTGAATTTCATCGGTGGATAGAGAACTTAATGGCCGTTCAAAACCATCAACTAGAATGAGGGGCTGGTTATTTCGAAATGTTTCGACACCCCTGATGTTAAAGGTAGCACCTGTAGGTGGTTCCCCACCATTTTGTAAAGCTATTAAGCCCGGAATTTTACCATAAAGTGTATTTTCCGGATTGATGACGGAGTTGTTGGGGATATCGTTACCAGTTATAAAACCAACTGCACCTGTAAGACTATTAGAGGATCTATATTCACCATATCCAACAGAAATTTGGTTAGTCTGGACGGGTAATATAACTGACATTTGGTTCTGGCTAATCCTAATCGGCTCCGTTACCTGTCCTCTGTTTTCGACTTTTAGATGATGGCCCAGTTCACCCGCAATTTCAAACTGCCCATACCGGTTGGATAAAGAGACAATAGTTTCATCTTCAACCAAATGTATTTTAGCACCAACGACGGGGTTTCCATCTATATCAATTACCAGACCTTGTATTTGGCTGTCTTGAGCCATGGCACTGCCATAAATGCCCATCAGTGTCAGCATACAAACTTGACTAATGTAAATTATTCGATTCATAAGGTTACGTTTATTAAATACATTCAAATTCAACCACTATGTTTTTGATCTAATTACCATCCCGGATTTTGGACAAGTCCATAGCCTTTGTTGATCTCATTTGGCGGAAATGCACTCAAATACCACTTTGGCGACCAGTTACCCTGCCAATAGCGAGAAGGCAATTCAAACCGTTCGTAGGTGAATGATCCATCTCCCTGCTTACGGATATTCATTCCCTCAAGTGTCTTCGTGAAATTTTGGTCCATTTTCCATCTCACAATATCAAACCATCGTACTTTTTCGTAGCCAAATTCTATGGCACGTTCGTTCAACACAGCTTTCCTAAACTCTTCCTTTGAAAGACCTTGCGGTAACTCTCCAACACCAGCACGTTCCCTCACCTTATTTACATAGAGATAAGCTTCTGGTGTGGGGCCATCGTTGAATTCATTCAGAGCTTCAGCATATGTAAGATAAATCTCTGCTAACCGAAGATATGGCCACTGAATGACAGATTGGGTCGCACTGTTCTCATCAAGTATAAATTTTCGAAGCTTGTAGCCAGAGGCTGTGCTATTTGTATTAATGTTGCGACGTTCGCGACCTCCAATCCATAATTCGGCTTGACGATTTTTATATGGTGCACCATTTACTAAAACGGTTTGATAAAGTCGCGGATCCCGGTTTTCATATGGATTATCTGGATCATAACCTGAGTTCGGATCGGTAATCGAAAGTCCGTTCATCATAGGAAACATATCCACATAGTTCTGGGTAGTAGCACCAATTCCATATCTTGTAGCCTGGAAAAAATAAAACTGACCACTCCAGAATCCTGGAGCTCTATATCGAGCTCTTGTAGATATCAGTAATTCACTGTTACCGCGATCATAATAGGCTGTTTTAAAATCCTGCTCTGGATTGCCAGTATTTACCAAACTATAGTCACCAGTCTGCTCTACCTTATCAATCAATTCTTTAGCAGCATCAGCAGCACGCTTCCACAGATTAGAATCAAATCCACCATGCCAAACCATCATTTTATCAGCGGCTTCACCTTCCATAAACGGCTGATTATCATTAAAAAGTGGACTTGCACCAAACAGAAGGACCCTGGCTTTCAACCCCATCGCCGCAGCTTGTGTAAAGCGACCTTCCCAGTTCAATTTATCTTCAATCGCAAATGGAAGATCTGGTATCGCTTTGTCAATTGTGGCTACAATTGAATCCATTGTTGCCATGCTCGTCATACGAGGCACGTTAAAATCTTCATTTGCCGTATAAGCTCGATCAATCCATGGCAACCCGCCAAAATGTCGAAACATATCAGTATAATGCAGTGCCTTGATCATACGTGCTTCTGCTTTGAGCCGTGAGGCCTGTTCTGCAGTCATATCTGGGACACGATCAACATTTTCAATAAAAATATGCGCGTCTCTAATGCCGTCCCAAGCTCCGGAGTTGTTATAGCTATATTTTGTTTTTCCATTACTATTTTCAACGCCTGAGGTATATTGCCCGGAATAATACAATTGATTGACACCTCCCCAGTTTAAGAAACTATGATTTATATCAGAAAGGCTAGCCTGTATATCCATTCCCATTTCATCTGTACGATCACCCCAGGTAATTGGCAAACCATACGGCAACGATTCATAAGCTCCCCAGAGAAATCGTTCTGCAAACTCCGCCTTTGCAAATATTGAATCCTGGGTAACATCTACACTTGGTGGTTTTTCCAGAAAGTCGTTACCAACACTTAAGTCTTCACATCCCTGTAATACAAACAGAAATCCAACTAATGAGATAAAAAAAAGTATGATTGTATTTTTCATGGTTGCCTTTTTAGAGTGTATTTAAAAATCGATCTGAATTCCGAGGTTATAAACCTTTACAATTGGATAATCAGAGTTACTAGCGGTCCTGGACTCGGGATCAGCTATATCCATTTTAGAAAAGGTAAGCAGGTTATATCCGTTGACGTATGCCCGTAAATTTCTAAGACCAAATTTCTGTAAAAATGATTGAGGAAAATTGTACCCCAGTTTGATGTTTTTCAATCTGATATAGGACGCATCTCTCATCCAAAAATCGGATGTTTTCATATTGTTGGTTCGTCCCGCAAATGTTAATCGGGGATAAGTTGCAGTTTCCGCTGTTTCCGGCGTCCATCGTTCATCAGCATGCCACTGCATCAAGCTTCTGTTCCCAGTTGAACCAAAAGCTATCCGGTATGGCTCACCACCTAACAGACGAGAGGTATTTGTTGCACCAGCCCACACCATGGCGAAGTCAACATTTTTATATCGAAATCCCATATTTACACCAAAGGTATATTCAGGAAATTCAGGGAAGCCAATGGCACGTTGATCATCAGTATCGATGACATTATCACCATTCAAATCTTTATACATTAAATCACCGGGCTTCGCCTGATATTGGTGATCCGGAATGGATTCATCGGTTAAATCACTTTCAGTCCAAAACCTATCAAAGACATAGCCGAACCGTTGACCGACCGAGTTTCCGGTTCGGAACAGATAATCTTCACTGCGTGGAACCTCGTCCATGTAGATTATTTCATTACGGCTGAATGAAAAGTTTGTATCGATGTTATAGAAAAAATTACCTCGCTGTTCTCTCCATTTTAATTCAATTTCATACCCTCTGTTTTCCACTTCTCCAATATTTACCGCAGGCAGTGTGGCTGCCACAAATGAAGGCACAGTATTGCGTGTGGTCAATATATCTTCACGATACTCGTGAAAAATGTCAGCACTTAGATCAAGTCGGTCATCAAGTATCCGAAGATTAATACCGTAATTCTGTTTTGTAGAAGATTCCCATGTAACCAGTGGGTTACCGATTTGTCCTTCTCTGGCTCCCGTCTGATTTTGAGGAACATCAACCCCAAAATTGTAACCACCTGCTGAAGCAAAATAAGTACCCGGTAGATAGAGAAATCGCCCCACTCCCAGATCATTACCCACAATTCCATATGAGGCTCGAAATTTTAAATGATCAAGGAACTCAATATCTTGCATAAACTTTTCGTTGGTAAGTACCCAACCAGCCGAAACCGCCGGAAAGAAACCAAAACGCCTGCCCTCTGCAAAGTTCTCAGACCCATTATACCCCATGCTTGCTTCGAATAAATACCGTCGGTCGTAATTATAATTCAACCTTCCAACAGTCCCAACCAATCCACGGGGAATACTGACAAAGGTAGCCGGATAATAATTTTTTCTTTGATTATAGAGTAGTAAACCTCCAACCGAATGGCTGCCAAAAGATCCTTTATATGAAACTCTAGCTTCCAAATACCAGTCCCTATCCCGACCATAACTTTCATTATATCCAAGAATACCCTCATCCCCACTCTTCTTGTAGACAATCGTTGAGTCCCCAACAGCGGTTGGATCTACATCAACTTTATAAAATGGCTCATATTCTGCCGTCGACGTACTTCGAGATTTTGTTTGAGTGTAGTATGTATTATAGGCGCCTTTAAGTTGGAACAACAACCCATCGGTAATGAAATCAAGATTTTGTTTGACTCCCAGATCAAGATTCAAAACATTGCGGGAAGAGTTGGTTAAGCCTGTACCATAGAAAGATTGTAAACCATCTTTTTTTTCATCGGTAATGTAAAAGTTTCCGTTTCGCACCCATTTGTCATCCACAATACCAGGTCCTGAGAAGGGAACCGACCAGTAAATTTGCCGCCATAAACCATCTGAATTTCGTACTTGAGGAGAATTTCTTTGCTCAATCCGTCCGGCAGATGTAAGACTGACGACCGTACTTGGAGTGACATCTACATCTAAATTGGTACGAAAATTATACCGGTCGAAGGTAAAATTATTATTGTATCCATCATCAAAAGTTCTAAATAGGCCATCTTGCCGCAGATATCCAGCAGCTATAAAAAATCTTACGTTTTCAGTACCACCTGAAATATTGACGTTGTTGTTACTTTGAAATGCCAGTGGCTTCATGATATAGTCAACCCAGTCCGTATTGGGATAAATTATTGGATCAGAGTTTGTTCGAAACGCTCCCAAAGCTTCATCAGAAAAACGAACTAGTGAGGGATCTATACCATCATTTAACTGGGCTTCATTCATCCGTTGGGCGTATGTGTAACTATCGGCAAATTCCAGTAAGGTTGTAGGTTGCTGAAAACCAGACGATAGGTTCAAAGATATCTTGACTGGCCCCGTTCGCCCCCTTTTCGTCTGAATCACAATTACACCGTTGGCACCTCGAACACCATACACAGCCGTCGCGGAGGCATCCTTGAGTACGCTGATGCTCTCAACATTGTTTGGATCTAGTTGAGCGAAAGATCGACGTTCAACACCATCAACAATAATCAATGGGGACGACCGTCCTTCCGTGAGTGAGCCAAATCCTCGAATAAAAATATTTGGTTCGTCAGCACCAGGTTGTCCAGATCTCTGAATTGCACTCAAACCTGTTACTTTACCAACTAGTGCATTACCAAGATTTGATGTTGGGGCCCTCAATATATCTTCTGCCGTAACACTACTAACTGAACCGGTCACCTCTGCTCGACTCTGCTGACCATACGCCACTACAACAACTTCATCACCTGCGATTGTCTGAGGGTCCATCGAAATATTGATAGTAGTTCGGCCATTTATCGGTACCAATCTGGGTTCATAACCAATGTATGAAAAGACAAGTGTATCTTGAAGAGATGGCACCGTCAATTCATACTCGCCCTCTAAATTTGTAACTGTTCCGGAATTAGTACCCTGAATCGAAATGTTGACCCCCGGAAGCAGTTCCTGAGTTTCGCTATCTGTAACCTGCCCAGATACAGTCTCTAGTTGAGCCTCAACATCATTCAGCGTTATCAAATCAATCGGATTATCGACAGCAGCAACACGACTATTACTTAGATTGTGACCTTGACCTAATATTATTGCTGGGCTCAATAAAAGCGCTATTCCAGTCAGGCTTAAAAAAAATTTCTTCATATTGATTCCCTTTTAAAGCTGCTAGAGCTTTTAAGTTTTATTTTAGTTTGTGTAAAACATTATTTCACTATGAATTGTCAATGTTTCTATGAGTTGTACAAAAGTTTTTTTCATAGAGCATTACCTTAAACACACAGCATAAACATTGAGATCACTTATTTAGCTATTTATCCAACTGTAAATAGCTTGTAAGATTCCTAACACACAATTGTTTTAGGTAGTCGGCAAACCCACCTGTGCATAAATCTTAATTGTTAACGTTAACAATTAA
>Ga0102938_10000210_pt1 | contig 40806 bp, 36 predicted proteins | sample SalPonR2_B_D2_MG_FD_84516 | JGI IMG/M metagenome (GOLD analysis project Ga0102938, IMG submission 84516) | Salt pond soil microbial communities from South San Francisco under conditions of wetland restoration - Salt Pond MetaG R2_B_D2_MG | ecosystem: Environmental > Aquatic > Marine >...
CATCCGGTGGCATTTTTGATACTTACAGCACAGTACAGGGGGTCGACGAGCACATCCCGGTTGATGTTTACATCCCCGGCTGTCCGCCCCGCCCCGAGGGCTTGCTCTACGGGTTGATGAAGCTGCAGGAAAAAATCCGCGCAGAGCGCAATACCTTTGGTGCAGCTATCGGCATTGGTGACGTAATTCGCAGTTAGGCCTGATGGCCGACTGTTCATGACAGGAATAAATCGATGAGCGATCTAGCAATTGTAGAAAAACTCAAGGCGAAATTTTCTCCCGAAATCATTGACGTAGTCGAGTTTCGTGGAGAAACGACGGTTACCGTCAAAAAGGAAAAAATTGTCGATATCTGCACCTTTATGCGAGATACCGGCGGCTATAATCTTCTTTGCGATCTATGCAGCGTTGACTATCTTGGTCAGGCCCCCCGCTATATGGTCGTCTACAACCTCTATAACATTACAACCAAGGAGCGGATTCGCCTTAAGGCACCGGTTGAAGAGCAAGGTGCCCAGATTGCTACGGTGAGTACTGTCTGGGGGACAGCCAACTGGATGGAGCGGGAATGCTGGGATCTGATGGGGATCACTTTTGTTGGTCACCCCGATCCACGCCGGATTCTGATGCCTGAAGATTGGGTGGGTCATCCATTGCGTAAGGACTACCCTGTTCAGGGTCCGGATCGTGAGCCCTATCAGGGACGGCTTTCTTAATCGACTACAGGTGGCAGGCATAACCACAACAGGGTGAGGCATAAAATGGCAGTGAAAAGCAGCGAAATAATGACCATCAACATGGGACCTCAGCACCCGTCGACTCACGGGGTGTTGCAGTTGATTCTGGAGCTTGATGGTGAAATTGTCCGTAAGGTGACCCCGCACATCGGCTATCTGCATCGCGGTGTTGAGAAACTTTCCGAGCATCGCACCTACCATCAGGTTATTCCGTTGACTGACCGGCTCGATTACCTGGCGCCGATGAGTAACAATCTTGGCTATGTTCTGGCGGTCGAGAAATTGCTAGGAATCACTGATCAGATTCCCGAACGTGCCAAGGTCGTACGGGTGCTGTTGGCCGAGTTGACGCGCTTGAAGAGTCACCTGGTCTGGCTGGCGACCCATGCCCTTGATATTGGGGCGATGACTGTTTTTCTTTATTGCTTCCGTGAGCGCGAGGTGATTACCAACCTGTATGAAAAGATTTCCGGCGCCCGGATGACGTCCAACTATTTTCGCGTTGGTGGCCTCTCTGCTGATCTGCCGGCCGGTGTTGAGCAGGAGATGCGTGAATATGCCGAAGGGATGCCCGCACACATCGAAGAGTACGAAGGGTTGTTGACCGGTAACCGGATCTGGCAGAAGCGAACCATTGGCGTCGGTACGATTACTGCTGAGGCTGCCATTGATATCGGTATCACCGGCCCCGGGTTGCGCGCTTCAGGTGTTGACTGGGATCTGCGTCGTGATAATCCCTACAGCGGTTATGAGGATTATAAATTTGAGGTGCCCGTCTATCAAGAAGGTGACACCTTTGCACGTTACAAGCTGCGCCTGGAAGAGATGCGTCAATCCAGTCTGATTATGCTTCAGGCCCTGGACAAGTTGAAGCCGGGTCCGATTCTGGCCGATTGTCCCAGAGTGGTTCTGCCGCCGAAAGAGGATGTTGTTAACACCATTGAAGGCTTGATTCACCACTTCAAAATTGTAACTGAGGGCTTCAAGGTAGAGACGGGTGAAGTCTATGTGGGCATTGAGGCACCGAAAGGTGAGCTTGGCTACTACCTGGTTTCAGATGGCAGTGCTTACCCCTACCGCATGAAGGTGCGTCCACCATCTTTTATCAATCTTCAGGGGTTGCCGCAAATGGTTGAGGGGCGGTTGCTGGCTGACGTTATCGCCGTTATCGGAACACTCGACATCGTTTTAGGTGAAATCGACCGTTAATCTACCCGCTTGTACGATGAGGATGCTATGACAGAAAATGTGCAGCAAGCTGAGGAACAGGTCGAAGAACTGGAAGAAATTGATCTGACCGCAGCAAATGAGGTGATCGACAAGTATATCGATATGCATGGCAATCTGATGCCGGTGCTGCAAGGAATCCAGGAAGCTTATGGCTATATCCCGGAAGTAACGGTACATCTGGCGGCTGAACGCCTCAATGTCTATGCCAGTCAGATCTACGGCGTTTTGACCTTTTATGCTCAGTTTCATCTTAAGCCACGGGGTAAGTATATTATCCGTGTCTGTATGGGTACCGCCTGTCATGTTAAGGGTGCCGGTCGGATTGGTGATACGATCAAAGACAAGCTCGGAGTCGGTCACGCGGAAACCACTGAGGATCTGAAATTTACAGCGGAATATGTCGCTTGTATAGGCGCCTGTGGTATGGCCCCGGTCATCATGGTCAATGATGCAACCTACGGAAGCATTACTGTCCAGAAAACTGCTGAAGTTGTTGAAAAATACATGGCTATGGACTGATTCAAGGAAGACTCCGCCTAAGGTATCGAGGAAAGATCTATGTCCGAAACTGCTGAAAATTTGAAAGTTCTTATTTGTACCGGCACCGGCGGTCTTGCATCAGGTGCGGGCGCAGTTGTCGCAGCCTTTGAGGCGGAGTTTGAAAAAAAGGGTGTTGCCGCCAAGATCGGTAGTGCCTGTGACGTCAGCTCCACCGGCTGTCGTGGCCTCTGTGCTAATGATGTTCTTGTGGACATCTGCAGGCCTGGCGAAGAGCCGATAACCTATGATTTTGTTACTGCTGACCTGGTTCCCCAGATCGTTGACGAACATGTTCTGGGTGGAAATCCGGTCGAGAAAAAGGTTGCGGGTCCTTACTACCATAAATTTCTTGAAAAGCAGCAACGCATTATCTTCTCCCGCTGCGGAACCATCGATGCTGAAAGTCTTGAAGAATTTCTCTCACATCGCGGTTTTGAAGGAATCAAAAAAGCCGTCACCATGACCCAGGACGAGGTCATTAATGAAGTCAAGAAATCCGGCCTACGTGGCCGTGGCGGCGGTGGCTTCCCGACAGGCTTGAAATGGTCCTTTGCCAAAGGATCTCCAGGTGACACCAAATATCTGATCTGCAATGCTGATGAGGGTGATCCCGGGGCTTTTATGGATCGCTCGGTGCTTGAGGGGGATCCCTATGGTCTGATCGAAGGCCTGATGATCGGCGCCTATGCTATCGGCTGTAAATTTGCTTATGTCTACGTTCGTGCAGAGTACCCGTTAGCGATCAAACGTCTGCAGTTGGCTATTGATACCTGTTACGAAAAAGGATTCCTTGGCAAAAATTGTATGGGGCTCGGTTTTGATCTCGATATGCGCATCAAAGCCGGTGCCGGTGCCTTTGTCTGCGGTGAAGAAACAGCATTGATGGCCTCCATTGAAGGTCAGCGCGGGATGTCACGTCCACGCCCACCGTTCCCCGCGGTAAGGGGCCTCTGGGGATATCCGACCAACATCAATAACGTTGAAACCTTTGCTAACGTTGCTTACATTTTTTATAACGGCGCTGACTGGTTTTCCTCTATCGGTACCGAAGGAACCAAGGGGACCAAGATTTTTGCTCTGACCGGCAAGGTCAAGCATACCGGCCTGGTTGAGGTTCCCGCCGGTACGACCATGAAGGAAGTCATCTACGACGTTTGTGGCGGAATTCTCAATAATCGCAAATTCAAGGCGGTGCAGGCCGGTGGTCCGTCCGGCGGTTGTCTGCCGGCTGAGGCACTGGATGCCGAAGTTGATTACGATTCACTGATCAAAGCCGGCGCGATGATGGGTTCCGGTGGCCTGGTGGTGATGGATGAGACCACCTGCATGGTCGATATTGCTCGGTTTTTTCTTAACTTTACGCGGGTTGAGTCGTGCGGTAAGTGTATCCCCTGTCGTATTGGCCTGAAGATTATGCTTGAAATTCTTGAGCGGATTACCCAGGGCAAAGGGGAAGAGGGCGATATCGAAATGCTTCAGGATATGGCTTACGATATCAAGAAGAGTTCGCTCTGTGGTCTGGGTCAGACGGCCCCGAATCCGGTGTTATCGACCATCCGCTATTTCCGTGACGAGTACGAGACCCATATCAAGGAAAAAGAATGTCCATCTCACAGTTGTAAAGAGCTTCTGCACTTCCGCGTTATCGAAGAAAAGTGTAAGAAATGTGGTATTTGCCCGCGCGTTTGTCCGGTGGATGCGATCGAGTGGGAAAAAGGCAAGGTCGCCTATATCGACCTGGATAAATGTACCCGGTGTACTTCCTGTTACGATGCTTGTCGCTTCATGGCGATTGATTGATCGCGTTCACAGCTTGAAATATAAGAGGTCAAGATGGTTAATCTAACGATTGACGGAAAACAGATCACAACCGCCAAAACGTCGACAATCTACGAGGCGGCCAAGGAGAACGGTATCTATATACCGGTGCTCTGTTATGCCAAAAAACTTCTTCCCTATGGAGCCTGTCGCATCTGTCTGGTCGAAGTTGAGCAGATGAAGGGACGCTTGATTCCCTCCTGTACGACGCCGGTCACCGAAGGGATGGTTGTTACCACCCTGTCGGATGAAATCAGCAAGGTCCGCAAAACCGTTCTTGAATTTCTCCTTGTCAATCATGTGGTTGACTGCCCGGTGTGCGATAAAGGTGGTGAGTGCGACCTGCAGGATCTGACCTACGAATATGAAGTCGTCAGCAACCGTTTCCAGGGAGAAAAATTTGACCTGCCTACTGACGAAGTCAATCCCCTGATTGAGCGCAACATGAATCGCTGCGTACTGTGCGGAAAATGTGTGCGGGTCTGTGACGAAGTCGTCGGGTATGGCTCCTATTCTTTCATCAATCGGGGATTTGAAACCAAGATTGCTACCGCTTTTGATCGTGGGTTGAATTGTGAGTTCTGCGGCCAGTGTGTATCCATGTGTCCTGTAGGCGCGATTCTGCCTCGTCCATTCAAGTTCAAAGCCCGTCCATGGCAGCTTAAAGAAGTCGATTCCGTCTGTGGCTACTGTGGTAACGGTTGTACCCTGACCATGGGGATCAAGGATAACCAGGTACAGACCATTCGCTTCAACGAAGATACCGGTGTCAACCACGGTAACCTGTGTGTTCGTGGGCGCTTTGGTTATTCCTACGTTAACGATAGCAAGCGTCTGACTAAGCCATTGATTCGCAAGGGGAGCGAATTGAAAGAGGCGAGTTGGGAGGAAGCCCTTACCACCATCGCTGAAAAATTTAACACTGCCGGCAAGGATCTCGGCATCATCAGTGGTGCCCGTCTGACCAATGAAGAGCTGCTGCTGCTTAAACGCCTCAGCTCAGCTGTTGGCACCCAGAACCTCGACCATTCCGGTGGAGAGTGTTACAAAGGCCTTACCTCAGGATTGAGTGAGACCATGGGGATCAGTGCCTCAACCGGCACCTTCCCGCAGGTTGAAAAGTGCAATGCCATTCTGGCGATCCGCTCAGACTTTTACGAGACCCACCCGGTGTTTGGGATGGTGATAAATCAGGCGATTCGCTTGAACGATGCCCAGTTGGCTGTGATTGCTGACAAACACGGCAAGTTGAGCAAACTCCCTAATGCCCGCACCCTGATGCATAAACCAGGCTGCGAAATCAATATGATCAACGCCCTGTGCCAGGTCATCATTGCTGAAGGGTTAGCCAAAACAGATGGTTTGCAAGGGCTAGCCGAACTGACCAAGGCGCTGGCGAATGATACTCCTGAGGCTGTTGCCAAGGTGGTCGGCGGTAACGCTGAAGCGATCAAAAAAACGGCCCGCGAACTGGCTAACGCTCAAAATGCAGCAATCGTTGTTGCTTATGGCTTGCCGTATACTGCTTACAGCAAAGAAATCGCCATTGCTGCTTCAAACCTTGCCCTGCTGACCGGCATTGCCGGGCGCGAAGGTTCAGGTTTGTACCTGTGTGGTGAAAAGGCCAATAGCCAGGGCGCTGTTGATCTACAGATTGTGCCAGGTCCTGCAGGATTGGGTGCTCAGCAAATGCTCAGCAGTGCTGCTGATGGTCAGCTCCCGGTGTTGTATCTGGTCGGTGAAGATCCACTCGTCACCTATCCGGATCAGGAGCGGGTCAAAAAGGCCCTGGAAAAATCATTCCTGGTTGTTCAGGATCTGTTCCTGACCGATTCGGCCAAATATGCGGATGTTGTTCTTCCGGCGGCCTCATTTGCCGAAAAAGATGGAACCTTTACCAACGCTGAGCGGCGTATTCAAAGACTTAGAGCCGGCATCAAATCTCCGGGTGAAGCCAAATCCGACTTTGTTGTATTTCAGTCGCTGCTGCATAAACTGCAAAAAAATGCACCGGACACACCGGCTGCAGCTTTTGGTGAACTGGCTGGGGAGGTTCCCGGATATGCCGGTATCCACTACCAGCAGATTGGTGCCCAAGGTGAGGTTTGGGGTGGAGAGACCCTGGTTCCGGCGAAAAAGGTTCTTATGCCCGTTGCGGGCATCGAACCTCTGCAGGTTGATTATCAGCTACTCGTCGGCAGCGCGCTTTATCATAGTGGCTCCATCTCGACGCGTTCCAAAGGGCCCATGTCCGTTTGCCCTGAAGCCTACATTGAGCTCAGCCGCGAAGATGCTGCGACTTTTGGTGTTGAAACCGGCGAGGTAATTCAACTCAAAGCAGATGACGTCACTATTCAGGCAAAAGCCAAAGTAGAAAATCGCCTTCCTCAAGGTGTGTTCTTTGCCCCATATCATTTTGGCGAACTTAATCTCAACAAAATTTACCAGGGGCAGGCTGTGATTACGGTTGAGCCATCAAAGGTCTAAATAGAAAACACAACTTTGTCCTGTTGATAGTTTCTATCGACTTAAAATCGGCAGAAATGCCATAGCTGAAGAAGGAAGAGGATGGTCATGACGCCAGAAGTTCTGACGCTCTCGAACACACCGGTTCTGTTTACCGTTGCGATGCTGCTGAAAATCGCGGTGGCCTTTGTGGTCATGATTTTGATTGTTGCCTATGCTACCTATGCCGAGCGTAAAATCATCGGTCGTATGCAGACCCGCATGGGGCCGACAATGACCGGACCAAAGGGTTTGCTGCAGCCGATTGCCGACGGGGTGAAGCTCTTTTTTAAAGAGGATATGATCCCGTCTCAGGCACATCCGTTTGCTTTTGCCCTGGCGCCGATGATGCTTCTGGCTCCGGCTTTTGTCGCCATTGCAGTTATCCCTTTCGGCGGTGATCTTCACTTTACCTACGATGGTATTCTGTATGTTGTGCCGATGCAGATTACCGATCTGAACATCGGGGTGTTGTTTATCCTTGCCATGGCGGGTCTGGGGGTCTACGGAATCGTTCTGGCTGGTCTGGCTTCCAACAGTAAATATTCCCTGCTTGGCGGTATCCGTTCAACGGCCCAAATGATCTCATATGAGCTGGCTGCCGGACTTTCGATTGTCGCTATCTTCATGCTGTCGGAAACCTTGAGTCTGCGCGGTATTGTTCTGGCGCAGCAAACGCCACTCTGGGGTATTGAGGCGCTAAAATATATTCCTAACTGGTATATTTTTAGCCAGCCATTAGCCTTTGGTCTGTTTGTTGTCGCCTCTATGGCAGAGATCAACCGGACCCCGTTTGACCTCCCGGAAGCAGAGACTGAGCTTGTCTCCGGATTCTGTACCGAATATTCGTCGATGAAATATGCTCTGTTTTTCATGGCCGAGTACGCCAACATGATCACGATTTCAGCAATCACTGCGACCATTTTCCTGGGTGGCTGGGGTGGGCCCTTCTATGGCTGGATTAACTTCCTCCTCAAGGTCTTTGCTTTCATGTTCTTCTTTATCTGGATTCGGGCAACCTTCCCGCGTCTGCGTTATGACCAACTGATGCATTTGGGCTGGAAAGTTATGCTCCCCCTGGCGCTTGCAAATATCGTGATTACCGGTATTGCAGTACTGCTCTGGCAATAACCACAAGTTGCGTAGAGGATAGATATGTTTAAAGAGTTTGCTAAAGGCCTGAGTATCACACTGAAGCATCTGCTTCCCGGGCATACCACGACAGTGGATTATCCCAAGCAGAAATTGGAGATGGCCCCGCGTTTTCGCGGCCTACATCGTCTGGTGCCTGCTCAGGATCGTGAAAAATGTGTCGCCTGTTATCTGTGTCCAACCGTCTGCCCGGCGAAATGCATCACGGTAGAATCGGAAGAGAACGAAAAAGGCGAAAAATATCCACGAGTCTACGAAATCGACCTGCTGCGGTGTATCTTCTGTGGCTACTGCGTTGAGGCTTGTCCGGTCGAAGCGATCGAAATGACGAGCGCTTACGAACTGGCCAACTTCAAGCGTGACGATTTTATGTTTGACAAAGCACGTCTTCTCAAGTCGTAACAAGGAGCTGCGTACCCAATGGAAATTCTATTCTTTTATCTTGTAGCAGGGGTCGCGATTGTATCGGCATTTTTTGTCGTCAAATGCCGAAATCCGATTAACAGCGCTCTGAACCTGGTAACGACCTTTATCTGTCTGGCAGTTTTCTACGTGATGCTGGATTCTCCCTTTATGGCAGCCATTCAGATTATCGTTTACGCCGGTGCCATTATGGTGTTGATCATCTTCGTGATCATGCTGCTCAACTTCGGGCAAACGATCAAAGGACGCTATACCCATGGTCTTGCAGCTGGTGGGCTGGTCTCGGTGCTACTCATGTTTGTTGCTACCCAACTGGTACGCACCGGTGATGCAACGGGAACTGGTGGCCCAGTGACCAGTGCCATGATTGCTGAGGTTGGTCACACTGAGCTGATCGGAAGGACGCTGTTTCTTGATTTTGTCCTGCCCTTTGAAATTGCCGGGGTATTGTTGCTGATCGCCATTGTCGGCGCGTTAATAATTGCGAAACAAAAAGTCTAACAGAGAACGACCTGGGAGATAAAACATGATTACTGTTACTCACTACCTAATGTTGAGCGCGATTCTGTTCGCAATAGGTACCCTTGGAGTCCTCACACGTAAAAATGCCATTGTTGTTTTTATGTGTATTGAGGTCATGCTCAACGCGGTAAACCTGACCTTTATCGCTCTGTCCCGACATGTCGGCAATATGGATGGTCAGATCTTTGTGTTTTTTGTCATGACGGTTGCTGCTGCTGAAGCGGCTGTAGGTCTGGCGTTGCTTATTGCCTTTTATCGCAATAAAGAGACTCTCGACGTCGACGATTTTAATATGCTCAAGTGGTGATTTTTACCACATTTACGGGTGTTTCAGCTAATAGGAGAGTTTGATGTACGGTAATCTGTGGCTCATCCCATTCTTCCCGCTTCTTGGGGCGATAATCAATGGCCTGTTCGGCAAGAAGATCAAGAATGAAGCGGTCATTGGCGGTATCGGTACCCTGATGATATTCCTTTCATTCCTGGTAGCGGTGCAGAACTTTTTCAGACTGATCGGTGATACCGAAAAAGTCCATGAAATCGTCCTCGCTTCCTGGATGACGGTTGGTAATCTTCAGGTCAACTGGGAATTACTGCTTGACCCTCTTTCAGCCGTGATGATTCTGGTGGTTACCGGGGTTGGTACCCTGATCCATCTGTACTCCATCGGCTATATGCATGGAGAGGCTGGCTACTACAGATTCTTCAGTTACCTTAACCTCTTCGCTTTCTCGATGCTGATGCTGGTTCTGGGCGGCAACGCCCTGGTCATGTTTATCGGCTGGGAAGGTGTTGGTCTCTGCTCATACCTGCTGATCGGCTATTATTACGAGAAGAAGAGTGCCAGCGACGCAGCGAAGAAAGCCTTCGTTGTTAACCGTATTGGTGACTTCGGTTTCCTCTGCGGCTTGTTCATCCTATTCTGGGCCCTGGCCGGCCAGGGTGTCTGGACGATCAACTTTGTTGAAATTGCCGCCAATGCCCATCTGCTGGAAGCCGGCGGGGCACTGGTCACTATTATTACCCTGGCATTCTTTCTGGGTGCTACCGGTAAATCAGCACAGATTCCGCTCTTTACCTGGCTCCCTGACGCGATGGAAGGTCCGACTCCGGTCTCCGCGCTGATCCATGCGGCGACCATGGTTACCGCCGGTATCTATATGATCGGGCGCATGAATATCCTCTTCGCTATGGCTCCATCGACAATGATGACCATCGCTATTATCGGTGCAGCGACGGCATTTCTTGCAGCCTCAATCGGTTTCGCCCAGAACGACATCAAGCGTGTACTCGCCTACTCTACAGTATCCCAGCTGGGCTATATGTTCCTGGCCATGGGGGTGGGGGCTTTCTCGGCCGGTATTTTCCACCTGATGACCCACGCTTTTTTCAAGGCCTGTCTGTTTCTTGGTTCCGGTTCAGTCATTCACGGAATGCACCATGCTTATCACCATGCCCATCTTCATGATGATGCGCAGGATATGCGTAATATGGGCGGTCTCAGATCGAAGATGCCGATTACCTTCTGGACCTTTCTACTGTCAACCGTTGCGATTGCCGGTGTACCCTTTTTCTCCGGTTTCTTCTCCAAGGATGAAATCCTCTGGTGGTCCTTCGGATCAACTGCCGGCCATCCGATCTTCTGGATCATCGCTGTGTGTGTTGCTGGCATGACCGCTTTTTACATGTTCCGTCTGGTGTTCATGACTTTCTTTGGTGCCCAGAGAACAGATGCCCGCGCCAAGGATCATATCCCTGAGTCACCCTGGACCATTACTGTTCCGCTGATTGTTCTGGCGTTCCTCGCTGTCGTCGGTGGTTATGTTGGTGTTCCGAAAATCCTTGGTGGTGGTAACCATTTCGGGAACTTTCTGTCACCTGTGTTTGGTCGTGCCCAGGAACTGCACAATCTGAATGCTCATGGCTCCCATGCCCTTGAATATACCCTGATTGCCCTCTCGGTCAGTATTGCCCTGTTCGGTATTTACATGGCCTGGTTGATGTACATGAAGAACCCTGCGCTTCCCGCCCAATTTACTGCGAAGTTTGCCGGAGTCTATCGCTTTGTTTTTAACAAGTGGTACATCGACGAACTTTACGACTTCCTCTTTGTTAACCCCTGCAAGCGTTTTGGTACCTTCCTGTGGAAAGTCTTTGACGTCCGTCTGGTTGACGGTATTGTTAATGGTTGTGCCTGGGTTGTTAAGGGAGTTGGAGCCGGTTTGCGTTACACCCAGACGGGATACATGTATAACTACGCAGTGGCCATGGTGGTCGGCGTAGTCGTGATCGTCGGCTTTTATGTCTTTGGTTAATTGTTAATTCTGCCCGCGAATACGATAAAGCTACAAGGAGCGTTTCCACATGGCTGACAACCTTCTCAGTATTATGACTTTCTTCCCGTTGGTGGGTATGATTGCCCTCCTGTTTTTACCGCGGGACAATGACGCAATGCTCAAAAGCTTTGCCTTGGCTGTATCTTTGATTACATTCCTAATCAGCCTTCCTCTGGCTTTTGACAATGTGTTCAAGACATCGGGCGGGATGCACTATCGTGAATTCTATGAGTGGATCCATGTTGGTGAGTTTTTCCAGATGAACTATAACGTTGGTATTGACGGCATCAGCTTGTGGCTGGTGATGTTGACGACCTTCATTATGCCGATTGCCATTCTCTCCACCTGGAATGCGGTCAAGAAAAACACCAAAGGGTTTATGGCTATGCTGCTGCTGCTGCAGACCGGCATGTTGGGCGCCTTTATTTCCCTTGATCTTTTCCTTTTCTACATTTTCTGGGAACTGATGCTGATTCCGATGTATTTCCTCATCGGTATCTGGGGCGGTTCGAACCGTATCTACGCTGCCGTCAAGTTCTTCATCTATACCGCGGTCGGTTCCTTGTTGATGCTGGTCGGAATCATCTTTGTCTACTACTACGCAATACAAAGTGGATCCCCGGTCAATGGTTTTGGAGTTCAGGAATTCTACCAGCTGAATATTCCTTATGGTGCTCAATTCTGGTTGTTCCTGGCCTTCGGCTTCAGCTTTGCCATCAAGGTTCCCATGTTTCCTCTGCATACCTGGTTGCCCGATGCTCACACAGAGGCACCGACCGCCGGCTCAGTTATTCTGGCCGCAGTGCTTCTGAAAATGGGAACCTACGGTTATGTTCGTTTTGCAATGCCGCTGTTTCCTGAAGCGCTGCAGACCTTCATTCCGTTCCTGGCCTTCCTGTCTGTGGTTGGCATTATCTATGGTTCCCTGGTAGCCATGATGCAGGAAGATGTGAAAAAGCTGGTCGCCTACTCGTCTGTTGCTCACCTGGGTTTTGTTATGCTCGGCCTGTTTGCCCTGAATATGCAGGGCATGGCCGGCGGTATGCTGCAGATGATCAACCACGGTATTTCAACCGGCGCACTGTTCCTTATTGTCGGCTTTCTTTACGAGCGTCGTCATACCCGACAAATCTCTGAGTTTGGTGGTCTGGCAACAAAGATGCCGATATTCGCGACCATCTTTTTGATCATTACCTTTTCATCCATCGGTTTGCCCGGTACCAACGGTTTTGTTGGTGAGTTCCTGGCCCTGATGGGCGCCTTTGAGAGTAATCTACGCTGGTACGCTGTCTTTGCTACAACCGGTGTTATCCTCGCGGCGGTCTACATGTTGTGGGTCTATCAGCGCATCATGTTTGGTAAGGTGACCAATCCGGCCAACGAGAATATCAAGGATCTTTCGGCACGTGAAATTGTCATTATGGCACCCCTGCTATTGTTCGTTTTCTGGATCGGTATTTATCCCAATACCTTCTTTGATAAGATGAATCCCGCACTTGAACAGCTACTTGAGCAGATGAATAACCAACAGGTTGCCATCGTCGAAGTCGTTCAACCTGTGGTTGCAAAAGTAGTTGATACTAAATAATTGTTGATTGAATAAACACTGGTTCCGAGGAGCTGTTCGATGGAAAATCTGGTTCAAGAAGCCATCCAGAATGTGAACTTGCATGCCGTGATGCCGTCATTGATACTGACTGTGGCAGGGATGGTACTACTTCTGGTTGCGGTCTTTTCTCCACGGGGTAAAACTGCACACATTGCCTGGCTGAGCATCGCCGCATTGATTGTTGCCGGTATTGTCACCATCATGGGATGGAATGATACCCAGTATGGATTTGCCGGATCTGTGCAGCTCGATAACTTTGCTGCCTTTTTTAGTATGATCTGTATTATCGCTGCAGGGCTTGCCATCCTGATGTCGGATGAATATCTTAAACGCGAGAATTTCCCGGTCGGTGAATATTATCCGTTGATTCTGATCACCACGGCTGGTGCCATGTGGATGGTTTCAGGCACCGACCTGATTACCATCTTCCTGGGTATTGAGGTTCTCTCTGTTTCACTTTACATCCTCGCTGGTTTCTTCCGCGATCAGGTTCGCTGTAACGAAGCGGGTTTGAAGTACTTTTTCCTCGGTGCTTTCTCTACCGGTTTTCTGCTCTACGGTATGGCGCTTCTCTATGGTGTCAGCGGTACCACCAAAATTTATGATATCGGCGCTTATATTCAGGCCAATCCGGACGTAACCACCAATATCATGTTTATTGCCGGCGGTCTGTTGATGCTGACCGGCTTTTTCTTCAAGATTGCCGCGGCTCCTTTCCATATGTGGACCCCCGATGTCTATCAGGGTGCGCCCACGCCGATCACTGCTTTTATGAGTGCCGGACCTAAAGCAGCAGCTTTTGCAGCGCTGATTCGCGTGACTTTTATCTGTCTGGAAGGGATGCAGGATCAACTGATCACTGTTTTCTGGGTACTGGCGGTTCTGACCATGACCATTGGTAACCTGATCGCCCTGAATCAGAAGGATCTCAAGCGCATGCTTGCTTACTCTTCTATCGCCCATGCCGGATACGCGATGGTCGGTCTGGTCGCCTGGAACGAGATCGGCTCTGCCGGAATCCTCTTCTACATGCTTGTTTACACCTTCATGAATATGGGCGCCTTTGCGATTCTGGTTCTTATCGGTCGCAGTGGCGAAGCAAATCTGACTCTGGATGGAGTTGCAGGGCTTGGTTACAAACAACCGATGCTGGGTGTCGCCTTCTGTATCTTCCTGTTTGCCTTGATGGGTCTCCCGCCAACAGCAGGATTTACCGGTAAGTTCTATATCTTTGCCGGCGCTATCAATTCCGGGTACATCTGGCTGGCGGTGATCGGTGTGCTTAATTCTGCTGTGTCTCTTTATTACTACCTGCGCATTATGATTTACATGTATTTCAAAGAGCCCGAGGAAGATTACTCCTGGGTGAAGATTTACCCGGCCACCGCTGTATCCATTGTGATTTCTGTTATCGGCGTTCTCTACCTTGGTATCGTCCCGGGGTCGATCATGCAGCTTGCGCGCATGGCGGGCTTCTGATGACCAAAAATAAATCGTAAAAAAAAGCCCTTCAGTTCGCTGAGGGGCTTTTTTTTTGGTAGAATGACCGATCCTTTAAAATAATGGACACTCTGGATGGCATTAAGAGCATATCTGCGACGGTTGTTGATTAACAATCAAGCAAAAAGTATCCTGAGCGAGGTAAATCCTGACCTGGAGATCGCGTTCATCTGTCGGCGTGAATATCTGTCCGCCTCCGGTGGGGATGCGCTTTTGTTTGCGGCAGTCAAGGGTACGACGGTTCGGGTTGCAGCAAATCTGTTCGGCTCTAAAAACCGATCGCTGATGATGCTGAACAACGATGAGGGAGGATTAATACATAAGATCAGAACCATGATCGCTTCGGGTACGCATGATGCTGCAACAAGTCTGACGAATGCGTGCCACATGCACCCCATTGATTCCTTTGAGCCTGAATATCAGCACAGAGAACTGACCTTGAAAGAAATTCCCGCCCTGCGGAGTTGGCCGAGAGAAAAACATCGCTATTTAACCTTAGCCTTGACCCATAGCGTTTCCCCTGCAACCGGTATCTGCAACCTGGGATTGTATCGAGCCGCAGTGGTTGGTGAAAGCGCAATCGCCCTGAATTTTGGACCAGGTTCCGGGGCAGATGATCATCTTAAGATAGCGGCTGCGCGCGGTGAATCCCTCTCCGTAGCCCTGATTCTTGGGGCAGATCCGGCTTTGATCTGGGCTGCTGCGGCACCCTTGCCACCTGGCTGCAGTGAGTACGGATTTGCCGCTGCGATATCCGGCCGCCCGGTCACCTTTGCGCCCTGTTTAACGCAACCATTGAGCCTTCCGGCCAGCGCCGAAATTATTATTGAGGGTGAAATCAAACCAGGTGCAAGGGTCACTGAAGGCCCTTTTGGAAATCATACCGGACAATATGTTGAGCGCCAAGGTTGCCCGCTCATGGAGGTCACGACAATACGCCATCGTCTCCAGCCCATTATCCCGGTCACAGTCGTCGGGCCACCACCGAGCGAGAATGTTCAGTTAGCGAAACTCAATGAGCTGCTGTTGCGTGAAATGCTTTTATTTGATTTCCCACTGATCGCCGATCTTGTCATGCCGCCACGGACAGCTTTTCATGGGGTGGCGGTTATTGCCGTCAGACAATGTTCAGCCACAGATGTTGCTGATTTGATCCAACAGTTGCGCCGCCCGAACTGCCTTGGCAGATCCCGGATGCTGGTGCTCGTGGATGACGACATCAATATTCATGATCTTGATCTGAGTTGGTGGCGTGCCGTTAACTTGCTGAGTCCGGAGCGGGTCATTACTACCGATAAAGGGTTTATTATCAATGCAACAGGTGTTAACAAAGAGCAACTGGTAACAGAAGATCAGGCGACCACGGTGCTGGTTGAGAGTCGAAACTATCAGATATCGAGGAAAACGCCGGAGTACTTAGAACCATGACAGATCAACATCATAATGAGCGAGCTTGCGCATTGACCACGCTGCAACAGGTGTTCGGTTATCAAAGCTTTCGGCCCCATCAGGAGGATGCCATTGTCAGTCTGATTGGCGGGCGAGACGCTTTTATTCTGATGCCGACCGGAGGCGGAAAGTCGATCTGTTTCCAGATTCCCGCCCTGATCAGACCGGGGATAACGATCGTTGTGTCACCCCTGATCGCCTTGATGAAGGATCAGGTCGACAGTTTGCAGGCTTTGGGGATCCGTGCTGCCTGTTATAATTCGAGCCTGACCGCGGGCCAGGGTCGCGATGTCCTCGAACAGTTATATCAGAACCGCCTTGATTTACTCTATGTGGCTCCTGAGCGCTTGATGAGCGCCGACTTTCTTAATCTTTTGCAGGGGATGACCCCAGCTCTTTTCGCTATCGATGAGGCCCACTGTATTTCCCAGTGGGGTCATGATTTCCGCCCGGAATATATTCGTCTGGGCCAGTTGCGCAAGCTTTTTCCCACTGTGCCGATTGCAGCACTGACGGCAACGGCAGAAAAACACACACGCGCAGATATTATCGCTTGTCTGCAGCTGAAGGATCCCTATCGGGTGGTCTGTGGCTTTGACCGACCAAATATCCGCTACAGCCTCGTTGATAAAGTGAAGCCTTATCAGCAGCTTTGTGAATTTCTATTACGCTACAGCGATCAGGCCGGGATTATCTACTGTTTGAGTCGTAAGCGGGTCGAAGAAGTCGCCGACAAATTAAACCGCGACGGTTATAAGGCTGCGGCCTATCATGCCGGGCTGGGCCCGGAGGTGCGGCGCTCGGTGCAGGAAGATTTTCTGCGCGATGATGTGCAGATTATCGTCGCTACTGTGGCCTTTGGAATGGGCATCGATAAGCCCAATGTGCGATTTGTCGTTCATTATGACCTGCCGAAAAATATCGAAGGTTTTTACCAGGAGACCGGCCGTGCCGGTCGTGACGGCATGCCGGCCGAGGCCCTGCTCCTGTTCGGCTACGGCGATATTGCGCTTCTGCGCGGATTTATAGAAAAAATTGAAGACCCGGAGCAGTTGCGTACGGAGTTGCACAAACTCAACGCCATGGTGGCTTTTGCAGAAGCGGGGATTTGTCGACGGCGGGTGCTGCTGGGTTATTTTGGCGAGGTCATCGAAGCGGATTGCGGAAATTGCGATAATTGCCTGAATCCACCCGAACAATACGATGCGACTGAATATGCGCGCAAAGCCCTGTCCTGTGTTTACCGGGTTGGTCAGAGTTTTGGCGTTGGCCATGTCGTCGATGTCCTTCGGGGAGCGGAAAACCAACGGATCAAAACAATAAAACATGATCGCCTCTCAACCTATGGGATAGGACAGGACGTCAGTCGCGACCATTGGAACTATCTGCTGCGTCAATTGATTCAGCTTGGGTACCTGGAGCAGGATGTAGCTCGCTACTCGATCCTGAAGCTGACCGAGCAGGCGCGGCCGTTATTGCGCGGCGACGAAATGCTTAAACTGTGCAAGCCGCGCATCAGGGTGCAGCGCAGCAAAAAGAAAGAACACAAGATTAAGGGGCAACACTACGACCCGGCCCTGTTCGAAGAGCTACGTCAATTACGTAAACAGATCGCTGATCGCGACGGGGTTCCACCCTATGTTGTCTTTGGTGATGCGAGTCTGGCAGAAATGGCCGTTGCATTGCCGACCAGTCAGGGTGAATTGATGGCCATCAATGGTGTTGGGCAAGTTAAGCTACAACGTTACGGTAATGATTTTATCCAGGCGATTAACGGCTTTTTGTGTCGTTAACCCTGGGCTGTGGGAGGTATTTTGAAAATCGTATCATTTAACATCAATGGATTACGGGCACGTTACCATCAGTTGCAGGCGCTGGTCGAAAAGCATGATCCTGATATTATCGGTTTGCAGGAAACCAAGGTTCACGACAGTGAGTTTCCCCACGACCAGTTGAAGACTCTGGGCTATCATATTGTCCATCATGGCCAAAAAGCGCACTATGGGGTGGCTACTCTGTCACGCTGGCAGCCGCTGGCGGTGATGAAGGGATATCCCAATGAAGACCCGGAACATCAACGGCGAACCCTGATCACCGCTTACCAGCTGAGCGATGGCACTACCGTAAAAATCGTTAATGGCTACTTCCCGCAAGGGGAAAGTCGCCATCATCCGGTAAAGTTTCCTCACAAACGCGATTACTACGAAAATCTCAACACCTGGTTGACACATGAAGCGGACCCGGAAGACCAGTTGCTGGTTCTCGGAGATCTGAATGTGGCGCCGACAGATGCGGATATCGGCATCGGTGAAGAAAATGCCAAACGCTGGTTGCGCAGCGGGAAGTGCAGTTTCCTGCCGGAAGAGCGTAGTTGGTATGAAAAACTCTATAGCTGGGGTCTGCAGGATACCTGGCGGACATTGAACCCGGCTGTGAGTGATCAGTTCAGCTGGTTCGATTATCGCTCACGCGGCTTTGAAGCCTCCCCCAGGCGCGGTTTAAGGATCGACATGATCCTGGCGACCAGAAAGTTACAGCAACGCTGTATCAATGCCGGCATCGACTACGAACTGCGGAGTATGGAAAAGCCTTCCGACCACTGCCCGATCTGGGCCGAGTTTACCTGAGGATTAATGCCGGCTCGTTGACATCAGATCTAAGAAAGTTCAAAATTGGTACTGCGTTATTAAGAAAAACAGTGGCAAAAGATTCGCTGGATTGAAGAAAATAAGGAGGCGTCTATGAGTAACCATAAAATTGCTAGAAGATTATTGGCCATTTTTTTTGTTGTCGGTTTATTGCTGTCGGGAACATCTGCTGCAGCACAGGAACTCTACCTGAAATACAACGTGCATACCCAGGCTGATCGGGCAAACGTGTTAAAGGGGAGCTACGCCAACTATACCAACCCGGGGGATGGGCACGTCATTATCCCGGCAGGAACGAAAATTAACATCACCAAAAAGTCTCGCCGCGGATTTTATTTTACTCACGACTTTTCGTCACAAGAGGCCTATGTTGAATTTCATGAACCTAGAATGGGTATGAGCGTGGATGCCTATATTGAGCTGATTACTTCAACCTCTCCAGTCAGCCTGTCAGAGTTTACCGCTACTGACCAGAAGGGAATCAAGGAAGGCAGAGCAGCCATCGGGATGACCCGCGAGGGGGTGATGACGGCACTTGGGTATCCTGCTGTCCATCGGACCCCAAGCCTTGAAGCGTCCCGCTGGATTTACTGGCAGAACCGCTTCCGTACCCTCGCTGTCGATTTTGGTGCTGACGGCAAGGTTTCATCTATCACGAACTAGAAATTGATGGTTGGGCACATTTTAACAAGCGAGGTTGAAGATTGTCGGATAACAAGCGTATTGCTCTGGTCACCGGAGCGAGCAAAGGGATTGGTGCCGCTATTGCCATCGACCTGGCGGCTGAGGGTTTTCACATTTGGTTGAATTACCGCTCAGATCAGGCTGGAGCTGAAAAGGTTGCAGAAAGAATCAGGAACGCTGGAGGTAGCAGCACGCTGCTGTGTTTTGATGTCGCTGCCAGCAGTGAGGTTGCTCGGGTGCTGGAACCGCTGCTGGACGAACAGACCCCTTATGTGTTGGTCAACAATGCCGGTTATGCCCGCGACGGGATCATGGCGATGATGCCGGAGCACGATTGGCAGGATGTTCTGGATGTCCACCTCGGGGGTTTTTTTAACGTCACCCGACCTGTAGTCGCGCGGATGCTGAAAAAACGCTGTGGACGGATCATCAATATCGTTTCGACTTCGGGTGAAGCCGGGGTCGCCGGCCAGGTTAACTATTCGGCCGCCAAGGCGGGGTTGATCGGAGCGACGCGCTCCCTGGCAGCAGAGGTAGGCCGCCGCAAGATCCTCGTCAATGCGGTTTCGCCGGGTTTCATCGAAACCGATATGCTAAGTAGCTTGCCGAAAGAGCAGATTTTGCCCAGCATCCCTTTGGGACGTTTTGGTACCCCGGAAGAGGTGGCAGGGCTGGTAAGCTTTCTCTGTTCAGACAAGGCCGGCTACATCACCGGTCAGGTGTTTGCCGTCAACGGCGGCGTGCATATTTAAGCAAGCTGACTATGTATTTTACTCCACTAGTGTCAGGCAGAGGGCCGGATCCCCTTCTTCAGGAACACTTTTCGCCCTCCATGGCTGCTTGACTGTCGCCCTCCATGGCGACAGACACCCTTCCGAAGGGAACCCGGCCCTCTGCCCCTGTTTTGCTGGATCCGGTTAGATGAACAAATTATGACAAAGGAAGTACACGTGAAGCGAGTCGCCATTACCGGTATCGGCATCATTTCCTGTCTCGGGCAGGATATCAGCACGGTCGGCGCGGCCTTAAAAGCCGGGGGTTCCGGTATCGTCATTGACCCGGAGCGGATTGAATTAGGGTTTCGCAGCCCGCTCACCGCCCGGATTAATGACTTTGACGCCAAAATCCTCGGGCGTAAACAGCGCAAAAGTATGCCTGATTTCGCGGTCTGGGCCTATGCCGCCAGCACCGCTGCATTGGAGATGGCAAACTTAGACGAAGATGCTATCAAGAATGACCAGACCGGGCTTTTATTTGGTTGTGACTCCAGTTGTATTGCCGCCATTGAACAGGTCGAAGCCCTTAAAGCTGCCGGAGAAACCAAAGGGATCGGTAGTGGCCAGATCTTTCGTTCCATGACCTCGACGATCACCATGAATCTGAACACCCTGCTGGGTACCCGGGGCGCCTGCTGGAGTTTAAGCTCCGCCTGTGCCAGCGGCGGTCATGCCGTCGGTCAGGCAGCTGACCTGATTCGCCTGGGACGCCAGGAGCGGGTAATCTGTGGAGGTGCCCAGGAGATCAACTGGCAGTCCATGTGCAGCTTCGATGGTCTCGGTGCTTTTTCCGTACGGGTTGATGATCCGGCTGCGGCCAGTCGTCCCTTTGACGCGGAACGTGACGGTCTGGTTCCCGGCGGCGGCGCCGCAGCGATCATTCTCGAGCGCTATGATCTGGCGCAGCAGCGTGGCGCCACCATTCTGGGAGAGGTTCTCGGTTACGGTTTTTCATCCGATGGCGGGCAGTTATCGATCCCGACGTTTGATGGCCTCGGGCGTGCCATGCGGATGGCACTGGATGATGGCGGCTTGACAACCGCCGATATCGATTATCTCTGTGCCCACGCAACCTCGACCCCGGCGGGGGATGCAGCAGAAGCTGAAAATATTCGCCGTATATTTGGTAGCAGAACACCACCGATTTCAGCCCTCAAGGCCATGACCGGTCACGAGTTGTGGATGTCGGGGGCATCACAGGTGGTTTATACCACCATCATGGCGCAACAGGGTTTTATCGCCGCCAGTAAAAACTTTCACCGTCCCTGCGAACAGACGCAAGGATTGAATATTCTCCGGGAACCCCTTCCTTTTGGCCCCAAGCGGGCTCTGTGCAATTCTGCCGGTTTCGGCGGCACCAACGCTTCTCTTGTGATCGGCTTCGATTAAACTATGACTTACGACAGCATTATTATCGGGGCAGGTCTGTCCGGTTTGACCTGTGGACTGTTGTTGGCAAAGAGCGGCCGCAAGGTGTTGATCGTCGAACAGCACCCTGAACCGGCACCGGTGGTGCGCGGTTTCTCCCGGGGTGGGGTCTATTTCGACAGCGGCTTCCATTATGCCGGTGGATTAGGAGAAGGGGGACCGCTTAGACTGTTCCTCACACATCTGGGGCTGGCGGAAAAACTCGAATTTTTACCCTTTGCCGCTGATGGCTTTGATCGGCTTCGGATTACCGGCAGCGCTACTGATATCGACCTGCCGGTAGGGATGGCAAAGATTGCTGCGCAACTGTCACAATCGTTCCCGCACCTGAAGCCGGAAATTACCAGCTTCCTTGACGAGATTGAAGCGTGCTGGTGCAATTTCCCCTACCTGGATCTCGACAAAGAGTTCGCCGGCGCTGATCTGCATTTGGTTCATGAATCGTCATTGGCCCAGCGCCTGGAGGTTTTTTCGAGCAGCCCGGAGTTGCAGACGTTGTTGTCGATGCATGCACTGCTCTACGGTGTGGCACCGCAGGAAGCCTCCATAACCCTCAATGCTCAGGTTGCAGGCTCTTATTTCCATTCCGCCCATGGCATTGGCGGTGGTGGCCGCAGGCTGATAGCTGCCTATCTGGAACGCCTTGCAGAGAGCGGAGTCGACATCCGTTGCCGGGCTGAAGTAACCCGGATTCTGAGTAGCAATGGCAAGGTTACCGGGGTGGAGTTGGTCGATGGTGAAATCATCCTCGCCGCAGAAGTGATTGCTACCTGTAATCCGGCACTGGTGCCTTGCATGTTGCCTGCCGGGGTGCTGCGTCCAGCCTATCGCAAGCGTCTGGAACAATTACGTCAGACGCCATCGGCGCTGATCCTGTACGCTCGTTGTGCGAACCCAACGTCCTTGTTGAGTGGTAAAAACTTGTTCGTCTGTCCACAAGCCGGAACCTTGGAGATTGGTTTGGACAGACCAGTGGAAGAACGTCCCATGTATCTGGCCGGCGCCGATCATTGCCCTGCTACCGAGGACGTCAAGGGGGTGATTGCCATTGTTCCCGCTGCCTATGATGAGGTGAGTGGCTGGCAAGGCAGCTCGGAGCAGCGTTGCCCTGAGTACCTTGACGGGAAGAAGCAGATGACCCGACGCCTGCTGCGCCATCTTATGGCCAGTGTTCCGGAATTGGGGAATCTCGAACCCCTTGATCTGGCCACGCCTTTGACCCTGGAAAATTATTCCCGTGCGCCGCAAGGGGCAATCTATGGGGTTGGTCGGGTCTTGGGTCAGTATAACCCCCAGCCGCAAACCCGTCTGGCAGGTTTTTATCTGTCCGGCCAGGCGGTTGCCGGCCCGGGGTTGCTGGGAACCCTGGTTGCCGGTTATTATACTAGTGGTAGCATCATTGGCCACGAACTGTTGCGGGGAGAATTACGGACATGTCGTTAAGCGCGGTTGTCATCACCGGAATCGGAGTTGTTTCACCGTTGGGAAACAGCTATGAGGCCCTGATTAAAGATCTGTTTCAGGGGCACTCAGGCATTGCCGAGCTGCCTTCCCTGCGTGCGGTCGGTGGGTTGCGTTCGCGCTTGGCGGCGACGGTTAACAATGTTGAAGCCAAACAGATTCCGCGCAAGAATCGCCGCTCCATGTCCGATATGTCAGTATATGCCTATCTGGCCAGCCTGCAGGCCCTGGCCATGGCTGAGTTTCCGCAAGAGCAGCTGGCTTGCGGGGAGTTGGGGGTTTCCATCGGCTCGACCCTCGGCAGTACTGCTACCAGCGAAGGTTTTTTTAAGGATTATTTTCAGGACTACAGCCTCGAGCGGATGAAGTCCGGTTTGTTCTTTCAGTTGATGGGGCATTCCTGTTCCGCCAATGTGGCCCAGTCTCTGGGCATCACCGGGCGGGTCATGGCTCTGTCGGCCGCCTGTGCCACCAGTTGTCAGGCCATTGGTTACGCTTACGAGCAGATTGCTTTCGGCAAGCAGCAGGCGATTCTCTGTGGTGGTGCTGATGAGCTGCACCCTCTGACAGTCGCGACCTTTGATGTTCTGCACGCGGCCTCGACCGCCTGGAATGATTGTCCCGACCAGGCACCTGGTCCCTTTGATCAGCGCCGTGATGGTGTTATCTGCGGTGAAGGAAGCGGAATCCTGCTGCTGGAATCGCGTCCTCATGCCATAGCTCGTGGTGCCCGCATCCTTGCTGAGGTGGTTGGTTTTGCTACGACCTCTGATACCTCGAGCATCGCTAATCCCGATGTCGGGGCGATGGAACGCTGCATGCGGCTGGCCTTGACCGATGCGGGCTTGACACCAGCCGATATCGATTATATCAATGCCCATGCTACCGGTACCGGTCAGGGTGATATCGCCGAGGCCGAAGCGATTCGGGCGATCTTTTCGGATAGCGCACCGGTCAGCAGCTTAAAAGGCCATCTTGGTCATACCATGGCAGCAAGTGGTGCGATCGAACTGGCAGCCAGCCTGGGCATGATGCAGCAGCAGCGCCTGGTTGCTACCCGTAACCTGTTAGAAATTGATGAGCGCTGTCGTGGTATCGCCCACCTGCAGCACAACGAAGAACGGCAGGTTAGTACGATTCTGAAAAATAACTTTGCCATGGGCGGTATCAACTGCACCATCATCATAAGGAGACATACAGGTGACTGAGCAGGAAGTGATTGAGCTCATCGATTCCAGTCTGGCCGAAGAGTTTGAGCTGGAACGTGATGCGATGACGCCGGAAGCGAATATCTACGAAGATCTGGGATTGGACAGCCTTGACACCGTTGATATGGTGATTGTGCTCGAAGGGGCATTCAAATTCAAGATCCGCGAGGAGGAAGCGGTTCGGGGCATTCGTACCCTGGGGGATATCCATCGTTTTGTCTTGAGTAAAATGGACCAGAAACCCTGAACCGAAAGAGATCCGTTGCCATGGCCGGCAATCATCAGCATTCAGAATCAGGAACGGCCATTTTTTTCGTATGGGTTGCCTTGATGAATCTGTGGGTGTATCCCGCCCTGCTGATGTGGACCTTCATTGGAATTCTGATCTTTCCCTTCCTCTTCAGCGTCGGACTGATCTTTCTGCGCCAACCTGCGGATCGCCTGATGCGCTGGTTTGTCTGGGTCTACGGGCGCGGTTGGCTGCTGTTGATGAGCCCGTTTGTGCGTTTTCGCCGTGAAAAAATGGAGCGGGTAAGGGTCGATCGCCCTTGTGTTTTTGTGGTCAACCACTTTTCCTTTTTCGATACCTACTGTATGGCCCTGCTGCCCCAGTACGATATCGTATTTGCCGTGCGCTCCTGGCCGTTCCGGCTGTTCTGGTACAGTGCCTTTATGCGCCTGGCGCGCTACCTCGATGTCGAAGGCAGCAGCTGGGAAGAAACCCTGAGCAACAGTCGGAGTGTCTTTGCCGGCGGGGGGACGGTCTTGTTCTTCCCCGAGGGGCACCGCAGTCGTACTGGTGAGATCCAGCGCTTTTATTCCGGCGGCTTCAAGGTGGCGATCGATGCCGGTGTCGACTTGATCCCCTTGTGTATCGATGGTACCGATCAACTGCTGCCGCCGGGGCGTAAACTGTTTCGCCCCGGTACCGTCACCTTGCGGGCCATGGAGCCGATTGCTACCGATGATTACCGTGACAAAAATGGTCATATCCTTCTGCGCAAAGAGGTCAAGGAACAGATGACGGCAGAACTGGCTGCTATGCGCGAAGGACGGGGAAAATGAGGTTTCTGCCCTGCCAACTAAGTCAACAGGCCGCCCTGGAGGAGATCGAAGAACGCCAACTGGAACTGCTGCAAGCACATCTGCAATATCTGCAGCGGCGTTCCCCCTATTATCAGCGCCTTTTTGCCGCCAGGGATTTTGCTCCCGATCAGTTGACCTCTATGGATCAGTTGCACACTTTGCCACTGACGGGAAAGGCGGAACTGGCAACATCCAATCGTGACTTTCTGGCTGTTGGCGAGGACGAGGTGGTCGATATCTGCGTCACCTCCGGTACCACCGGTGAACCGGTGACCCTCTGGCAGACGGAAACGGATTTGCAGCGTCTGGCAGAAAATGAAAATCAAGCCTTTGTCGCCGCAGGGATAACCCGTCACCACCGGGTCCTGATCGGCGCTGCCCTTGATCGCGGGTTCATGGCCGGCCTGGCGTATTTCCTCGGCCTGCGCGAAATCGGTGCGACCATTATCAGAGCGGGGTCAAGCTCTCTGGAGTTTCTCGCCGAAACGCTAAAGCGGCAGCGCCCCGATGTGCTGGTCGGGGTACCCAGTCTCTTTCTGACTTTGGCCCGGCACTTACAGCGCAGCGGGACTGATTGTACCACCCTTGGGGTTGACAAGCTGATCTGCATTGGTGAACCGGTGCGCAATCCTGATCTGACCCTGTCTCCTCTGGGGTCAAGCCTGGCTGAATACTGGTCGTCCCAGGTACTGGGAACCTATGCCGCCACCGAAATCGCCACCGCTTTTGGCGACTGTGAACAGGGGTGTGGCGGGCACTTGTTGCCCGAACTGGCGGTGGTGGAAATCATCGATGAAAAGGGGCAGCTGCTCGGCGCCGGTCAGGTTGGTGAGGTGGTGGTGACCCCCTTAGGTGTGACCGGAGCGCCCCTGTTACGTTATCGCACCGGCGACATGGCGGTGCTCTTCGATCAATCCTGCGCCTGCGGTCGCCAGACCCCGCGCCTGGGCCCGATTCTGGGACGGCGTGAGCAGCTGCTTAAATGTCGGGGGACCAGCCTGTTCCCAGCGACGATTGCCCATGCCTTGCATAGCATCGCGGCGATCCAGGGCCATTACATTGAGGTTTATCCCGAGCATGATCTTGCTGATGAGGTCAAGGTGGTCGTCGGGTGCACTGACCCGACCCTGACCGCAGACCAGATCAGTGCCCGCATTGCCGCCCTGACGCGGGTCAAACTCGCGGTGACCATCTGTTCACCGGCAGAGATCCTGCGCAAAACGGTGCGTCCCGAACGGCGCAAGCCGATCATTTTTTTTGATTACCGTCCTGCTCATCAGCAACAGAAAGAATCACTATGACCGACAAAGCGATTATTACCCTTGACGGCAGCAGCTTGAGCATTGCTGACATTGTTGCCATCGGTGTCGGCGACAAAAAGGTTGTCCTTGATCCGGAGGCCCTTGAGCGTTGCCGTGCCAGTCGCACCTTTTTGGAAGAAGAGGTGGCCGCCCGGCGGATTATTTACGGGGTTAACACCTCGTTCGGCCCGATGTGTAACAAAATCATCGACGATCACGAAATCGAAACCCTGCAGGTCAATCTGATCCGCAGCCATGCCGCCGGACTGGGTGATCCGCTCAAGGACTACATCGCCATCGCCGTCATGGCCGTGCGCCTTAACACCCTGGTCAAAGGTTACAGCGGGGTAAGGATTGAGCTCCTCGACCATATGCAGTGGCTGATCAACGAGCGGCTTGCTGCCTATATCCCCGAATCCGGCAGTGTTGGCGCTTCCGGCGACCTGATTCACCTGGCCCACTTGAGTCTGGCGATCATCGGTGAGGGGGATCTCTATTATCAGGGTGTTCTGCGACCGGCTGCAGAGGTGTATGAGGAATTGGGTCGTACCCCGATGCGCCTGTCCTTCAAGGAGGGTATCGCCCTGATGAATGGCACCAGCGCTATGACCGCCCTGGCGGCCTTTGCTCTGTTCGGGGCGCGTAAGCTGCTGAATCTCAGCTGTGTTACCGGTGCTTTTGCCATCGAGATTTTCGGTGGTATTGATGATGCCTTTGACGAGGATCTGCACCGGGTCAAGCCCCATCCCGGGCAAGTCGAGATTGCCGATACCATCCGCCGACTCTATCAGGGTTCCGGGAATATTACCCTGCGCTCCGAGATGCACGAGCTGATTCGGCAGCAGAAGCTCGACGGCCCGGTGTTTGAAACCAGCATCAACGTTCAGGATGTCTACTCGGTGCGTTGTACTCCCCAGGTGCTGGCACCGGTTGCTGAAGCAGTGCGTTATGCCGAACAGGTGGTGGAAACCGAAGCCAACTCCTCCAACGATAACCCGATCATTATCCCGGAAAAGAAAAAGGTGATCCATGGTGGCAATTTTCACGGGCAAAGCATCGGCTTTGCCATGGACATGCTCTGTGTCGCCATTTCCACTCTCTGTAATCTGTCGGAACGGCGTACCAATAAATATCTCGACAAGCACCTTAATGAAGGATTGCCGGAGTTTCTTATTCCCGGCACCCTTGGCCTGACCATGGGCTTTATGGGCGCGCAGTATCTGTCAACCTCGACCACCGCGGAAAATCGCCAACTCGCCGGTCCGGTCAGCACCAATACCATCAGCTGCAACGCCTCCAATCAGGATGTGGTGAGTATGGGCACGGTGGCGGCCCGCAAGGCGTTTAAATCCGTGAGTAATGCCAAACATGTGGTGACGCTGGAGGTACTCGCCGATCTGCAGGCTTTATCCTTCCGTAACGCTGATCGTCTCGGGCGCGGCACCGGCCGCATTTATCAACGCCTGCAGGAGGATTTCCGGGTCTATGACAACGGCCATATCTTTCACGAGGATCTCGTTCGTTTTCGCAAGCTGTTGTTCTCCAGCCAGCTGTTTGACGACTTAAGCTGCTACTGGGAGGAGTAATGACCGACCTGGTGTTGCCGCTTCCTGCGCAAGAGCTGATCCCTCATCGTCCTCCCATGCGTCTGGTTGAACGTCTGCTTGAGGTTGATGGAAAAAATGGGGTTGTTGAGGTGCAGATCGGCTCAGAATCGCTGTTGATCGACGCTGAAGGAATGCTGGAAGATCTGGCCCTGGTGGAGATCATGGCGCAATCCTACGCCACCCTGAAGGGTTATATCGATCGGCGTGACCAGCTTCCGGTGCGTCAGGGATTTCTCGTCGGCATCAAGAAGATGGTTCGCTATGCGTCCGTGATGGCCGATGATCGGCTGCAGGTGCATATCCGTACTATTGCTGAACTTGAAGACTTTGCCGTTGCTGAAGGGGAAATCCGCCGTGGGGCAGCAGTGATTGCCGCGGGTGATGTCAAGGTGTGGATTAATTGATATGAATGGTTTTGCCGGGATCAAACGGATTTTTTTGGTATTGCTGGTCGGCCTTGCTTTAGCAGTGCCGTCCCTGGCTGCCGACAATGACGGGCTGCAAAACATTCTGGCGCAACTCAAGGCAGCAGCGGCCAAGGTGAAAACCCTGCAGAGTCTCTTCGTACAGGAAAAGAACCTGGAGATGTTTGAGCAGCAATTACTTTCCAGCGGCAAGATGGTCTATGTCCAGCCCGATCAGTTGCGCTGGGAATTACTGACCCCGGTTGCTTCCGGTTTCATCCTGAAAGGGGAACAGGGCGTACGCTGGAATGCTGTCAGCCAGCAGCGACAACGCTTTTCTGTCAACGCTGACCCGCTCATGGGGGTGGTGGCGCAGCAATTGCTGGCCTGGGCCCGGGTTGATCTGGAATGGTTGCGTGAACGGTACCGCATTGTTCTGATGGCAACCGCGCCGGTGGTGCTTGAGCTGACCCCCCTCGACCCCGGCGAAGCCGAATTTATCGAGTCTATCGAGGTGACCTTTGATCCGCAACAGGGTTACGTTACTGATGTGTTGATCCAGGAACAATCGAGCGACAGTATGCGTTTACGCTTTACTGATGTCCGTATCAACGACAGCGTTGCGGCTGAGGCCTTCGTGCCACCGGAATTCTGATGTCCTTTATTTTAAGCTGTTATAACTGGTTGCAGGGGCGGCGTGGTTGGCTGGTGCTGGTTTTGCTGGCACTGCTGCTGCTTTGCGGTTGGAACCTGACGCGACTGGATATCGACGATCATATCGTCTCCATGCTTCCCGATGGTGAGTCCCGCGTTGCACGGGACTTTGAACTGCTGCAGCAATCTCCCTTTGCCCGCAAAGTGGTTATTCACCTGCGCGCTGATTCCAGTGTAAGCGTCCCCCGGTTAAATGCGGCCACCACGCAGCTGCGTGATGAGTTGCCGGAACCCTGGTTTGTTGATCCCTTGAGCGGCCCGGCCCAGATCAAGCGCCAGCAGCTGCTCAACAGCGTGCTTGAATCTTTGCCCCTGCTCCTTGATGAGGCTGATCTGGCACAATTGGAACAGCGGCTTGATGATGAAGGGATCGCATTGACGCTGGCGGAGAATCTTTCCGAGTTATTGCAACCCCAGGGACTCTTTGTCCGCGAACGTATCCGACGTGACCCCTTTGCCCTCTATCTGCTGGCGCTGGACAAATTGCGTAGTGTCAATCCCCTGCCTGAAGTGCGTATCGAGGGGGAGTATTTTGTCAGCCATGATGGGTTAAGTCGCCTGATTCTGGCAGACACCCCGGTTCTCATCACCGATGGCGACGGTGCTAGCCAGTTGCTGGAGGCCTTCGAGCAGGCGCGCCAGTCGTTGCCGCCCGGAATTTCTGCTGAGCTGATCAGTGGCCATGCCTATACCCTGGCCAATGCTGATATCATCAAGACTGACATGCGCACCCTGCTGCTGGTGTCAGGGGGCGGATTGCTGCTGTTGTTTGTGTTGCTGATCGGCAACTGGCGCGCGGTGCCGGTGTTGTTGCTACCGTTTTTCAGTGTTGCCACCGCCTTGCTGGTATTGTCCTTGTTTGTTGATCAGGTGTCGGGCATTACCATCGGTTTTGGCGCGGTTGTCCTTGGCATCACCATCGATTTTGCCCTGCATGTCTATTTTGCCCTGGTGCGCCGTGGGAGTGAACGCGCTGACATCCTGCGCCTGGTCGCTCGCCCGGTACTTTTCGGTGGTTTGACGACCCTGGCAGCGTTCAGTGCCCTGGTTTTCTCCGATCTGCCCGGTCAGCGCCAGCTTGGGCTGTTCGCCGGCGCCGGGATTGTCGCTGCCGTTGTGCTGGCGCTGCTGGTCCTCCCCCATTTTATCCCGCGGACAACGGCGCTTGTTCCAGGAGTACGACTTAGTGGCAAGCGTTCGCTGCTGGAGCGGTTGCCGTCCTTGCGCTACGGGATTATTGGTCTGTGGGTTGCCCTGTGTGGAGCCAGTTTGCTGATGTTGCCGCAGTTGTCCTTTAATGGCGAATTACGTCAGCTTGGTTATCTGCCCGATCAGCTTCAGCAGGCTGAAAAAAGCTTACGTCAGGCCTGGGGGGATGTGCGAGGTCGGGCCATGATCTTTGTCAGTGCCGACAATCTTCAGCAGCTGCTGTGGCACAATGAACAGGTGTGGCAGGTGTTGGGGGCCCATCAGCTCCAGTCAGAAGCCGTCAGCCTGGCCCCGCTGCTGATCTCGGAACGAGCCCGACAGCAACGAATTGATCGTTGGCAGCATTTCTGGCAGCAACATCAGGCATCGACCTTAGAACGGATAGCCGCTAGCGGCCGAACCTATGGTTTTAAACCCAGCGCCTTCGCTCCCTTTTTCGATACTCTTACGCTACAGCCGCCACCCATTGACGCCGGGACGCTTGAAGACTGGGGGTTGGGGACGTTAACTGACAGCTTGTTGCAAAGAGATGAAAACGGCTATCAGCTGATTACCCTGCTCCCTGATCGTCCGCAGGAAATAGCTGTCCTGTTGCAGCCCGATATCCTGCCCGCAGGAGCGGTTCTGGTTTCCCAGGGAGCTTTTGCCGATCAGCTGGCGCAAGAAATTGTCGACGACTTCTATCAGTTCATGGGCCTTGCCGGGTTGGCGGTGGTATTGTTGCTTGGCCTTTTATTTCGCCGGGTCACGGACGTTGTGGTTGCGCTGTTGCCGGCGCTGACCGGTTTGCTGGTACTGCTCGGCGGTATGGCCTGGTTGGGGGTGGAGCTGAACCTGTTTAATGTCATTGCCTCCTTGCTGATTATCGGATTGGGGGTTGATTACGGTATTTTTATGGTCTGTCATGGCCAGAGTAAGGAAGACCTGGCTTCAGTACGCGCCGTGCTGGTCTCGGGATTATCCACGCTGATTGGTTTTGGCGCCCTGACCCTGGCACAGCATCCAGCGCTGTTTTCCATTGGCCTTACCCTGTTGTTGGGGATCAGTGCCGCCATGCCGACGGCAATTCTGGTGTTGCCGGCCCTACGGAGGCAGCCGTGATGAGACCCATTATTTCGTTGTTGATGTTGCTCTTGGTCGCTGCTTGTGTCCCTTCCCCGCAGTCGCTGGATCTGCGCGAAATCTGCTCGCAGGAACTTTCTGCTGCCACGGTGGCAGAACAACACTGGCTCAATCAGGCCGATACCTGGCGGCTGCGCCAGAGCGCTTTGTTGGAACTGCGGGGCAGAAAATTTGCTTTCGAAGGCTTCATGATGCTTGACCTCAGCGAGCAGCAGCTGCACATGGTCGCTATGAACGAAATGGGCGTGGTGTTTTTTGAGCTGATCGTGACACCAGACGATCAGGAGTTGCGCCGGGTGCTGCCGCAACTGCAACAGCAGCGTGGGTTGGCTGAAGGGATTGCTGCGAGTTTGCGACGTATCTATCTTAAGCCACAGCCACAAACGACTGATTTGGCGCAGATGCAACCAACCCGTTTAAGTTTGTCGCGTCCGGTGGTGGACGGGAACTTAAGTTTTGTTTTTGATTGTGACGGCAGGTTGCGCGCAGCCCGCTCGCGTAGCGACACACAAGACTGGCAGGTTATCTATGAGAATTATCAAGGGATAACAGATCGGCCAGTACCGGAAAAAATTGTCATGAACAACTTTCAGCAAGCGGTCACCTTGACAGTGTGGCAAAGAGAGATCACTTTAGAACCATGAATCAGATGCGCGAGGCCATAAGTCAAGCCGCTGTGGCACCGCTGCAGGTAAGCAGCGGGGGCGGTCGGCAGCAGTATCGGTTTGGCAAAAACTTTGCCGGTTTTTCCGGGCACTTTCCCGATTATCCGGTGTTGCCTGCCGTGCTGCAATCCCTGCTTGGGCAAATACTGGCGGAGCAGATTGTTGGCCGGCCGTTACGATTTCAAGCGCTGCAACAGGCGAAATTTACTCGACAAGTCCGTCCCGATGAACTGCTTGATGTCACTGTTGAATGCCAGCAACAGGATGGGATGTATCGTTGCAAAGCGATTCTGACCGTCGCTGATGAGCGCGCAGCACAGTTTGTCCTGCTCCTTGAAGAGAGATCCACATGATGAGAAAACCTTATTTTCGTCCTTGTCAGGATGCCCCACCGCCGCTGCGTACCCGCGTTCAGCGCACTGTGCGTTTTGAAGAGGTTGATCCTCTGGGCATTGTCTGGCATGGGCGCTATCCCAGCTATCTGGAAGATGGACGGGTCGCTTTGGGGAGGAAGTGCGGTCTCGGTTATATGGATTTTTATCATCAGGGGGTGATGGCACCGATCAGACAGATGCACCTGGATTATCAATTGCCCCTGCGTTTTGAAGAGGAATTTACGATCGAGGCGTTGTTGCACTGGAGTGATGCGACCCGCCTCAACCATGAGTTCATTCTGCGTAACCGCGCTGACCAGGTGGTCACGACAGGCTACACGGTGCAGTTGTTGACCGACCCGCAACAGCGCGTGCTGCTGGTGCCACCGCCTTTTTACGAAGACTTTCGTCAGCGCTGGCGGGCTGGAGAGCTGGTATGAAGCAGGTGGTGTTAAGTCGCGCGGCCCTGGTCTCCCCCCTGGGTGACGGTATCGATACCCTGTGGCAGCAACTGGTGGCCGGGCAAACCGCTATTGCCCCTTTTGAGCGTTTTGCTACTGCAAACTACATCAGTGCCTATGCCGCGTGTATTAAAGGACTGGTTGCCAAGGGTGGCGAGTCGCTGATGGTTGCCATGCTGGAGCGGGTGGCGCAGCAGATGGGTCCGGTTCCCGCGGATTGTCGCCTGCTCGTGGCGACCACCAAAGGCGAGATCGATCGCCTTGAAACTCGCAGTCGCGCCGGTCTGCCGCCAACCTCGGCTGATCTACCTGAAGCTTTTATCCGGCGGGTGGCACAGCGCTTCAACCTGCCCTCAGGAGGCGTGAATATCAACGCCGCTTGTGCTTCATCCACCATTGCGGTAGCACGCGGCGCGGCGATGATTGCCGCCGGTCAGGCCTCTGCGGTACTGGTGTACGCGGCAGACATTGTCAGTGAATTTGTTTTTTCCGGCTTTTCGGCGCTGCAGGCTCTCTCTCCGGAACGCTGCCGCCCATTTGACCAACAACGTAGCGGGCTTAATCTCGGCGAAGCCGGGGTGGCTCTGCTGCTCCTTGATGAAGAGCGGGCGCAGCGGGAAGAGGCACCGGTTCTGGCGCGGCTGGCCGGATGGGGGGCGGCTAATGATGCTCACCATGTTACCGCCCCGGCGCGCGACGGATGTGGCCTGATTCTCGCTTGCCGTCAGGCTTTTGACAGCGCCGGAATATCTGCAGAAGAAGTCTGCGCCATCAATGCCCACGGCACCGGTACGCTGTACAACGATGCTATGGAGCTCACCGCTTTTGGCTCTCTGTTTGACGGCAATATTCCGCCACTGCACGGCATCAAAGGCAGTGTCGGTCATTGTCTCGGCGCCGCCGGCGCGGTTGAGGTGGCGGTGGCAGCACGTGCCCTGACCGAGCAGTTGCTGCCGCCGACCGTCGGCTGCCGGAATCCAGAAGTCGCGGGTTTCAATCGGATTGGGGAAAAACAGCAGTGCCTCAACGGTAATTATCTGCTCTGTTGCAACTCCGGTTTCGGTGGTATCAACGGTGCCCTGATATTACAAAGGGTTGTCTCATGATGGGATGGATTACAGGAGTCGGCTGGGTGGCCGCAGCGGGGTGCGGTCGTGGTCGTACTGCAGAAGCAGCGCCGCAATGGAATGACACGATGGTGATCCCGGCACGAAAAGATCTATTCGAAAAGGCGGATCTGCGTTTTGGGCGCCTTGATGGGTTTTCGCGCACCGGATTGGCCGGGATCACCATGTGTCTGCGGGATGCTGACCGTGAAGCATGGCAAGACAAACGTGCCATTGCCACCATGGCATTAACCACTGGCGGTTGTCTGCAGACCGATCTGGACTACCTTGCCACCGTGGTTGAGGGTGACGGCAAACTGGCAAGTCCCAATTTGTTTGCCTATACCCTGCCCAATTGTTTTCTCGGGGAAGCAGCACTGCGCTTTGGTTTGACCGGCAACAGCCTGATTCTGCAGCAGGATGGCGGCGCTGAGCTGGATGTCTTGGGCCGGGCGCTGGAGGAGCTGGCGTGGAGTAACTACGCCGGGGTCATGGTCGGATTTTGCGAGGTGCCGGTAACAGGCCTTCCCTGTCCGTCCAGCGGTTACGGTAGCCTCTTTGTGTTGATCGAGGGCACCCCTGAACCCCCAACCGGGAGTTATGGTAAAATCACCCTGGAAGACAACCAGATATTTTTTAATGATAACCCGCTCGCTAGTTTCAGGCATCTGCTGGATGCATGTTTAACGGCACTCAAGTGCCGAGATTAAAAGGAGTTTGAAGCGATGAAGATGGAGTTGATCTATCCGCGCTGGCCCAAGCTTGATCGGCAGACCGAATTTCATTTGCCGCCTCACGGGCCAGTGGTGTTTGCTGCGGCCCTGCCGGATGATGTCGACCTGACCTTTACCGATGACAACCTGCAGCCGATTAATTTTGATGCCGATTGTGATCTGGTGGCGATCTCGACCATGCTGACCTCGCAGTTGCCGCGGGCCTTTGAGATTGCCCGTGAATTCCGACAGCGTGGTAAAAAGGTCATCTTTGGTGGCATTTCTACCATGCTCCACGCCGAAGAAGTCCAGCAACACGCCGATGCAGTTTTTTTGGGCGAGGTTGAGGGACGGATCGCGGCGGTACTGGATGATTTTCGCCGCGGGGAGCTCAAGCCGGTCTACAATTACATGCATCAGCATCCTGATATCGAGCTTGTAGGGACCGCCCGGCGTGAGATTCTTGATCGTGAGCTGTACAACTATCGCGGGGTCCAGATGCTCGATCTGGTGCATGCCTCGCGCGGTTGCAAGTTTGACTGTTTTCCTTGCTGCACCGGTTTTCTCGGCGGTAAGGTCTTTCGTCCCCGTCCCGTCGCCAAAGTCATCGAGGAGATGGAGGCGATTCAGAATAATCGTCTATTTATTGTCGATAATTCCCTGGCCCAGGATCGCGACTGGCTGCTGGAGCTGTTCAAAGCGATGGAGCCGTTAAAAAAGAAATGGGTGTCTCACCCGATTCTGGATGATGATGAAGTGCTCAAATGGGCGGCCAGAGCCGGGGCCTGGTATGTCTACCAGGCGGTTTTTGATACCTCCGACATTATCCGTAAGCGCGTGCAGCGGCTCAAAGATCATGGCATTGGGGTCGAAGGAACCATTATCCTTGGTACCGACGATCAATCAGAAGATGATATCAAGCGTCTGGTTGATTTTCTCCTTGAGATCGAGCTCGATGTCGCTGAATTTACCATTATGACCCCTTTTCCCCATTCGCCCATCCGCCGCAAGCTGGAGCAGGAAGAGCGGATCCTGTCCAACGACTGGAGCCAGTATACCGCTGATAAGGTGGTGTTTCAGCCCAAACAGATGACGCCGGAAAAACTTCAGGAACTCTATCACTACGCCTGGGATCACTTTTACGCCCAGGGTGGGCATCAACTCAAGATGGGTGAACTGTTCAAACAGGTAATCCGCCGGGAAATGGATGACGGCACCTATCATCGTTACAATCCGCGTAAGCGGCGACTTTTTCAGAAAGCCTAAGGAATGAGTCGGGTTTTTATTATTTCAAGTAATACCGCCATTGATCCCTATCCGGTCTATCCGTTAGGAATGGCGGTGGTTGCGGGAATATTACAGCAGGCCGGTCATCAGGTGATGCAGCATGATTGCCTTGCCCAGGGGGCTGATCCACAACTGCTGAAAGAAAAAATCCGCCGCTTTGCTCCCCATGTCATCGCCTTGTCGCTGCGCAATATCGACAACGTCGATTCTTTTTCCGGCGATGCCGGCTGGTTTTTGCATGCTGCCAGAGAGTTGGTAGCCTCCTTGCGGCTGATCAGCCCTGTGCCGATTGTGGTCGGTGGCCCGGCCCTGACCATTATGCCCGAGGCCATCGCTGATTATCTGCAGGTAGATCATGCCATCGTTGGTGAGGCTGAGCGCAGCTTCCCTGAGCTGATGGCAGCACTGGAGTGCGGAGAGACTCTTCCGCGGGTGATCCAGCGTGGTCACCCGGTGTCGGGTGATGAGTTTGGCTGTCCCCTTTATGATCCGCAACTGGTCGGGTTTTATCATCATCACAGCGGGATGCTGAATCTGCAGACCAAACGTGGTTGCCCTTACCGGTGCAGCTATTGTTCCTACCCACATCTCGAGGGAGGGAAGTTCCGGGTGCGCGATCCGCGTCAGGTGGTTGACGAGTTGAAACGACTCAAAAGCGACCATGGTACTAACCATGTGTTTTTCACCGATTCGGTGTTTAATGATCCTAAGGGGGAGTATCTTCAGCTGGTTGAGGAAATTTTGGGTGCTGATCTCGATCTCAAATGGTCGGCCTTTTTCCGTCCCCAAGGCTTTGGTCGGCAGGAACTGAAACTGATGAAACGCGCAGGTCTTTACGCCTTGGAACTGGGAACGGACGCGGCCAGCGACATCACCCTGGCTGGAATCAATAAAGGGTTGACCTTTGATGAGGTGATCGAGGTCAATAACGCCTGTATCAAGGAGCGTTTGCCGGCGGCTCATTTTGTCATGTTTGGTGTTCCCGATGAAACGCAAGCGACGGTGACCGAAGGGCTTGAGAATATGAAGGCGCTGGGTGAGTCGGTGGTCTTTGCTTTTTCCGGCATCCGCATTCTTCCGGAGGCGCCTTTGCTCCGGCGCGCTATTAGCGACGGGGTAATTGCCGCTGATACCCCACTGCTTAAACCGGTCTACTATTTTTCTCCGCAGGTCGACCGACAGTGGATGGAAGAGCATATCACCGCAGCGTTTGCCAAAGACCGTCACCGCATCTTCCCTCCATCGGAGGGGTTGCTGCGGATGACCGCCATGAAAGGTTTTGGTTTTGTCGGACTGATGTGGGATCGCTTGATCCGCTTTCCGAGGGATACAGCGGTTGAGTAAGGTGTTATTATGCCCCAGCTGAACGACAAACATATTCTGCTGGTTCATCCGTTGGGCTATCAGAGCGAGGCTGCGCAGCAGGACATCTCGCGGCGTGCCAACATCATGCCGCCGCTGGGGTTGGCGAGCATGGCCGCCTATCTGAATGCGGCGGGATTTGTCTGTCGCATCCTTGATTGTTACGCTCACCCTGATGCTGATCAGCGCCTGCGTGAACTGTTGCGCGACTTTCGCCCTTTCCTGCTGGGCATCAGCTGTACCACCGCCAGCTTTCACGATGGTGTTCGGTTGACCCAGCTGGCCAAGACGGAAGAACCGGCAATTCAGGTGGTGTTCGGTGGTCCGCACGTGTCGGCTCTGCAGGACAAGGTGATCGAATTTTCTCCTTTGATTGATGGTGCAGTGATCGGTGAGGGAGAACAGACCCTGCTCGAATTGGCTCAGCGCGGTGGTAGTGCCTCGGAAAAGATCCCCGGCCTGGTCTGGCGTGACGCTGACGGCAAGCCGGTCAACAATGGCTACCGGCAACAGCAGATCGTTCTTGATGAGCTGCCGTTTCCCGCGTACGAGCTCCTTGAAGGCTACCCCCAGGCCTACAGTCTGCCGATTTTCAACTATCCGAAAACCCCCAATACCAGCTGTCTATCCAGTCGCGGGTGTCCTTATCAGTGCAGTTATTGTGATCGCAGCGTATTCCGCCGCACCTTCCGTTTCAACTCGGCGGACTACCTCTATCGCCATCTGACGTATCTTAAAGAACGCTTCGGTATCCGCCACATCAATTTTTATGATGACCAGTTCACCTTTCATCGTGACCGGGTGGAAGAATTCTGCCGCTTGATGATCGACAAACCGCTGGGAATGACCTTTAATTGTGCGGTGCGCGCCAATCATGTTGATCGTGAGCTGCTTAAACAGATGAGGGCCGCGGGTTGCTGGATGGTCAGTTTGGGCATCGAAAGTGGCGACGCAGAATTGTTGGCACAACATCGTCAGAATGTTGACCTTGATCATCTGGGCGAAACCATCCGCACCATCAAAGATTGCGGTATCCGCGTCAAGGGGCTGATGATGATGGGTCTCCCCGGCGAAACAGAAGAGTCCATCCGCCGTAGCATGGACTATTTTCTCTCTCTGCCCATCGATGACCTCAATCTGGCCAAGTTCACCCCGTTTCCCGGTTCACCCCTGTATGCAGAGATCCATCAGCATGGCGTTTTTGATGAAGACTGGCCGAAGATGGATTGCATGCATTTTCAGTTTATTCCCCAGGGGATGGATAAGGACACCCTCGAAAAACTGTTCATCGAGTTTTATAAACAGCACTTCAAGCGCCCACGCATCCTCGCCGGCTACTTCACCATGCTGTGGAAATCACCCGACAGCTGGTTGCGGTTTGCCGCCCATGGCGGGCAATTCCTGCGTTTTGCCTTCAGCAACAAGCGGTATGGGAAATAAGGTATAGATAAATGTCCGCTACCCCCGTTCAATATTTCGTCACCATCCCGGTTTACAATCACGCCGCGACCTTGCGGCAGGTGGTTCAGGGGTGTCTGCGTCATCATGACCGCGTGCTGGTGGTTGATGATGGCAGCAGTATGGCGGTGGGGGACTTGATCGCTGATCTGCCGGTGGAGCTGGTGCGCCATGAACGCAATCAGGGAAAAGGCGCGGCATTGTTGACAGCGGCGCATTGGGGGCTGGAGCATGGATATACTCACATGGTCTGTCTGGATGCCGACGGCCAGCATGCCCCGGCTGATCTGCCAGGGTTTTTTGCCGTTATCAAGGAAGAACCTTTAGCGGTTGTTGTCGGTCATCGCGATTTTGATCAACAAAGTATTCCCGGTTCTTCGCGTTTTGGCCGACAATTTTCCAATTTCTGGCTACGCCTGCAGACCGGAAACCGTCTCAAGGATGTACAGAGTGGTTTTCGGGCTTATCCGCTGGTGATTTTCCGTCACCTGACCTTCTGGACCCGGCGTTATAATTTTGAGGTTGAGGTGTTGGTGCGTGCGGCCTGGGCGGGAATGCCCCTGAAGGATCTGGATATTGCCGTCTACTACCCGCCGGCAGGCGAGCGAATCTCCCATTTTCGCAAGTTCATGGACAACTGGCGCTTAACCCTGCTCAATACCCATTTGACCCTGCGCTCGATTGTTCCCTGGCCTCATCGCAAGATTGTTTCGGCTGAAAAAGGGCAGCAGCCCGACGAGACGGTTTCAGTGTTGCATCCGATAAAATCCCTGCGTCTTTTGTTATTGCAGAATATTACCCCCCGCGGCCTGGCTCTGGCCGCTGCCCTGGGGGTGTTCCTCGGCACCTTGCCGCTGCTGATCTGTCATACCGTTGCGATTCTGTTTGCCTGCAGCTTTTTCGGTTTGAACAAGGTGGTAGCAGTTAGCAGCAGTCAGCTGTGCATGCCACCGATTGTCCCGGCCCTCTGTATTCAGGCCGGTTATTTTATGCGCAATGGTGAATGGTTGACCGAGTTTAACCTGGAGACCCTCGGTTATCAGGCGCTGCAGCGGTTGTACGAATGGTTCCTGGGTTCTCTGCTGCTGGCGCCGGTACTGGCAGCGCTGATTGGTGGTTTGACCCTGCTGCTGGCGCTATTGCTGAAACGCCAGGCGCTGGTAGGAGTATCAACCCATGAGTAACTGGACAAGCCGCAGTATTGGTCGCGATTGGCAGCACCGTTTTTTTTACCTGGCGATCAAGCTGGGTGGCCGGCGCCTCGCCTATTTGTGCCTTTATGTGGTGGTGGCCTGGTATGCGCTGTTCAGTGCCGTAGCCAGGGAGCGCGCCAGCCACTATCTGGCGCGGCGTTTCCCTGATGCCGGAGGGTGGCAGCGTTTGCGGTTGCGCTATATGTTGATTCTGACCTTTGGCCAGGTGTTGATCGACCGGGCCATGGTCGGCATTCTTGGCGCTGAGCGGATCAAGGTTCAGTTGCACGGCAAGGACGAGTTGTTGAACCTGCTTGCCGAAGGTAAGGGGATGATTCTGGTTAATGCCCACGTCGGCTGTTGGCAGGTGGCCATGTCAGCTCTGGGTTTTATGGCAACACCGGTCAATCTGTTGTTGCAGCGTGAGGAGGGAGACATTGACCGTCACTATTTTGAGCACGCTGGGATGGATTGCCCCTATCACATCATCGATCCGCGCGGTTTTCTTGGCGGGGCCCTGGAAATGATGGCGGTCCTCAAGCGTGGTGAAGTGCTGTCAGTGATGGGTGACCGCATGCTCGGGGATGATCAGAACGGGGTTGCGGTGGAATTTCTCGGTGGCCGGGTAACCATGCCTTTTAGTGCCTATAAACTGGCAGCAGCAACGGGAACGCCGATAGTGGCTCTGTTTTCCTTTAAAACCGGGCCAGACAGTTAC
>Ga0102938_10000211_pt1 | contig 40802 bp, 31 predicted proteins | sample SalPonR2_B_D2_MG_FD_84516 | JGI IMG/M metagenome (GOLD analysis project Ga0102938, IMG submission 84516) | Salt pond soil microbial communities from South San Francisco under conditions of wetland restoration - Salt Pond MetaG R2_B_D2_MG | ecosystem: Environmental > Aquatic > Marine >...
GCGAGGCTGAGCTTGCTTGGCTGGCGACTTTTCCCAAGGTGGTGGCGCGTCAGCACGGACACGAGCGTTTTTGCGGCTGGTTGCAGTCCGTCGTTGAAGCCGAGATCGAGCGTCGTGATACCGATGGTGAACTCGAGCCAGGTTCGTTTCCGACGCCACCCATGGATGGAAAGTTGATTGGTGAAGGCTTGCAAGTTTGTGCAATGCTTGTTCGTAGTCCGGTCAGCCGTGGCACTGCGAAGTTTGCAGACGAATTGCAATGCCACGTTCTAGCCGCCGCCGTCGTTGCACTTGAAGAAATTGAGTTTTGTGTATGAACATTCAAAAAGAGTTTTTGACCGCTGCCGATGTTGCAGAATTGTTTGGCGTTTCGAAACGCACAATCAGTATCTGGCTGAAGGCTGGCAAGTTTCCGCAACCGTTGCGGTTTAATCTTCGAAGTCTACGTTGGCGACGAAGTGATATTGAGTCGTTTGTAAATGATATGGTCGAACAATCGACCCAGGAGTGTGAGTTATGAAGGCAGCAGTAGACATCGAACGCGAAATGGCATCACTTTCCGATGAAGTCCAGGCGATGGTTGACTTGGCTACGGCGGAGAATCGCGAATTGAACGCCAAGGAACAGAAACGCTCCGATGAGATTCTCGGCACTGGCGCAAAGGCTGGCGAACTCGACAAGCTGAAGAGCGCCCGTGACGGTGCCATGCGTCGTGAGGCGCTGTTGTCTGGCAAGATTGCGAATGCAATGAGCCGAGTGGATTTTCCGCATTACGAAGGCGAAGGTCGCTCCATCACCAATGCCGAAGGGAAGTCGTGCATCGTGCTGAATCGTGGGGATTCGCTCGCCAAGACGATCCGACGCAATCCAGCCAAGCCAAGCAATAGCTTCGGACATGCAGTCCGTGCTGCTGTTTGTGGCGTGAACCGTGGCACGCCTGATTACATCCGCAACGCGATGACCGAAGGCGACAACAACCGAGGCGGCTATACGGTGCCGATTGAGATTGCCGACGAACTCGTTGACTTGGCACGCGCCCGAGCAGTCGTCTTGCAGTCTGGCGCTCGCGTTGTGCTAATGGGATCCGACACCCGAGTCCTTCCACGCATTAACGGCGATGCTACTTATGCGGTGCGTGGTGAGCTGGACACAATCGAAACCAGCGACATCGAGCTTACCGCCGTTCAACTGAACGCGCTGTCGGTTGCGTCGATGGTATTGGTCAGCCGAGAGCTTGCCGAAGATTCACCGACTTTCGTGCAGGACATCGAGAGCGTCTTGGCCAGAGGCATGGCGACCGAGCTGGACCGCTTGGCTATTCAAGGTGGCACGAACTTGAAGCCGCAAGGTTTGCTGAACTTCTCCGAAATCGCCGAGACTGGTTCTGTCGGTGCGATTGACTGGACCGACTTGTCGGCAGCAGCAACCGCGATTCGTGGTAACAACCATGAACCGGGCGCTGCGATTATGTCGCCTGCCATCTTCGGTGCGTTGAACGACATCGAAACCGGAGACGGAACGAACTCGGCGCGTGGATGGCTTGGACCGCCACCTAGCCTTGCTAACGTGTCGATGTTCCCGAGCAGCAACATCGGCGACGCCAATATCATTCTTGGCGACTTCAGCGAGTTTGTTTGGGGACTGAGGACCAACATCTCCATCGAAGCCACAGCGGACGGAGGGGATGCATTTAAGAAGCACGGCATCCTGATCAAGGTTATCTGGCGTGGTGACTTCGTACCGATGCGACCGGCTGCCTTCCATCGCTTGGCAGGCGTGACCGCTTCTTAGTATCGGCTTGCTCTTCGGTGGGTCGTCGCACGCTAACGACGTTCTGCGGCGACCCACTGAAGGCGACGCACTAGGGGGGGGTGGGTGAATTCTGACAGCGAGAAAAGAGCAGACCATCTGTATAAGGCTTGCTTACTGTTGACCAGCAAATCGCGGTTTCCTACACGTCCCCATGCAGAATTGAAGCAAAAAAACGACCCATCACCCGAAGAGATTGAGCGTCGCGCCGCTGAGGTCCGAGCAGGCTGGACCGATGCGGAACGATACAGTCGCTGGCGTGGTCGCAGCGATTCCAAGCACAGCACCGAAGGCGTTGAAGCGGCAGCCAAGGAAGCATTGGCACACAAGCTGACAGAGATTCATGAACGTGAGTGATTGAGCGTTGAGTGAGCGGGGAGGGCGTCGTCAGGTCGAAAGGCTTGGCGACGCTTTTTTTGTGCGCGGTGGGTGGCGGTTTTTGTGTGGTGTATTTACACCTGCCGATAGTTTTTTGTGGGTGTTACTGGGTGCAGTCCAGAAACTCGGCAACAGACGTTTCGCCCTGCAAATCGTTGGGTTTTTAGCGTCTCTCAACGTCACTAAAAAAGTGCAAGAGGTCATTTCAAGACTGCTGCCTTCGACCACTCGGCCACCCATCCGAAACTTGATGGTCGCATTCTAGCAATCGTTGGCTGTCTTGAAACCAGAGATCTGCAATTCGGCTTTGACTACTGCGGATGGCTAGCTGAATTGCGGTAACTTTGCCGAGCAAACCTATTTTGACGCTGCAATTTGCTTGGTTGTGGCTCGCCGGAGCCCTGCGGGACTGGCCTGACTTGGCAGGCTTCGGTAGCATTTCCAGCATGACAACACCAATGATGCGGCAGTACCACGATGCGAAAGAGGCGTGCGGCGACGCGCTGTTGCTGTTTCGCATGGGCGATTTTTACGAATTGTTTCACGAGGATGCCAAATTGGCGGCTCGTGTGCTGGGGTTAACGCTGACCAGTCGTGACAAAGACAGCGAAAATCCAACGGCGATGGCCGGTTTTCCGCATCATCAGTTGGATGCTTATCTGCGTAAATTGATCACTGCGGGTCATCGAGCGGCGGTCTGTGAGCAGATGGAGGATCCCAAGCAGGCGAAGGGATTGGTCCGTCGCGAGATCACGCGGATCGTCTCGGCGGGGACGCTGACCGATGACGAATTGCTCGATCCTCGCGAAGCCAACTATTTGGCTTGCGTGTTTTCGGCGACGCCAACACGCGGCACTTCCGATGCCGATGCGCCGGTCGGGATTGCCTGGGCGGAGCTTTCCAGCGGGCGATTTGAGGCGGGGGTTTTTCCTCGGCATCGCGTCGAAGACGAGTTGGAACGGATCGGTCCCGCGGAGGTGTTGTATCGCGAGGACGACCCGCGGTTAAGCCCTGACACGACCGCGCCGTGGTCGGCGACCATGCGGCCGGCTTGGACGTTTGCAGCGGAGAGCTCGAAAGAGATTCTTTGTCGCTTGTTGAATGTTCACAATCTGGAGGGTTTTGGGTTTCAGCTGGACGTTGATGGGGGGGGCGAAGACCTGTCCGCCATTCGCGCTGCCGGCGCGGTGATGGCTTATTTAGAGGAGACTCAGCCCGGCGGGTTGGATCATTTTGATTCCTTGGCGGCTCACCGTCGCAGCACCGTCGTGCAGATTGACGCTTCGACGCGGCGATCCCTCGAGCTGACGCGCACGCTGCGAACCGCCTCCCGTGATGGTTCGCTGCTGGACGTGGTCGATCAGACGCAGACCCCGATGGGCGCGCGCTTGCTGTCGGACTGGTTGTCCGCACCCTTGGTGGATGAAGCAGCGATCGTGGAGCGACACGATGCGGTGGAAGAATTGGTATCGCAAAGCAAGTTGCGTCAAGAGATTCGGCAAACGCTGGGCAACACGTTTGACCTGAGTCGCCTGCTGGGGCGGATTGCAACAGCGAGGACGGGGCCGCGTGATCTGCAACAGGTGGCCAGAACGTTGGCCAGTCTGCCTGCTTTGAAGGCGAAATTGACGGCGAGAAAATCGGAGCTGCTGCAAGGGATCGAGGGAGAGTTGCACCTGTGCCCCGAACTGCGTGGCAAATTGGAAGCGGCACTTGTGGACGAATGCCCGCTATCGGCGGCCGACGGCAACTTCATTCGCAAGGGCTTCGATTCGGAACTGGATACGTTGCGAGAACTGGCGCGTGGCGGCAAGGAATGGATCGCCCGTTACCAAGCCGCTCAGATGGAGGAGACGGGGATTCCGAATCTAAAGGTTGGCTTCAATCGGGTGTTTGGCTATTACCTGGAAGTCAGCCAAGCGCATCAAGCCAAGGTGCCGGCGTCCTACATTCGCAAGCAGACGCTGAAGAACGCGGAGCGCTATATCACGCCAGAGCTGAAGGAGTACGAAGAAAAAGTTTTGGCTGCGGATGACAACGCACAGCAGCGAGAACAAACCATTTTTCAAGAGTTGAGGACGCAGACCCATGACGCCTTGCGAAGCTTGCAGCAGGTCGCCGGGGCGTTGGCGAATTTAGATGTGATTGCGGCCCTGGCGGAACTAGCGGCGAGCCGGAACTGGATTCGGCCTCAGTTGACCGAAGATTCGGTGCTGGAAATTGTCGAAGGCCGACACCCGGTGCTGGACATCACGATGCCGCAGGGCGAGTTCGTGCCGAACGACTGCACGGCATCTCCAGAGCACGGCATGGTGTTGTTGATTACGGGGCCCAACATGGCCGGTAAAAGCACCTACATCCGGCAAGTCGCATTGATCACGCTGTTAGCTCAAGCCGGTTCGTTTGTACCGGCCAAGCGTGCGACCATTGGGCTGACCGATCGCATCTTTGCCCGCGTTGGCGCCAGCGATGAACTGAGTCGCGGGCAAAGTACGTTCATGGTGGAGATGGTCGAGACCGCGCGGATTTTGAACACCGCGACCTCGCGAAGCTTGGTGATTCTGGATGAGATCGGCCGTGGAACGAGCACCTATGATGGTCTGTCGCTGGCGTGGGCGATTACCGAGCACTTGCATGAGCAGATCGGTGCACGGACGCTATTTGCGACGCACTACCACGAACTGACGGAACTTGCCGACAGTCTCCCGCGTGTGGCGAATTACAACGTGGCGGTCCGTGAATGGGATGACCAAGTCGTCTTTTTGCACCGGATCATTGCTGGAGGCGCCGATAAGAGCTACGGCATTCATGTCGCACGACTCGCTGGGGTTCCCGCGGCGGTGAACGAGCGTGCGAAGGATATCCTGGCGCAATTGGAGTCCAACGATCGCGACCAGTTTGACCGACCATCGATCGCGCCGCGCGACGAATCGCAGCGGAGCACTCCCTTGCAATTGACGCTCTTTGGTTTTGCCGATCATCCGCTGCTCGACGAAGTTCGGCAGTTGAACGTCGATGATCTGACGCCACTGCAAGCGTTGAACTTCTTAAAGGAAGCGCAGGAGAAACTTGCTGCGACAACGAATCTGGTGGGACGCTAACGCGTTTGCCTCGTTGCCAAATCATTCAATGCCTTGCGAACCGCACAACCGTTCGCATAGCGGTTCGATTTTCAGCGATAGCCATTCATCCATCCGCCACAAATTCCGCTCTGGCGATTGGACAAAGAATACCGACGCGCCGATCAACAGCAGGTCTCGAAAGCCTTTGATCGGCAGTTGCCCCAGTTGCAAGGTGCCCACGCGTTCGTAGGCGTGCAGGGTCTCTCGGTGAACGCCCAGGAAATTCAGTGCCACCCGTGCGGCTAGATTCACTCGCAGGTATTCACCATCGCGTCGCCAGCGAGGCTGTTCGCTAAAACGTTCTGCCGCCAGTTCCTGCCACGCCGCCACCGCTTGGTCAACGGAGTGTTTCGCCGATGCATGAGTTGCGCCACGTGCGACCAATGCATCGATCGTTTGCTGTTGGCGTGAAGGTTTGCTGGCCCACAAACGAAACCCTTTGGTGGCTTGCCGGAAATAGAGATGCAGATCTTGCACCAGCAGATCGAGCTTTGCGGGAAACGCTTCCATCAAACTGGAGCTTGGCAGCAGATCGGGATCGGCCGCGATGTCAGCGAGGAGCTTGAATTCGGCGACGTCGGCGAGCAGTTCTGCCAAGACGGGTGTGAGGGCGACGGGCAAGCGATGAGTGATCGTGCGTTCCACAAAACGAATCAAAGTCTCATGGTTCAAGTCGACTCGACCGTCCACCTGTTCGAAGCAATCGCCGAAAAGCAACCTTGGTTCGCGTTGATCACAGGCGTCGTCGAGCTGGAAAGGCTGGGCGTAGGTTGCCAGTTCCGTGTACAGGTTGTCGAACTTCAACAAGCTGGCTTGCCAGCCATGTCCCCAAACATCGTGGACGACGTACTTGTCAATTTGGTCCAGAGGAATGATGGCCGTCAAGCAGCTCAGTTGTCGCGCGACCTCTGGCAGTTCTCGACCGGAGTGTTTCGACAATCGCTGCAGCAGCTCAGCGGGCAAGTCTTCACCGCGGAGGAAACCGAACACCGGAAAGTGAGCGAACTGCCACTGAGAGAAGCGGCTGAGTCGGGCGAGGAAATCACGGACCGGTTGTTTCTCTTGGTCGCTCAATGTGGTGAAGCGTTCCGACTGCAGTTCCGTGCCTTTGAAGGGAATGCAGAAGAAGATCATCATTCCGGTCACGATCACTCGAATTTCGCCGGCCACGAAGCCGGTGTTTGGATAGAGCGCCGAGAAGCAGCGAAAGGTTGCTTCGTTGATATTTGGATTCTCTTCCCAGAGATGGAACTCGGTTCGAATTGCCGACACGATGGCTTGCTTGTCGGCCACTGCCGCGGCGTCTTGCTCGACCGCCCGTTCGATCGCTGCCAGCTCGTTGTTCGTCAGAGGGCTGATCGCGTGAAGAGCGTCGCGCAGTTCAGTTTGATGGACCGGCGAGGCAAAGAAATCGGCTTCGTAACGCGTTAGTGTCTGCGAGCCAGCGGTATCGAGCGGAGGCGGTTCGGCGGCCACGCAGGCACCAATTTTCATCAGCAGGTAAACCGATTTTGCGAACAGTTGAGCGAGCTCCGTTTCGCTGACGTCGTCCAGAACGTGCGGTTCGAGCAGGCCGGCGGATTGCTGTACGAGGGCATCGTGCAGGGTGAGCAGTTGTTGTCGCTGTGCCGCGGTGGGGGAACGCTTGCGCAGCGACTGCTCCAGTTCCTGGAAGGCATGGAGGTTTACCAAGACCTCTTCCCAGTCCGCCGGAACCCGATCATCGCAAGCATTCCGGTCAGTTAAAACGGCGGGCATGGGAGCATCTCCGGCGGCAAGGATGGCGTGGTCGGGTCGGTCCAGGCAGCCTCGCTTCAGACAGATCTAAGGCAGAGCTTGCGGTGGGGGCGGCCCAAAAAACTTCGTCAAATCAATTCCGCCTCGAGCTTCTTCTTCCAACAGTTTAATGCGTGCTTCCAGACGCTCCATCCGACGCATCATCTGAGGCAGCAATTCTTTGTTGCTATCTGGCGCGATGGCGCGGGGGACTTGAGGGTAATGGAGGTGGCGCTGCATGGCGCTAAACAGATACATCGGATCCTTGCGGCGATTGGCTTGCGCGATGCGGCCTTCTTTGGCACCGAACAGAGCCGGTGGTTTTTGGGAGACGTCGCCTCCCTCGAGTTCCACCAGTCTCAGAAATTCCTCGCTGCGCAAAAAAATCATGTCGGCTAAATCGACAAAGCCAACCTGCTTGCGAACTTCTGCGATCCACGCGGACCACACCGCATCGTAGAGCGAATCTTGGGCGATCGCCGCCAAGCCTCGGTCGTAACTCAAGCCGTTTCGGCACAGCGTTTCGAACTGGAATAGGAAACTGCCTTGCGGCGAGAGTGCTTTGCTGCGGAATTTCGCTTCCGCTTCGAGAACATGCAACGCAACCCGCATATCAAAGCGACCGCGTTCGGATTCGGCTTCCACGATGAGAAAGGTTTGAAAGGGGGTGAAGTAGTGCTGCAGTCGCTTCATCGCCGGGCTCATCACCCCGCTATGTTTCAATTCCGTCAGCAGGAAGCCGACGGCCATTGGCAATTTTGCCGTCGCGAGCAGTTCCGATTGGACTTGCTCGAGCAACTCTTGCAGCGGTACTTGTTCGACGATTCTTTCTCGCAGTAACTGGAACAGATACGCCTGCTCGACATATTCCGATTCGTCTAGCATGCCGGCGTCAATCTTTGGGAACGGATGCAAGGTCTTGTAAATATTGCCAAATCCCGGTCGTTGTGAGCGTCTTCCGGAAAGGCCTATTGTAACGCAAGTCAATGCAAAACAACAAGTTACGTCGATCCGGGAAGATTTGCATGACGTCTTGGCACAGCATCTGCTTTACAGTCTTCGTATTACCGCGGCGAGAAATCACCGCCGCACTTTTCAAGCTGGTTTCGGCAGAAGGAGATTGCCATGTTGGTTCTGAGTCGCAAATTGAACGAAAAAATTCACCTGGGCGACAACATCACCGTGACGGTGTTGCGGGTTCAGGGGAACACGATTCGATTGGGGATCGATGCGCCACGCGACGTTCGTGTGCTGCGTGGAGAGCTGGAGCCGCTGGAACAAGGCCGCGGTGCCCATGACCAGCTCTTCCAGGCGGTTGCCGAGGAAAACAACGCGGAAGCCTGCGACCAGGAGGCCGACAAACGTAGCCCTCGACCGCGTCCTTTTGCTCCGAAAACGGCAAAGCGAGTGGCACGACCCTTGGCAGGTTTCGTCTCGGCGTCGCATCCCGTGGCAGCGGCGCTTCAGCAAACGCTGTAGCGGCGCGTCGCCCGGGACGGGCCCAGTTCGAAGCCCACCGGGGTTTGGGCCGGATCCTCCGGCAACGGACAACATGACCCATCGCGTTAGGGAAAACGCGGCGGCGTTCCCTCGATCCATTGAATGTTTTTCTTCCGCTTCTTGCTGCTCTTCGATTGTGCTGGTTGCCAAGCCAAGCAAGTTTCTGAAGTGGCGGCCTCTGTTTGGCTTATCCTGCCGCACGATCTCTCGCAGTTTCTGTCGGTTTTTCATTCGGCCATTGATTGCGGTTTTGGCAAGCTTTAGCGATGCCTCGGATTGGGCGTTTGACGGAGCGTCTGAGCCTTGCTTGTACTGCGTTTTAGACCGTTTTGATCCTTTCCCCAGCACGTCTGTCAGAGTAAAATGAAGAGCCCCCAGACAGTGATGGGATACCGTTTCCTTCGCTGTTGTCATTCATCTGAGACCTTGTACTTTCCACGATATGGCACCCTCTATGGCCCGCGCAGCAAAGACGCTTGACCCGAACGCTCCCCTGACCACTCCGGAAGAAAACGTGCTGCGTGTCTTTCGTGAATTCCTGATGCGTCCAGGCCAGATGCTGTGTTTTCACGGCCCCGACTTGGAGAAACACCGCAACGCATTAGAGTTGTTGACCGACCGCGATCTGCTGGTTTCCGAAAGTTTTAAAGGGGGGTACTCACTGACCCTCGAAGGTTTCGAAGCGATGAAAGCTTGCACCAACCGCCCCGCTGCCCGGTAGGTCGGAAATCGCTCTCCGGCGGACGACCTGGACGCGCATTTTCATGTCGGCAGCCGATCCTCGTCGGCGATCCTTTTAGCTTCGCTGGGTGTGTGTCCGACGGAATTCTCCCGGCGTCAGCCCGGTGGTAATGCGGAACTGACGCGAGAAGGCGCTTTGATCGGAGTATCCGACCGCCAGCGCGATCTTGGCAATCGAATCCTCTGAGTTCTCCAGTCGCAGCGCGGCGGCTTGCATCCTCAGTTGCAGGATTAGTTGTGCGGTCGACAACTGGAACAGGCTTCGAAGGCGTTGGTCCAGTTGCCAGGGCGACAACTGGACCTTGTCTGCCAATTCTTGGACGCGCAGCGGAGCGTCGAGATGGGTTTTGATGAACTGCACGACTTCGGCCACCGAACCGACATCGGAGGTTTCTCGGTCGAGCGTTTTCAGATCGCGCGAGATGCCTACTAAACCGATCGTCTGACCCGACGCATCTTTCAGCGGCAGCTTGGTCGTCAGGCACCACCCGGGTCCTGCGGGCGAGAACAGGTGGACTTCCAACTGATTGATCAGCGGTTGGCCGGAAGCGATCAAAGCCATGTCTTGCTCGAGAAAACTGCGGCCGTAGGGTTCGGGAAACAGCTCGACCGCGGTCCGTCCGACGACTTCGGACTTCTTCGACAATCCGCACCGCTGGACCAGCGTTTGATTGGCGGAAACGTACTGCCCCGCATCGTTCTTGATGAAGTACACCGCGTCGGCCAGATGGTCGAACAGCCCCTCGCCGGTGAAAGGTTCGGCTAGCCGCGAAAACAGGCGGTCACGAAGTTCGGATGGATTCATAGGATGATTTGCGGTGCGGTGAACGGCAACGGCCCGCGGTGCCAGTCGGCGTCCTGTTTGTGCGCCGATTTCAGTCGCCGCTGGCAGATTGGTCAAGACGAAACGGGGAGTGCCTGAGTACGCTTTGAGCAATGAATCGGTTTCCTGTCATTTCATCTTGACGAGCCATTATGCAAACTATCGAGGCGATGGATACTCATACCGGCGGCGAGCCGACGAGGATTGTCTTTGCCGGAGCTCCGGAACTGGGCGGTGGCAGTATGGCCGAGCGTCAGCAGCGGCTGGCGAGCGAGCACGATTGGCTGCGGACGGCGCTGATTCTTGAGCCAAGAGGCTGTGATTGGATTGTCGGAGCGTTGTTGCAGGTGCCCTGTGATCCGGCCGCCGTGGCAGGGGTCATTTTCTTTAACAATACCGGTTACCTAGGGATGTGTGGTCACGGCTTGATTGGCGTCGTCGCGGCGCTGGCACACCGTGGGCAGATCGAGGCTGGCGAACACCGCTTCGAAACCTCCGTCGGCGAGGTGACGGCGACGCTGCACGAAGATGGAGCCATTTCGATTAACAACGTCGAAAGCTACCGTTGGCGTGAGAACGTCTCTGTTGAGGTTCCCGGAGAGGGCACCGTCACCGGTGATATTGCCTGGGGTGGCAATTGGTTTTTCCTGGCTGCAGTCGAGCAATTAGATGCAGGGGACAAACTACGTTTAACGCAGCGTTGTTTGCGAATCGATGCGGCCTTGAGGCAGCAGGGAATCGGAGGTAGAGATGGAGCGAAAATCGATCACATCGAGCTTTGTGGTCCGCCCAGCGATGCGTTTCGTGCCAATGGTCGCAACTTTGTGCTCTGTCCCGGTGGGCAATATGATCGCTCGCCGTGCGGCACAGGCACGAGCGCCAAGCTGGCTTGCTTAGCCGCTGCGGGGAAACTGCAGCCCGGCGAGGTTTGGCGGCAAGAGTCGATCATCGGCAGCCTGTTCGAGGCACATTATGCGGTCTCGCCCGGCGGTATTTTGCCGACGATCAAAGGCCGTGCGTTTGTCACTGCGGAGTCACGTTTTGTGATCGATCCGAACGATCCGCTTCGGTGGGGACTTCAATGAGTGAACCGCGTGCCGCGATCGTCATCGGCGGTGGCTTGGTCGGATTGTGGAGCACTTGGTACTTGCTGCGCGAAGGCTGGAACGTCACCGTTTTAGAACGCCAAGCCATCGGCAGCGGCGCATCACATGGCAATTGTGGTTACGTCTGCCCCAGTCACGTGATGCCGTTGTCGGGGCCGGGAGTGATCAGGAACACGCTGCCGTCACTGCTGAAACCTAGCGGTGCATTGTCGATTCCGCTTCGCTTTGACCCTGCGCTGTGGAACTGGCTGTTCCGATTTTCTCGCCAGTGCAACGCTCCTCGGATGGCGCAGGCTGCGATCGGGCGGCACGCCTTGCTGTCTTCATCGATGAGTCTCTACCGCGACTTCGTGAAGGCTGAGGCGATTGAATGCCAATGGCAAGACGAAGGCCTGTTGCTGGTCTTCCGATCGTCAGCCCATTTTGATCACTACGCCGCCACGGCGAATCGCCTGCGCGACGAATTTGGCGTGCGAGTCACCCCCTACGAGAGAGAAGCGGTCCGTGATCTTGAACCAACGCTCCGCGCTGGCATGGCAGGTGGCTGGCACTATCCGGATGATGCGCACCTGCGCCCCGATCTGTTGCTGGGGGAATTACGACGTGTTGTCGAGCAACGCGGTGGCGTGATTCGTGAGCATGTCGATGTTCAATCCATTCGCCGCGAAGGCTCGCGGGTGGTGGGGCTGGAAACTTCTGCGGGCTCGCTGGCGGCTGATTTGTTCGTGCTGGCGACCGGTGCCCAGACCCCTCGGTTCGCCAAATCGCTTGGCTGTCGCATTCCGATCCAGCCCGGCAAGGGATTTTCATTCACCACAGCACGACTAGCCAACCAGCCCAAGATCCCGATGATTTTCGAAGAGCAGCACGTCGCCGTGACACCGCTGGCTGATGCCTTTCGCGTCGGTTCCACAATGCAGTTCACCGGCTACGATCGGTCGCTTGACCGGAAACGACTGGGATTGCTGCGTCGTTCCGCCGAGCAGCATCTGAGCGAACCGCTGCCGACCGAAGTTCAGGAGAACTGGTCGGGCTGGCGGCCGATGGTGTACGACGGGCTGCCTTGCATCGACCGCGCCCCGGCGGCGAGCAACCTGATTGTCGCCGCGGGTAACGGTATGATCGGGCTGGCCAGTTCGCCCGCGACCGGCAAACTGGTCGCGGAAATCGCCAGCCACCACACACCGCACCTCGATCCGATCCCTTATTCACTGGCCCGGTTTCGCTAGTTAGCGATCCCTTCCCCCAACCTAAGTTCACCTCATGGACTCGACGATTTTTCAAGGCTGTATCCCAGCCATCATGACTCCTTGCGGCGCTGACCGTGTACCCAATTACGACGAACTCGTTCGCACCGCAGAAAGCTTGATCGCAACCGGTATGCAGGCGGTGGTCTATTGCGGATCAATGGGCGACTGGCCTCTGTTGACCGACGCACAGCGGCAAGAGGGGGTCCAGCGATTGGCCGCCGCGGGGGTGCCTGTGATCGTTGGAACGGGAGCACAGAATTCCGCCATCGCCGCCGCACACGCAGCGCACGCTCAAGCGGTCGGCGCGAAGGGTTTAATGGTCATTCCCCGCGTCTTGTCGCGAGGCATTTCTCCAGCCGCCCAACGCGACCATTTTGCTCGCGTTTTAGGAGCCGCATCCGAGTTGCCGGCGGTGATCTATAACAGCCCGTACTACGGCTATGAAACGAAAGCCGATCTGTTCTTCGACCTACGTGCCGAATTTCCCAGCTTGGTCGGTTTCAAAGAATTTGGCGGAGCCGATTCGCTCAGCTACGCAGCCGAACATATCACCCATGCCGACGACGATGTGTTGCTGATGGTCGGGGTCGACACGCAGGTCTTTCACGGGTTCCTGCACTGTGGTGCCAAGGGATCGATCACCGGTATCGGCAACTGCCTGCCCAAGGAAATCCTCAAACTCGTTTTGCTGTGCCAGTTGGCCGCTCAGGGCGATGCGGAAGCCCGCCGGTTAGCCAAGGAATTGGATGACGCCTTTAAAGTGCTCTCTACGTTCGATGAAGGCCCGGACCTTGTGTTGTACTACAAGCATCTGATGGTGCTGACGGGCAATCCGGCCTACCAGCACCAGCTTTACGAGACCGATCGGCTGAGCCCCAGTCAGCAAAAATTCGTCGAAGCTCAGTTGCAATTGTTCCAGACTTGGTGGGCCAGTTGGCCAGGGAAATCGTACGGCGATTGAGCTTGATTGTTCATGCGTTTCGCCCCTTCCGCGAGGATCGGGCAGGTTGTCGCTGCCAAGCCGGCGCAGTGGATTACACTAAGATTGCAGCCTGCCGGTCACCCGCTAGGCTGCCCGCAAAACGGCAGAGTCGCGAACCGATTTTTTCGCGCGATCCCACCACTCTTGAAATCGTTTGATCCCATGAATCCTAGCTGTCTGACTATGAATCGCATGCTGAGTCCTGTTGTACTTTTCGCCTCGATGCTGTTCGGATTGGCCAACGGGCAGGCCGAACAGTTCGTTTGTCGATATTGTGCCGAAGGTCGGGCGCATGCGATGCCGCTGGGGATCGAGTTGGAAGGACGCTACCAATACGCTCCCGACCGGCAGGTCGATGTCTTGCACATCAAACTGGATGTTACGCCGGACTTCAAGAAACGAACCGTTACCGGGACCGCGTCGATCACTGCGGTCCCGATTGCCAAGCCGGTCGAGATACTAAAGCTCGATGCCATCGATCTAAACATCAAGGAGGTTCGTTGCGAAGGTGCGGAAGTGGTCGACTTTTACACTTCACGTCAGGATCTGCAGATTGCCTTTTCCCAGCCCGTAGCACCCGGCACCAAGTTCACGCTGCACATCGATTACTCTGCCGAACCGCAAGCGGGGCTGTATTTCCGCACGCCTGAAATGGGTTACCCCGCCAGTGACACGCACATTTGGACGCAGGGCGAAACGCATGAGGCTCGGCATTGGTTTCCTTGTTTCGATTATCCCAACGAACGATCGTCGACGGAGGTGATCTGTCACGTACCGAGCGATATGGTGGTTCTGAGTAATGGTCAGCGGATGGAAGAAACGGTCGACGCGAAGGGATTGAAAGCAGTGCGTTGGCTGCAGGAAAAACCGCACGCCAATTACCTGCTTTGTTTGGTAGCCGGGCACTTGGAGAAACTCGAAAAGAAGCACCGCGACATCGCCCTCGGTTTCTACACTCAGCCCACGCTCAGCAAGTATGCGCACAACTCCTTTCGCGATACGCCCGACATCATGGCGTTCTTCGAACAGGAGATAGGAATCCCCTATCCATGGGTAAAGTATGACCAGGTCACGATCCGTGATTTCACCGCCGGAGGGATGGAAAATACGACGCTGACCACCTTGATGCACAACACCATTTTTGATGAAGCGACCGAAAATATTCGCTCTTCACGCAGTCTCGATGCCCATGAATTGGCTCATCAGTGGTTCGGCGATTACGTCACTTGCAAAGACTGGAGCCATCTGTGGCTGAACGAAGGCTTCGCGACGTTCTACACGCATCTCTACGAGGGACATAAGTACGGGCGCGATGCCACGCTGTACGGTTTGTACCGAGACGCGACGAACCGCATTTTGACGCAGAAGAATGATAAAAAACCAATTGTGTACAACGGCTATAAGAATGCGATGGAGCAGTTCGATTACCGCTCCTATCCCAAGGGCAGTTGGGTTCTGCATATGCTCCGTTGCCAACTGGGCGAAGACCTATATCGCCAGTGCATCAAAGCGTACCTGGAGAAACACGCCCTCAGCAGTGTCGTTTCGGACGATCTGCGGCAGGTGATCGAAGAACAGAGCGGTCGCCCGATGGATCGCTTCTTCGATCAGTGGGTTTACCATCCGCGCCATCCTGATTTGAAAATTCAGTACCAATGGATGGGAAAAGAAAAACTGGCCAAAGTAACCATCAAGCAAACCCATAAAGTCGATGACGACGTGCTGCTGTATCGGTTCCCGACGAAGCTTCGCTTTGTTGTTGATGGGCAGGTGATCGATCATGCAATCACCGTAGCGGATGCGGAAGAGGATTTTTATGTGCCGCTGACCGGCCAGCCCACGATCGTTCGCTTTGATCCCGAGTACTCCGTCTTGGCGGATGTCGATTTTGACAAGTCAAACGACTTGCTGAAGGCACAACTCGCAGACGAGTCCGATGTGATCGGTCGGTTGCTGGCCTGCAAGCTGTTGGCAAAACGCAAAACTCACGAGTCGGTGGAACTGCTGACCGCTCGCTTGAACGGCGATCCGTTTTATGGTGTCCGGATCGCTGCGGCCGATGCGCTTGCAAAGCATGAGTCCGACGAGGCGTTCGAATCGCTCGAGCAGAGTTGGCGGGGACAAACCGATGCCCGCGTGCGGATTGCGGTCGTCAAGCCGCTGACCGATCGATTCAGCGAAGCAGCGGAAACGTTGGTAAGGGAAATCTTGACGGTGGAAAAAAATCCCGCCATTCAGGCGGTCGCGATCCGAGCCTTAGGCCGCTTCGGTGGTCCCGAGACGACGCAGACTCTGGTCAACTTTCTCGCTTCGCAATCGTTTAACAACGAACTAGCCGTCGCAGCGATCTCTGCAATTCGCCAACAAAATGACCTCTCGCATGTCACGCCGTTGCTGCAAACCTTGCAGACTCGCGAGCAAGATTTCTCGCCTCGCGATTTCGGCCAGGGGCTCGTTGCGTTGGGGCAACTCGGCCAGATGCTCGAAGACAAAACCGAAGTCCGCGAGTTCTTGCTCGGATTCGTCAATGACCCCAAAGATGGTGTGCGAAACGCATCGATCAGCGCACTCGGTAAACTCGGCGATCCCAAGGCGCTGCCGGTGCTGCGGGCGTTTCAGGATTCGAACGATGCTCGCTTGGCAAGAATCGCGGAAGAGGCAGCCAAAATCTTGACAGAATCCAAACCGACGGCTCCGCAAGAAGTGATCGAACTGCGCAAAACGATGGAGAGCATCAAGAAGGAAAGTGAAGCGTTAAAGAAACAGTTAGAGGAAATCCAAAAGCAATTAAAGGCTCGCGGTTAGCATTATCATCATGGGAGCTTCCTTTGAGGCGGCCCCTTTTTTTCTCATATGTATTCCACCAGCAGCAAAACTTTCACCATGCTATTCCGAATGATGAATCCACTGCGCCGCAGTTGCCAGTCGTTGCTCGTTAAGGATCGTGCGACAAAAAAGTGTCGGGACCCTTTTGCGAGGAACTCGCCCTTCGGGTGCTTCGCACAAAAGGGTCCCGACACTTATTTATCGCTCATTGCTAAGTCGTGCGGTGTGTTGGCCGCAAACTTCACGTTGTTGCTTCTTGGCTGTATGCCCGCCGACGGAGCCGATGGCCCCGCGGTGCCGGTGTTCACCGACGGAGAAGCTCAGGTCGTCAAAGCCTTTGAAGACAGTGACCTGTGGGTGCGTCACGATTTGTGGGTGCAAACCGAGTTCGACTCCGACGGCGACGGAAAATTAGACCGTGTGCATGTTGCGGTGACGCGTCCACGGCAGACAGAAACCGAAGGTCTAAAGCTGCCGGTGGTGTACGTTTCCAGTCCTTATTTTGCGGGCACGGGGCCAAACGGCAAAGAATACTTTTGGGATGTCCAGCATGAACTGGGGGACACGCCGCCGGAACATAGCGTCGGTCCTGACATCAAGCTGCGAGGCGAGCGACCAATCATCTCCAAGTCGCATCTGAAGGATTGGGTCCCACGCGGCTATGTGGTCGTCCATTCGTCGTCGCCTGGCACGGGACTTTCACAGGGCTGTCCAACCGTCGGCGGTGATAACGAATCGCTCGCTCCCAAAGCCGTTATCGATTGGCTCAATGGACGCGCTCCAGGATTCACAAGCGTCGACGGTGACGAGCCGGTGGTCGCGTATTGGTCGACCGGCAAAGTCGGCATGACGGGGACCTCGTACAACGGCACGATTCCGCTGGCCGCCGCCACGACGGGAGTGAAAGGGCTGGAAGCGATCATTCCCATCGCGCCCAATACGTCTTACTACCATTACTACCGATCCAATGGTTTGGTACGGCATCCAGGTGGTTACTTAGGAGAAGACATCGATGTGCTGTATGACTTCATTCATAGTGGTAACCCGGAGCGGCGTGAGTACTGCGATTGTGAAGTCCGCGACAAAGAAATGGCTGCCGGCCGCGATCGCCTCACCGGCGACTACAACGACTTTTGGGCTGGGCGTGATTACCTAAACGATTTGGAGCCGGTGACCGCCGCGGTTTTGATGGCGCACGGCTTCAACGACTGGAACGTGGTGCCCGAACATAGTTACCGCATTTCGAAGGCACTGAAAGCCAAGGGAGTGCCGGTCCAGATCTTCTATCATCAGGGTGGGCACGGGGGACCGCCGCCGATGAAGATGATGAATCGCTGGTTCACCCGCTACTTACATGGAGTAGAGAACGATGTGGAAAAGGATCCGCGGTCGTGGATCGTGCGCGAAGATGCCAAAGCATCCGATCCGACTCCCTATGAAGACTACCCTCATCCGGCCGCCACTCCCGTTACCTTGCACTTGCATCCCGGTGCGCCGCAGGTCGGTGCCTTGGCATTGACGCCCGTATCCTCGGCTGGGACCGAAACGCTGGTGGACAATGTCTCTTTCGACGGAGCCACGTTGGCTAAGGCCGAATGGACGAACCACCGACTCCTTTACACAACCCCCACCCTCAGCGCCCCGCTTCATCTATCGGGGACCGCTTCGATTTCGATTCGACTGGCCAGCAGCAAACCCGCTGCGAATCTGTCGGTCTGGTTGGTGTCGCTCCCTTGGGCCGAGGGTCAAAAAGTCAAGATCACCGAAAACATCATTACCCGCGGGTGGGCTGATCCTCAAAATCATCGTTCCCTGACCACAGGGAAGCCACTCGAACCGGGTAAGTTTTACGACGTGAAGTTTGAGCTGCAGCCCGACGACCAGATCATTCCTGCCGGCCAACAAATTGGCCTGATGATTTTCTCCAGCGATCGTGACTTTACGCTGTGGCCCAAGCCCGGCACGGAGTTGACCGTTGATCTGGAAGCGACCACCCTCACGTTGCCCATTGTCGATGGGGATGGAGCGATGGAGGCGGCGATGGCTCCGGTACCCGAACCGGCAGAGGCAGGTACACAGCAGAGCAATGCTTCCTAAGCGAGATGCTTGCTGAACGCGTTGTGCAGAGTCTCACTTCTTGGTTCGAACGCGCGCGTTGCGAGGGTGTGGGAAGCATTTCGAGGGTGTGGAAGAAGTTGACTGTCGATAGAATGGGGCATAGCCTAACAGCACGCCGTTCTGATACGGGACGCGATGCCTCGCTGCGTCCGGTTCCTACCTCCTTCCCGCCCCACTCGGTAGTCGTCAATGCACTCTCTTGTGATCAAGCGTTCCGGTTCTTGGCTGGCGAGATTCTTGGCGAGTTTTCTGGCTGGGGGTTGCTGGGTGTGTGTCATCGGCATGCCAGGCGAAGCCTATGCTCAATCAGAAGTAGCGGCGAAACCGTTCCGTTACAGCGGGACTCCTGACGACAATCCGGTCTCTCAGTGGTTTGCCAAAGTGACCGCGGGTGAATTGACGTTGGAGTACGAGGAAGGCTTCGGATACCTGCGTTCGATCTTAGCGGGATTGGAAATTCCTGTTTCCTCACAAGCACTGGTTTACTCCAAGACCAGTTTGCAGGCTTACCGGATTTCTCCGGACAACCCGCGTGCGATCTACTTCAACGACGATGTCTACGTCGGTTGGGTCCGAGGCAGTTCCCTGTTGGAGATTTCCACCACCGATCCTCGGCTTGGTGCCGCTTTTTACACGATGCAAATGACGCCTGGCCGAGCCAATCTTCGTCGCGAGAACAACCGCTGCCTGGCTTGCCATGAACTGCCGATGACTCAGGAGGTACCGGGGCACGCCGTCCGCAGTGTCCTGACGCGGCGGAGCGGGAACATCAATAGCTTGACACGATCCTTTGTCACCGATCACACCAGCCCGATGGCTGATCGCTGGGGAGGTTGGTACGTAACCGGCCAGCTTGGCGGCATGGAGCACATGGGGAACGCCTTTCTGGAGGGCGAGCAATTGGTCCGACACGGCGCGGCCGATCGGATGGACTTGAAAGAGGATATCGATGTCTCGCGGTGGCCTTCTCCGCACAGCGACGTGGTGGCATTGATGGTGATGGAACATCAGACGCAAATGCAAAACCGATTCACCCGTGCCAACGTTGACCTCCGAGAGGCGATCGAAGCACAAGCCGATTCCCAGCAACTGCAAACGGTCATCGAACAAGCTGCCGAACCGGTCGTCGAGTTTATGCTGTTTGCCAAGGAAGCACCGCTGACCGCGGCGGTGCGCGGGTCGACGCAATTTGCCGACGAGTTTGCGAATCGCGGACCACGCACAAAGGCCGGTGTTTCGCTGCGAGATTTTGATCTGAAGACGCGGCTATTTCGTTTGCCGTGCAGCTATCTGATCTATTCTGCGTCCTTTGCGGCGCTCGACGATCGCCTGCGCGAGCAGATCTACAAACGGCTTTGGGAGGTGCTCACCGCCCCCGATCCTCCGGCCCGTTTCTCGCACCTGAGCGATGACGTCAGGGCATCCATTGTCGGCACGCTACGCGAAACCAAGCCCGATCTACCAGATTATTGGCACTAATCGCCGATCTTGGCCAGCGATATTCGCCGTCAAAATCGCGGTGCGGCAATCGATAGATTGGTCGGTCGGCACACCGTCGGTGCGGGGAAGTCACTTAAAGTATGGCACCCGATCGTGTGGACTGAGCTCGTCGCGATCGAGGACTTCGGGATCTTCCAGGGTGTGGGTTTTCCGGACGCTGCGAAAACGACAGCCATACAGTTCTTGACCGTTCACCCAGTAGGCCCGTTCGCCCTGGGTGAAAAAATCGCCGGCGATCATCCATTCGGCAACATGAAGTTCTCCACCGGACCACCGCCAGGTGATCACCTGCTGACAGCGTGGCGCGTAACTGCCCATTTGGTCTTCTGCATAAACGATGTTCAGTTCCACCACGTCAACGCATGGCAACGAATCGCGTTCGCCGCAGCCGTTAACGAACAAGAGCAAGAGTAAACTAAGCATATCTGCCCCCATTGGACCATCTGAATTTCGTGCAATGGCCCTCCTTTGCCGCTAACTGCTAGCAGGTTTCTTCAGAAACTCGCCCACCTCGGACGTTCGCCTTAGCCTCGTTTGCTAAACGCGACCCTCATCTTTCCAACATTCCAGCAGGGCGAAAGCCGTGCCAATTAGGTCGCCCTTACAAGCGGTCGGCAACCTCCACTCGGTGAACCACAGACGCGACGGTGTGGGCTGCGTCGTCGGCTGAGCTCCCAGTTCATCCGATGGCCTGCCGGCACCGCCAATTGTTGACACTGCAACGGGGATCCTCGACGATGACGCCAGTGCATGGCGCGCCAGATTGCAGTGTGCGGCTCACGGCTGATGATTGAGAGAACAGACACATGGCTTGCGACAGAGGTTGCGTTGATGAATGGTGTGCTACGCACTGCGGTTTTGGTTTGGTTGAGCTGCGGTCTCTTATGGGCAGCCGATCAGCCTCGTCCCAATGTGCTGCTGATCGTCGTCGACGACATGCGTGTCGAGCTGGGGTGTTATGGCAGCGACGTCGTCAAGTCGCCAAACATCGATCGGTTGGCCGCGCGGGGCTTGCGGTTTGAACGTGCTTATTGTCAGCAAGCCGTTTGCAATCCTTCTCGAGCCTCCATGCTGACGGGCCTGCGTCCAGAAACGCTCGGTATCTGGAACCTGCAGACTCATTTTCGCGAAGTCGTTCCCGACATTGTGACGCTGCCGCAGTGGTTCCGTCAGCAAGGGTACCAGACGATCGGAATCGGCAAGATCTTCCACAACTTCCGCCAGCCTGCGTTTCGCGGGGATGCGTTATCGTGGTCACAGCCGGCAACTTTGCATTACGGTAGTCATGGAGACGACCAAGCGACCGTTTCAGGGACTGTTCCGCCCGACCTGCTAACGCTGCCTCGCGCAGAGATGCGCGAGGTCCCCGATCAAGCGTATTTTGATGGACGCATCGCCGATCTCGCGGTGCAGTCGCTGGCGCAATTGAAAAGCGAGCCATTCTTCTTAGCGGTCGGTTTCTGGAAGCCACACCTGCCGTTTAACGCACCGAAAAAGTATTGGGATCAGTACTCGTTGTCGGACATCCATCCGCCATCGCCTGCCGCCACACCGCGGGACGTCCCGACGATTGCGTTGCATGATTCGCGAGAATTGTTGCGTGGCTTTCGAGATCGGCCTGACGGGAAACCAACTGCCGAGGAAGTGCTCGCCTTGCGGCATGGTTATTATGCCGGGATCAGCTATGTCGATGCGCAGATTGGCAAGGTGCTCGCTGCGCTTGATGAACACGATTTGACAAACAACACGATCATCGTGTTTTGCTCCGACCATGGCTTCCATCTTGGCGAGCACGATCTGTGGGCGAAGACTTCCAACTTTGAGCTCGATGCCCGTGTGCCGATGATTATCGCCAGTCCCTCTCATCGCACGCAGGCTGAAGATCGGCGTTCCACCACCGCGTTAGTCGAATTGCTCGACATCTACCCAACCCTGGTTGATTTGTGCGGCTTGCCAATACCCACGCATCTGGAAGGCAACAGCTTGCGTCCCTTACTTCGGGACCCCGCGGCAAGCGTCAAGTCGGCGGCTTACACTTGGCATCCGCGGCCAGCCTATCCGGCAACGGGCAAGGATCCTGAGGTGATGGGACATTCGGTGCGCAGCCCAAGATATCGCTATACCGAATGGCGAGACTACCGCACCAACGCGATCCGCGCCCGAGAGTTATACGACCATCAAACGGACGACGGCGAGACGATCAATCTAGCCGACCTACCGGAGCAGGCTGGTGTCGTGGCAACGATGCAGCGATATTTCGCGGCCAAGGAATCACGCCGCGCAGAATAGGCGAACTCGCCGGTTTGCGGTTTCACACAGAGCGGAACTGCCTGATCGCACTGCCCGAGAAGTCCACGCAGACGCTCGGTCGCAAGAAATTCTGCAGCTAGAATTCGAACCTGTCCCAGTACTGGTCGGGCAAATCAGCCACTGGGCGTCCGCCACGGTTCTTGCAGGGATGAACCGCAGCTCAGGCCGCTCCGTGAAAGGCCTCGGATTTCGGCTTAGCCAAACTCGACCTTCGCCTACTATCGTATGATAACGAGGTTCAGGTTTTGTCAGACGCTCGACGCTCCTTCCTGCGTCCGCGGGGCTTGCCTTGAATTGGCAAGACGATTCTTGGTGACTGCAGCGGTTTCGAATTTATAGATTTCTATTGGGTCCTGCACTTTAGGTGATTTGCTCTAACGGACTGGGGCGTCATGCAGCCAAAGCCAGCAGGCGCTCGATCCGATCGCGGATTTTTGATTTCTTAGGGCTTACGGGCAGATCGTTCAAAAATTCATTTCGCATCATTTCCTTGGCAATTCGTCGTCGTCGATCGGCGTGCGATGGACGACGCGAGGGGTTGTCCCAAGGTCGGTCGCTCCGATCGACCAACTGCTCAGGCGTCTGATCCCAACACTCGAGTTCAACCAGCGCGTACAGCCAGCCACACAAGTTCCAACAGCCAATGTTTGACCAGACGTTGCGAACCTGCTGCTCACCCGCACCCCACACTTCCTTGACGTCGTGAAAGTGCTCCTCGATCGACCAGCGATCAGAAACTGTCTGCAAGATCGCTTCCACACTCATCGATACATCGGTACTGATGTACGCCGCCCAATTCCCACTAGCATGTTCCAGCAGCACTACGCGAACCGCGCCACCGACGACGTGACTGGTTGCCAAGAATGTCTGAACACGCCCCTTGGTCATCACGCCCCGACACCGGTAATCAATCGTTGTCCACCCGTCTCGCCCCCCAGCACGCTTGGCCAAACTGATTCGCGACTTGCCGTACTTGCGAGGCCGACCACGCTGTCCCAATTTGTTCACGGGCAAGTCAAACAACTTCGCATCACGACGAAGCCGCGTCACAACAATCGCACCTTCAGCAATCAACGGGCGAACCAGTGCGCGAGCCGCGTACGCTCCGTCAAAGACCACGATGAATCCGGCCTTGCTTCCGAGTGCTCGAAGCGTTCGGATGATGTGCCGCAGCAACTCCAAGGCGAGCTGATGTTTGGTGCGAAATTCCCAGTCGTAACGCTTCTTCAACTTGTCGATGTCGATCTTTCGAACGTACAGACGCGAGAGCAATGGCAAAGCCAAAACACCGAACAATGGATGGCTCAACACCATCGCCAAACAGACCCAGTTGTGACCGTAAAGCCAGTCTCCGTCGCCGGGACCGGGCGTCGGATTGTGATGAATGTTAGCCGCTTCGACACACGGCCCAAATCGCTTGGTCGGCGAGTCGTCGATGGCAAGTGTCCGGTGACCGCCCGGGCCGGGATCGAACTTCTTAAGGATGAACATCAGCATAGGAAGCATCAGCGAAGTGGCGTTCTTGCCGATCGACTGAAGCAGTTCGTAAAAACGATCCCAATCGTCTTTGACACCGCCACAGCGAAACCAACTTGCGGCGGTTCGGCGACCACCGGCAAGCATTGCGCCAGCGATCACAATCGGCCAACGGAAAGCGATTCGAGAATCGAGCATCTGCCCCATCGAGGTGGCCAAGGCCGCGACGGCTCCTGTGAGCGGAATGCTGGCAGCCTCGGTTCGTCGACGATTCGGATTGGGTGTGACCAGCCGTTGTCGCTTTTCATGCTGAGACGGTTTAGATTTGGTCGAATGTTGAGCTTGTGGGGGTCTACCGGAGCGTTTATGCTTAGCCACCCTTGGCCCTTTGGGATGTGGTTTGGTGTGAGAACCTCCATTTTCCCTGAGGGCCTTTTTCGTGGCAATGTCAATCCGGTCGTGACAGCTTTTCCCCTAAAGTGCAGCTGACAAAGCACTTGCGAAAAACTACGTGCCATTCGGTAGTCTAATCGCCGTGAGCTGAGAGTGATTTAGAGGCGATGTTTCACTGTGTTTGATTCACCTTTCAGGTGAGGCCGACTCGACGGCAATCCAACTCAAACGTTCACTTGGTCTTGAAATTATTGCGTCAGCAGTTCAGCGGGATGACGCTCATTCGGGGCACAATGTATACTATTGTTCCGAAATCGCAGTGTTTCGCCTCATCTACTGATTCGAATAAGAATTGCCCTTGTCAATCCGCTGGCGATGATATCAAGGAAAGAACTTGACGACGTGAGTAGCCAACCATCAAGCGAGTCGTTCGACTTCCGATCGTTTCAAGAGCGATTGCAGGCTGGCAATTCCGACGCCTTCAAAAAGCTGTTTGATGATTACTCTTGCAGGCTTGTTCGACTGGCAGGCAACAACATTCATCCTGCGTTATTGAAACGATTCGATGGTGAAGATGTCGTCCAATCGGTATTCCGCACCTTCTTTCGGCGACAGGATGAGGGGAAATTCCACATCGAGCACTCGCAGCAATTATGGCAGCTGTTGGTGACATTGACAGTGTACAAGACCCGCACATACGCGCGGAAACACACTGCGGATCGAAGGGACGCAACGGCTGACCGCTCGATGTCCAATGAGCAGATGTTTTCTCGACATCCATCTCACGAGGACGCCCTGGCGCTTTGGGAAGAAATAGACGCAGTTTTGGATGGTCTTCCTAATCGCACAGCTGAAATCATCTCCATGCGTTTGGAAGGCAGAAATCGATCGGAGATCGCCGAGGAACTCAATCTGTCACGGCAATCGATTCATCGGATTCTGAAACTGGTCCAAGAGCGTTTGACACAGCGTTTTGAGCGTATTTCGTCACCAAATTCACCGGTTTCGCAGAAAAAGTTGGATTCTGGTTGACACTTCCCCCACCCACCGCGATGGGTCATGTAGAACCGGGAGCTCGCGTTCGGTATCAAACAACTCCAGCAATGGGAATCATATGTCATCCGCCGATCCATTGGCCGTCCTTGAGGTCAACGAACGTAATGAGCTGGAAGCACTCTTGTTGGATTTTGACGAGAGCTGGGCGGCGGGATCGTTTGAGGAGACTGCCCGCCGCGTTGCCTCACACCCACGTCAGCAGTACGGCAAACTGGCGTTGGCCGAGTTGGTGAAAGTCGATTTACAACGGAGTTGGTCGGTCCGAAGGGGGCGCATGCTGGAAGAGTATTTGGGGCAGTTTCCTTCGCTTGGAAATACCGAATCCGTCGCCGCGGATCTTGTCGTTGCCGAATTTGAAGCCAGAAACAACGTCGACTCCGGCCTGGCGCTGGCCAGCTACGAGTCCCGTTTTCCGAAGCAGTTTCAACTGGTCCAGCAGCTTGTCAGCGAATTATCGAAATCGAGTGTGGCAAATTCCTCGCCACCCAAGCAAACAGAATCTGAACTGGTGCAAGCTTCGATTGACACCAGCCGTATCGATAACTTGCTTGACACCAAGAGCGGCACGAAACGTGAGACCGCCTTGGAACTGCCCGTCGAGTTTGGGCGTTACCGGATCCTGAAAGAGTTGGGCTCTGGAGCGATGGGTAAAGTCTATCTGGCGCACGACAGTCAGCTCGACCGCCAAGTCGCACTCAAAACGCCCAACTTTAGCGGAACAGATGATGACGACATGGTGACGCGTTTCTACCGCGAAGCTCGGGCAGCAGCAAAGATCCAGCACCGAAACATCTGTTCAATCTACGACGTCGGTGAAATTGACGGACGCCACTTTATCACGATGGCCTACATCAAAGGCCGATGCATGTCGGAGTTCATTAAGCCCGATAGACAGCCTCCCCAAAGAACCTCTGCGATTTTAGTGCAACGTTTGGCGGCGGCGCTATCCGAAGCTCACAACCACAGTGTCATTCATCGCGACCTCAAACCAGCCAATATCATGATCGACCTCAAGAAGGAACCGATCGTGATGGACTTTGGATTGGCGCGGCAAATGGATGTTGAAAGCCGCGTCACACGAAGCGGCATGGCCGTTGGTACTCCTGCGTATATGTCTCCGGAACAAATCCGTGGCGAGCTGGACGAAGTCGGGACCTCCGCAGACATCTATTCGCTTGGAGTCATCTTTTATGAACTGCTCACCGGGACACTTCCGTTTCGCGGCCCGATTGCCAAAGTCGTTTATGGCATTGTCAATGACGCCCCAAAAGCACCGTCACAGATCTGTGATGATGTCCACCCCGAAATAGAAACGATCTGTGCCAAGATGATGGCAAAGGGACCGGAAGAGCGCTATTCCTCGATGGAGGATGTCGCCTCTGCGCTCAAGAGCTATTTGCAAGGCAAAAAGCGAACGGATAAACCGGTACCGTCGGAACGACAGTCGTCGGCTGGCACCACGGGTGAATCCAACATGGAGCAATTAACCGAGACAGGCGCGTTGAACGCGTTCTTTGCAGCAAATGTGTCACAGGATCCAACGCATACCAGAGTAGAACCCGGCATAAAAGTAGAACCCGGCATATCGTCCCAGTCAGGCCCCGTGGTGCAACAAAGAACGAAGACGTCGTCACACCGTGGCGGTGGTCGGTCAAAGCTCGTTGCATTGGGGCTGGGCGGATTTGCATTGCTCGCTGGCGTGATCATCTACTTTTCGGATGGCAGCAAAATCGAAATCGAGGATGGAACGCACGCCGAACTAGAGACGAATCCGGACGGGACGCTGAAGAGCATCAAAACGAGCCCGCAGCCTGCTAACCAGTCGCCGACCACCAACTCGGTCGCGAGCACGTCGCGAGAAAGCGACAATGCTCAAACTGGTTTTGTTGATCTGTTTAACGGAAGAGATCTCAACGGATGGCGCGGAGTCGAGGGGCTATGGAAGTGGCAAGACGGTGAACTCGTTGGCACCGCTCGCCTGAACGGAAAAACGCTGAGCGACAATTCGGCATTGTGCAGCATAAAGAAGTACCAAAACTTTGAGCTTTTGTTTGAAGTCAAGCTGGAAAGTTATTCCAGCGTCGGGCGTGATTCAAAAGCGCTCAACAGTGGGATTCAGTTTCGCAGCAGTGTCGTGGACCAGACGTCGTTCAAAGTTGCCGGGCCTCAGGCCGATATCGGCGGTAAGTATTGGGGCGGTTTGTGGGGCGAAGCGACGACGGGGATGATGCATGAGGTAGACGCCCGCCTGATCGAATCCATCGTCAAGGAAGGCGAGTGGAATCAATACCGACTAGTCGTTGAGGGCGATCGCGTGTCCATCAAGGTGAACAGCGTTGAGACGGTCGACAGACGTTTTCCGAATCTTCCCAAAGATGGAATCCTCGGGTTTCAGCTACATCGTGGCCTGACAATGACCGCAAGGTTCCGAAATATTCGAATTCGCGAACTTAAGCAGCCGCAGCCGTCTCCTCGCACGCCTGAGACAACGCTCGCTCCTGCAGAAAAACATGTGCGACTTCAAGCAACTGCCAAGAAGAACTCGGACTTGGCTCTCGACCATCTAGAATCAACCGATGATCGAGCAGTTGCTCAGCAAATCGTGCAGTTTGGTGGCAGCGTACAACTGGCTGGCAGTGGCAAGTGGATTTGGACGCTGCCCGATGGTGAGATTCGGGTCGAAGGAGTCTCATTTTTCCGCAAACAGGAGCAGTTCGACGACGGGCACATCGCATTGCTCGCGAAACTGCCGGCCTTGCGGACAGTCGTCTTTTACCCAAACATGATGACCAACGAGGGGTTCGCCACGCTGGCCGAAATGAAAAACGTCATTGAGAACGTCAAAAGACTGTCCTTTCACCGCGCGCCGTTGGGCCCCCAGGGGCTTGCCGCATTGGCTAAGTTAAAACGCCTTGAGACACTCACCCTTCATCATACCGATCTGATTAACGAGGATCTAATGCTGTTGACCAACCTTCCAGCCCTCAAGGAACTAACACTGCAGCAAGAAACCAAGAAGAAGTTCGGCCCAGCCTTCCTTTCGGATGAATGCTTGAAGCAGCTGAGGACAGTAAGTGGCCTCCGAAAGTTGACGCTCATCGGCGAGCCGTTCACCGACGCGTGCCTCGTGACGGTTGCCGATTTGAAGATAGAAGAACTATGGCTGGCCACGCCCAACATCACCGATCAGGCGATCTCGCAGTTAAGGGAAAAGCGACCCCGACTGGGCATCACACGGTTCAAGTATGACTCCAACGAAAATGATTGATCAGAATTCGATCAATAGCAATTGATGGTGCTTGGTTCGGACAAGAACGCATATACAAACCCGTAGCATCCACATCAGCGAAACTTCCTCACTAAGTGACACAACGAGAACGTTGTGCCAACGATTAACGACGAACAAACCATGAACCAACGATCCACTCGCGATACCGAAGAAGAACCTGTCATCCAGACAGTTGCGGAGCCGCTGCAGCAATACTTAAGCACGTCAGCGTGAGTCTCTGGGTAAAACTGGCAGGAGATTTGCAGCATTTATCTAATGGGAACCCTTTGGGTTTGCTAGCAAATTGCTTGGTGGTCAAGCAGCACGGCACAGTGGATTTCTCCCGACATTCAAGGGAGAAGTATCATGGCACGACCTGCAAGTGTTTTCGCTAACATTGACACCGAGACTCAACGCGAGGAATTGGTTGCACTCTGGAAAGAGCACTCCAATCACTACACTAGGATGCGTGCTCACGCGATCATTCTGAGTGATGCGAGATACGAAATCGAGCAGATCGTCGAAATTTTTGGTGTCAATCGAGATTCCGTGCGTGACTGGGTCAAACGATTCCACCAACGCGGCGTCGACGCTCTTCTGGATGATGATCGTCCCGGAGGACCGAGAAAACTCAACGAAGACGAGGAGGAGATTCTGAGGGATTTGTTGCGTAAGCATCCCTCTCGGCCAGCAAAGGTGATTGCACAACTCCGCTCGCGGACCGGCAAGTCGATCGGACGGGACACACTGCGGCGATACGCAAAGCGATTTAACTTGAGCTGGAGACGCTTTCGCCGCAGCCTGCGGAATAAACGAGACGAGAAAGCATTTCGGCTGGCCCAAGATGAGCTTGCCGAGTTGCTTGATGAACCAAGTCTGGACGTTGTCTATTTCGATGAAGCGGGCTTTTCGCTTAAGGGAGTTGTTCCCTACGGCTGGTTGCCGGTGGGAGAACGATCGGACGTGCCGGTCACCGGTGCACACGGATCGAACGTCCAAGCGATCGGATTTGAGCACAAGGATGGCCACGTCCAAACCTACCTGCACAAAGGTTATGTCAATACTGAAGCAGTCATTGAGATCATGAATGATTTTTGTGAGACGGTTGAACAAACGACGGTTGTCATCTTGGACAATGCCTCCTGCCACACCAGCAACGCTTTCAAAGAATGCTTGAAACGCTGGGATGAACGTGGCCTGCTTGTCTACCATCTCCCACCGTACAGCCCTGAGCTGAACTCGATTGAACGGTTGTGGAAAAAGTTGAAATACCAACTGATGCCTGTCGACGCTTGGGAAAAATTCTCAACACTGCTGGGGACACTCACGAGCAAGCTGTGCGAGATCGGCGAAGTTTCCTATATGCCGTCATTGCGGAGTTACGCCCAATGATTCGTGCGAACGTGCTTAACTTTAAGCAGAAACGAGCGATCTCGCCATTGCGTCAGGAGCCCGTGCTGTAGCGATTTGTGGAATACTGTGGTGCTGCAAAGTCCGCCTCTTTTTTTCAACCTAGTCGCGGATACAGCTGCTACACGTCGTTGCCGTGACGGTATCGAAGACGAGCAGCGACTTACCAGCTTCTCGCACAGTGGATTCGGCGTCGCGCATCAACGTTGGACCGATTCTTCGAGGGTGCGAACAAATATGCACCGGACTCGTCGTCGCAATGGGCGATCGAGGCTGTCTCTCCATCTTTGGCGATCGCCCAGACCAACACCGCATGTTCGCCGCGCAAGTCACCGCCGAATACTTCGTCCGCACCGAAGTCCGAGGCCGAACCGTTGACGAATGGAAAGCCCCCACCGAACAACCCGACAACCACTGGCTCGACTGCCTCGTCGGCACCGCCGTCGCAGCTTCCATGCAGGGTGCGTTGTTGTTCGGAACGGATGTCCCTTCCTCGCCAAAACGGGAACGCGTCAGCTTCAAGGAGCTTCAACGCAAGAAAAAAATCTAGTTACGTCGAGCGAAAACCTGCTCCGGTCGATGAAGCCGGAGTCAGTTAGGAAGTCGCTCCGATTCGGCTTCGGTACCTATTCCGAGTAAAGTTCGCTCTGGTCGAAACTCGCCTCGGTCGACGCAACTTCAGCGACTTGTGAAAGTCGCCAGTCCGCGTCGGTGTTTGACACCCAAGCCACTTAGCAAGTAAACACTCGTGGCGATGATCTGTGGGAACTTCAACGCTCGTGGTGCGTCTACCCTGAAACGCGATGCGTCCAACGAGTAACATATCCAGTGGAGGTTTCCATGACGATGCTGCGCACACTGATGCTATCTCTTGCCTTTTTCTGCCCTTGCATTGCCTGCGCCCAGGCGTTGCAGCCCCTGCCGGGAGCAATGAAGTTTCCCGATTCGCTATCGCCGGAGACGCTGAACTCCGTCGAGGCCGTGATCGTCGGTAAGTTGACGCGGGCGGCCATCGTGACTATGAACAAGTCGTTTCCGGCGCAGTACCACTGCAGTCTGTCCATCTCGGTGGAAGAGGTGCTGAGCGGTGACGTGAAAGTCGGCACGCAACTGCAATTAAGTCACGGCGCTACACAGATAAGCGATCCGGTGTATCCCGTTGGCGAGCGGGTCCTGGTCGCGGTCAAGTTCCGCGGCGGCCGCCGGGCTCACGCCATCGCCATGGCGACCGACGAGGGGCTCGCCATCGCCCGTGCGGCATGTTCGCTACCCGTAGGGTGGTCCAACCAACACGGCAAATTGCTCAGTCCATGGGCGAAGTTCGGCGACCACGGTTGGACCGAGGCCAACGATCAGCCTCAGGACGTCAAGCGATGTGCAGCGACCGGTCGGCCGACTTACATGGTGGGGCAAGGCGTCAAGTTCACGGTCGACCACCAGCCACCTGCCAAGCCAGACAAGGAGAGCAATACCGAAGGAGATGGGCAGTACACACTCACTCTCACCAACACCACCGACAAACCCGTGACCATTTTCGCGCTGCGACGCGCCGGTGAACGCATTCTGTGGGATCAATGTGTGGTGATCCTCTGCCAAGGCAAAACCTACACGGTGCCGGGCTCCGGCGGGGTTGCCGAGAAGACCGAAGCGGTCACTCTTCAGCCGGGTAAGGGGGTGACGCATGTGGTGAACGTGTCGACACTGGAGGGTCCCGAGTGGTCACGCGACGACTCACCTATTGAGTTCACCTTCGCCATCGGTGAGCAATGCGTCACCGAGTCGCTGGATGCTGCGTCAAAACAGAACGACCAGAAATAATAGCACTTGGTGAGATGCTTCTAACGGAACGCGGGTTAAAGGTTTCCCGCAGTGACTATCCGCCACGCGTTTTCCAATGGAGCATCAACCAGAGCGGACCGGTTATCGCAGAAGTTTACCTCTTGGGCTTCATCGTCCGACGCAGCTAAGGGGAAGTCAGAATCCGCCAAAGTTGGACCAACCGCTAGCTCGGAGACCTTCGGCAAAACGCCGTCGGTGCCTCTCACCGAAGCGGCTTTTCACCATTCTGTTCGGTGCACCGGTGGCCGACACCGGGTGTTCGATAGCCGCTGTCGAGGAGCTCGCCGACAGGTCTCTTCGAAAAGAGAGCGATTCGCCACGTGATCTACGACGCCAATTGGTGGAAGTCTTTCACGCACGCCAGGCTCGCGGTCGCCATGGGCGATCGGGTCTGTCTTTCAGTGTTCGTCGATCGTCTGGAGATGCATCGCATGTTCGCCGAGTACCTTATCCGCACCAAAGGCCGCGGCCGAACCGTCGACGAATGGAAAGCCCGCCCCGAACAGCCCGACAACCACTGGCTCGATTGTCTCGTCGGCTCCGCCGTCGCAGCTTCGATGCAGGGTGCGTTGTTGTTCGGAGCCGATCGACCATCTGCACCAAAGCGCGAGCGAGTCAGCCTTAAAGAGCTCCAACGGCGAAAGAAAAGTTGACAAGATTTTTTATTTCTGTCGTCACGTTTGCGGAATCACGGCATAGGTAACCTGAGAACGACCAGTGCCTTTGAGACCCGAACATGTCAGACGATCTAGATGATCAGATTCGCGAGAACGCCGCTGGGCCTGCGAAGGCTTCCGGAGATGCCGGATCGGTGGAACAGCATAAGCTGACCGATCAGATCGAGGCGGACAAACATCTCGCTGCCAAGAAGGCCGTTTCCAAACCGCATCGCGGGCTTCGCTTTAAAAAGATCGTGCCGCCTTCGGCTGGCTAACGGGCAGGCGGAAGGCTTGAGACTGGAGTCCAGAGGATTCTGATCTCGCCTACAGACTGCAGACTCAAGACTACGGACTCTCAAAGGGCTGCCGGGGACGGCAACAGGAAACAGCACAGATGTTTTTCCAAGGACGTTTGTCAAGGATGATCGAGCAATTGCGCGGCGGATCGGTAGCCTTGCCCGCCGCCTCTGGACGCTCGCCCCGGCAGCCCTTCTTCTCACGTTTACGCGCCAAGTACGATGCCGCAAACACGACGCTCGACAATTACAAACATTGGTCGCGTGCGGATGGGTTGTCGGCCGCGACCGCGAATAGCCCCGATGTGCGACGCACGCTGCGAAACCGCTCGCGATACGAAGTCGCCAATAACAGCTACGCTCGTGGGATCACGCTAACGCTCGCCAATGATGTGGTCGGTACCGGACCTCGGTTGCAGATGCTAACCGGTGATGATGGTGCCAATCATTTTGTGGAAGCGGAATTTCTGGCTTGGTGCGAGGCGATCGGACTTGCCGAAAAGCTGCTAACCATGCGTCTAGCTCGCGTTGCCGATGGCGAGGCGTTTGGACTGCTCACCAGCAACGAGCGACTCGAAACGCCGGTTAACCTCGACCTGCGTTTGATCGAAGCAGATCAAGTCGCCACACCGACGTTGGTTCCCGACACTCGCCGTTACCTCGATGGCATTTGTTTCGACACCGACGGGAATCCGATCGCGTATGACATCCCTCGCCAACATCCAGGCGATGGCATGTTTTTGCTTGACGACGAATATGACACCGTGCCGGCCAGCGATGTGCTGCACTACTTCCGCAGCGATCGGCCGGGACAGATTCGTGGCATTCCCGACATCACGCCGGCACTTCCACTATTTGCACAACTCCGCCGGTTCACACTCGCCGTACTCGCCGCCGCCGAAACCGCTGCCGAATTCGCCGGGATTCTTCACACCGATGCGCCAGCCAACGGAGAAGCCGATGCGGCCGAGCCGTTCGAGCCGATTGAACTCGAAAAGCGAATGCTGTTGACGATGCCCGGCGGTTGGAAGATGGCTCAGATGAGGAGCGAACAGCCATCGACAACGTACGCTGAATTCAAGAAAGAGATCCTCAACGAGATTGCTCGTTGTTTGAACATGCCGTTTAATGTCGCTGCGGGGAATTCTTCCGGCTACAACTACGCCAGTGGGCGACTCGACCACCAGTCTCGTGAGGCGCGTCCCCTTGGTCGAACTTGGGCCGAGGCCCATCACGCGGGAGACGTCGATTTTTGACCACAGATTTGGCGAAGGCCACTCACTTTTCAATAGCTACGGGTTGGCCTTTACCGCCAAAGATTCGGCGGTAATGATTTGAGCCAGTAGTTCCTTCTGAATCGGAGTCATTTTGTCTTGCTTATGCTTCTTGAGCAGGTGCTTGGTCATTCTACTGATTTCGATTCCAGCGTTTTCGAGCACCGCTTTCGCCGATTTGATGCGATCTTCGGGTCTGTTGATCGGTTGGCCCGATTGAAGCTGTTTTTCATCCGCAGGTTCTAGCGAGAGGAAGTTGGGGAAGTGCACACGCCACTCATCAATCTGCGGATCGATCACATCTTCGGCGGTTTTGCCTTTGGGGATCTCCTGCTCGTCGAGCATCTCCGCCGCTTGCCGAATTAGTTCGTCGCGGAGAATTGGAGTTGCAACAACGGGCGGTCTGAGACCACGTATCTGAATCGCGTATAGTTTTTGCGTGAGGTTCAGTGATGCGACTCTCCACTGATTCAGATCCTCAGCAGGTAGTTTAGAGTCGAAACCGCCAAACAATTCTGCACCAAAGGCTTCTGCCACGTCCACCGAGGTATCGGAATCGACTTGAGCTTGAATGTCAGGATGAAGTGCCAGCCATTGGCGATAATATTTGTTGAACTTCCGCAGCGCCCTGCGATACTCTTGAAGCAGGACAAAGTCGCCTTCCTTTGGTTCCGCGTAGTTCCCTGCAGCCGGCGCGTTCATAATGCGGGCGAGTTCCTCCGAACTTCCGACGGTGTTCTTCTTGCCGGTGATGATCTCCCACGCTGTTTGAAATTCGTCCTTATACTGCGACAGTGTCTGCGCCTCGCGCTGTTTGTAAAACGCTTCGCCCCATTGTTTCGATGCTGGAGCTTTTAAATCCTGCCAGCCATTCTCTGTCAGTCGGGCACTCACTTTGCCGAGCCGTTTCAGGGAGTTTGTCTCGCCTTCCCAAACTTCTCTCGACACGTGAAGTCCGTCAGCTTTGGGGGCGACGCGATAGACATCGTTCCACGAAGCGATATACACAAAGTAGCTCTCTCCGTCCGTCAGTAAGGAGGTGAGGCTCTCGTTCAAGTCAGCGAGCTTGCGAGTTGTCTCAGGACTTGCTCCCGGAACTAGAATACCGTCGCAGTAGACGCCGGTCTTGTCCTTGTAAGCCGATTGGTGAACGACACCAAAGGTCGCCGGATCCATATTTGGCAAGATCTCTGTCGTATGCCAGACAGATTTTTTGTCGGCTCCGTAGGGAATTTCGTTGCCGAACGACCGGAATGTCTTTGGATCCGCTCCTTCGAGCGGCGTCATCGACCAGTAAACTCGGTTTTTGTCACGATAGTACGCCTGCCCTACGTGCCTGAAGGACTTTGGATCAGCGCCCTCAATTGGCTCATGCTGATACCACACGGACTCACTGTCTTTCCAAACATAGCCTGGGTTTACAACTTCGAGTGTCTTTGGATCAAGGCCCTGTAAAATGTCTCCGTACCACCAAACATGTTGTTGATCCTTCGCGAGGTTGCCCGACACAGCTTCAAACGTTTTCGGGTCGGCCTCAGGTAGCTCCACAAGCCAAAATCGAGCGGGGTTGGTCCACTTGTAGTACACCATCTGCTTGTCTTTGCAGTATTCTCGATTGAGGACCTTGAAACTGGCAGTGTCGATGTTGGAAGCCAGCTTGATTTCACGCGATACGTTGCGAGCTACACGGTTCAGGTCATCTACACCTGCTCGGTCGATCCGCTTGCCATCGAAAAGAATGTCGTTGCCTTTCCGTGTGTAACCGTAACCGAGCACAACGGGATCGGTGTCCTCCGCGGTGTCGTCACTGCCGCTCTTGCCTACCTGTCCGTGCTGAACCATTGACTGCTCTCCGGCTGGATCGGTGGACATTAAGACGGCAAGGCTGATGAGAATGCTGGCGACGAATAGACCAATCATTGTGAATGTTCCATTTCTTGAGGTTACAAAGTGAAGTAGGCTTCGTTTGGGTTGGGGCGGGCTCAGTTCTTTGCGTAACGATGCGGGAAGTTCGGCGCGCGTGGGTTGCTGGACGTGGTTGAGACACGCCTCAAACAGCTCGTGGACTTCATCGGCCGAAGTAAAACGCTCCTTTTTGTCCTTGGCCATCAGCTTGTTGACGATTTGTGCGAGCCAAGCTGGGATCTCGGGGTTGATTTTGTGGATAGGAACCGCCGACTCGTCGATGATCCGCCGCATGACGCCATAGGACGTCTCGGCACGGAACGGTGGTCGGCCAGTACACAATGCGTACAGAACACTGCCCAGGCTAAACAAGTCGCTTGGCTGGTCGACCGATTCGCCTCGGGCCTGTTCGGGAGACATGTATTGTGGCGTGCCGGCGATTGCGCCGTCCCTTGTGACGGATGCATCATCAACAGCGCGGGCTAGACCGAAGTCGGTCAGTGTGACGCGTTCGACGCCATCTTCAAGCAAGATGTTCTCCGGCTTGACGTCGCGATGAACCAAGCCTTGCGCGTGAGCCGCCGCCAATCCCGCCGCCACCTGCGATCCGATCCGCAAGATTTCGACCGTCGACAGCGGTCCTTGACGCTGCAATCTTTTTTGTAGCGAACCACCGCGAATGTACGCCATCACTAGGTACGGAATCGCATCATCACTGCAAACGCTGTGGATAGGAATCACATTCGGGTGCAATACGGCAGCAGCCGCTTTGGCTTCGCGGGAAAATCGTCTTCGTGCAGTCCCATTGTTAGCCAAGTGCGGGGCCATAACTTTGATCGCAACCACTCGATCCAAGGCAGGATCCAAAGCCTTGAGTACGACGCCCATGCCTCCAACACCAACGACTCCAGAAACTTCGTAGCTTCCCAAACGGCCGAGTCGGTTGGGGTCGTCCGATGGAGCGAGTGAATCTAAAACGTTCTTGGAGGCCATGGATTGCTCAAGTCTGTGGTGTTCGAACGTCGCCGCCGCGCGTCCAACAGCACTCGCATGATCGAACTCCGTGACCTTCAGCAACTCCTTAGCCTTTGTCCAGTGCTCCGCTTCGGCTGCCTGCATTTCGATGTATTCGCGACATGCGGCGCACGTGTCGAGGTGTTCGACCAATTGCGAGTCGTCGAGCGCGACATGGTCAGAGTTCAAAAAAGCATCAATTCGCTGATGATCACATTCTTGGTTTTGAATGTTCACGATTTATTGTTCTCCAAACTTTGAACGTGATCGCGGAGTCTTCGCATGACCCGGCTTCGCGCCGCATACACTGACCCAACTGACTTGCCGATGATCTTCGCCGCCGCTTCGCACGATTCTCCGTCAACCACCGTCAGTTCAAACGCTCTCCATGTTTCCGCATTCACGTCTGACTGCACGGACATTGCCGCAAAACGATATTGTTCGCGCATGAATTCGACAGCCAGTTCCTGATCGACGTCCGTTGCCGTGGCAGGTTGTTCGGCCATTAATTCCTGTATGCCGGCGCCTCCCACTGGTGCATCGTGGGGGGAACGCGAAAGCTCTGAGAGAATTGAGTTCTTGGCAACCCGCCGCAGCCAGTGCCGGAAGCGTGCACCAGGCTTTCTTTCCCACCGGTCAATTGAACCAGCTACCCGCATCAAGACCGTTTGCACCAGGTCCTGAGCATCTGAATCCTGCATTCCCCTACGCCGAGCCATCCGATAAATCACAGGCTGATAGATCAGCACAAACTCTTCCCACGCCTCGCGATCATCCGGCGAGCGGAGTTGAGCAAGTAGAGTTGATCGTGTTTCTGGAAATTCCGTCATGTTTATCCTCTAAAGGTACTAAACTCACCGCTTTGAGGTTTCTGACACGAAGGCCCAAAAAATCTCTTGTTTACCGTCCATCAAGATGTTGGCAGCGAACATAACATTTTGCAGTTAAAAGATTTAGAGCTAGAAGTACTTGACGGAGACGCCCTTGCCGGCGGCTTTCCGGTCGCCGGCAACGGTCACACTAGTTCCCATTGTTGCGTCAGAGGCGTCGCTGCTGCCCTCCATGGCGTACCATGACTTTCGGTTCGCACTTTTCGTGGTCGATGTTCTTGACATAGCTTCGGATCGGAAACAACTCGCGGCGAGTACGGCGGTATGGGAATGTTCATTGTCAGGCGAAGCATTTTCGGTTCCGGAAGCACCAGTTGACGATTAGCCAAGTCAATCGCTCATGCTCTTCGAACTGGCAGTTGCAGCCGGTCCTCCCGCATAGAAAGCGATCAGCGTTTTGATGAGATCAGAATAGCCGACTGGCTCGCAGAAGTTGGTCGCTGATGATGAGCAGATTCCTCAGGCATGAGGGCTGCCAACGAGCAGGCAGAGTCCGCCCTGTCAGAACTTTCATCTCACCTAGCCGTCCTGCTTCCCAAGCCGACGTAACTCGCGTCGGTGAAACCGACCTCCTGCAATTCCCTGACTGGCTAATCTACTTCGGGTGGACCAACCTCGGCATCGCATGGAATCCGAGAACTGCACGAGGTGGCGGAGACCGACGCGAGTTTCGGACTGCCGCTAGCGCGGACCAAAGGCCGACGCCGGAGCGTCGCGTTCGTTCTCGGTGACGGCAGTCCAATGTAGGTTTGAAACCTTACAGCTTACTATTGGACACGCTGTCGATCTTGGCCTGCATCGACTGCTCGCGGTCCGTACGGGTTCCGACTTTGATGCTGGTGGTGATTCGCGGCGCGCCCATCGCGTGGACGCGTTCGTGGCACAGTTTGATCGCAGCGAACACTTCGTCCCAGTCGCCCTCGATGTTCGTGCCGTATGCGTGAAGTTGGTGGTTCAAACCGGCTTCTTGCAAAACCTTCTGGCACTCCGCGACGTACTTACCCACCGACACGCCAACGCCCATCGGGACGACACATAGATCCACAATAGCTTTCATTTCAATTCATTCTCTCGCATTCAGGGTCCATTTTTGAGCCGTCAAGCATAGTGAATTAGACCGAAAGAGGCATTGGCATTGTTGAACCGTGTCGACGGAACGGCCAGCGACTCACGCCAAACCAGTCAAGCAAGCAGCGACCCGCTGGAAGTCCGTTAACATTCCGACAGAAACACACTAAACTGGGCGTTTTTTCATAAAAGATTTTACCGCACCTGCAAGGCCTTCCGTGTTTTTGCCCGAATTAATCGTGTTCGACCTCGATTTTACCCTCTGGGATTGCGGCGGAACGTGGTGCGACTGCCTGTCGCCTCCGTTTCGGATGCAAAAAGATCGAATCGTTGATCGTGGCGGAAGACATGTGCGATTCTATTCAGATGTCGTTTCGATTTTCGATCTTTGCGACGAGCGTCAAATCTCGACAGCACTTGCGTCCAGGACCGAGCAACCCGAGTGGGCGAAAGAATTGCTTCGCCTGCTCGACGTGATGCATCGTTTCGCTTTTTCGGAGATCTATCCGTCGTCCAAGCTGATACATTTCGCTTCGCTGTTCCAATCAACTGGGGTCGCCTACGATCGCATGTTGTTCTTCGATGACGAGATGCGAAACATTCGCGAAGTCGCCGAGCTGGGCGTTACGAGCGTATTTGTAGAAGACGGTCTTACTCGTGAGGTTTTTGACAATGGACTCGAGCAGTTCTCCAAAAAGCACGCTTAGGGGCGGTCTGAAAGTTGATGAGGAAACGATTGGTACCGGTGCCACTGCCAATCGCGGTGACACTGTGACGGTTCGTCTTGAGATTCGTCTCAATCGAGGTGAGATGGTCGATGCATTCGTCGAGTACTCTTTCGTTCTTGGCAAGCGTCAGGTCATCGCGGCCATCGACTATGGCGTCGAGGGAATGCGAGTCGGCGGACGTCGCTCGTTCAAAGCTGGGCCGCATCTTTGTTACGGTGACACAGGGGTTGCCGGCAAAATACCAGCCAACGCTGCACTGTTGATCAATGTGCAGCTTCTTGAGTCCAAAAGGTAACCTGGCAGGTTACGAAATGGTTCAAAACTCGAAAAATTTTGTAGCGTTTCTCGAGTTTTCACGATTCGGGCGGCGCTCTTTGCATAAGTAACCCTGAGACAGACACGGATTCTTGTTCAGGATCATCGAGCACCTCATGCCAAACGAACTCGAAGACCAGATTCGTGAGAACGCTGCCGGCCCTGCGAAGGCGTCCGGTGATGCGGGATCGGTGGAACAGCACAAGCTGACCGATCAGATCGCGGCCGACAAACATCTCGCTGCCAAGAAGGCCGTTGCGAAACCGCATCGTGGACTTCGCTTCAACAAGATCGTGCCGCCGTCGGCTGGCTAACAGGCAGGCGAGAGGCTGGAGACCGGAGGATTCTGATCTCGCCTCAAGACCGCAGACTCGAGACTACGGACTCGGGTCCATAATACCTCGGCCGACACGATTCCGATCGGTGGCGTCGTCGGTTTCGAATCGCCGCTGACCGATCCTGAAGTCGGCGACGCGGAATTGGCCCGCTTCGTCCGCGACTCCACGATTCGGACAGTCGATCCGACTGAAGACGAACACACCGGCCGCGTTGGGGTCGCCATCGAACCGATTGCGGCTGACAAGGTCGGTCGCGTCGTGTTTGATGGCATCGTGGCGGCCCAGGTCGATGTTACCCAAACTTGGCACCGCTTCGCCGACGTGGCCACGTCCGGCAGCGACACCTTGCAATCCAAGCCCGACGGATCGGTGCAAATCCTCTGGCGGAAAGAGACGAACGCCACCGGCAAACAATGGGCAGTCGTTCGCATCGGCCGGCCTGCCGATGCGGTCTATCTGGTCAAGGTGCCCGCCGGCGGCATCGAGGCACGCCACGGGATGCAAGCGGGCAGTGCCGATTGTGATCTGTTCGAACTCGACACTGAAGGCGAAATCAGACCGGGTGTTGCCCCCGCTGGCACGGCCGTCCGCATCACCGCTCGTAATCATTCCGCCCAGCGCATCCGCGGACC
>Ga0102938_10000212_pt1 | contig 40757 bp, 29 predicted proteins | sample SalPonR2_B_D2_MG_FD_84516 | JGI IMG/M metagenome (GOLD analysis project Ga0102938, IMG submission 84516) | Salt pond soil microbial communities from South San Francisco under conditions of wetland restoration - Salt Pond MetaG R2_B_D2_MG | ecosystem: Environmental > Aquatic > Marine >...
CTTTTTTTCGGGCGGGGCAAACCCGCTGGGGTGACCGGACCTGGAGCCCGCCCCCCAACCGGCTTGCCCGGTGGGAGCGCTAATTTGCCAGCTAGGCTCCGCCCCCGGCCAGCTTGCCTGGCCGGAGCAAAAGTTTGTTTGCTATAGCCGCACGGCTCCCATGTCGTATTCGCCGAACGTGCCGACATAGTACCCTGGTCGAAACACAGCCTTCTGCCCAAACGCAAAGGCAATGTTGTTCATAAATGTCAGCGCTATCTCTTCAGGGCTCTGTTCAATGTTGCCTCGCAATGCAAGATGAATGTGATCTGGCATCACCGAGCGACTGGCCAACTGATATGCCTTCTTCAACGCCACCTTGTCGCACATCTCGCTAATTCGTTTCAAGGATCTTTCGTCGGTGAAACGCATCCGTGATTCCGTCACTAAGACCAAGTGCAAGTTAAACCAGTAACGCCCGCTGCCGGTCTCTGTTGGCTGATCCAGCCGAGCGGAACTGTTCGCTGTGGTGAACGACTGCATGAGTTCCGAGAATCGTTTATCGACAAATCGTTCTTTCGTTACCTGCTTTTCAATGTAAGCTTCGACTTGCCTGCGTTTGTTTTCTCCGATCGAACGGAAAGAAATTTTTCGCCTAAAACGGACCGGCGTATGGGCTTGACGCAAGCGTCCTTTCATACGGGCGACGAACAACACCGGGCTTACGGTCGGCTTAATGCTGCATATGATTTGAATCTGCCGAGTACTCCAGTTTGATTCAAGCCGTCGAATTCCGTCGGCTTCCAGAGCTAAGTCAAGCCTTTCGAAGAACGCCGCGTCGGGTAACGGAGGAAAGGGACCGTCGGAGGTCCAGCCTGTCCAGCCGTAACGCACATGGAACGCCGAAGAATGAATCGTATTGGATGTATAAATCGGCGTTGGAGGCATCCGGCTAGCCTATCAAACTTGGCTTCCTGCCGGGCAAGCCGGCAGGGGAGCAGAAACGGCCAGCGGGGCGAGCCTGCTGGGGTGACCGGACCTGGATCCCGCCCCCCACCGGCTTGCCCGGTGGGAGCGCTAGTTTGCCAGCTAGACGCGCGCCGACGCCAAAAACCACGCCGCTCCTCCACCCCCGGCTAGCTTGTCTGGCCGGGGCAAAAGTCTGGCATAATAGAATCCCATCGTTTTGTGTTCGCTCCGAGGGTTGGTGCGGACACTTCCTTGTTCCTCCTACAAAGACTTTCCCGATGCCGATTCGATTTGAGACCGTCATGATGATCGCTGTGCTGGTTTGTATGGTCGCCAACGGCTTGCAAGCCGACGATCCACGCGAACGTTTTGAAGCACGCGAATACAAAAACGCCGCTGGCGAGCGCCTGCTGTATCGCTTGCTCAAACCGCACAACTACGATCCCGCCAAGTCTTATCCGCTGGTGGTCTTTTGGCATGGCGCGGGGGAACGAGGCGACGACAATGCGCGCCAGTTGGTGCATGGCATGAAAGACTTTGCCAGCGATGAAAGGATGGCCAAGCATCCCGCGTTTGTAATTGCGCCACAGTGTCCGACGGACGAGAAATGGGCGAACGTTTCTTGGTCGGAGGCGCAGCATACCATTCAAGCCGAACCGAGCGATTCGATGCGTTTAAGCATCGAGCTGATCGATACCTTGCAGAAGGAGTTTTCCATCGATGCGCAGCGATTGTATGCGTGTGGCTTGTCGATGGGCGGCTTTGGGGTTTGGGACGCGCTGCACCGTTATCCACAGCGTTTCGCAGCAGGCATTCCCATCTGTGGTGGCGGGGATCCGGCGGGAGCAAAAGCGATCGCCAGCGTGCCGGTTTGGGCTTTCCATGGGGGAGCCGACCCGGTCGTCAAACCGAACCGCTCTCGCGAAATGGTGACGGCGTTGCAGGAAGCCGGCGCGACGCCAAAGTACACCGAGTATCCCGGCGTCGGCCACGATTCCTGGACGGCGACCTTCGCCAACCCCGAAGTCCACCAATGGCTGTTCTCTCAGCGCAAGGAAAAGTAGGCCGCACCGCATCGGCAACAGCACCCTGCCGGTGCGGGATTATTTTGCTTCGATGCGAACGGGCGTTGGTGCAACCAACGTCAGCAGTCCTGGCAGGTCGCCATACTTGACCGCGCCGGGTACGAAATTCGGATCGCGGTAGGAGGTGATGCCGTCGAAGCGAAATTGGTCGTCGGCCAAACGCAGTTCGGTCAGGTCATCGGGCCCGGCCATCGCCGCTGCTGCGGCGGCGATCGGTTCGGCACCTGGGCGGCCAAGCAGCACCACGTCGGCCGATTTCCAGTCCCCGGTCTGCGTCAACGCAATCAGCGTCATCACATCGTGCACGCGTTGCACAAACAGCGTGGAGTTATAGGTAAACGTATAGCCCGCGTATTGCCGCGGATTCTTGACAACGCGTTGCTCCTGGACCGGCAAACCATCGGGCGTCCATTCGCCTTGACCGAATAGGTCGGCGGCGATGATCGAGTGACCGGCGTCCAGCAACCGCTGCGCTGCCTCGACCGGCACCCCCTGTTCGTTCAGTAAGCTGGCTTTTCCCAAAGCGTCGATCCACAGAACAACCTGTCCGCTCGGCTTGGTTTTGCTGGGCGTCAGGGTCACGACGGGAATCACTTCTCCGTGCGTCGTCAGCCGTACGACTTCTTTCTTCAGTACGAATGGATCCTGCGTCGGTTCGCCGGCGAAGGTCCGTTCCAGTTCGGTTGGGGCTGGAACGGTGCGTCCGATGATCGTTCGCCAAGCCGGTTCGATCACATCGCGATACGCTTTCAGAGCCTGCGGATCATCGGTGCGCAGCGCGTCGATCTGCTGCTTGGCTTGTTGGTCAAAAAAAGTGGTGATGCTTTGCTCGTGTTCATCTCCGCCTGGAGGCTGAGGATGTTTTTCGTTCCAAATCGCTGCCTCTTCGGCAGATAGCGGCTCCCAATCTTCTTCGACAATTGGTTCCTTTACACCGAGCCCCAAATGTTTGTTGAACCAGTGGTACATCATGCCGCGCGTGACGTAATTGAAGTTGTGCGGAAAATGGGTCATGTCGCGGCACAGCACGTTCTCTCGTTTGCCGTACAGTTCATAAACTTGTTGCAATTGCGGATAGCCATCGATCATCATCTTGATTGTCCAGTCATCGGCAGCCGTCATCGCTTGGGGCCGCGGCGCCATCAACGCAGCCAGTTCGACGTTGCCGGTACCGATCCGCAGCAATGAACAATTCTCGCAGGTACAACCGCCTTGCATCGAGACGCTGACCATGCCGTTGGGGAACGATGCGATGGGACGCTGGTCGATGGCTCCCAGCAAGATCGTCTGCGTGCCGCCGCCGCTGTTACCGGTGACGGCTAGCCGTGCCGGATCGGTATCGGGTAGCTGCTCGAGAAAGTCCAGCGAGCGGATCGCGTTCCAGGTCTGCAGTCCCATGATCGATTGCAACCGCAGCTCTGCCTGAACGGTAAAGAAACCCCATTTTCCATCATCGGTTTTGCCGCCGGCGTACAGATCGCGCGGTTTAGCGTAGCGGTGAGCCAAGTCGTAAGAGATCTGTTGGCTGTCGGCATATCCGAGCATATCAAACATGAACACCACACAGCCCATTCGCGCCAGCTGGGCACAGCGGGCGAGCTTGGGGAAACTGCCCGAGCCTTCGAAGCGTTCTTGACCGTTGACGATCATCCGCCGCACGGTGTTGACATCGAGTTGTTGCATGCGGCCACCGTGGCCGTGAGGACACAGCACGCCCGGGACTTGGCCATCAACGTGTTCGGGTCGAAAAAGGAAACCGGTGACGAAATGTCCAGGGACGCTTTCGAAAGTAACCTTTTCGATGGTGAAACCGTCGCGCAGGACTTTGTCGCGGATCACCGGGTTCAGTGGCGTCCGAGCGGGTAGCGGCCACAAGCCGTTGGCCACCAAGACGCGTTGACGGAGCTGCGTCGCGCGCGCTTCCCAAGCCTCCAAGTCGCTCGGTGGGAGGAAGGGAAAGTAACCGTTGAGGTCTTTCGGATCCTGAGAGCGAATGTCCTGGGGCGGCGTCGCGTTGTCGAACACCGTGGTGGCGGCAAAGGCTTGACCGCCACGCCCGGCGACGACGTCGGAATCGGCTGCGTCGACAGGCGAGAGAACTGCCAAGACCAGCGACAGCCACAAACCGCAAAGGATAGCAGTTCGGGCAACACGAAGCGGAGCAGCTAAGGGGAATCGCATCGGGGGGCTCCCAAGAATGGCCTGGAGTGGATGGAGGTGGGACCGATCATTGTAACTCACTTCAAGAGCCCTCATCGACGCCTGCAAAAATCTCTCGCAGGGCGTTATCCTGTGAGGATGAAAATTGCAAAATTCCTCCACGGCGATTCGCAAGTTGCGATCGGCCGTGTTGTCGACGCTTCGGTGATTCCACTCGATTTGGCCGCCGCTGGTCTCCGCCAGTTGAGCGACTTGCTGGACGCGGAGGACCCGCTGAACACAGCGGAGAGCCTTCCGGCAGCTGCGGCAGTGCCGCTCGCTAGCGTGCAGTTGTTGCCTCCCATTGACCAGCAAGAGGTCTGGGCTGCCGGAGTCACTTACCGTCGCAGCCAAACCGCACGGATGGAAGAATCCGAAGCGGCCGCGTCGTGCTATGACCGCGTGTACACTGCCGATCGGCCCGAACTGTTCTTCAAAGCCACGCCGCAACGCGTGCGAGGCCACGGGCAACCGCTGCGGATTCGCTCCGACGCGACCTGGAATGTGCCCGAACCAGAGATCACCTTAGTGCTCTCCAAGGCGATGAAAATCGTCGGCCTCACTATCGGTAACGATATGAGTTCGCGCGACATCGAAGGGGAGAACCCACTGTATCTGCCGCAAGCCAAGTGCTACGACGCGTGTGCTGGACTGGGCCCCTGGATCACTTTGGCATCTCCTTTGCCACCGGTTGATCAGATCGGTGTCCATCTGGAAATTCGCCGTGGTGATGCCATCGTGTTTGACCAGCGAACGTCCGCGGCGGAAATGGCTCGCGGGTTTGAAGATTTGGTCAGTTGGTTGGCTCGCGATAACCCTTTCCCCAACGGTGCCTTCTTAATGACCGGCACGGGCATTGTGCCCGACAGCTCTTTCACCCTGCATCCAGGCGACATCGTCGACATCACCATTGATGGTGTCGGCACCCTTTCCAATCCAATCATCCAAGACCAAGCATAGAGATTCAATCGATGGCAACTGCAACCGAGACGCAACCTGTTCTGATCAACGGTCAATGGCGCAGCGCCCAGGCGACCGACACCTTTCAAGCGACCAATCCCAGCACCCGCGAACCGCTGCCAACATCCTTTCCTGTCAGCGGTTGGGAAGATTGCGACGCGGCGCTCGCCGCAGCCGCAGCGGCAACAGTGGAACTGCGGCGTTTGCCCGCCCAGCAGATCGCTAACTTCCTGCGTGCTTACGCGAAGAAAATCGAAGCGGCTGCGGAGACGTTGGTGGAAACCGCTTTCGCGGAGACCGGTTTGGCTCGCAGTCCTCGCCTAGCCGACGTCGAACTGCCGCGGACGGTGAATCAATTGAAGTTAGCCGCCGCGGCTGCCGAGAGTGGCGACTGGGCGTGCCCGATCATCGATACGAAAGCGGGCATCCGGTCGTGTTTTGAAACCTTGGGCCCGGTCTGTGTGTTCGGGCCAAACAACTTTCCGTTTGCATTCAACAGTGCTGCCGGAGGCGACTTCGCAGCGGCGATTGCAGCAGGTAATCCGGTAATCGCCAAGGCCAACACTTCGCATCCCGACACCACGCGATTGTTCGCCGAACTGGCTCTCGCGGCACTCGAAGAAACCGGCCTGCCGGCAGCCACGGTCCAGTTGTTGTATCGGACCAGCCACGCCGATGGGGCTCGCTTGGTGTCGGATCCGCGCTGCGGCGCGACCGGCTACACCGGCAGCCGCCGCGCTGGGTTGACGCTCAAGTCGGCTGCCGATGCCGCGGGCAAGCCGATCTATCTCGAACTCTCCAGCGTCAATCCGGTCGTTATCACTCCGGCGGCGCTGCAAGAACGAGGCAACAAGATTGCCGACGATTTTGTCACCAGCGCCTTGATGGGCAGCGGACAATTCTGCACCAACCCCGGCATGGTCGTGCTGATCCAAGACCCCGCCAGCGAGACATTTATCGACACGATTCGCCAGCGGTACAGTGACGCACCGGCCGGGACGTTGCTGTCGCCCGCAGTCGCCACATCGCTCACCGCTAGTATCGAAACGCTGATGAATGCCGGGGCGGAGCGTTTGGCAGGAGACGGTCAATCGGCCCCTGATCGCTGTGCCGTGTCCAACACCTTGCTGCAATGCAGCGGTGCCCAATTCCTCAGCGATCCCGAAGTGTTTCAAACGGAAGCTTTCGGCAACGCTTCGCTGTTCGTTGTCGCCGAAAATCTGAGCCAGGCGACGCAAGTCCTCGACGCCTTAGAAGGCAACTTGACCGGTTGTTTGTACACCGCCACCGATGGTAGCGACGAAGCGTCTTATCAAGCGTTGGCTTTCGCACTCACGCCGCGAGTGGGCCGCCTGTTGAATGACAAGATGCCTACCGGTGTGGCGGTCAGCCCGGCCATGAATCACGGGGGTCCCTATCCCGCCACCGGGCATCCCGGTTTTACCGCGGTCGGAATCCCTACTTCGATCGCACGGTTTGCAAAGTTGACCAGTTACGACAATGTGCGCGCCGATCGGTTGCCTGCCTTGTTGGCTGACAAAAATCCGACCGGTAGCACATGGCGTTACATCGACGGCGAATGGTCGCAAAACGACGTTGTGGTGTAAGCGGCCCGCAGCGCGCCGCACGAGGCAACGTTTTTGGGGTCGGTGAAGAAAAAACTGACGCGTGGTCCCGTTCCAATTTCCTCCTTCCGAAAACGTTGTCATGCCTAACAAACTTGCCGACGCGCGCAGCCCTTACTTGCTGCAGCACAAAGACAACCCGGTGAACTGGTACCCGTGGGGCAAAGAGGCGCTCGACAAAGCCAAAGCGGAGAACAAGCCGATCTTTTTATCGGTCGGTTATGCGGCTTGTCATTGGTGCCACGTGATGGAACACGAGAGCTTCGAGAACGAAGCGATCGCGGCCAAGCTGAACGAACATTTCATCAACATCAAGGTCGATCGCGAAGAACGCCCCGACATCGACCAGATCTACATGAACGCCGTGCAGATGCTGACCGGACATGGTGGTTGGCCGATGAGTGTCTTCCTGACGCCGGACCGCAAGCCGTTCTACGCCGGCACCTACTGGCCGGCTGAACCGCGCGCCGGCATGCCGGGCTTTACCGCGGTGATCGATGCGGTCTCCGACGCCTGGGAAAATCGCCAAGCCGACGCGAATAAGTTTGCCGATGAGATCACCGAATCGCTGCAGCAAATCGCTGCCGGGCCAACTTCGGATGCCGACGCGGTGGCTCCCGCCGCTGTGATCGACCAAGCTTGCGAGAGGCTGGTGCGGGTGCATGACAAACAGTGGGGCGGCTTTGGCGATGCGCCGAAATTTCCACACGTTTCGGATATCGAACTGCTGCTTCGCTGCCATTATCGGCGGCCCGACAAGGCGGTCCTGGCGGCAGTCCGCACGACGCTCGATCGCATGGCCGAGGGCGGTATCTACGACCATTTGGCGGGTGGTTTCGCACGCTACAGCGTCGACGCACAGTGGCTGGTGCCGCACTTCGAAAAAATGCTGTACGACAACGGTGGTTTGGCAGCGGTTTACCTGCATGCCTATCAAGCCACCGGCGATGTCAAATACGCGACCGTTGCCGATCAAACGCTGCGGTACTTGGTTCGCGACATGACCGATGCGGCGGACGGCTTTCACAGCAGTGAAGATGCCGATAGCGAAGGGGTCGAAGGCAAATTTTATGTCTGGAGTTTGGACGAAATCCTGAAGGTCTTGGGCGACACGCGCGGCAAGCGGTTTGCCAAAATCTACGACGTCACGCCGGGCGGGAACTTTGAAGGCCACAACATCCTGCACCTATCGGTCCCGCTGGCAACCGTGGCAAAGAACGAAAATTGGGACCTGAAAACGGTCGAGCAGGAACTGGCCGAAGACCGCGAAAAGCTGCGACTGCATCGCGATCAGCGAGTCCATCCCGGTCGCGACGACAAGGTGCTGACCAGTTGGAATGCACTGGCCATCCAAGCCCTCGCGTTGGGCAGTCGTGTGCTGAACCAGCCCGAGTATGCCGATGCGGCGGAGCGGGCGGCCCAGTTCATCTGGACCACCATGCGTGATGAAAACAGTCGCCTGCTGCACGCGTTTCGCAATGGACATGCCCACCTGTTGGCATTTCTCGACGATTACGCCTACACCATCGAAGCCTTTATCGCCCTCTACGAAGCGACCGGTCGGGCGCGATGGATTGAGCGCGCCGGAAAACTGGCGACACAGATGATCGAGTACTTCGAAGATGACCAGGCGGGCGGTTTTTTCTACACCGCCAAGGATGCCGAATCGCTGATCTCCCGCACCAAGGACTGGCACGACAATAGTATCCCCAGCTCCAACGGTTCGGCAGCGGCCGGCCTGATCGCGCTCGGACGACTGACCGGCAACGAAGCTTTCTTGAACGCTGGTCAACGGACGCTGCTGGCGGGAACCGAGGTGATTCAAACCCAAGCTGCCGCAGCCGCAAAATTGTTGCTGGCGCTCGACCGTTGGCACCATGCCAACCAGCAAGTGGTGGTCTCCGCCAAAACAGCCGAAGCGAGCCAGCCATTGCTGCAAGCGTTTTTCTCGCAGTACTTGCCCCATACTACGCTGGGCATCGTCACCGGCGAAGCGATGACCGACGGACCGGTTGCCAAGCTGGTGGCCGGTAAACAACCGCTCCACGGTCAGCCGACGGTCTATGTCTGTCAGGACTACACCTGTGATGCACCTCAAAGCGGCGACGAAGCGCTCGCCGCGATCAACGCCCTGACGCCTTAAGACGACGTGTTGTTAAGCTCCAAATGTCTCGTCCCGGCCGCGAAGCGGTGCGCTAGGCCAACAGGCCCGAGATCACTTTGCCGTAGACATCCGTCAGCCGAAAATCGCGACCGGCATAGCGGTAGGTCAGGCGTTCGTGGTCGATCCCCAGCAAGTGCAGGATCGTCGCATGGAGATCATGCATGTGGACTCGATCGGTCGCCGCGCGAAAACCGAATTCGTCCGTTTCTCCGTACGCCAGACCTCCGCGCGATCCGCCGCCGGCAAGGAACGCTGTAAAGCCTTGCGGATTATGGTCACGGCCATCTTTGCCTTGTGCCATCGGCGTCCGACCGAACTCGCCACTCCACACGATCAGCGTTTCATCCAGCATTCCGCGTTGCTTCAAATCCTTGATCAGGCCAGCGATCGGTCGGTCGGTCGCCAGGGCATTTTTCTCATGCCCTTTGCGCAGGCCACTGTGTTGATCCCACACATTGCCCGAGGAAACTTGGATGAACCGCACCCCCGCTTCGGCCAACCGCCGAGCCAACAAACAACTCCGCCCGAAGGCTTGCGTTTCCTTTTGATCGATCCCGTACAGTTGCTGGATCGACGCCGGTTCTTGATCGATCTCCAACACTTCGGGAGCTTCGGCTTGCATCCGAAAGGCCAGTTCATAGGCGGCGATCGCACCTTCGATTTGAGCATCCGGACCGCTCCGCCGAAGATGCTGATGGTTCAGTTGTTGCAGCAAATTCAGTTGCCGAGTTTGCCGCTGCGAATCGGATTCGGCGGGCTGTAGATTGGCGATCATGCCGTCACCGATTTTGCCGTTCGAGCCGATCGCGGTGGCTTGATGCTTGGTCGGTAAAAAAGCCGAACCATAATTCCTCGGTCCGCCGTGACTGGTAGCGGGGCTGACGGCGACGAACGACGGCAAGTTTTGATTTTCGCTACCCAAGCCGTAGCTGACCCATGATCCGATACTGGGACGCACCAGATTGTCGCTGCCGGTGTTCAGCATACTGACCGCCTGCCCATGCGATTGGCCGCGACTGTACATGGAACGGACCACGCATAGGTCATCGGCGCACTCCGCGATTTCAGGGAGCAGTTCGCTGATCCACAAGCCACTCTGACCGTGGCGCTGGAATTTCCAGGGACTTTTCATTGCCACCGGACGCGCATCGACGTTTGAAGGCAGGTCGACCGAAACGGTCTTGCCATCGTTGCGATCGAGTTCAGGTTTGGGATCGAACGTGTCGACTTGGCTGGGGCCGCCATGCATAAACAGAAAAATCACCCGTTTCGCGCGCGGCGCGTGATGAGCCAGCAACGACTCGGCAGCCGCCGAATCACGGGCCAGCAAATCGGCAGCGGCCAACGCGCCAAAGCCGCACGCCGAGGAGCGTAAAAAGCGGCGTCGATTCGAGAGAGGCAGGAGGCTCATCCACGTATCCAAACTAGTCGAGGTAACGAAATTCAGTTGAGGCGATCAGGGTCTGTGCCAACAAGGCCCACGCGACCGCGGGATCGGGTTCCGCCGCGAGAAACGGTGTGGCCAACTGCCGCTCTTCCGCCGTCGGCGAACGCTGCAAACAGAGCTGATAAAGTCGATTCAAACGCATCGCGGTGTCTTCACCATCCGCCGTCTGTTGGGCAATCTGTTGGCTCCACTGAATCACCCGCGGATGGTTCAGCAGCAACAGGGCTTGGGCGGGAACATTCGTCCGCGGACGCTTGCCGACCAGCATGTCGGGGTCGGCAAAATCGAACACCGTTAGCAAGTCCGGCACATAACCGCGAATAATCGGCAAATGGATCGTCCGCTTGGAAGTGGCGGCGACGGCCACCGATCCCGGCGTCGCAACATTTTTACTGACCAACGTTCCGTAGGCCGCCATCGGCCGGATCGTGGGCGTTCGGTCGAGTGTGCCGGAGGCTAACAGCAACGTGTCGCGAATCGCTTCGGCCGGCAGACGACGACGATGCGCCCGCCACAACAGGCGATTTTCCGGATCGATCTTGAAAGCCGCTGCGTCAAACGTGGAGGCTTGGCGATAGCTGCGGCTGAGCACGATCCGACGGACCAAGCGTCGCGTCGACCAATCGTCACGCATGAAATCGATCGCCAAACGGTCGAGCAACTCTGGATGCGACGGTCGGTCGCCGAGGGCACCAAAGTTATCGACCGACCGCACGATGCCCTCGCCGAACAAATGCATCCAGACGCGGTTCACAAACACGCGAGCGGGCAAAGGATGATCGGGATCGGTCAGTCGTTGCGCCAACTGCAGGCGTCCACTTTGACCCTCCGGCAGATCAAGCGAATCGGCAGCGCCGCACACCTGCAGAAAGCCCCTTCGCACCGTTTCGCCAGGGTTGTCGACTTCGCCACGAATGCACACGAAGGTATCTTTGCCCGGTTGGTCGCGCACCGCCATCGCCATCGGCAGCGGTCTGGGTTGCTGCTTGCGGAGGTCTCGCAGCGCCGCTTCGAAACGTTTCAGTTCGGCTTCGGCATCGGCGACCAAGCGTTGTTGCTGCGATTGGCTCGCTTTATCAGCCGCCGCGGCCGCTTGGGGCTTCGGATCGATGGGCAAGAACTGCACGGCATCGACGATCACATAACCCGACGTTCCGGTTGTCGTCACAACCAAGCGAGCCGATTCAGCGAACGAAAAGGTCCCCAGCGAGACCCACAGGTTGTCGATCTTGGGAGTCACCGTTTGGTCGACCGCGACGGTCGTTGTACCGTCGGCATGGGTGATTTCCACCGGCACATTTTTGGCACGCGTACTGCCACCGTTGTACGCCAAGCGAACTTCGTACTGACCGCTGGCCAGTTGCGTCTCGAATGTCAGCGAGCGTTTTCCTTTTTCCTGATTGTTGTCGTGCAGGTAACCTGAACCGACGAAGCCTTTAAAGAGCGTTGAAACGGTCCAGTCACCGCGTTGGCTTGCCTGTGCGTCATCGACCACCGTGCCGGGCAGCAGTGAAGCATTGGAAGTCTTCAACTGCTTGATCTCATCCTGCACACGTTTGATCGATGCGGTCAGTTCTTGCTCGCGTTTACGGAAGTCCTCCACCGCACGGCGATGTTCCGGTGCGGCCGGCAGCGGCACATCTTGCCACGTGCTGACGTACTTTTGGCTTTCGCCTTCCAACGTTTTGGTGCTGCGAAAAATGCCTGCCAGCGCGTAGTAGTCGGCCGTTGGAATCGGATCAAACTTGTGGTCATGGCAGCGAGCACATCCCAGCGTCAGTCCCAAGAAGGCGCGGCCCACGGTGTCGATCTGCTCGTCGACGACATCCATCTCTAGTTTCGCTTTGTTGCGTTCGCTCAGCATCTTCGCACCAAGCATCAGAAAACCGGTGGCGACGATTTGAGCTTCGCGCTGACGATCCGAAGTTGCCGGCAACAGGTCTCCGGCGATTTGCTCGGCGACAAACTGATTGAAGGGTTTATCGGTGGCCAAGGCATCGACCACATAATCGCGGTATCGCCAAGCGTGATGAAACGTCGCATTAAAGTCACTGCCGTTACTGTCGGCGTAGCGCGCCACATCCAGCCAATGCCGGGCCCAGTGTTCGGCGTAGGCAGGCTTCTGCAGCAAACGATCGATGATCTGGTGATAGTGTCGCTCGGACGGGGCGGCCACAAAGGCATCGATTTGGTCGGGCGACGGAGGCAAGCCGGTCAAGTCAAACGTAACGCGTCGCAGCAAAGTTTCCGGTGACGCACCGCCGACCGACGGTAGTTGCTGGGCTTCGCGGGCGGCCAGCAGGTACTGGTCGATCACTCCGGTGGGCCATGCGCTGTCTTGCACCGGAGGAGCCGCGGTTGCCTTGAGCGGCTGGAACGACCAGAACTGCTTTCCCCGTTCGATGTCGATCGAGCGTTTCGCCGGTGGCTGCGAATGGGTGGCAGCGCGTGGATCGAACGCGCCAGAGGCAATCCACTCACGGAAGCGGGCTCGAACAGCGTCTGGCAATTTCCCCGCTGGCGGCATCTCCAACACATCGTATTCCAACGCCTGCATCAACAAACTCTCGTCCGGGTTGCCGGGCACGATTGCCGGTCCCGAATCGCCACCCGACGCCCAAGCGGCCGCCGATAGGAGTGACAAGCCACCTTCGATGTCCCCATCGCCGTGGCACTCCAGACAGTGCTTCACCAAGACCGGTCGAATGTGCGTTTCGAAAAACTCGAGTCTTGCCGCATCATCGACCGGTGGCGCGGCGACGAGACCTTGGACCGTAAAACCTAGCGACAAGGCAACGGCCATCGACAAAAAAAGAAAACGCATGGCGGGACCGACGTGGTAGCAGTCAAAAGCAGAGGGGAAGCATCGTGGGGGCGGGGTTCTCTATTAAACCGCAAATCGGTTTGTCATTCTATCGAAATATCGCCGACCCCCAATGGAGTTTGCTAACAACGAAAATGCGAGTTCCGCAGGCAGGGGCCTCACCAGTGGAGAACAGCGGGCCGGTTCAGGCTGGTTCTGTCTTGACATTGGTCACTGCGGGGCGTTACCGACAGTTTTTTGCGGCCCGTTTGAGTCGGGCCGGTGTGCGGCTTTGCCAGCGTGACGCGTGCAATCGTCCATCTTGCGTTAGGGACTGAGCTTGGAATCGTTTGTGGTTCGAATACGACTGTGGCTATCGATCCCGCTGATCCTCGTCGGTTTGGGCTGCCGCACGGACTCTTCGCTGCACGTTTGGACACCTCCCGTCCTGCAGTCGGCCGTCGGCCAGCAAATATTGGTCGCCCCGTTGGCTGGCGACAAAAACTTGGCGAAACAGGTGCATGCCGCAATGCTGTCGGCACAACCTTCCGATCCAGGACGCCAGCTTGCCGTTCGGACCGCAGATGAACTGGAAACCCAAGCTCAAGGGTCGGTGATGTTGGCTTCGGCCATCGAATCCTCCGAGCAGGCGACGATCAGCGACCTGACGCTGCTGGCACTCGCTCGCCAAGCGGGCACGGAGTGGTTGTTGATGGGCGAAGTCTTGCCGCTCCATACGGTTCGTCACTCAACTTCGACATCCATCGAGGAACGAGCAGAGGACCGCGGCGAGCCCGAACCCATCCGACTTTCCGAGTCCGCCGATGATTCACGTTTGACAGTCGTCTGGCGGCTGTATGATGTCGCGACCGCCAGGCCTGTCGCCGATCGCGCTCTGGTAGTGGACGCGAAAGTCCTCGCCGAAAGGTACCCCGACTTAGTGATGATCGATGCGGAACCCGTTGATCGATTGGCCGTGGCGGCGGGACGGGAAGCATGGACGTTGATTACTCCTGCGGTCGAGCGGGTAACGATCGAACTAGCGAAGCCTTGGATTTTGCCGGGCAGTGCCGCCGTACGGAAAGCCAACGCCGAGGCACAAGCCGGTCGCTGGCCGGCGGCGATGCGTGCATGGCAAGCAATATTGGCCGAGCACCCGCGTCAACATGCCGCAGCACATAACTTGGCGATTGCGGCGGTCGCAGCCCAAGACTTTGCGACCGCTAGACAGCTGATCGCCCAGGCCCTGCAGAAGCGTGACAGTGCGTTTTATCGCCGCAGCTCGGCTTGGATTGAAACCAAGCAACGCGCCTACCATCGGGCCTTTGAGTTGCCCGATCCACCGGAAGGCTGGGCGATTACGCATCGCTAACCGAATCGTCTTGGTCGAGCATTCTTTCCAGCATCACCACGTCGAGCAACCGACCGTGCTTTTCACCCACGCGGTGCATTGTTCCGATCGTGCGAAAACCAAATTGCTGGTGCAGTTTCAAACTGCCAACGTTTTCGGCTTCGATCCGCGACAATAGCACGCGATATTCTAGGCCGGTCGCGCGGTCGATCAGCCCTTGCATCAGGCGCCGGCCAAGCCCTTTTCGCTGAAATTCGGGCCGAATCCACAGCGAGATTTCCGCCGTACGGGCATAGGCTTCGTAGTGCGACCAAGCCGAAAGGGACGCCCAGCCGGCGATTTTGGGAGATGCCGTGTCACTGCGGTCACTGCGGTCACTGCGGTCGCTGGCGGCTTGAGCCACCAGCACCGGAAACAGCGTGTCGACATGTTCGGCATACCAGCGCAAGGCCGCTGCATCATCCAGTGGCTGCATGCGAAATGAAGCGACGCTGTCGAGAATTTGCTGATTCAAGATCGCCGCGATCTGGGGCACGTCGGCCACCTCCGCATCGCGGATGATGAAGTCGGTCATGGGATTAGGTCTGGCATGGTCTACGTCTGCTGCTGGTCTGTCGTCTATACTGCACGTTGTAACCGATGACGCTCGATATCCTATCGAGGCGTCGTGACTTTTTGCTGGAGAAAACCTGCATGAACCTGCCCACCTTTATCCTTCCCGCCTGCCTCAGCGCTTCGTTAGCACTCGTCGCTTCGATCGCTTCTGCTGCCGATGACGCTCCACTGACTTTGGGTGACGACAGCCTCTTCACCGGTGTTCCAGGCTCAGGGCCGTTGGAAGTCGCCGATCTCGAATTGTGGCTCGCCAACCCGAACAATCACAAGCCGCTCGATTTTGAGCTTCCGTTCGGCTTGCAGGCGGCGAAACAAAACATTTTTATCCCCGAAAACAACCCGATCACGCGGGCCAAGATCGAACTTGGGCGACAGCTTTATTTCGACACGCGTCTGTCAGCCGACTCGAGCGTTAGTTGTGCCAGTTGCCACGATCCCTCGCAAGGCTTCGCCGCCGAGACGCAGTTCGGTGTGGGCATTCGGGAGCAGGAGGGAGGCCGTAACTCACCGGTCGCTTACAACCGCATCCTCAGCCGCGAGCAATTCTGGGACGGTCGCGCTGCGACCCTGGAAGAGCAAGCCGTCGGGCCGATCGCCAACCCCATTGAAATGGGAAATCAGCACGATGCCTGCGTCGCCTGCTTGAGCGGCATCCCGGCCTACAAGAAGCAATTCGAAAGCATCTTTGAAGAAGGTGTGACGATTGAAAATGTCGGCAAAGCCATCGCGACCTTCGAGCGAGCCATCGTCACCGGGCCGGCCCCTTACGACTACTACGATCCTTTGGAAAAGTTCCGTCAGGTCTTTGCCGACGATCTAGAAGACCTCGATGCGCTCCGTGAGGACGATCCCGAATTGGTGGAGCAATACGAAGCGTTGGTCAAAGCGACCAAAGAGAACCCGATGAGCGAATCGGCCATCGATGGGATGAAGCTGTTCTTTGGGAAAGCCAACTGCAAAACCTGTCACGCCGGAGCTAACTTCACCGACGAGCAATACCACAACTTGGGTGTCGGCATGACGGCGGAAACTCCGGACTTGGGACGCTATGAAGTCACCAAGGACGAAGCTGCCAAGGGAGCATTCAAAACGCCTACGCTTCGCAATATCGCCAAGTCCCGTCCTTACATGCACGATGGTTCGCAGGAAACCTTGGAAGAAGTGATGGCGTGGTACACCAAGGGGGGGCACCCGAACCCGTGGTTGAGCGACAAGATGAAAAAGCTTGATTTGACCAAACAGGAAGAAGCCGATGTGGTGGCGTTCATGGTGGAAGGCCTGACCGGTTCATTCCCGAAAATCGAAGCGGGACGTCTGCCGAAATAACGCTTCGGCGACGGCTCCTTCGCGACCCATGAAAACGAAAAACGGCCTGCAAGCGAGCGGGCCGTTTTTTTATGCATCCCGTTTTTTTGCACCGAACTTGAGGGCACCGAACTTTTATCGAGCGTGCGACCCCAAAGCGGAGGCTTTCTTTATTAGAATCAGGCGACGCGACCGAATCGCCCCGCTTACCCACCGCAACGAGACACGGAAACCTTCCACATGGACAACTCCCGCGAGAGCACCGGCACCCCCGCTGGTAGCAACGACAGCCTGACCGCCGACGATGGGAAAGGCTCCCTGATTGTGACCATGCTGTCGGTGATGATGTTCCTGCAGTTCTTTGCCTGGGGGGCTTGGTTCGCAACGCTCTCGGCGGCCATGGACACCAATTTGCTGGGGGCTTTCATTGGAGGTGCCTACGAGTCGGCTCCGATCGCGGCGATTTTTGCACCGCTGTTCCTGGGGCTGATTGCCGACCGCTTGTTTGCGTCAGAAAAAGTGATGGGCCTGCTGATGCTGGTCGGCGGCGCAATCATGTTGATCATCCCCGGAATCGCAACGTCGGCAGCGGAGTTTGCCGCCGCATCGGTCCCGCAATTTACCAGCGCCGCGGGCGAATTTGATTCCGACGGGTTCAATGCTTACCAAGCCGAATCGAACGGATCCGGCCGAATGCTGGTTTGGCTGATTCTGGGGCATCTGCTCTGCTACATGCCGACGCTGGGCTTGGGCAACACGATCGCCTTTACCCACATTCCCAACCAAGACCAATTCCCCAAGATTCGGGTGTGGGGCACGATCGGCTGGATCGCCGCCGGCCTGACGCTCGGTGCTCTCGGATGGTCTGCCTCGTACAACATCTTTTGGCTGGGTGCGGTCAGCTCGCTGCTGCTCGGGGCCTTCTGTTTCTTCTTGCCCCACACCCCGCCACCGCTCAAGGGCAAGCCGATGGATTTGCGTTCGCTGTTCATGGTGGATGCATTTAAGTTGCTGGCCGATCGCAACTTTTTTGTCTTCGCGGTTTGTTCCACATTGATCTGTATCCCGCTGGCTTATTACTACGGGCTGACGGCGACCTACCTGACGCAAACCGGATTTGTCGAAGCGGGAGCGACGATGACGATCGGACAAATGTCCGAAATCTTTTTCATGCTGCTGATTCCTTTCTTCTTCCGTCGCCTGGGCGTGAAGATGATGATCATGATCGGCATGGCTTGCTGGGTCATTCGCTACGCCTTGTTCGCGTTTGGTGCCCCCAGCCAAGTCACCTGGATGCTGCTGTTAGCCGTCGCGCTGCACGGCATCTGTTACGACTTCTTTTTCGTGACCGGGTTCATGTATACCGACAAGAAGGCCCCAAAGGCGATTCGCGGCCAAGCCCAAGGATTGTTGGTCTTCCTGACGCAAGGGATCGGCATGTTCTTCGGTTACCGGATTATGGCCGGTGGTAACCTGTTTGGATTCATCCCGTTGAATCTCACGTTTGGGAAGTATGGGGAACAAGTTGAAACGGCTGCTTACGTCGAGTCTCTGAAGGCGGCTCGTGGAGACGCCGAATCGATCGGCTTCTTTGAAAAGTTCACGCAAATGTTTTCGCGTGACCTGCCCGCGGAGGTCGATCGGACCTTGCTCAGCCAAACGATGGCCGAGTGGAAAGACTTTTGGTTGTCACCAGCGATCATGGCTGGAATCATTCTCGTGATTTTCGCCTTGACGTTCTGGGAACGCAGCCAGCCCGATGCGATTGAACCAGCCGAGATCGATACTGCGGGTATCGACACGGCTGAGGAATAATGCATCGTTAGCTTTCGCTGGGCGACCTAGTCGTCGGCTCCCGAACCGTCTTTGATCACAAAGCGAGCTCGCAGACGCGCCACTTCGGTCGCCAATTCCGCCGCCTCGACGCTGCGTAGGACTTCGTCGAAGTCTTTGTATGCGTCGGGCGCTTCGTCCTTGGGGTACTTGCGGCAGTTCGACAAAATGTCGGCATCGTCAAACGACTTGTCGACGCGGGCTTGGTCGAGCTGCCGGATCGCAGCGCGTCGGCCGAGTCGTCGACCCGCCCCGTGGTTCACGCTGTAGCAACTCTTGGATGCACCGGCATCAGCGACCATCACCGCCGACCCCGCTTGCGGATTTCCCGGCAGCAAGATGGGATGACCGGTCGAGGCGAACGGTGTGCCCGCCAAAGCATGATGCCCCGCCGGAAACGCACGCGTCGCACCCTTGCGATGTACCCAAGCCGGCCGGTTGTCGACGATTTCTCGCTGCGCAATGTTGTGGCTGATGAAGTAGACCAATTGCCCAGTCGTCCCCGGAATCACCTCCTGAAAAGCCTCCAGTACCAAGGCGTTGATCAGCAGATGATTGACCGTTGCAAAATTGGCTCCCAGCGCCATGTCGTCAAGGTACGCGTTGGCCTCGTCGGAACCCAAGGGCGCATAGACCAATTCTCTGTCGTTGCCTGGCAGCGGGATGTTCCAGCTTGCAAACTTGTTCTGCAAGGCACGGAATTGACCGCTCGCCAACGCATGGCCGATACCCCGTGAACCACAATGCGACAAGAACGCGACATGGTCATCCCGCAGTCCGAAAGCCTGAGCCGCACGACGAGCCCGATCGTTGTCACCGACTTCGACGACTTCACATTCGCCGAAATGGTTGCCACCACCATACGACCCCAACTGTTCGGCTTGGCGATCGAAACGCAGCAAGCGATCTTCGGCACGCAGCCACTCGACGCGCGAGCGCAGCGCATCGCTGGTTTCGTCATGCCCGACATGAGCATGGTCTTCACAGCGCAGCGTCCAGTCCTGGGGAATACCGAGTTCCTGGCAAACCGCTTCCGATGCTCCTTCGATCAGAACCTGCTCACCAAGCGCCCGCGAAACGTGACGAGCTTGCGGAACATGACGGCTGCCACGGCCCGCTCCCGTAGGCGTTCGTTCGCAGATCGCGTTGATCAGTGCGCGACGAATCTGACGATCGGCAACCGCACCGGCAGGTAGATCGAGCTGCAGCAGGCTCATCGAACACTTGATGTCCACACCCACCGGCCCCGGGTAAATATGCGTGGGCGAAACCATCACACAACCCACCGGAGCTCCGTAGCCGCAATGGGCATCGGGATTCAGTACCAACTCGGTCACTCCAGGAGCCAAACGCGAATTGACCGCCTGCTGCAGGCACATGTCGTCAAACGTATCGCGGATCGCAGCGGTCCCGATCACCGTCACCGGAGGTCCCGTAGCCACGGGCAAAATGGCGGTCGCTTCGCCGGTGGGGATTAAACGATGAGTCATTCCAATTTCCTCGGAGTGGTTAAGCAATGAGCGATAAGCAGGTTAGCAGGAATGATTCCGCGGAACTCTGTTTAGCCGTTTTGGTGATAGCCACGGTTAAATCCAGGAACCGCGGCTATCGCCAAGGCGGCTCATTTAACCGGATGACTCCTGCCTGCCTGCCTGCTTAAATAAGTCTCGGGTATCTTTTGTGCGCAGCACCCGAAGGGCGAGTTCCTCGCAAAAAATACCCGACGCTTTTTTGTCGCACGATCCTCAGTCGGTGATCCATGCGGGACTTCAGACATGCTTTGCAAACCTCAGGTTCACGGCCAAACGTCACAAACATCTCTGGGCCGAGATGGCTCGCCTATTTCTGTCCCACAAAGTAATCGGTCAGCCCTCGGATCCGTCGAATCATCGATACGAGACACAGCCCCAGCACCATCAGTCCCGAAATATAGATGATGCAAAATTCGGGACGATTCCCCATGGGATCTTCCACTGTTGCCCAGAGAAAGGAAAAGCCCAGAATGCACAGCGTGGTGACAAAGACGACGAACCGCGTGCGATAGAACAGTCCACTTGCCGCGATCGTCATCGGATAGCCAATCAACAACAAGCCGCGTGGCGGAGCGGCCAGATAAATCAGTGTGGTAAAGATCAGCACATCCAACGCCGCCCAACCCCATTGCACAATGTCTTGATGACGTTCAATCACCGACAAACGCTGCAGCAGCACGCTGGACGCACCCCACAATGAAAGCAGGCTGACGATCATCAAAGCGTTCGGTGTATTTTCCCCCCGTACATAAATGGCCGTGCAAACAATCGCTAAGACCGTTCCGATCGCCGCCAAATGGCTCACCAGCACAGGCTCGCGCCGCCACCAATTGGTGAATCGATCGACGTAGGAGGGACGAGGGTGTTCGATCGGTTCACCGAGCAGGAACTTTTGCAAGTCCGCTTGGAAGTCCCCCGCACTGGCATATCGGTCACCAGGTTCTTTAGCCATCGCCCGCAAAATAATCTGTTCCAGGTCGCGCGGCAATTGTTTGTTAATTTTGCGTGGCTGTGCAGGATGACGATGCAACACCTGCAGAAGAATATCGATGGGCGTGGGGCCGGAGAAAGGAGCTTGCCCGGCGACGAGTTCGTACAGCACCGCACCGAGTGAATAGACATCGCTGGTCGGCGTCAGCAGGCTACCGCGCGCCTGCTCAGGAGACATGTAGGCCGGGGTGCCAAGAATCTGTCCCGTGCAGGTCAATCCTTTGTCTTGCTTTACCTTGGCCAAACCAAAATCGATCAGGAAGGGTTCGTGAGCCCGGTCGAGCAAAATATTGGAGGGCTTTAAGTCGCGATGGATGATGCCCGCCTGGTGAGCATGCTCAATCGCATTGGCCACCCTTGCCACGATCCGAACCGCTTCTTTGCAGGACAGTTTTTTGTCGGGAGGCAAGCTACCCAAGTCAACGCCGTCAACGAACGCCATCGTGAAGTAGACCAGTCCATGGACTTCACCGACTTCGTAGATCGAGATGATGTTGGGGTGTTCAATCGAAGCCGATGCTTCGGCTTCGGCGCGAAACCTTGACAATTCCTCGTCGTTTGACAACTCGCCGGAACGCATGATTTTCAGAGCGACGATCCGGTTCAGTTGCTCGTGCCGGGCCTTGAAGACGATCCCCATTCCTCCGCGGTCGATTTCGTGGAGCAACGAATACTCGCCAAAAGCGACCGGGAATTGAGCTTCGCCAAGGCGTGCAAAGGACCAACTGGAATTGCGACCTTGATCGTACGGATGGTTGGAATCGACCGTGACCGCCGGGCCAGCTTGAGTGGGTTGATCATCCAGTTCACTGAACAAGCCCTGCATGAATTGTTGATTGTCGAGGAACTCACAGACCGCTGCGGCGTGGTCGGGGTGTTCACGATACAGACGATCGAGGTCTGGAGCTTCACCTCGCTGTGTCGCTTCTAGATACTCCGCCAGGACGCCTTGCAGTTCCACATCGAATTCATCCGAGTTGTCTTGGCCGGTCATTTAAGTACGCAGCGGCTGGTTGTTGGGATCAATGGCGGTTGGAACCATTAGCGATTCCAACCAACGATTGCGAAAGGTCTGATTGCGATCGAGTGTAACCGCGATAGCTTGAAAGGTTTGCCAATGCGGATACATCGCTTCCAACATTTCCGGATGGACCGGGCAAAATTTTCCCCAGTGCGGCCGAGCGTCGAAGCGTTCCATCGTACGATGGACAAGTTCCGTCGCAAACAGATCAAACGCCGTGCGGCGACGTGGTTGAATGTAACTGATAAAGCTGAGCGTGTACCACGATTCATTGTCGCTTTGGCCCGGCAGTCGTGAGGCCGGAGACACCAGCGTGTCATCTGGCAGGACGCGCCGCACGCAGATGGGATAGTGCTGGACATATCGTTCGGGCTTTGGCTTTGCGGCTGATTCAACAATCAGCTCACGCACAAAATCCAGCGACGCAGACAGGTGTCGAGCCGGCACGAACACCTCGACTTCAATATGGCGGAACCGTTCGTGTTGCATTGTGAGCTGGCGATCGGAACGGTCGACGACTTTCCACCGCATCGGAATGAAACGGGAAATAAAATGTCGGTAGGCGAACCTTGTGCAACCGCGCGGCAGCCAGCGAGCCAGGGCACAGACCAGTAAATGGAAGGCAACATCCATTCCGCCCGCCCAGAAGGCCCGATACAACGGCGCATGCCAACTCCGCGGCGCATCGACTTCAACGCGATGTTGGGCAAAAAAGTCCCATCGCCAGGGAGCCCAATAGAATTGCTGCAACGGGTAAGCTGCTTCGGCCTGCAAGATTTCGGCCAACGAAGCATAACGCTGAAAGTGCTCTTCAATGGCATATTGCGGGCGAGTCGGCAACTCGATCTCGGTGATCACGCCCAGGCAGCCAAGCGAACAGCGGGCCGCCTGAAGAGTGACCGCTTGTTCGTTGTCGATCCAACGGGCGGTTGCATTCTGTGAAGAGTCCGCAAGGGAAATCATCCGGACCGCTCGGACGTAGTGCGACAAGCTGTGCCGACCCGATCCGTGGGTGCCTGTTGAAATCGCGCCGGCGATCGATTGCTCATCGATCAACCCCAGGGTGGGCAGGGTCAGTCCATGGCGATCGAGAAAGGCAACGATCTGTTTGATCTGACAACCTGCCCCGACGCGGAGCCGCGGGCCGTCGGGCGAATCGATCAGACGCATCGATTGGAAGGCACTCAAGTCAAGCAACGCGTCTTCGCAAGCAACCAGGGGGCTCCACGAATGCAACCTGCCGATACAGCGAATCTTTCGATCGCGATGGCTGTCCAGCCAAGTGAGTAGTTCCGGTTCGGTCTGTGGTTGAAAAGAAACCGCAGGCTGAACGGCAATATTACGGCCGAAGTTCCAGTGACTCGTCATTAAAGGCAGTACAGCACGGCAGCAAGAGGATGGCAAGCAGCAAAATGGAAACGATTTTGCAGAGTGATGATGCGACTGCCTACGGAAAGCTTACCGGGGCTAGATGACCGCAGTGAAACTCAGAGCCCATCGAGCGTGATGCGCTGCGCTGAAATTTGGTGGAAAGCAGAAAATCGGTGAAGCAACCGTCGGTGGCAGGCATGGCGCGCGGATTGTCTCGCATGCCGCGACGGGTTTCGTTGGACAGCGATTGCCTGTGAATGCCCCGCTATCAGCCCATTTTGGTAAATCGACGCGTTAGCGAGGTACGCGATGTAAACCTCTGAATCGCTCACACCAGCAGATCTTTGACGACGTGACCGTGAACGTCTGTCAAGCGGAATTGGCGGCCCTGAAATTTGTAGGTAAGTCGTTCGTGGTCGACCCCCAGCAAATGCAGCAGCGTAGCTTGGAAATCATGCACATGGACCGGATTCTCGGCGACGTTGATGCCCAGGTCATCCGTTGCACCATAGCTGATGCCGGGCTTCACCCCGCCGCCTGCCATCCAGACGGTGTAGGCATACGGATGATGATCGCGGCCCCACCGCGCGCGATTGTTAATGTCGCCTTGAAGAAAAGGAGTGCGTCCAAATTCGCCGCCCCAGATGACCAGCGTATCGTCCAGCAAACCGCGCTGTTTCAGGTCCTTGACCAAGGCCGCACTCGCGCGATCGGTATCGCGGCACTGGTTATACAGCTCCGTCGTTAAAGAATTGTGCTGGTCCCAGCCGGCATGCATCAACTGAGTGAACCGACAGCCACGCTCCGCCAACCGACGTGCGATGATGCAGTTATGAGCAAACGTGCCAGGTTCCTCGACACCCGGTCCATACATCTCCAGGGTTTCGCGTGACTCGTTGGACAAGTCCGCCAGTTCGGGGATGCTGGCTTGCATCTTGAACCCCATTTCATACTGTGCGATCCGGGTCGCAATTTCAGGATCTCCGAACTCCTGGAGTTTCAGCTCGTTGATCGCAGCGATATCGTCCAGCCATCCGCGCCGCATTTCTCGAGTCACGCCGGCAGGGTTGGAAACATACAACACCGGATCACCACTGCCGCGGAATTTGACCCCTTGAAACCGCGACGGCAGGAAGCCACTTCCCCAGTAGAAGTCATAAAAGATCTGACCGCAGCTGGTGTTCTTCGTGATACTGGTCATCACCACGAACGAGGGCAGTTCGTCCGTCTCGCAGCCCAGGCCATAGGTCAACCAAGCACCGATTGTCGGCCGCCCCGGCATCTCGCCACCGCTGAGCATAAAGTTGATCGCCGGAGCATGGTTCACCTGCTCGGTGTGTAAGCTTTTGACAAAGCACAGTTCGTCAGCGATCGCTGCGGTGTAAGGCATCAACTCGCTAACCCAGGCGCCACCCTGCCCATGTTGTGCGAAGGGCTCGATCGGAGCGAGCAACAGCTTGCCATCGGCTTTGCCCGTCATCGTGCTAAAACGGCGATCCCCAATGTAAGAATTGGGGACCGGTTCCTTGTGCAATTTTTGGAGGTTCGGTTTCCAGTCGAACAAGTCGACATGGGTGGGAGCACCGTTCTGAAACAGATAGATCACCCGCTTGGCTTTGGGAGCCACGTGCGGCAAATCGGGCAAGCCTGCCACAGGCAAAGCCTGCTGGCCCGCCGGCGCCGTCTGATCGGCCAAGCCATCGCGCGCCAGCAGATTCGCCAGCGCGGCGGCTCCGATGCCCGTTGCGTTACGGCCAAAGAAATGTCGACGCGTGAGATGCCGGTTATTTTGCTCGAGAGGATTCATGGCGTCACTCGCGGTTGAGGGTTTCGTCCAGGTTTAGCACCGCCAGACAGAGGTTCGTCCAGGCGGCATGTTCGGCGACCGGCAACGACGGGTCGCGCGCCGATTCGCCCACCCCCAAAACCTCGCTCGCGTGCTCGGGTTGGTCGGCATACTGTTGCCGGGAACGCTGCAATGCCGACTGCAGAATCGTTTGCTCGGCCGCGGTGGCTTCTCTGGCCAGAATCCTCAGAAAGACCTTGTCGATCCGCTCACCGTCATCCGTGGGCTCGCCCAGCAGGACGCTTTCGGCCAGTTGCCGCGCGGCCTCCACAAAGGCGGTGTTGTTGAGCGTTTGCAATGCGTGCAGCGGCGTGTTGGTGCGACTGGCTTTGACGGTACACGTTTGCCGTGATGGGTTGTCAAAGAACATTGTCGGTGCCGTGATGCGTCGCCAAAAGACATACAGGCTGCGGCGATAAAGTTTCTCGCCACTATCGCGCCGATAGATTTTTTTGCCGAACGAAGCTTCTTCCCAAACGCCGGGCGGCTGGTAGGTATTGATCGCCGGTCCACCCGACACCGGCGACAGCAAACCGCTCACTGACAACGCTTGGTCGCGCAACATCCAAGCGGGCAGTCGATAGCGAGCGCCGCGCCCGAGTAACCGATTCTGAGGATCCTGTTCGAGCAACTTTGAGTCGGTGACGCGCGACGTTTGGCGGTACGTGTGGCTGGTCACGATTAAACGCATCAATCCTTTTACGTCCCAACCGCTGTCTCGAAAAGTGGCTGCCAGCCAGTCGAGCAACTCACGGTGTACGGGCAGCTCTCCTTGTGCGCCGAAATCCTCGGTCGTTTTGACCAGACCGATGCCAAAGACCTGTTGCCAAAATCGATTCACCGTGACCCGACTGGTCAGCGGATTGTCGTCGTCCACCAGCCACCGGGCGAGCGTTAATCGATCGGCGGAAGTGGATTCCTGCGGCGAATTCGCGAAGGCTGGCAAGCCCGCAGTGATTTCGGTGGTCGGTTGGTTGTACAACCCGCGTTCCAGGACAAACGTTTTGCGAGGCTGCGGCATGTCTGCCATGACCATCACCTGTGGCACCTGATCGCTGAGCGACTTGCGACGTTTTTGCAAAGCTTCACGCTCCGACTGCAGGTCGCGGTAGCCCGCGTCGGCTGCCAAGCAAGCCGCCTCGATCTGCTGCTGCTGGGCTTTGCTGCGTTGGTCGGCGGGAACGCGCAGGCTGGTCAACCGTTTGTCGGCATCGGTCGACAAGGCAGGTTCCGCGGCCGAGCTGACCGACAGACGAAAGCGGCCGAGATTATGCAAGACGTGTGGCGAGTCAAACCGCAAGACAATTTTCATTCGCTCGTCGGCTTTCAGTTCCAGTGGTTCGCGCAATCGAAAGACCGCCGCATGGTCGCGATCGACGCGTCGCCCTTCGTAAACCGCCCAGCCCGTCTGTGGATCGTCATCGAACGCTTTCTCAATCTTCAGGCCGCCCTGTTCGAAGGTGGCCCGGGCAGTCTCTATTTCAATTTCGGTCCCCTCGGAAGCATCCGCAGCGACTTTCTGTAATGCGATTTCGGTCAGCACAAAGTTACCGCTGTCGGCGTGGGACAGACTGCCCCCAGGAAACGACTCATGCCGCAAGGCCTCCAGTCGCAAGCCGGTGATGCGTTGCAGGTCGCTGTTGACAAAGAGCGTGTAGGTGTCGTTGTCGGGTGGCGCCGAAGAGGAACTGAGCACCGAACGATCGGGCAACACCGCCAAGTCCGAGCCGCTGGCCGACAGTTTGGTTGGCAACAACGGAGCCCATTCGGTTTCGCCGGTAAGTCGTTTCGTTTCTGCGGCTTCCCATGCCGCTTGCCGGCTGAGCAATGTTGTTCGCAACGCTTGCTGCTGTGAATCGAGTTCACCGAGTTGACGTTCGAGCGCAGCGAATTGCTGTTGTTGCCGTTCGCTGGGGACGGCGAGATTGGGTGCTGTCTGCGGATTACCGCCGCCGCCGGTGACCGGCGTTTGATTGAAGAAGGCGAAGAACTGGTAGTACTCTTCGTTGGTCAACGGATCGTATTTATGGTCGTGGCAGCGGCAACAGTTCAGCGTCAGCCCCAGCCAGACGGTCCCCATCGTTTCCGACATATCCATCACGTATTCCACACGGTTTTCCTCCGCGATCCGTCCCCCCTCCCCATTGATCATATGGTTCCGCAAAAAACCAGTCGCCAAGACCTGTTGGTCCGTTGCCTCCGGCAGTCGATCGCCGGCAAGCTGCCAAATCGTAAATTGATCGTAGGGTAGATTTTCGTTGAACGCCTGCACGACCCAGTCACGCCACGGCCACATGGTGCGTTCGTTGTCGCCTTGGTAGCCATTGGTGTCGGCGTAGCGAGCCGCGTCGAGCCAATCCCATGCCATCCGTTGGCCATAGGCGGGCGAGTCCAACAGTCGTTCGACCAGTCGCTCATACGCATCGGCCGACCGGTCTTCAACAAACGCTTGGACCTCCGCCGGAGTCGGTGGCAAACCGGTCAAGTCGAGCGAAAGGCGACGAATCAACGTCGGTCGATCGGCGGCGGGTGACGCAGCCCAGCCCTCGGATTGCAGCTTGGCCTGGACGAACGCATCGATCGGATTGCGGATCGTGGCCGACGCGACATCGAGAACTTCTGGAACCTCCGGTGCAACGATCGGCTGGAATGACCAGTGCTGCTCCCAGTTGGCACCTTGGTCGATCCAGAGCCGCAGTTTTTCAATCTGCTCGGCTGTTAGGCTGCGATTCGAATGGGGAGGCGGCATCTGCAGATCGGGATCATTGGTGATGATCCGCTGGAACAGCTCGCTGTGTTCGCTCTTGCCGGGCTCCAACACGTCGGCGGCGGCGTCGGCCAAATCGAGCCGCAAACCGGCTTCGCGCGTCGCTTCGTCGGGACCGTGACAGAAAACGCAGTTCTCCGACAAAATGGGCCGGACATCGCGAGCAAAATCGATGTCGGCCGCTGACGAGGGGGACGTCATACAATAGGCCACGGAAAGCAGCATCAAGGACAAGCGAAACATGGGCGGGGAATCTGGCGGGAAGCGAGCGAAGGAGACCGTTTCGGTCAATGACGTTTACAGAAGTATAAACCATCGTCAGCCCAAACGCGCTCCAGTCATCCGGCTACGACCAGCTTTTCAGTTGCGGAGGCGCTGTCGGTTGCCCGATCAACACGTCCTGGCACGCCTTGAACCGTATTGGGCGCATTGAGTGCGTCGAGCAGTTTACGTTACGATAGAGCAGCGTTGTCGATGGCGACCCCAACCGCCGCGGGCGGTTTTTTGTCTCCCTGTGCGGGCGTTGATTCCCTAGCGACGCCGCCCCGTTAGACATTTCTCAAATCCTCGAATTTTACTGTGCAGTTTTCTATGAGCAATTTGGCGGGAAAAGTGATCGCCGTGACCGGCGGTGGAACGGGCATTGGAGCAGGCATTGCGTTGGGACTGGCCGCGGCGGGCGGGCGTGTTCTGGTGGGAGGGCGGCGACAGGAACCGCTTGACGCTTTGGCTGCCACGGCCGGCGAGATCTCCGGTAGTATTCAAGGGCATGTGCTGGACGTGGCAGACCGCGACAGCGTGGCAAAGTTTTTTGCATTCGCCACTACCGAGTTAGGCGAAGTCGACATTTTGGTCAACAGTGCGGGGGTCAACATCGCCAATCGTACGATGGCCGCGATGCAGCCCGAAGATTGGGATCGCGTGCTGCAAATCAATGCTACGGGAGCCTACAACTGCATGCTGCAGGTCTTGCCACAGATGCGCAGTCGACGTGACGGTGTGGTGATCAACATTTCATCGGTCGCTGGCAAGCGAGCCATTTCACTTGGCGGGGTGGTGTACTGCGCCTCCAAGTTCGCCATGACGGCACTTGGGACGGCAGTCAGCAACGAAGTCCGCGATGAAGGGGTTCGCATTACGAACGTCTATCCCGGGGAGGTGAACACACCGATCCTCGACAGACGTCCGGTACCGGTGACGCAGGAGCACAAGGATTCGATTCTCCAGCCCGAGGACATCGCCGCTTTGGTCGTCACGATCTGTGGCTTGCCGCCAAGAGCCCATGTGCCGGAAATTGTCATCAAGCCGACCACGCAAGAGTGGGTTTAGCTCCATGGTAGGCGAACCAGGCAACGCACCCGAGGAAGTCGACCCCGAGTCGCCCGATGACGAGGATTGGGAAGAGGTATCACTGGAGGAGTTGGGCGCGGTCTATGCCAAAGTGATGGCGGAAGCCGACGGCACGTTTGTCGAAGCTGAAGGATTAGACACTGCCGACTCTGGCGATGCGGATGACGCACCGCAATTCGAGTCAGAGGATGAAACGGCCGACAGCGATGGGCCGGTTTCCATCGAAGGCATCATCGAAGCGGCACTGTTTGTCGGGCATCCCGACAACCAGCGCATGACCCCCAAACAGATTGCCGGGATGATCCGCGATGTTTCGCCGAAAGAGGTCGAAGAAACGGTCGACGCATTGAATGTTTCATATGCCGAAGCGGGCCAAGCGATCCGGATCATCCGCGGCGAAGGCGGCTTGCAGATGGTCTTGTCGCCTCAAATGGAAACGGTACGACGGTCGTTTTACGGCAAAGTCCGGGAAGCTCATCTGTCGCTTGGGGCGGTGGAAGTGCTTGCCCTGGTCGCTTACCAACCGGGCATCTCTGCTCAAAAAGTGCAAGACCAACGGGGCAAGGAGAGCGGCTCCTTGTTGAACCAAATGGTCCGTCGGCAGTTGCTGCGCGTCGAACGCGTCAAACCAGAGGACGGCGGCCGCACCGTGGCGACGTACTATCCCACCGAGCGATTCTTAAACCTCTTTCATCTGGACAGCCTGGAAGACTTGCCGCACGTCGAAGAAGAAGGCATCGTCAATGGTGGAGCGGGATGAGGGAAACGTCGTGAGTTGCGAGTTGCAGTGTCCAGCTAAGCGGCTCACTCGCAACTCGCAGCTTATCACTGTTTGTTCCGATAGCTTTGCCTTTGCTGAGCGTACTGCTCTGGGGTCGGCAAGTCGACGCTGTCGGGCTGGGCATCTTCCATCAGCTTGCGAAGGAAGGGCCGACACCAGCCGCACCCGGTTCCCGCGCCGTAGCATTCGCTTAACTGGCTGGCGACGCGCGGACGATGCAGCCGGATGTAATTCACGACCTTGCGTTTGCTGACGTGGAAGCACAGGCACAGTTCGTCATCGTCCCCCATCATGCGAACTGTCCCGTGGCAACGGCGGTGGCGATTCGGCAAGCGTCCAAATAGTCGGGAATGAACAGCCGTTCGTTTTCGGTGTGGATGTTGCGTTGCCCGCAGCCGAGCGTTACCGAGTGAATGCCGTGGCGAAACAGCCAGTTGGCATCGAGGCCGCCATTGGAAATACTCTGTTCGGGTTCGCGTCCAAGGGCGGCGACGGCCGCGTCGGCCGCCGTCACACTGGGGCTTTCCTTGTCCAAGCAGAAGGCTTCGTAATCGACATGGGAGTCGAAAGCGACCGAACCACTCTCGCCGGCGGCGTTGCAAATCTCTTTGGCGGCCGACTCAAATGCCTGTCGGATCGCGGCGACGATCACCGTTCGAAAGTTCGCGTCGTGACTGCGAGCTTCGGCGCGCAGGTGCACCTTGGGCGTGACCACGTTCGTTGCGTCCCCTCCCTGGAAGACACCTACGTTGGCGGTTCCTTCGCCTTCGCCGGGACGCGACACTTGGCCCAGCCAACCAGCCTCGTGCAGCGTCGCGATCGCTTTGGAGGCCATGACGATCGCGCTGGCGCCATCTTGCGGAGCGGCCCCCGCGTGAGCCGCGATGCCGGTGATGTCGATCGTCATCCGCTCGCCACCGATCGCACCAATCGTCAGCTTTTCGACCGTACCGCCATCAAAATTCAGGGCGCGATCGTGGGGGCCGATTTTGGTGGCGTCCATGTTACGAGAGCCCTCCAAACCGACCTCTTCTTGCACGCACCAACACAGCACCAGCGGCGGATGCGGACGATCGCTGGCCAGTAATTCACAGGCGGCCGTCAGCAGCGCGGCGCAGCCACTGCGGTTGTCCGCCCCCAAACCGGTGCCGGGGGCAACGCTGGTCACGTAATCGCCATCGACCTGCGGCTGGCTGCCGACGCAGACCGGGACGGTATCCATGTGGGCGGTCAGCAGGGCCGTCGGGCCGGGACCGGTTCCCGGCAAATGGACGATCAAGTTACCGACCTGGCCTGGCAGCCGTGTCCGCGTATGGGCGTCGTCAAACTGAATCGCCGACTCCTCCACACCCGCGGCGCGCAATTGCCGCACGATTTCCAAGGCCACCTCCCGTTCCTGTCCGCTGGGGCCGGGAATGGCCGTCAATTGCAGAAAACGCTGCAGCGCCGCAGCGGCGTCGATCGTTACGGTCATGGAAGCCAATCGTGGTATTTTCAGGGTGACGAAACAAACGGGCACTGGTTACAGTTTAGAGGATTCGCCTTTCGCTTGCTGCCAATGATTCACCCGCTGCCACTCGCCGATTCGCCCCCCCCCACCGACGACCGCCAGCACTTACTGGACTGGTCGCCGGAAATGCTTGTCGATTGGCTGGCCGAACAGGGGCAGCGTTCCTTCCGCGGCAAGCAAATCTGGCATTGGATCTTCCGTCAACGCGTTACCGAATTTTCGGCAATGAGCGACTTGCCGGCAGGTTTACGAGAGGCGTTAGAGACCCAGTTCGTGATCTATCGCGGCACGGTCTCCCGCGAAGAGAACTCGCCCGATGGCACCGAAAAACTGCTGATTCGTCTGGCCGATGGAGGCGAAATCGAGTGCGTGCTGCTGCGGGATGGGGTGCGGAGAAGCATCTGCGTGAGCAGCCAAGTCGGTTGTGCGATGGGATGCGTGTTCTGCGCCAGTGGGCTGGACGGGGTCGACCGAAACTTGACGCGCGGCGAAATCCTCGAGCAAATGCTACGACTGCAGGGCCATTTGCCAGCCACCGAACGGCTCAGCCACATCGTGATGATGGGGATGGGCGAACCGTTGGCAAACCTGGACCGTGTGCTGCCGGCGCTGGACGTTGCAAGGAGTCCCGAGGGGCTGGGCATCAGTCCTCGTCGCATCACGATCAGCACCGTCGGTTTGCCGGTGGCGATCGATCGATTGTCGCGACACGGCGTGCCCTACAACCTTGCCGTCAGCCTGCACGCACCGACCAATGAACTGCGCAGCGAACTGGTGCCGGTGAACCGCAAAATCGGCCTGCAACCGGTGATGCAGGCAGCCGACCGCTATTTTAACTCGAGCGGCCGTCGGTTGACGTTTGAATACGTTTTGTTGGGCGGCGTCAACGACAGTGCGCAGTGTGCCAGCCAACTGGCGGGGTTGATGCGCGGTCGCCCGGTGTTGTTAAACGTGATTCCGTACAATCCAGTGGCGGGCTTACCGTATGAGACGCCGACGGCGAACCAACTGCGGATCTTCCGCGAAACGCTGGAGCGGGCCGGCGTGAACGTCCTGTTTCGGCAGCGCAAAGGGAGCGAAATCAACGCTGCCTGTGGTCAATTGCGACGAAACCGCGTCGCCAGCGGCTAAGGATCGTGCGACAAAAAAGTGTCGGGTACCTTTTGCGAGGAACTCGCCCTTCGGATGCTTCGCACAAAAGGTACCCGACACTTTTTTATCGCTCATTACTAAGCCGGCAAACTGTCCGCCGCGTTGCTGCGTAGAACGCTTGAGTCGCCACGTAGAATGCCTGACTGGCCCGCCGTGCCTACTTGTTGGCCCTCCTAATGTTGCCCTCCCATCCGTGCTTCTTCGGTCTCTTCCGGCATGCCCCGATTGACGAAACCTAACGAATCCGACGCGGCTTCCCCGTTTTCGCGACGCTTGGAAAGGCTAACGCGCCCCCTTTCGGCGGGCCAAGTCGGCGACGTTCGCATTCGGATCGGTGGGAGTCTGCCGATTGGTTTTGCCTGTGTCTTGGCCGGCGGCTGGTGGCTGAGGACGCGACCGGGCAATGCGGACCTACCCGTTTTGTCGGGAGTCTTGGCGGCGTCATTGGTTGGCGGGGCGATCTATCAAGCCTTTGTCCGGATCTGGGTCGCCAAAACGCTGGGGCTGCATCCCACCGACGTGACCCTGCGAGCCTTTGGCAGTTGGGGAAATGTCCTGGCCACCGCACGCCAGCGACTGGTGCTGGGGCTAACCGTCCCGCTGATGACCCTGGGAATGGCTGCGGCGCTAGCGGCGATGCCACCGCACGGCGTGGGCTGGCAAGGCCTCTCGCTGCTACCCCCGGAACTGACAGGTCAGCTAACCGCGGCATCGGTATTGATCGCCTGTGTCTGGATGCTGACGGTCCAAGCCATCGCGCAAACACTGCCGCTGCCGGGTTGCCACGGACGGGAAACGCTGGTCGCCTGCGTCGATGTGGCGTTGGAACGATGGCCGGTGCTGAATCGCGAAGCCGCCGTACGCTTGGCATTAGGGATGATGGCCATCGGTTGGCTAGCGACCAGTTTGGTGGTGCTGGCTTTAGTGCCGACCAGTCTGCTGCCGGTGTGGCCTTGGCTGGCATTGATCGGGATTGCCTGTTGGATATCTCGCGCCGCGGCGGTTCCTGAGTTAGGCATTCCGTTAACCGACCTCGCTGGAAAACCGAGCGACGCGGCATCGCCGGGATTTGCGTCCCCGCCGGTCTCACCGTGGCAGGCTTGGCGGAACTGGAAATCGCGGCGTCGATTGCGAGCCATCCGTGCCCGTGAAGTCCTCGAGGCGATCGATTCGGAGCAGCTCGATGGGATCCTGCAGCGTCTGCATGAGCAGGGGGCGAAGTCGCTATCGGCAGCCGACAAGGCGGTGCTCCAACGTGTCAGCGGTCGTTTGCGTGTTGAGCGTGGCGAGGGTCACGTTCCCAGCGGCGGCCAGCGGACTTAAACTACGCTCTGTCTTTCTTTTTTCTCTCTCGGCACCAACCCAGCATGACCATCCAGCGCAACCCGACTCGAACCGTCCGCATCGGCAACCTTTCGATCGGCCATGGCCATCCCATTGCTGTCCAAAGCATGACGGCGACCAAGACGCAAGATGTCACGGCGACCGCCGCACAAGCCAACGCGTTGCACGCCGCCGGAGCGGGAGTGGTCCGCGTCGCCGTCGATAGCGTCAAGGATGCCGAAGCCCTCGGAGAGATTCGTCGGTTGACGGCGGCCAACTTAGCCGTCGACCTGCAAGAAAACTTTCGGCTCGCCGAAGTGGTCGCACCGCACGTCGACAAGATCCGCTACAACCCCGGACACCTCTACCATCACCAGAAAGACCGTCCGTGGCAGGAGAAGGTCGCCTTTATCATCGAGCAAGCCAAGCGGCATGATTGTGCGGTTCGGATCGGCGTCAACTGCGGCAGCGTGGACCCCGCCAAGAAGGAAAAGTACGACGCCGAAGACTCGATCACGCCGATGCTCGAGAGCGCCTTGGAGCATTGCGAGTTTGTCGATTCGTTGGGTTTTGACCGTTACGTGGTGTCGTTGAAGGACAGCGATCCCGACAAGGTGGTCGAAGTCAATCAACGCTTCGCACTCGCGCGGCCCGATGTACCGCTGCACCTAGGCGTCACCGAAGCAGGCTTGCCGCCCGACGGAATCATCAAGACTCGTATTGCTTTTGAGCAGCTAATTGGCAAGGGCTTGGGAGATACAGTTCGCGTCTCGTTGACCGTCCCCAATGATCGCAAGCCCGAAGAGATCGCCGCCGGGCAACAGATCATCGACGACATTGCCGCCGGACGCGTGCGGAGTGTCGTGCGGCTGAACCGTGATGAACTAAATATCATCAGTTGCCCGAGCTGCAGTCGGGTCGAGAACGAAGCCTTCGTGGAACTTGCCGCCGACGTGAAAGAGCTGACGCGTTATGCCCAGAAGCATGCCATCACCATTGCCGTCATGGGATGCCGGGTGAACGGGCCGGGCGAAACCGACGACGCCGATTTAGGGCTGTGGTGCGGCCCCAAAGTGGTCAACTTGAAGCGTGGCACCGAAACAATCGGAGCCTTTGCTTACGACGAGATCTTGCCGCGTTTGAAGCAAGAGCTGGATCAGATCATCGCGACACGCTGAAACGCCGCGACATGCTGAAACGCCGCGACAGTGACTAGTCGGCAAACGGGATGTCGCGTTCTTCCAGTTCGGCCAGGGCATTCGCCGCGGCCCGCTGTTCGGCTTCTTTTTTGTTGCGTCCCCAGGCAGGCACAAATTCGCGCTCGCCGATGGTGGCCGACACGCGAAACGTCTTGCTGTGGTCGGGGCCCGCTTCGGTCACCAGTCGATAGACGGGGGTGCTGGCAAGCTCTTTCTGCGCCAGTTGCTGCAGCGCTGACTTGAAGTTACTGCCTTGCCCTTCGACTGCCTCGCGGACACTTTCGGCCAACCATGCACGAATCCGCTCGCGGACCGTGTCCAGCCCGCTGTCGAGATAGACCGCCGCGACAATCGATTCAAACACATCGCTGATCAAGGACCGTGGAAAGCTGCGGTTGCGGATCACTCCCTTGCCGACGATCAAGCATTCGTCCAGGCCCATAAAGCGGGCGACTTGGCCGCACGAGTGCCGACTGACCACGGCCGACTTGACCTTCGTCAGCTCGCCTTCACTCGCTTCGGGATAATCTTGATACAGCCACTCGCAGACAACCATTCCGAGAATCGAATCGCCGAGAAACTCCAGACGCTCGTTGCTAGCCAGTCGCGTGGTCGCGCCGGAGGCATGCGTGAGGGCTTCGAGCAGCAGGCCGATATTGACAAACGAATAGCCAATCCGCTCCTGGCAGAGTGCCAATTTGGCCGCATGATCGCTCGCCGGACTATCGGGATCGGTATCCGTCAAGTTCGCGCGATCGAGATCGTGATGGCGAGATGATTCAGGCTCGGACACGCCCGTTTCCGATCGTCTTGATAAGGTCATGCGTGCTGTAGTGACTCAACGCTGGGTTACCGAGAACATCGCGGGGAGCCCCGCTGTTTGGACAAGCATAGCTTTCAAAGCGATTTATAAAGATCGATCTGAGAACTTTCCATCGACATAAAGAATAGGTCTCGGCCAACGAAACTTCTAGTCTTGCGGCACCACCGGTGGGGCTGGAATGGACTGCCCCCCGCCTGCTTGAAGGCCTACCAACGGTTGCTTTCAAGGCGGGAAAAAGAGACACTCAGTGCGGTCGCTGGGAAAGCAACCCAACAAATTGAGTTCCCAACGGTCGATGCCGAATCCTTGGCATCCCTGTTTTTACGAGTGTTTATGCAGGTTTTCATGCGAACCGCTCGCATCCTGAAGGCCGCTGCGGCGTGGGGTCACCTCACCCCATGCTGCCCTAAGGCGCCAACTTGCATTAACATAAGCTCACACGCAGCCTGCTTTTCGAACATGGCTGTGCTTGAAACCGCCCCGAAACTGGCAACGGAGAAAACTCGAAGTGTCCGAAAAACAACATTACTTATTTACCAGCGAATCGGTCAGCATGGGCCATCCAGACAAATTGGCCGACCGCATCAGTGATGGCGTGCTGGACGCTTTGCTGGCTCAAGATCCAAATAGCCGGGTCGCTTGTGAGACCATGGTCACCACTGGAATGGCCATCATCGCGGGTGAAATCACCACCAAGGCACAAGTCAACTACTCGCAAGTCGTGCGCGATGTGATCAATGACGTCGGATACACCGACGACCACATGGGCATCAGCGGCGACACCTGTGCCGTGATGGTCAGCTTGGATGCCCAAAGCCCTGACATTGCTCAAGGGGTCGACGCAGGCGACAACAAGGACGTCGGCGCCGGTGACCAAGGCTTGATGTTTGGCTTCGCTTGTAAAGATACGCCGGAATTGATGCCCCTGCCGATCGCTTTGTCGCATCGCATCATCAATCGCATCACCGAAGCCCGCAAGAGTGGCGAAGTCAACTGGCTGCGTCCCGACAGTAAGAGCCAAGTGACGGTGGAGTACGACGGGTTCACCCCCGTGCGAATCGACACCGTGGTCGTCAGCACGCAGCATGCTCCGGATGTCGAAAACGAGACGATTCGAAAATTCGTAATCGAAAATGTCATCCTGCCATCGCTGCCTGCGGAACTTGTCAAAGGCGACATCAAGTACCACATCAATCCAACGGGTAAGTTCGTCGTCGGCGGCCCGCACGGCGACTGCGGCCTGACCGGTCGGAAGATCATCGTCGACACCTATGGCGGCTGGGGCCGGCATGGTGGTGGTGCATTCAGCGGCAAAGACAGCACCAAGGTCGACCGCAGTGCGGCTTACATGGCTCGCTACATCGCCAAGAATATCGTCGCAGCAGGCTTGGCCGAACGTTGCGAAGTCCAGTTGGCGTACGCGATCGGCGTGACCGAACCTGTCAGTGTGCATGTCGATACCCAGGGCAGTGGACGCATCGAAGATGCCAAGCTGTGCAAGCTGGTCCGTGACCTCTTCCCGTTGACTCCGGCAGGAATCATCGATCACCTGCAACTCCGCCGACCGATCTTCACTGCGACCACCTCGGGTGGCCACTTTGGACGTTCGGAGCCGGAATTCTTGTGGGAGCAAACCGACAAGGCCGACGCGTTGGCCGAAGCCGCTGGCGTAACCGCCGAGGCGGTCTAACACTCCGCTCCCCATCCGTTCCATCACTCCGGCCAGTCTGCCGGAGTGATGCTGAGGTGGTGAAGATGCAGTGGTGAAGATGCAGTGGTGAAGATGCAGTTCGCTGCAGATGGATGGCCGGGGCACCATCGCCCCGGCTAGATCTCTCTTGGCAATTCATTTGGAACCTACAATGCGTGTGGCTTGGTTGACCGATCCGCATTTCAACCACGCACACGCAGCGGCATGGGACGCTTTCCATGAATCGCTGGTCGCGGTCCAACCCGACGCGCTGCTGATTACTGGCGATATCTCCGAAGGGGAAGACGTCGTCTATCAACTCGGCCGCTTGGCCGCATCGTTTGCCGGAGCAATCTATTTTGTGCTCGGCAACCACGACTTCTACCAAGCCACGATCGCCTTGACGCGACGGCAAATCGTGGACGCCTGCGGCACCGAGCCGCGGCTGACGTACCTCACCAACGAGTTTGAGATTCCGCTGTCTCAAGCGGTCGGCTTGGTGGGCGAAGATGGCTGGGGAGACGCCACTGTGGGCGATTACGAAAATTCACCCGTTCGCCTCGCCGACTTTGCCCACATCGAAGATTTCCGCCACGGAGATGCCGCGTTGCGGAAGCACCAACTGCAGATGCTTGGTGTCGACGCGGCCGACCGCTTGCGGCCCAAGCTGGAAGAAGCCCTGCAACGATTTGCGACGGTGATTGTGGCCACCCACGTGCCCCCGTTTCGCGAAGCCTGCTGGTACGAGGGGCACACCACCGACGATTTGTGGGCTCCGTTTTTTGTCTGCGGGAAACTTGGCGAACTGCTGTTGGAAGTCGCTGCACAGTTTCCTCATCGTCGTTTAGTGGTCTTCTGCGGCCATACGCACCATCCGGGAACGGCACAGGTCACCGACAACCTTACGGTCGTCACCGGCGAAGCTGAGTATGGCACGCCACGTTTGACAGGATGGTTGGATATTTCCGAAGATGGTTGCCATTGGAGTCTGCCGTAGTGCCAGTCCCGCGTTCTGAGCCGCCCGTCACCGCTCCTTCCCCAATCGCTCCCACCGCGTTAATTACGGGGATCACCGGACAAGATGGCAGCTACTTGACCGAACAGTTGCTTAGCAAAGGCTACCAAGTCCACGGCTTGGTGCGCCGACAAAGCAGCACCAAACGACTGCGACTCGATCACCTGTACGCCAACGAAGAAATCTACGAGCGGCAGCTCTATCTGCACTATGCGGATTTAAACGATGCGACCACGATGCGACGCGTGCTGATGACGGTCAAACCGGATGAACTGTATCACTTGGCCGGCCAGAGCCACGTCGGTGCCAGCTTTGACATCCCCGAATCGACTTGCGAGACCACGGCGATGGCGACCCTGCGGTTGCTGGAAATCATCCGCGATCTGCCTCAGCGCCCACGCCTGCTGCACATCAGTAGCAGCGAGATCTTTGGCCGCCCGGCGACGGCACCCCAGAATGAACTCAGCCCCCGTCAGCCGGTAACTCCCTACGGCGTCGCCAAAGCCTTCGCGACCGACATGGTCCGCATCTATCGCGAGTCGTTCGACTTTTTCGCTTGCAACGCCATCTGCTACAACCACGAATCGCCCCGTCGCGGAGAGAGCTTTGTAACCCGGAAGATCAGCCGTGCGGTGGCGGCGATCGAACGTGGCGAAACCGACCACCTGACCCTCGGCAGTCTCGACGCCCATCGCGATTGGGGCTACGCCCCCGAGTATGTCGAAGGCATGTGGAAGATGCTCCAGCACGACCAACCGGGAGACTACGTGCTGGCGACCGGTCGCTCCCATTCGTTGCGAGACTTCCTGGAGGCCGCCTTTGCCGTGGTCGGCCGTGACTACCAAGATTACGTCCGCACCGATCCTCGCTTTGTCCGCCCGGCGGAAGTCCATACGCTCGTTGGGGACCCTCGGAAAGCCGAACAAACGCTCGACTGGAAAGCCCGCACGTCGCTTGCCGAATTGGCTCGTATCATGGTCGAGCACGACCTTCAGCATCCCGGCGTTTAACATCCCGGCGCCGAATGCTTGAAGGGCTGACCACCCTGAGTGCCCGCGGGGGTCCGGAGCAATCTGCTGACCGTACACATTAGGGCGGCTCTAACGGGGATGAGCCTCGCTTAAAGGGAGCCCTGAGACTTTCCCTTTGATTTGCCGATTTCGCTCCTATCGAAATCGTGGCAGCTTGGGTAGGGTATGCATCTCCTTAAAGAGCCTTCGAAGTCTACACAGCTTCGTTGCGGATCGGTCGCCTCCGATCATGAACGCTCTCAGGCGACAAGTCTTCCCCAAGTAATTCTCCCCGGCTGGTCCGGAGATTGAGAATCTTCCCTGTGATCGAAGCAGCGTCGCCATCTGTGTTATTGATGTAACGGATGCGTACGCTCGATCGCCTCGTCGGCTGTTGCCGCGCCCACGCCGCGTTGCTGTCTGAACAGACAGCAGCTCGTACCCACTCTCGGATTTATCGGAATGTCAGAAGAGAAGTCACAAGATTTGACAAGCCTCGACGCTGCGCAGTACAGCCTCGATACGTTTGAAATGTCCACCACCGAACTCGTTTCAGTCCCCCTCGACTCAGTGCTAGCTGAGTACGCGAATCCCGTCGCCGGGGATGGCCTGTTTGTCGCAAATAGCGATTCGAACGCCACCGCCGAAGCACCGATCGCCGAAGCACCGATCGCCGAAGCACCTGCTGCTGAAGAGCCTGTCGCCGAAGAGCCGATCGCCGAAGAGCCTGCTGCTGAAGAGCCTGCTGCTGAAGAGCCTGCTGCTGAAGAGCCGATCGCCGAAGTACCTGCCGCTGAAGCACTAATCGCCGAAGAGCCTGCCGCCGAAGCACTGATCGCTGAAGCACCGATCGCGGAAGAGCCTGCCGCGGAAGAGCCTGCCGCGGAAGCACCGATCGCCGAAGCACTTGTCGCGGAAGAGCCTGTCGCGGAAGCACCGATCGCCGAAGCACTTGTCGCGGAAGCTCCTGTCGCGGAAGCACCTGTCGCGGAAGCACCTGTCGCGGAAGCACCTGTCGCGGAAGCACCTGTCGCGGAAGCAC
>Ga0102938_10000213_pt1 | contig 40681 bp, 26 predicted proteins | sample SalPonR2_B_D2_MG_FD_84516 | JGI IMG/M metagenome (GOLD analysis project Ga0102938, IMG submission 84516) | Salt pond soil microbial communities from South San Francisco under conditions of wetland restoration - Salt Pond MetaG R2_B_D2_MG | ecosystem: Environmental > Aquatic > Marine >...
ACCACAGTGCTGGCCGAACAGCACTACCACAGCTTTATCACACGGATGGCGGAGTTCCCCTTCGACATCGCCAAACTCAGTCGTTTCGTATCGCCCAAGGAACAACGCGAGACGGTCAAACGCCTGCGAACAGGCAACGTCGACATCGTGATCGGAACCCATCGACTGGCTTCCAAGGATGTCGATTTTTACAACCTCGGCTTGGTGATCATCGACGAAGAGCAACGCTTCGGCGTGGCGGTAAAGGAACGCCTGAAGACACTGCACAGCAACGTCGATGTGCTAACACTGTCCGCCACCCCGATCCCTCGTACGCTGCACATGGCGTTGGTGGGCGTGCGCGACATCAGCAACCTCGAGACTCCGCCGGAAGATCGGATGCCGGTCGAAACCCATGTCGGTCGCTGGGATAACCGAATGATTCGCGAAGCGATCGTGCGCGAACTGAATCGCGGTGGACAGATTTACTTCGTACACAATCGCATCGGTGACATGGGGAAACTGGCCGAACAGATCCAGCAGATCGTTCCCGAAGTTCGCATCGGAATCGGTCATGGACAGATGGCCGAAGGCGAACTGGAACAGGTGATGGTCGATTTTATCGATCGCAAATTCGATATGCTGCTCGCCACGACGATCATCGAAAGTGGACTGGATATCCCCAACGCCAACACGATCTTTGTTAACGAAGCGGATCGCTATGGCTTGGCTGATTTACATCAATTGCGCGGTCGCGTCGGTCGCTATAAGAATCAGGCCTACGCCTACCTAATGGTCGATCGCAATAAATTCCTCACCCCCGAAGCCTCCAAGCGTTTGCGGGCGATCGAGGAATTCTCGCAGATGGGAGCTGGCTTCGCGATCTCGATGCGTGACCTGGAGATCCGCGGTGCAGGCAACCTCCTGGGGACGCAGCAGAGCGGCCACATCGCGGCGGTCGGCTATGAGCTGTATTGCCAACTGCTGGAGGACGCGGTTCGCAAAGCCCAAAACTTGCCTCCCAAACTTTCGGCCGAAGTCGACATCGACTTGCCCGTCGAAGCGTACCTGCCGCCCAGCTACGTCCCCGACATGCGTCACAAAATCGACCTCTATCGCCGGATTGCGAGAATCGATGGCGCGGCGCAAATTGCCGAGATCCGCGAGGAATTGCTCGACCGTTTCGGCAACCTCCCCGACCCGGTCGAGCGAATGCTGCAACTGGCCGAACTGCGGCTCGATGCGGCGATCTGGTTAATTGCTAGCGTGACCAGCTTAAAGGATTTCCTGGTGTTGCATTACAGCGATGCGGGACGCATTCAGCAGCTAGCACGCGGTAGCCGCCATCCGGTGCGGATTGTCGACCAACGAAAAGCATACGTTCCGGTAAAGGACATCGATCTTGACGACTTGACGGGCGTCGGCTGGTTGAAATTAGCCAGATCTGTCTTGCACGTTGGCTAGGATCGTCCGTACAAGTCGATGGACGACATATTTTCCGGGCTCCCTTTCTACAAAGAGACAGCGTATCCATGCTCGCTGGCTACTTCCAAACCTTCGATCGGTCCATTGGCGTTTGCGTATTCCTGCTAACGCTTTGGCTTCCCATTTTGGCTGAGGCACAACAAGCCCCATCGCCGGAGAAAATCCGCGAAGCCTTGGCGACCGAACTGCCAGAAGATCCTGCGACACTGATTTCCGTAGTCGGACAATCTCCCATTTTATTGGGAGACTTGATGCCCAAAATCGAGACTCGCCTGAAAGCGATCGAACAACAGCAGGGACGCTCCTTGTCGCCCGAAGAGGCAAAGTACGGCAGGGTGAACATGCTGCGTGGGATGCTGCAACAAACCATCCAAGCCAAAATGATGGGCGAGGCTTTTTTGCTGAAGCAAGTCGGCACGCAAGACGCCGAGAAGCGCGACGAAGTTCAGCAGATGATGCAGACGCGAGCGAGGAAACTGTTCTTTGAAAATCAGATCCCCCACATGATGAAAAAGCTCGATCTGACCAAACTGACCGAGCTCGACCAGAAACTGAAAGAGGAAGGGACCTCCCTGAAGACGCAGCAGCGAGAATTTATCGACAGCATGCTGGGCCGGATGTACCTGCAAGAGATGGTCGACCAAGACCCAACGGTGACGATCCTTGAAATCCACCAGTATTACGAACAGCATCGCGAAGAGTTTCAACAGGAAGCGCGGGCGAGGTGGGAGCAACTGACGGTTCGTTTCGACCGCTTTCCCACCCGCGAAGCGGCAGCGGAGGCCCTCGCAAAAATGGGCAACGAAGCTCTCTTTGGGGGCAACATGCAAGCGGTCGCGCGCGAGCAATCGCAGGAGCCCTTTGCGTCCAGTGGTGGGCTGCACGACTGGACCAGTCGCGGCTCGCTGGCTTCGGAGAAGCTGGAAGCACAAATCTTCTCGTTGCCACTGAACAAGATGAGCCCCTTCATTGAAGATGATGATGGATTTCACATCGTCAAAGTGCTCGAACGGACCGACGCGGGGATCCAGCCGGTCTCGGAACTGCAGGATGAGATCCGGGAAAAAATTCGCAAGCAGAAGATCCTTGATTCCGAAGAGGCGCTGCTCGCAGAAATGCGCACCAAGGTGCCGGTCTGGACGCTCTTCCCCGAAGACGTCGAAGGATCCATGCCACTGGGCCAAAAAACGGCCAAGCGAATCCAAACCGTGCAGCGGTAGGTTTACGGTTTGCGCCGCAGCGGTAGGTTTGCAGCCCCCCGGGGGCGTCGTCTCCCAAGCGGTCTCGACGCAGGCGGCGAGTTTATGCCTTGAGCGCCACGTAGGCACTGCGGGCTCTTTGTTCGGCTTCCTCGATCGAGCTGCCGACGGCTGTTAGATGCCCCATTTTTCGACCGCTTCGCGGCGTCGACTTGCCATACAGGTGCAGCGTCACGCCGGGTACCGCCAACGCATCGGCGAACCGCGGCGTCCCCTCTTCCCACAGGTCGCCCAGCAAATTCACCATCGCCGCGGGACAGAGCGGCTGCGTGCTTCCGAGTGGCAAACCGCAGACCGCTCGCACATGCTGCTCGAATTGACTGGTTGTTGCGGCTTCGATCGTCAGGTGACCCGAATTGTGAGGCCGCGGTGCGATTTCGTTGATCATCAATTTTTGGCCGTCGACAACAAACAGTTCGATGCACAGGATGCCCACCAACCGCAGCTCGCGAGCAACTGTTTGAGCGATCTCGGTGGCCGCCTGCTCGAGTTCGGGCGAAGCGGTCGCGGGGCACTTGGAAACGTCGAGAATGTGGTTGCGATGCTCGTTTTCAAGCAACGGATAGACGGCCACTTCGCCTTGCGGATTGCGTGCCACCAAAACCGACACTTCACGATCGAACGCGATCCGCTGCTCGACAACGACGCGTTGGGAGCCAAAGTCGGCAGCGACGCGCGAGAAGTGCTCGGCATCTCGGACCATCTGTTGGCCCTTGCCATCGTATCCGCTGCGGGCGGTCTTGATGATCACCGGCCAGCCAAAGTCGGTCGCCGCCTGCCGCAGTTGCTCGCCCCCCGCGGCTGTCGAAAGATCGTCGATGGTGCGAAACGGCGTCACCGGCAACCCCATGTCGGCGAGCGACTGTTTTTCCAGGCTGCGGTCTTGAGCGATTCGCAGCAAGTTGGCGCTAGGGTAAGTGGGCAGGGCACCGGCCAACTGCCGCACCGCGGCGTCGGGAATGTTTTCAAATTCCAGCGTCACCACGTCGCAGCATAACGCCAGGGTGTCGAGATTCCTCGTTGAGTAGTCGCCCACGACAACTCGATCGGCGACCTGTGCGGCGGGACCGTCGGCCTCCTCGGTCAGCACTACCACACGGTAGCCCATGCGTCGCGCGGCTAGCATAAACATGCGACCTAATTGGCCACCGCCCAGCATTCCAATGGTGCCGCCAGGCTGAATCGGCTGGAAATCATTCACCGTTAGGGTAGCTCCGCTGTCGCCAGTACATCGTCGTGTTGCTGCTGAATCCAAGCGTCCAGTCGCTCGGCCAGTTGGCGGTCGCCGAGTGCCAAAATCCGGGCTGCGAGCAAAGCGGCATTCTTGGCCCCCGAATTTCCGATCGACATCGTCGCCACCGGAATTCCACCGGGCATCTGGACGATCGATAGCAATGAATCGAGCCCCTGCAGGGCCCGACTTTGAACAGGAACCCCGATTACCGGAAGGGTGGTTTCCGAGGCAACCATCCCTGGCAAGTGAGCCGCTCCACCGGCTCCGGCAATGATCACCTTCAGCCCGCGGGCTTCTGCCGTAGCGGCGTACTCCATCATTTCGGCCGGCGTTCGGTGGGCCGAGACGACTCGGCTGGCATGCTTGATCCCCAGCGTGGTCAGCGTTTCGCAAGCGTGCCGCATCGTTTCCCAATCATTGCGACTACCCATAATCACTCCCACAACAGCATCCACGGCAGGAACGTCGGGCATCTCGGTGAGCTCGGGTGGGAAGTAGCGAAAGGGAGCAACAGATCATCGTGGGAAAGATGTTTTAACCGGCGTCCCAACTAGCCGAAAGGCCTAGCGGACAACTACGATACGTTATTTCAGTCCGCAAGACTTCCGACGACGCCAAGGCTTCAGCGCGGTTTTGTTCCTGGGCTGTTTTGTTCCCGCCAACCTCCCTTCTTCCAGCCAGCGGCGCTATGGGCTTGTACGATCGCGAATACACTCGACACGGGGAATCCGATTTCGGCAGCGGCACGGGAGGCGGATTCGGTTCAACGCTGGGAGCCTCCAAGCGGTCGATCACCACGATTCTGATTGTCATCAATGTGGCGGCCTATCTCCTAAATCTGCTGTTCCGGCCGATTGGTGAGGATGGCCAACGGATTTCCGTGTTGCTGGAATGGATGGCCGTGCATCCCGACACGCTGACTCGGCCCTGGATGTGGTGGCAGTTTCTGACGTATGGCTTCGCCCATAACGACGGCGACATCATGCACTTGGGCGTCAACATGCTGGTGCTATTTTTCTTTGGCAACACGGTCGAACAGCAACTGGGGCGAAACGAATTTCTGCGATTTTATCTGGTCGCGATTGTCATCGGTGGACTGGTCTGGGGCATTCGCGCCGCGGTCATGGATTTCGGTCCCAACACCCTGGTCATCGGCGCTTCGGGCGGCGTGCAAGCGGTCACGATTCTGTTTGCGTTTCTGTTCCCCCACGCCACCATTTTGCTCTTTTTTGTGGTGCCGGTAAAAGCCTGGATGGCGGCGGTGGGGTTTGCGGTGATCAATGTCCTGGGCGCCCTTTCGGGCGAAGGCACGACCGCGTACGACGTCCACTTGGCTGGCATGGGATTCGCTGCGGTGTATTTCCTGCAGAAGCTGAATCTGGGACGCTGGATACCCGCTTGGTTGACCGGATTGCCAAGTGTCCCTCGGCGGCGTCCGCACTTAAGGTTGCATGACCCAGACAAGCAAGCGAAAAAGAATGAAGCGGAGGCGGACCGCATCTTGGAAAAAATTCACCGCGAAGGCGAAGCCGGCTTAACGCGGGGAGAACGGAAGTTCATGGAAAAATACAGCCGACAAAAGCGGGCCCAACGCGGCGACTGAGTTTGGGCTAAAATCGGGCCTCTTGTGGGCTGCCCTTTCCCCCTGCTGATGAAATCCCATGCTGTGCCGCCGATCGTTCCTCACCGCCGCCGCAGCAGGTTCACTCGCCGCATCGCTTGCACGGCCCCTCGCGGCGGTTCCCCCGACCAGTCGTTTTCGTAAAACCATCGGTTTGCAGCTCTACACACTGCGAAACCAAATGAGCAGCGATCCTCACGGCACGCTGCAAACGGTCGCGGACCTTGGCTATCACCAAGTCGAACTGATGGACGTTCTGAACGGTGCCCAGGAAATCGCCGAACAGGCCCGCGATTGCGGCTTGGAGGTGACCAGCGCCTTTTGCGATTGGCGGCCGTTTGCGAACCCCCAGTTCCCAGGCATTCCGACAGTGGAGGAACTGATCGAAGCGGGCAGCGATCTCGGGCTGAAGCACATGGTCTTCGGATACATCTCCAAAGGACATCGCGAAACGGCCGACGATTTCAAACGGACGGCCGACCGGACTAACGCGGCGGCGGAGAAATTCAAGGCCGCCGGCATCAAGCTCAATTATCACAATTACTCCTTCGAATTCGCGGCCCTTCCCAAAGCCCCCGCAACGGCCGCCACTGGATACGAAATCTTCATCCAACGCTTTGACCCGCAACTGGTCAAGTTCGAGATCGATTTGTTTTGGATGGCGCTCGGTGGTCAAGATCCACTGGCGATGCTCGAACGACTTGGCGAACGGGTCGCACAGGTGCATCTCAAAGACCTCAAGGCGGGCGTGAAAACAAACTTCGACGAGGACACCGTTCCGCACGATACCTTCCAAGCGCTCGGCGACGGTTCACTTGACTTGGTGGCGATGATCCGCAAAGCCGACCAGATCGGTGTACAACAATGCCACGTGGAACAAGACCAGTCCCCCGAGCCGTTTCTCAGTGTTGCTCGAAGCATGCGCTATCTAAACCGCCAAGCCGTCGCACCCAAAAAGTAAGTCGCCCCAGCACGCCGCCCACACACGTTTACTTAAAGCCCCCCTTCTCCTTGCTAGGAACCAACATGAAACGCTTTCCCCTCGCCGCGATCCTGCTGTGCGGTAGCCTCTTCCTTGCCTGCCAAATCGCCAGCGCGCAAACGACTGCGGAGCCCGCGACCGAGACCGGCGTGAAACTTCGTTGGAAGTTCAGCGAAGGCAAAAACCTGAACGTCATGATGACTCAGGATATGAAACAAGAAATGAAAGTGGCCGGGCAATCGATGGCCAGCAACATGGTCAACAAAACGTGGTCGCAGTGGCGGCCCACGGACGTTCAAGATGACGGCAACGCCACGATCGTGTCGGAGGTCTCTCGAGTAGTTATGGAAATCGATAATCCGGCGACCGGCAAGATGGTCATCGACACCGATCAAGCAGCAGCCGAAGAGGGCCAAGCCGCTCAGTTGGATGCCATGATCCGCCCGATGGTCGACGTGGAAATCACCAATGCAATGAGCCCCCGCGGAAAAGTCTCCGATGTCAAAATCCCGGAGGAAGTTCTCGCCGGCCTGAAAGGCGCCGTCGGCGGTGCCATGATGTCCGCCGAGCAAATGGGCGAAATGATGCAGAAGGTGTCACCGATCTTCCCCGAAGAAGGCTTGGCGTCGGGCGATACCTGGAAATCAAAATCGGAAGTCGCAACCCCCGTGGGCAACATGAAGGTCGACAGCAAATACACCTACGAGGGAACGGTTGAAATCGAAGGCGACACCCTGCACAGCATCAAAGTCGAAATGAACATGGACTTTGAAGCTCCCGAAGGAGGTCCGGCGATCGAATTTGGCGACCAAGACAGCACCGGTATCATGCTGTTCGACAACGAGAAAGGACGTTTGGTTCGCTCCGACGTGGAACAATCCTTCACGCTAAAAGTCAACGCCGCGCCTGGGCAGGTGCTTGAGCAAAAGATCACGCAGAAAATGGCCAACGTGATCGAAGAAGCCAAATAGGGAACCGGCATCGCTCGCAAGGTCCCCGCCGATCACTCCGGCTGGACCGCTTCGACAGACAAGCCTTGGCTGGCGACTCCCTCGCCGGCGAGGTCCCGCGTAGTTGCGACGGCACTGGGACGCGAGCGGTTTTGGTAACGATCGACAATCGTGATAAAGCTTGGCACCAGAAACGTGCGGACAAAGAAGGTGTCAATCAAAACCCCCAATCCAAGTGCAAACCCCAACTGCACGATCCCGTGCAGCATGGCGGGCGACGGATCGTTGGACCAACCGGTAATGTAGGCCAACCACGGCACCCACGCCGAGGCGGTCATGCTGAAGAACGTCGCGGCCATCACCAGACCACACGCGGTGATGATGCCTCCGGTGCGAGAGACCGCCCGGCGGAGTGCCGACAGCCAGCCGCCGCGATGCTGTTCTTCCAATACTCGCGTGACCAAGTAAACGTTATAATCTTGGCCGACCGCCACCAAGATCACAAACAAAAACAGCGGCAGCTTCCAGTCCAACCCCAGGTAAGCTTCGCCATACAGCCATTGAAAAAACATCGCCGTGATGCCCACCGTTGCATAGTAGCTGAGCAACACGGTGAGGATCAGATAGACCGACAACCAGAACCGTCGCAGGACAAAGATCAGCACAGCCAGCACGGCGATAACCACGGCCACCTTGATGCGCTGGTTATCTCGCAAGGTGACTCGCCGCAAATCGATGATCGACGCGGTCGTGCCCGCCATCGAAACCTTGGCTTGATACCACGGCGATTCGGCGCGCTCGGTTTGGGACTGCAACCAAGCGCGCAGCCCCGACACGCGCTCGGCCGTTTCGGCTTCGAAGGGATCGCCCGCGACCACCACGTCGATGCGGGCGAGGCGATCCACATAGTCGGGGGCTTCGCTGAAGAAGTAACGCTGCGCGATCGGATGCTCGCGCAGCAAGCGTCGTCGCCAAGCATTGGGATCGAGCAGCCCCATTTTCTTATCGGGCGGGTAATCTCCCAGCGGGTCACTAGCGGTCCGGACGGCGGTGACGCCCGGTAGTTCATACAGGGCACCGCGGAGCGCTGTCACGTCGGCTTGCATCTGCTCGCGGGATTGCGACGTCTGCCGTACCAGCAGAAAGGTGGTCGGATTCGAATCGCCCACGGAGAAATGCTCCACCAGCAACTTCAGCCCCTGGCGGCTGGTCGCCTGCTGGCTCAGTTGGCCACTCATGTCATACGTGACGTCCCGTTCCTTCTCGACTCCAACGACGGCCGGGACCAGCAGCGTCAGGCCTCCGAGGATCATGGTGGTCCAGGGGTAACGGGTCATCGTCAGCGATAGCGTGCCCCACACGCCAGCTTTGCGAGGAGGTTGGTTCTCGATCTTGCTGGGCCAGAAGACGCGGGGCCCCAAGGCGAACAACACCGCCGGCGTGAGTGTCAAGCAAACCAGCAAGCCGACTAACAAGCAAAGGGCGATGATCGGACCGGTGTAGTGGAACTTGCCAAATCTAGCGATCCATAACATGCCCAGCCCCAACACGGTTGTCAGCGCACTGCCCAGCAGCGCCGGCGTGACTCGAGAGAGCGCCAACCCACAAGCTTCGCGCCAAGGACGGTGGCTCGCCTCTTCGCGCAGCCGCGAGATCAGAAACAGGCAGTAATCGGTGCCCGCACCAAACAGAATCACGATTACAAAAATCTTGGAAGTCGTGAAGACACGAATGTCCAACCACTCGCCCAACGGGCTTCGCGATGCATCGGCGAGAATGGCGACTAGGCCGGTCGCCGTCATGACGGCCGCACCGATCGACAGCAAGGGGACGAGGACCAGCAAGGGTGCCCGGTAGACTCCTGCCAAAATCACCAGGATCATCAAGACGGTGAAAATCTCGGTGTACCGGATCGCATCCCGTGCCGCGATCAACGTCTGGCCGCCGATCGCGGCGGAACCGGTGGGCAGAATCTGCAATCCCGGCTCGGTGCAATTCCCCGAATACTGCATCACATCGTCGATGACACCCTGGACCGCTTCGATGGTGGCAATGTTGCTGGTCGCCGCCAGTTCGGTTTCCAATTGCAAACGGATCAAGCGTGCCTCGGGGACTTTCAGACGATGCCCAATCGCCGGATCGTCCCAACTGAGCACGCTGAGCAGGGACATCCAGGGTTGCACATCGCGTTGGGCGATGGCGGGCAAGATGAGCGAGATGTCGGGCAGTAGTTCGGTCGCCGCCATCTGATCGGAAACCGCCAAATCGGCTTCGCCAAGCGTTCGAACTAACTGCGCACGATCCCAATAAGCGACCGCCATCCGAGGCTGTGTCAGCGTTAGCGGTTCGTCTTGAGGCAAACAATCAAAGAACTTTTCATAGAACCGATCGTCCGCATCAATCGATTCGTCGAGCGACTTCCGCGCCCGCGTCAGCAGATCTTCGATCCGCGATCCCGGCTCGGGCGCTTCTCCACGCCAGCCAAGCAGCCGCGCCTTGGCAAGGCTGACTTCGGCTAACCGATGAGATAATCGCCGTTGCAGGTCAAGCGCCACGTAGTCATCCGACTCGGTCAGCGGCCGGCCATCTCGGGCAATCACGAGAATGATCTCGCTGCGCGCTCGCTCTTCGGGAAACGCTTGATCCAACAGCAACCCGCCGGCAACGCTGGGCATCTCGGCCGGCAGGTACTCAAAGTCGCCGTCGTACGCAACGTCATCCCAGGACGGAGCCAGCAGGCGCATCGCGACAACGGCCAACAGCCACAGCAGCAACACGACATACCAGTAACGCATCACCAGGACGGCGAGTCGATGTGGCGGCCGGCGGTCATTCGCTACGTTCGCCATGTGGATATTAAGCGTTCTTTGGCTGGAGCTGAAAAGATGGGAAGAGAAACGGGAAAGCGTGGGCTGCAAAGGGCTGCCGGTCGGAGGGCTTGGATTGCTCCGGCGAATAATTTACTCCCGCGAGTAAACCGGCCGATAGCACCCCAATTGAGCCGCCAGCAAAGAGGGCGAACGGCGGGCTGTTTAAAGCTTGATTGGCGATTGGATGGCCGCTGCATCTGGACGCCTGAGGGACCATGTTGCACCGTTCGTTTACTCGACAAATTCCTTGGGAAGTTCGTACTTGCCCGCCGCGCCGGCACGCGTTGTAACCAAGAAAGCCTCTTCAGAGGGGCTGTTGGGATTGGGAGCAACGACCCACACCAGCAATTGCTCGGGCTGCGTTGCCGAGGTCACCGATTTGTCGATGTTTGCTCGCATGACCAACTGCGTGAGGATTTCGCGAAGCGGCATGTCGGTCGCCTTGAAATCGCGGATCTGTTGGTTTTGGGTGATGCCTTCTTTTTGCAAGTCCCCGCCAAGGAGCACGTACTTGGGCTCCGCGGAGCCCTCGGGCAGCTTGCTTTTCAGTTCATCCATCACCGCTTGCCCGGCAAACTCCAGACTCTCCTGCTCAAAGCTCACCGACAGCGGCAACTCCAGCATTTGAGTGAGCGTCAATGGATCTTGAACCGCCGACGGCGCGACCACCATCGCCGGCCGCGCGCCACCGCGCGGGGTGTTGGCCGCTAGAAGCGTAGCCAAGCCGATGTTGGGAGCGGCTTCGGCGGGCAGATAAATATTCGTCGTCGCGGCATCGCCGGAGATCCCGTAGCGCGCGAATTTCTTGAGGGTGTAGAGCATTTGCGGATACCGCAACGCGAGGGCGCGCCAGGAAGCATCGGGCGAAGATTGGATCAGGAAATTCTCGGCCCAGGCTGGCAAGCCGGCAACCGAAGCTTCCATCTTGCGGGCCACGGCGGCCGCGGTAGTGCCCGGCCCTGGCATGACGCGCAGTTCCACATACCACTGCGGATCCCCCTCATACCACTGGTGATCCAATGTCGTCTTCAGCAACACGCCCGAGGCATCGGGTTGCAAAAACGTTCGCAGCGGCTCGATCACCTCCGGCGCATGTTGCTGCAGGAGCGTCCGTCCGTCGGCGAACAGATAATTGGGCAACAGCAGTAGGTTCACGTCCGAGCTCGCCGTGGCCGACTTCCACAGGTTTTCCAACTGGCGTGGCAATGGAATCGGGCCGCCTTCGATTTCCGCGACGTCTTTGATTTGTTCGATCGAACCGACTGCGAAACGTTCGACGAGCGCCTCGTCCGCGGTGTCGCTCACGAAGAACGCGTCCTCCCCGTCGCCCGCCAGGATGGTCGCTCCCCCAGGCGTGCGAGCCGTTTCGACATCCCATTTCGCACGCAGCGTCGAGAGCGCCACCGGCGATGCGAGCTGCACCCCCAAAGCCACCGTCGGAATGCCATCGCCACGGCTATCGAAGGCGACCGTCAAACGCTCCATCGCGTCCGGTGGCACCCCCGTGCGGGCTTCGAGTTGTTGCCACACGTCGCCAATTTCTTTATCGAACGCGGCTAAGAATTGTTGGCCGGCGGTCGATTCCAAGAGCTGCTTCGGTCGCAGCACCAACACCATTTGCGGCCCACGCGGAATCATCTCCAAACGCGGTGGTTCGTCCGCCGATGGAGGCAACCACAACGCCGACGCATCATCGCTGACGTCGAAACCGGGCAGAGGCTCGATGGCCGTGTCGGACAGATTCCTCTGCGACTTCGCTGGCGGTTCGGCTTGCGTCCGCTGGTAGGGCGTGGTGATGACCGGGGCTTGCACGACCTCTCGCTTCTTCTGCCCTTGGCTGCCCAGCACGATCACCAACAGCATCATCGCCGCGAACCCCAAGCCTCCGATGACGAGCGGCCCGCGGAGGCTTTTCTTTTTCTTTTTTTTGCGGCTTCCACCGCCGGGACGTCGTTTCTTGGGACGCTCTTCGGTATCCCCATCCGCGGTCGCGGGGTGCCGCTTGCGGCCGTTGGTGGGAGCAGAGGAATCCGCCGTCGCGACAGGGCTGGCCGACGCGGCGGGTTCTTGGGCGGGCGTGGCTGGCGTGGGGATCTCGGGGGTGGGAATCTCGGGGGTGGCGGTTTTGGGTGAGGGAGCTTCCGGTTCGGAAGCCTTGGGAGCGGCAGGCTTGGGAGCGGCAGCCTTGGGAGCGGGCGCAGTCGATTCATCTGCCTCATTTGCTGCCGCGTAGGACGGAACCGGAACCGGCGTCGGCGTCGGCGTGGTGCTTGTCGCCGCTGGAACCGCTGGCGGAAGCTTTGGCGGAGCGACCGCTGTTTCGCGAGCCGGTTTCTCCGTCGGAGCCGGTTTCTCCGCCGGTGGCTTAACGGGCTCCGATGCAGCCGGTGGCCTAGCGGGCTCCGGTGCAGGCGGTGGTTTGGGCGTCGATAACGGCGGTCCACTGGCAGGCAGGGGCGCGGTGTCCGCCCTCTGCAAGTGCAGCAGCGTTTCGCGCAGGCTTCGCAGGTCGGCGAACCGGGCGTCGGCGTTCTTCGCCATCGCATGCGCGATCACCCGTAGCAGCGGTTCTCCGGCGTCGGCCTGCAGCGATTCGCGAACCGCCTGCGGAATCTGTTGCGTATGCTGCAACAGCAGTTCATCGGTCGAGCCCGTCACAAACGGCGGACGTCCGTTGCGCGCATGCAACAGCAAGCATCCGAGGGCGTACTGATCGGTCAGCGCGTCGGCGACTTGGCCCGGGATGGTGAATTCCGGTGCGGCATACATCGCCGGTTGCTCGGGAGGCTCTAACCATTTGGCGTGCTGCCCAAATGGATCGGCCGGGCCGATGGCTGGATCACGGAGCAACCACACCGATTGATCGTCACCGATCCAGACGCGTTGGGGATGAATCTGACCATGCGGCAACTCGGCAGCGTGCAGGGCCGACAGCGCGCTGGCGACGGCGATGCCGATTTTGACGGTCAGCGTTTCGTCGCACGGGCCTGCGACCAAACGTTGGGCGAGCGTTTGCCCAGGCGGCAATGGGCTGACCACCCACGTCTCGGACGCATCGCGTTCGATTTCCAAAGGCTGCAGTGTGGGAACGTCGATCGCTTGATGAGCCGCCAGCCAGCGTCGTTCGATGTCGGTCAGCCCGGGCTCGATTGCACGAATCAGCACCGGGGGACGTTCTGGACCCGCCTTTGCCCACTCCCAATTTCGCCAAGGAGCTGTGGCCGGCTCCAGCACCCGAAACGACCCTCTACGGAGCGAATCCCCCCTCCCTGCCAACACGCTCTTTGCCTGATGCCGAGTCAACGCCCCGCCGGCGATCAGAAATCGAGACAAGGCGGCGACATCGGTCGGTGGCTTGCCATCGTTTTTCTTGGCGTAAGCAACAGCCCACTGGCGGCACTGGCTCGCCTGGGCCAGTTCGCATTCCGTTAAGCGATTCCAGAATTCGTTGACCGACAGACTCATGAAGCAGCAGTAGGAAAGCGGGGGGAGGGGACGTTGCAATCGAAAGCGAAAAGCGTAAAAGTCGTCAGCGTTTTCGGGACACCCGCTCAAAATCAGGTGACCGCAAAGTAAGCTGTCTTGCCCAACGACCTCTATCTCTATCTTAATCGATCGAGCCGAATGGGTCTTGGCTTGGCGAGGGATGTTTATCGAACCTAAAAATCGTTAAATCCCGACTTGGCCTGCTGCTGTCCGCAGTGACGCGGAATTTTTTTTGTCTCTTTAGAGTTTGCTGGATGAAAATCGTCTTCATTACGACCGAAGCTGTGCCGTTCGCCAAAACGGGTGGCTTGGCGGATGTTTGTGGGTCCCTACCGATTGAATTGGCAAACCTAGGCCACGAAGTCTCGGTGTTGATGCCGGCGTTCCATCAAATCCGTGACGCCGGGCAGGCGATCGTCGATACCAATATCGCGTTACGGGTCGCGATGAATGGTCAAGACATCTCCGCGCGGCTGGCAAAATCCAAACTGCCGAACTCGGAGGTAGCGGTTTATTTCATCAATCAGCCGCAGCTGTTTGATCGCCCGCAGTTGTACGGGGACCAGCATGGCGATTACCGCGACAACGCACTCCGCTTTGCCTTCTTCAGCCGCGCCTGCCTGCAAGCCATCGATCGCCTGCACGGTACGGTCGACGTCGTCCATTGCAACGACTGGCAAGCTGGCTTAGTTCCCGCTCACATGGCGACGGGGCTTGAACCGTACGCTTGGATGCGAACCGCGGCGAGTGTGTTGACGATCCATAACTTGGCTTACCAGGGCACTTTCCCCAAAACCGACCTACCCCTGACGGGCTTTGACTGGGACTATTTTCATGCCCGCGCGCTGGAGTTCTATGACCAACTGAATTACCTAAAAACGGGCATTGTTTTTGCCGATGCGGTGACCACCGTCAGCGCGCGGTACGCCGAAGAGATCCAAACGCCGCAGCATGGCTGCGGGCTGGACGGAGTCCTCCGCGATCGCGCGGGAGATCTGTTTGGGATCCCAAATGGAATCGATAACACGATCTGGAATCCGACGAGTGACAAGCACTTGGTGCAAAACTTTTCCGCCGAGACTTGGCAGGAAGGCAAGGCTGCCAATCGTGCGGCATTGCAAGCCGCTTTCGGGTTGCGGCAGGATCCCGACATGCCGCTGATTGGCTTGGTCGGACGGCTCGCCGAACAAAAGGGCTGGGACTTGGTGATCGCGGCGATGCGGCACTTCTTAGAGGCTGGCAGCACCGTGCAGTGGGTGGTCCTGGGAACGGGAGATCCCCGGTATCACGAAGCGCTCTCGAATCTGGCCGAACGGCATCGCGATCACTTGGGCCTGCACCTGGGATTCTCCGACAAACTCGCCCATCGCATCGAAGCGGGCGCCGACATTTTTTTGATGCCCAGCCGCTACGAACCGTGTGGACTGAACCAGCTTTACAGCTTGAAATATGGCACGGTGCCGGTCGTCAATCCAACCGGCGGCCTGGCCGATACGGTCGTCGATGCGACGCCGGAGAATGTGGCTGCCGGGACGGCAACCGGCTTCTATCTGCCAACCTACGATCCCGCGGGCTTGATCGATGCGCTCTCCAAAGCGCTCACTCTGCGTGCGGAAACGCCCGAAAAGTGGGTGCAAATCGCACAATCGGGAATGAGCCAAGATTGGTCGTGGGGGCGCAGTGCCGCCCGGTATGAAGCGGTTTACGAGCAAACGCTAGCCCGTAAACGTGCGGTGAGTACTCACTAAGGGCCCCAAAGCAAGGTCCGATCAAGAAAAAATCTCGGTTTAGGGTCGGTGGTCAAGGAATTGCACTGTAGGATATCGCCCGCCGCAGCCGTTTCGCTGCGCTGGCGATATCCAAATGATTCTGCCTGAAACCGGGGAAAGCACGTTGGCCAATCACCCCCATCGTACTGTTGACGACACGCAAAAACTGAACCCTCCCTTGGGCCCCGATACGACTCGGGAAACGTTTGCGGTGCGCGAGCAGGCAGCGATCACAGACTCCCGTGTCGGCCAAGCTTCTCATCCAGCTCACGACGGCCGTGTCGGCCGCGGTGAATCGGTCACCGAAGCGATTCGCCATGTCGTGGCCGCCGAGCCCTTAGTCGACTTTCGCGAATCGGTCGACGAAGTCTGCTTGGGCAGCGAAGTTCGTCGCGACGTGCTGTCGGGAAAACAAACGATCTTTGCCAGCGGACGTGGCGAGCGGCCCATCGAATTCGCGAGGGAATTTCATCCCTCCAAGTCGATCGGCCCCTGCCCATTTTGTCTGGGCAACGAATTCCTCACTCCTTCGACGCTGCTAGCGGTCGGTGGCGATGATGGCGACCTGCCTTGGCAAGTCCGCGTCGTTAACAACAAATACCCCGCCGTTTCGTTGCTGGAAACGCCTCGCACAACCGGCTGTAACGTGTCGAGCCATTCGCCGAGCAAAGCCGAACCGGCACGTCGCGTTGCAAACGCCGCACGTGGCGCTCACCGTAGCGGCAATCTCTTTCCCGTCGGTGCGTTGGCCGGCGGACACGAGGTGATCATCGAATCGCCTCGCCACTCGGTCAGTGTCTCGGAACTGAACGTCAGTCACCTTGCGAGCGTCTACGCGGCGATTGCCAGTCGAATTCGGCTGTGGCGCGAGGTTCCGGAGGTGGAATATATTTCGGTCTTCAAAAACGTGGGCGCGCCGGCCGGGGCATCGCTCAGCCACGCCCACAGCCAACTGATTGCGACGGGCATGCTGCCACCGCGCATCCGAGACACGCTGTACCGCGTCGGTAAGCACTACGATCAAACGGGGTGCTGCCTCCAGTGCGATCTGCTGCGGGCAGAGCAAGATGTTGGCCAGCGCGTGGTGCTGGCAACCGAGCACTTTGTCGCTTACTGCCCCTTTGCGGCTCCCCTGCCTTACCTAACCCGTATTGTCCCCCGTGCTCATGCCGATCGTTTCGAAGATTCCGATCCCGAAGTGCTCACCGACCTAGCCCACATCTCGCGACGTCTGGTTCAATGTCTTGAGAGTCTGTTTCCTGGTGTGGCGTACAATCATGTGCTGCAAACGCGGCCACCGGGTGCGGCCGACGAGAGCGCGTTTCATTGGTCGATGGAGTGGATGCCTCGGGTGACCACTCAAGCCGGATTTGAGCACGCTTCGGATTGTTTTATCAACCCGACGCTCCCCGAAACCGCTGCCGCGAACCTTCGAGAAGCGGCCCGTCGCCTAAACCCGCTGCGAGTGCCTCAGCCGAGATCCGGATTTTCCGTCTCATAAAGATAAAACGATCGTCCCTCTTCGACCGATAAGTCAGCGGAGGGAATGCTCGTACACTCATATCGCTAGCGGCCACCATGAAGCCTGACGTTCATCTTTGTTTGGTTCTCCATAACCACCAACCCATCGGTAACTTCGATGGAGTCTTCGAAGAAGCCTATCAGGACAGCTATCTGCCGTTCCTGGAAGTCTTTGAGCCTTACGAACGACTGAACCTGTCGCTGCACACTAGCGGTCCGCTGATGATCTGGCTGGCCGAGCGACACCCCGAGTACCTCGACCGAGTCCGCGCATTGGTCGAAGCGGGTCGAATCGAAATCATCGGAGGCCCCCAGTACGAACCGATCCTCACCATGTTGCCCGCCCGCGATCGGATTGGCCAAATCCAGTCCTACGCGGCGTGGTTGCGCCGCACGCTCGGCGCGAACGTGTCTGGCATGTGGACGCCCGAACGGATCTGGGAATCGGGTTTGACCGCGTCGCTGGTCGAAGCTGGCATCCAATACACGGTGCTGGACGACTTTCATTTCCGAGCCGCCGGGCTGACGGACGAGGAAATGACGGGCTACTTCCTGACCGAAGACGATGGCCGTACCCTGCGGATCTTTCCCGGCAGCGAACGCCTGCGGTACTCGATCCCATTTCAGCCCGCCGAAGAGACGATCGCCTACTGCCGCGAAGTCGCCGAACGCGCACCTGGCTCGGTCCTGACGTTTGGCGACGACGGTGAAAAATTTGGCACTTGGCCCGACACCAAAGTCCACGTCTATGAACACGGCTGGCTACGGAGTTTCTTCAACGCCCTCAGCGACAATACCGACTGGCTGCACACGGTGACGTTGGCCGAAGCGGTTCAGCAAACGCCACCGGCTGGCAAAGTCTACTTGCCCGACTGCAGCTACCGCGAAATGACCGAATGGTCACTGCCGGTCGAGCAACAGCAATGCTTGGATGATGTGTTGCACGATTTTGAAGACGATCCACGTTGGGAACAACTCAAGCCGTTTGTCCGTGGCGGCTACTGGCGGAACTTTAAAGTCAAGTACGCCGAAGCCAACGAGATGTACGCACGGATGATGGAAATCAGCCGTCGCTTAGCCGACGCGCGACAACAGGGAGCCGACGCCGGTGAACTGGCCGGGGCACGCGATCATTTGTATCGCGGACAATGCAACTGCACCTACTGGCACGGCGCTTTCGGTGGCATCTATCTGCCGCACCTCCGCAATGCCGTCTATCACCACTTGATCGAAGCCGATACGCAGTTGGAACGGGTCACGCGTGGCCCCGATGCGTCATGGGCCGAAGCGACGGCGGAAGATTTGGACTTCGATGGCTTACACGAAGTCCGCTTGTCGAGCGACAAACTGGTCGCGATGGTGGCCCCCGCACGAGGCGGCCGGATGTACGAACTGGATGTCCGCGGTATTTCTCACAACCTGCTGGCTACCATGCAGCGGCGGCCCGAAGCCTACCACCGCAAAGTCCTCAGCGGCCCCAATGTCGATGGCGATGCCGTGGCAAGCATCCACGACCGCGTGGTCTTCAAACAAGCTGGTCTGGAACAGCGACTGCAGTACGATCGTTTTCCACGCAAGTCCTTGATGGACCACTTTTACGACGAAGACGCCTCGTTGCTGGCCGTCCAACGGGGCGATGCGGAGGAACGTGGTGACTTTGTCGATTTGCCCTTCGAAGCCAAACTGCGACGTGCCGCCGATCGCGTGCAACTGCAGATGCGACGCGATGGCAACGCCTGGGGAATTCCGCTCACAATCACCAAAGCACTTACTGTCGCCGCGGGATCGGATACGCTGGAAATCACCTACTTGCTCGAGAACCTGCCGCCCCATCAACCGCTGCACTTTGGCATCGAGCTGAACTTCGCCGGTTTGCCCTCAGGGGCTGACGATCGCTTTTTTGCCGACAGCGACGGAAATCGCTTGGGGCAATTGGGCGAACAGCAAGACCTGAACGACGCGATGGGCCTGTCGCTGACCGACCAATGGCTCGGTATCACAGTGGGACTGGACATCGATCGCCCCAGTGGCATCTGGGCCTTTCCCATCGAAACGGTCAGCCAAAGCGAGGGAGGGTTTGAACTGGTGCATCAGAGCGTTTGTGTGCAACCGCACTGGCTGGTCAGTGGCGACGCCGAAGGACGCTGGGCGGTCAAAATGTGGCTCCGCACCGACTGCTTCGGCGATGCCTCCAAGACGCAAACCGCCAGCGAGACGGCGACCGCGTAACGCTCGTGCGGCGGCAGAGCAGTTCCACAAACTGCTCGTTGACTCTTCCTTACTTTCTCGCCGGACAACTTGATGACCGTCTTGGTTTTTGGACACCGTAACCCCGACACGGATGCCATTTGCGCAGCGCTTGCCTATGCAAATCTGCTTCGCCAAACCACGCACCCTGATGCGGTCGCGGCATGCTGCGGACCGGCTAACCGACGGACCGAGTTCGCTCTAAAAAAATGCAACCTGGAACTGCCGCGGATCATCATGGATGTTCGCCCCGAGGTCGAGGACGTTTGTCTCCGTGACATTGTGACGGCCGAGGAAAGCGAAGTCTTTTACGAGGTCTACCAGCGACTCAAAGCCCATGAACTGCGCAGCATCCCGGTGCTCGACAAGAGCGGCGACTTGGTCGGCTTGCTCAGCTTGCTCGATGTGCTGGAACTGATCTTTGACGGCGAAAGCAATGCCCGTTACTCACGCACCGTCAGTTCGAGCCTGGAGAAGATCCGGAAAGCTGTCGACGGTTGGTATCTGAACGAAGTCGATGTCGACCGACGGCAAGAAATCATCGTCATGGTCGGAGCGATGAGTGCGGAGAAGTTCACCGAGAAACTCGAACAGTTCTCTCCCACCGATACGCTGGTCGTCAGTGGTGATCGCCCCACGATCCAATTGCCAGCGCTCGAGCGTGACGTGCGTGGATTGGTTGTCACCGGCGGCTTCGAACTCTCACCGGGCCTGTTGCAGATCGCCAAAGCCAACAACGTGACGGTGATTGTCAGTCCCTTCGATACCGCGACGACGACGATGCGAATCAAGTCGGCTCGAGAAATCGCGCCGGCGATCGAACGCGATTTTGTATCGCTGTCGGCCAAGCAACCGATTGAGGAAGCACGACAGCAGATCTCGCGAAACATGCAAGCGATTTTCCCGGTGCTCGAAGACGACGGCTCTCTGATCGGAGTGCTCTCCAAAAGCGACCTCGTCAATCCCCCGAAGCCGCGTCTGGTCTTGGTCGACCACAATGAACTCGGCCAAGCGGTGGATGGTGCCGATGGCGCGGAAATCCTCGAAGTGCTCGATCACCATCGACTCGGCGGTAGTTTGCGATCTTCCGAACCGATTCGCTTCATCATGGAACCGGTCGGTTCAACCTGCACGCTCGTTGCTCAACGCTACCGCCTGATGGGCATCGATCCGACTCCCGGCATGGCTCTCTGCATGGTGTCCGGCATCATTTCGGACACCCTCTATTTGCGGTCTCCAACAACGACGGCGGTCGATCGAGAGATCTTGAAGTGGCTGGAGAGTTTCTGCGAAACCGACCTGGAATCGTTCGCCAAAGAGTTCTTCGAAACCGGCTCGGCGCTGCGGGTTGGCGACGCCGAACGTGTCGTTCGAGAAGACTGCAAAGACTTTGAGGAACACGGCCATCGTTTTTCTATTTCTCAAATTGAAGAGATCGGCTTTGATCTGTTCTGGAATCGCAAAGACGAACTTCGCACCGCGCTGGAGCAACTCACCAAGGAACGTCAACTCGACTTCTCGGCGTTGATGATCACCGACATTGTCTCCAACGGCAGCCTCCTGCTGATGTCGCGTGAGCCCGCGTGCTGGGAAGAGATCAACTATCCACGCGTCGACTTGAGACTGTATAAACTGGACAATGTCGTCAGTCGAAAGAAACAACTCCTGCCCCTGTTCGCCACGCTGCTGGAATCAGGGGCCAATATTCCGTAAGCCGCCCCATGCGCTCACCGTTTGCTCGTTGCTGCGTTCTCGCGTTGCTGTTCCAGTTTGGCCCAATGCCCGTTTGGCTGGGCGCAATGCCCGGGTGGGCGCAGCGAGCCGAGCCTCAGACTCCGGCGCCACTCCCCCAGACGCTAGACGCTACCTCCGCCGACGCAGTGGCGGTACCTGGCGACGCCGTGCCGGAGGAAGCGCTACTTCGCGAGGCCGATTCGACGATTGTCGATTGGCTACGACGCGATCGGCCGGCTAGCGCGCTGAACGGAGCGGCGCCGGTCTGGGCCGTCAAGCCCCAAGCGGCGCCCAAAGTGTGGGACCGCTACTGGATTCTATTGTGGCAATATAAAACCGCTGCCCGAAAAGACATTGGACTCTATCGAAAACTGGGGGTGGGCGGATGGCACATCGATCGCGGCGAGGGACGTGCCGACGATGTTCGTTGGGCAGTCGAACAATCACTGCCGTACTATGTCGATCACGCCGCCGGAAAAGGTATTTTGCATTTAACTCCTTCCTCAGGGCGTGATGCGTTACCTGCCGATGGACAACTCGGCCCGCGTCCCGCTTCGCTGCTCCGGGCCGACACGATCGCACAATTGACCGCGCGGCTCGATGCGAACCTGCCGGAAGTACGTTCCCCGGCACTGCTCGCCGTCGCACTCGATGATGAAACGAGTTTAGGAACCTTCAATTCCCCGTTTGAGGTCGATACCTCGCCGGTTTCGCTGGCCGGCTTTCGGCTATGGCTGCGCGCTCGGTACGGCTCACTGCAAGCACTGAACGCACAATGGGCCACCTCCTTCTCAAACTGGTCCGAGATCCAACCGGTGGGCTTTGGGGAACTTCGTCGGCAACACACCACAGCGCAGTTTGAGTCATGGAACTTGAGTCGCTGGATCGACTGGCGTGCCTATATGGATACGCAATTCGCGCTCGTGAATGCTCGGCTGGTCACTTACGCCCACCAGCAAGCGATCGGCGCTCCGGTGGGCATCGTCGGTGGCCAACAGCCATCTCCCTACGGTGGCTACGACTACGACAAACTAAGGCTCGCCCTCGATTGGATCGAATCGTACGACATTGGCGGAACCAACGAAATCCTGCGGTCCTTCTGGTCGGAGCCTCCTCGGCGACCGATCGTGCAGACCTATTTTAGCAGCGGCGATTTGGCTCAGGACCGATGGTTCCTGTGGTATTACTTATTGCATGGCAACGCGGGCGCCATCGTGTGGCCCGACCGTCATGGCAAGCCCTGGTTCCAGGACGGCCAAATCGATCCACATATCCAGCAACTGGCGCCAACGTTTCGTGCCGTCCAAGCGCCCGCCGTCCGCGTGTTTGCCGACCCCGCCTCGCAATTGCTAACCGACAAGATTGCGGTGCTCTATTCGCATCCCAGCGTTCAAGCCTCTTGGGTAAGCGATGTCGCAACGCATGGCGGAACTTGGCCCCGGCGTTTGTCAGGCTTGGATAACACCAGCCAATCTGCTGGCAAGAATCGCGTGGCGTGGATGAAGTTGCTGGAGGATTGCGGTTATCAGGCAAAGCTGATTTCGGATTCGCAGCTGGTCGCCAATGAACTGCAAAACGGCCAATACAAGGCCTTGATCTTGCCACGTGCGATGGCGTTGTCCGACCTGCATTGCCAAGCGATCCGCCGCTTTGTCGATGCTGGTGGTACCGTGATCGCCGACTACTGGACGGCGGTGCTGGATGAGCATGGTAAAGGCCGCCGGGCCGGTGGCTTGGACGACCTGTTTGGCGTGCAACGCGACTGGCGCGCCGGCGCTTTTGAAGGCAACACCCTGTCCGAAATCGACGGTGAAAAGTTCCAGCGGCCGTTCCTGGAACGGTTGCCACAAAAGGCACTGACGGACACAGCCGGCCGGATGATCGTTGAACGAGGCACCCGGGCGACTGGCAGCACCCAGGCGACTGGCGCACCGACGTCGCAGCAAACCATGTTTGTCAAACGACAAGGTTCAGGACGCGCGGTTTACCTGAACCTCAGCCCGGTGGCTTACTACGACAATGGATTTCGCACCGGTCCCGTGGCCGATAGCTGGCGAGACTTGATCGGCGATCAGCTGCGACAGGCAGGCCTCCAGCGACGTTTCTCCGCGTCGATCGATGGGCGTCCCGCCGCGATGGTGGAAGCTCTGTTTTGGGAAAATGCAGGGCGCACTTTTGTTGGCGTGATCGGTAATCCATCGCGACAAGCCGCCACCGATGGCGCGGGACTGGCCGCACGTTGGGACCAACCACCGGCAACCTTGACGCTTCATTTCCCAGCCCACATCGGTTCCATACGCGATGTTCGGAATGACAAAACCGTCATCGGCAGCACGATCGAAGTGCCGCGGTGGCAGCCTTCCGAAGGCGTCGTCCTGGAACTGCTCGGCGACCAACCGCGATGAGCTATTGCTGCATCGTATACAAAATCAAATTGATGCCGATCTTGGCGGCGTCGGTCGTTTGATAGCCGGGGCACTGGATCGAGTTCGGGCTTTCCAGGGCACAACTGAGATCGTACGGGGAGAGGTAGGCCACGGCGAACCCCTCTCGTGTGGCGAACTCGATGACCGGCGGCCCCTGACGCTGGGCGATCGTGATCCCCGCCGGACCAGCCGTCGGCTGCCGCAGCGTAACGGTTGATAAATCGTAGCCATACTGATCCGTCATCGCCGGATGATCTGCCGGCATCGGACGCAGCGGACTATCGGGCATCGTCGCCGCCCATTCACGGCGAAACGCGGCGGCAAATTCATCGCTGCCGCAGATGGAATCGGCCAACACCACGCCCCCGTTCTGAATGAAGGTTCGCAACTCCGTCCGTTGTTCGGCCGTCAAGACAAAATCGGTTCGACCATGCATCCAGACAATCGGATAAGCTTCCAGTTTTTCGGCGTCCAGCGGAACATCCCCTTGCACCGGAACGACTCGCACGGGGAATTTGTCTTGCAACATCATCGTCAAATTCGGTAGCGCTCGCGCCGCCTCCTCGCTGCCCGTGGCGACCGCCAGACGCGGAATGCGAAGCACATTGGCGGCCTGCTGGTCGTCGAACTCCGCCACCAACACCGAGCGTGTATCGAGTTTGTCTTTCAATTCGCGACCGGTGGCGTAGGCGATAATGTTTTGCCCCAACTGTGCGGCGGTCGCGGTTTCCGCTCGGACCGCTTCGGAATCAAACGGCTGCCGTCCCGTCGGATCGCTCAACTCCCAGCGACAAGTGAGACTCTTCGGCGAGTACATCACCGCCGTGCGACAGCAGGCTTGTACGCCGTACAACCAATAGTCCGAGCCCAGTCGCGTCGGTTGGACACGCCCCTCCGCGGTCCACACCGGGTGATTCGGCGGCAGTTTTTCCAGCGAAGAAGCGGGGAACCACTTCGTGCACAATTCTCGCACGCTGCGTTCAAAGGGACCTGCGTCGCCACACCCGTCTCCCGCGTTGGCCTCGAACAAAATACAGCCGCCCTGGTCGAGGTAACCCTTCAGCAACTCCGCGTCTTCCTCACTGAACGGCAACGCGTCGCTACCGCTGATCACCAGCACGGGCGACTGCAACAAATCCACGGTGCGTGAACCCTCCAGATCCACCGTTTGCCATGTCAGGTCGCGTCCCCAATCGCGTTCGACGTGCCGCACCAGTTGCTGCAATCCCCCGGCGTGCCGCTGCCAGTCTTCGGGCTTGTCGGGTTGTTCGTAATGCAAACGCCCGATAACGACTTGGCGTTTACCTTTGGCAAGAAACAACAGCGCGAAAGCGGTCGTGACATTCGGATCGGTCTCTCCAAAGCCCTTGCCGCGCCATCGGTTCTGAAAGGGATCTTGAATTCCGACCAAATATTCGGCTCCCTCGCGATACCAGTCGTGGCCTCCGATGAAACGACGCCCCGTCATGCGACCGACACGCTCCATCGCGTACAGGTAATAAAACTGGGAGAACGCCCCTTGCGAACCGGGATGGGTGTCAACGCTAAAACGTTCGCCCAGCCACTGCAGGCCCTTTTCGATCGGATCCTCGCCGGCAGCCGCCGCACCGCAACATTCAATTTGGTCGCCGTTGATCCTCGCATCGCCTTGCGAGACACGACCTTTGCAAATCACCAACGAAGCGACTCCCGCACAGGTCATGCTACCCTTGGCCCAACCGCTATCGTACGACCAACCGCCGTTCACCTTTTGCGTGCCCTGCCAATACTGCTGCGCCTTCTCGAAAACGTTGCGGTCAACCTGCACGCCGCGATCTTCCGCCGCGCCGAGCGCCAGGACCGCGAACTGGGCGTTGGAGGGATCGCCACCCCCGCCACCCCCGCCCAACCGATACGTCCAATCGCCGCGTGCCAACTGAGCCTCCTCCAGCCACTTGACGTTGCGGCTGATGATGCCGATGTCGGTCGCCGATCCGACTTGGCATAGCACTAGCGTCTGCAGCGAAACCGAATAGGTTTCGTTGGGTTCGATCCCACGTAAATAACGCAACGCCTTTTTGATGGCCGGATCATCCGGGGGCACGCCGCAATTCAGCATCGCCAAAGTGCAGAGCGAGGAGAGCCCACAGGATTGGCCGCTGTACTCGGGCCAATTGCCCTCCTCCATTTGTGTCGAACGGAGGTATTGCACACCGCCACTGATTGATCGCTGCACCTCCGCGGCTGTGATGTCCGCGTGAAGCGAGCGAGGAAACGCTGCGACCGACAACGGGACCAGCAGCATCAAAAACCAAGACACAATTCCACGCATTCACGACTCTCCTGCAGAACGGACGACACTCCCCTGTATGTTAACCTTTTTGCTGTCGCAACGCGGGGCAAAAAGGATACCGTTTGCCACGTCGTTGCCCGAGACGGCGGATTACCCGTAAGATGCAGGCCAAGGCGAGTCGCTTGCCGCTCCTGTCCCTTCCTCATTGCATCACGCTCATGTCTACCAGCCCTCCGTCGTCGTCCGGCAAATCACGTAACCTGGGAGAAGTCTTGCGGGAATTCTCGCAGCACCAGCAGAAAATGCGAACCGAACTGGCAAAAGTCATCGTGGGCCAGTCCGATGTGGTGGAGCAGTTGCTGGCCGCGATTTTTACTCGCGGACATTGCCTGCTGGAAGGCGTGCCGGGCCTGGCCAAAACGCTAATGGTCAGCACACTGGCGAACATCTTAGATGTCGGCTTCAAACGGATTCAGTTTACGCCTGACCTGATGCCCTCGGACATTACGGGAACCCAGGTGCTGGAGGAAGACGACCAGGGGCGGCGGAGCTTTCGATTTGTCGAAGGCCCCATTTTTACCAACATCTTGCTGGCCGACGAAATCAACCGGACTCCCCCCAAGACGCAGGCGGCACTGCTGCAGGCGATGCAAGAGCGGCAGGTGACCGTCGGTCGAGAGACGTTTGATTTGCCGGAACCGTTCTTTACGATCGCGACTCAAAACCCAATTGAACAAGAGGGCACCTATCCCCTGCCCGAAGCCCAGTTGGACCGGTTTATGTTCAACATCAAAGTCGGCTATCCGACGGCGGATGAAGAAGAACAGATCCTTACAGCCACGACGCGCGGCGAAGTCGAGCAGCCCAACAAGGTGCTTTCCGGTCGAGCCATCTTGAACGTGCAGAAATTGATCGATAGCGTGGCAGTGAGTCCGCTGGTCATCCGCTATGCGTCGCGACTGGTGCGTGCCACACGGCCCAGCGATGAGTCGGCTCCAGAGTATATTCGCGACTTGGTCGACTGGGGCGCGGGACCGCGCGCCGGTCAAAATCTAATCGCTGCTGGGAAAGCTCTCGCCGCCATGGATGGACGCTTCAGCGTCGCGCCGGGAGATGTCAGCCGCATGGCGATCCCTGTCCTACGACACCGCATCGCAACCAACTTCCAAGCCCAAGCCGAAGGGATGGACACCGACGATGTGATTCGCAAACTGGTCGCCGACGTGCCTGTCCCCAAGCCGGACAAGTTCACTTCGGATAAGGGAGCCCCGCCGATCGAGTCCTGATCGAGTCCTCTCCGGTGCCAAGGCTTAAGTAGGGTCAGAGGAGTTTGCACCGGTCGCAGGGAATGCTCGATCGGCTTGCCGATGTGGCGTTCGCTGCAACTCACCAAACAACTCCCCGAACAGCTTATTAAACATCGGAACCAAGCGGTGTGCCCCGGCGACTGTGAGGTGGTGGTTGTCCCAGTACAACGCTTCGTCGTCCATCACGATGCGACAGCGTTGCTCCTCGTCCGCCAAGAAGGGCGCGGGATCGACCACCTGGACGTGTGACTGCTGCATAGCCAGCAAAACGTTGTCGACCGCTTGCTGCTCACTGCGATGCTGAGCCAACGTGATGCCCAGACTTTCCAAGGCACGGTTCTGTTGGATGGCATCTCCGATCGCTCGGCCCGGCTGAATCACTTGATCGGGAACGTCTTGGACAATCACGACCTCGCAGCCTGCTTCGATTAAGGCTTGGAGAGTTCTGGTCAGAGCCACCGCAAAATTTGGATTGTTGCTTTCTCTGGACCAGTACCCCGTCAGCAGCACGACCTCGATCTGCTGTGCGACGACAAACTCCAGCACCGCATCATTGAATTCCAAGGGTGCAGCCCAGTGACGGTTATTGTCGAAACCTAGCAATGGCAGCGTACCATCGTGGGTCGCTTGATAGCCACGAATCCCAGCTTCGACGCATGCGGTGTGAATCGCCGGCATCAACGCCATCGCATGGCTGTCTCCCCAGACCAGCAGACGCGCAGCACCTTGCTCGGATCCGAAACTCGGAACCTTTTCAGCACGGATATTCTCCAACGTGACGGTATGGCGAAACTGCTTCTCCTTCATCGTCGCAAAGAGCTTCACCGCACGTGGTCCAAACCGTTCGGGAAATCCGTTTCTGAAGGAAAACAGACCACCGGCCACCAACAGCACGGCAACCACAACGGCGGTCCCGCCTAGCAGGCCGGTTGTACTGGGCCGGCTCGCTGCACGTCGGAACGGCGTTTCCACGAATCGCCATGACAGGTACCCCAACCCAAAACTGACCGCCAGCAACGCCGCTCCAATCGGCATTGGCAGCGTTTCACCATACGCGTTGCGATAGAACGCCAGCACCGGCCAATGCCACAGATACAGCGAATACGAAATCAAACCGACAAACACTACTGGCTTGGCCGCCAGCCACCTTCCAGGCGATGTTAAACGGTCGGTGTTGGCATAGATGAACACTGCTGCGCCAAGACACGGCAGCAAGGCAGCGATGCCCGGGAAAGGTGTTGTTGCATCAAACAGCCAGCCAGCGGCAAGCATGCCGCCCAACCCCAGCCCACTCAGCAGGTTCGTCTGCCAAGCTCGAAGGTAGACCGGTGCGGGTGCAAAACAGATCATCGCACCGACGAGCAACTCCCAGGCGCGGGTTGGCAAGAGAAAGAAGGTTGCCGTGGGGTAATTGGATACGCCCCACACACTCAGGCTCAGCGAGGCGACCAACAGGATGCTCAACACCAACGCCTTGCCACGGTGGCGATTCCATCGCGCCAGCAAGACCAGCAGGAAAGGATACCCAATGTAAAACTGCTCTTCGACCGCAAGCGACCACGTGTGCAGCAGCGGTTTCAGGTCGGCCGCTCCGTCGAAGTAACCGGTGTTGCGCCAAAAGTAAACGTTGGACAGCATGCATTGTTGAGCCACTGTCGCTTCGCCGAGCTGCTCCAACACGTCGGGCATCAGCATGAAGTAACCGACGACCAACGTGACAATGACCATCACTGTCGAGGCAGGCAGAATTCGGCGAATGCGACGCAACCAGAAATCACGGAGCCGAAAGCTACCTATGTCTTGTTGTTTGAGGATCAATCCGGTGATCAAGAAACCGGAAATCACAAAGAAGATATCGACTCCCACGTAGCCGCCGGAAAAACCGAGGTTGGCGTGGAACAACAAAACCAGCACCACCGCCACGGCGCGCAAGCCGTCGACATCCGGACGATATTTAAAATCGATCATGAGCATCTACCACAGGTCTACGTCCGCCGCGGTCCGCTGTGCCGCGTGCTCGTATGGTAATTACGACCTGTCGCTAAAGCGGGATGCTCTAACCACCCCGCCTTCGATTCTAATTCGGCATACTTAATATGACGGTCATGACGAATATGCGGATTGGCGAGCGTTTAAACTAGGCTTTCCTTTTGCCCCTTCTTTTGAGCCTGAGATGATACGTATGTTTGATAGGAAATTTGGGTTGCTGTCGCTTGTCGTCGCGATCGGCATCTCTTCATTAGGAAATGCCGAAGATCGGCCTGCGGTGATCATTCATCGGCAAGGCGAACACCAATGTCACACGTTCCGAATTCCAGCCATCGCCCGCACGAATGCGGGGACGCTGTTGGCTGTCTACGACATGCGGTACACCAGTCGCCGTGATCTTCAAGGACACATGGACATCGGCCTGTCTCGCTCCACCGACGGCGGCCGGAGCTGGGAGGCTCCGCGTCCGATCATGGACATGGGCGAGTTCGGGGGGCTGCCTCAAGATCAAAACGGATGCTCGGACCCTAATATCCTGGTCGATACCGTGACCGGACAAATCATCGTTTCGGCGGTTTGGACGCACGGCAAACCGAACACTCATCAGTGGCGTGGCGCAGGCAGTGAGCCAGGGCTGGAGATCACCAAGTCGTCTCAATTCATGGCCGTGCGTTCCAGCGATGACGGGATCACGTGGTCCGCTCCAGAAAACTGGACCGCGGCGATAAAGGATCCCGCTTGGTATCTCTTCGCGCCGGCACCCGGCAATGGGATCACCACCAGCGACGGAACGCTGGTGATGCCGACCCAGGGGCGAGACGCGACCGGCAAGTCCTTTTCGAATCTCATGTGGAGTCGCGACCGCGGGCAAAACTGGACGCTGGCGGCGCCGGCTCGATCCGACACCACCGAATGTGCCGTTGCGGAACTGAGCGACGGTTCGTTGATGCTGAACATGCGAGACAACCGCAACCGAGGCGACCAATCCGAAACGAACGGTCGGGCGATCAGCGTGACGACCGATCTGGGCAAAACGTGGACCGTCCATGCTTCGGATCACGGCGCACTGCCCGAACCGGTCTGCATGGCCAGCCTGCTGGCACACGAACAGAAAACGGGCCAACGGATCTTGTTTTTCTCCAACCCAAACAGCAAGACCAAGCGTCATCGCATGACCGTTCGCGCGAGCCTCGACGACGGACAAACCTGGCCGGCTAACAGGCAGATCTTGCTCGACGAAAATGGCGGTGCCTACAGTTCGCTAGTGATGGTCGACGACCAGACACTCGGCATTCTGTACGAATCCTCCCGAGCGGACTTGGTATTTCAAGCGATCAAACTGAGCGAGTTCGGGCTCTAAGCGCGATGGACGCTGCGTGGACTCCTCACGGAACCGATACTCAGCGCGTTTCCGCCATTTCACGGGCGGCTGGCAGGTCGCTGAAATCGAGCGTCGCGAAGTAGTCTTCCAGCGTTTCGCCTCGACGAATTTGCTGAAAACGACCATCGGTCGTGCGGAGGTATTCGGCACAACGCAGCTTGCCATTGTACTGAAAACCCATCGAATGCCCGTGGGCACCCGCGTCGTGGATCGCCAACACATCACCTGCTTGCACCGGAGGAAGCGGGCGATCGATGGCAAATTTGTCATTGTTTTCGCACAACGATCCCACGATATCGCACAACCCCGCATCGTCTCCGGTGGGCTTGCCGATGGCGGAAATATGGTGATAGGCACCATACATGCCGGGGCGCATCAAATTCGCCATGCAGGCATCCACTCCGACATAATGCTTGTAGGTGTTTTTCTGATGCAACACCCGCGTCACCAAACATCCGTACGGCCCGGTCATAAAGCGACCATTTTCCATGCAGATCTTCAGAGGATCCAGGCCCGCGGGAATGATCGTCTGTTCGTATAAATGCCGCACACCGTCGGAGACCGCCTGCAAATCAATGGGCGACTGTTCGGGCTTGTAGGGAACGCCCAAACCACCGCCCAAGTTGACGAACTCTAATTGAATGTCGAGTTCTTTTTTCAGGTCGACCGCCAGATCGAAAACCATGCGTGCGGTTTCGATAAAGAATCGGCTGTTCAGTTCGTTGGAGAGCACCATGGTGTGCAAACCAAATCGCTTCACACCACGCCTGCGAACCTCCTGATAGCCTTCGAAAAGTTGGTCACGGGTGAAACCATATTTCGCTTCCTGAGGCTGCCCGATAATAAAAGCACTGTCGCTGCCGAGCGGTTTACCGGGGTTGTAGCGAAAGCAGAGCAGTTCTGGCAAACCAGCGACTTCGGCTAGGTAATCGATATGGGAAATGTCATCAAGATTGATGATCGCCCCTAGCTCGTAAGCCTTTTGATAATCCTTGGCCGGAGTGTCGTTGGAAGTAAAGATAATTTCTTCGCCGCGAATCCCCAGACGTTCACATAAAATCAGCTCCGCCAAGCTACTGCAATCCGCGCCGCAGCCCTCTTCGGCCAAAGGTTGCATGATATAGGGATTCGGAGTCGCTTTGACGGCGAAATACTCCTTAAAGTCACACCATGCAAACGCTTGATTAAGACGTCGAGCGTTTTCGCGAATGCTGGTTTCGTCGTACAGGTAGAACGGCGTCTGAAATTGCGACGCGGCGTCTTCGATCACTTGTTCGCTAACTGGCAAGCTGGACATTCAAAAGCTCTCAGGAATCGGTCCGCGTCGCAAGCGACGCCAGAATGGAAATAGACGGAGCGGCACAGGAGTGCCGTCGCTGTCAGGTGAAATCGACGTCGAGGATGGAAGCCCGCCGTTGGGACGGCTCGTCGTCGAGCGACATTTTACTCGCCTGATGGCGCACCGGCAGTTTATACGGCAGGCAATCGGTCACCCAGCCCCGTGGGGTCGCGTGGCCGCTGTGCCGTGACGACCAACGCCGTGACTACCAACGCAAGCCGAACCGTTCACCGCCTGACTCCTTGCCGGTGCCCCCTTTCAGCGGCCCGGTGTGCTGCGGTTTGATGGCGAGTTCACGTGGTGGCTCGTCGACTTCTTCTGCCTCGGCATCGGCCTTCTTGCTGTCTGCCGGCGGAGCTAGCGCGGCTTTGAGCGACAACGCGATGCGTTGGGCTTCGCGGTCGATCGACTGGACCTTGACCTCCACCTCGTCACCTTCGTTGACGACGTTGTTGACGCGTGAGACGCGGTGATGAGCTAACTCCGAAATATGAATCAACCCTTCAATGCCGGCGCCTAAGCGGACGAAGGCGCCAAAGTTGGCAATCCGGGTGACCGTTCCCTTGACCACTTGGCCGACCGGGAAATCGACGTCGACGGTATCCCAAGGATTGGCGATCAAGTCGCGATAGGAGAGGCTGATCTTGCCGGTCTGTTTGTCGATCTTATCGATTTTGACTTGGACCTTTTGGCCTTCTTCCAAGACTTCGCTGGGGTGCTTGATCCGCTCCCAACTCATCTTGCTGATGTGGACCATTCCGTCACAGCCGCCCAGATCGACAAAGGCCCCGAAGTCCTTGATGCTGCGCACGGTGCCTTCGAGCGTATCGCCGGCCTCTAGTTTTTCGAGTTGCTCTTTGCGGCGTTCTTCACGTTCACGCTCCATCACCGCGCGGCGGCTGAGCACCACGCGGCCACGGCTGGGGTTGCATTCGGTGATCGCACAAATCATTTTCTGGCCGACGAACTCCGACGTGTCTTCGACCCGATGCTCGCTGATTTGACTGATCGGCATAAAGCCGGGAGCGCCGCCGACGGTGCATTCCAAGCCACCGGTATTGGTGCCCGTGATAGTGACCTCGACAATCGCCCCTTCTTCGAGATCGGAAATGTCAGCCACATCGATCGTCTGTCCCGGCAAGGCACAGATAAACAGCCCATCGTCGTTGCTGAAGGCGCGCACGATGACTTCGACCGCCTGCCCCTTCTGGGGCTCTTCGGCAAACTGCTCGAACGGCACCATCCCTTCGTCGGGTCCGCCGAGCCCCACGAAGACGCTGTCATCGTGAATCTTCAGCACCGTGGCGTGGACTCGTTGCCCTTCCGCCAATCCGGCCGGCCGATCGGGCATGCCTGCCGAACCGGACAGCAAGGCATCGATGTCGGTCGCGGCAAGTTCCGCCTCAAGTTCCGATTGCAGTTCGTCCCCGAGTGGTGATCGTTTACTGGGAACCGACACGCGAGGCGCTGACGGAGCGGCGGGGATCAGATGATTCGGTTCTTCGCGTCCTCCTGGCCGTCGCTCTCGTTTGCCGTCGCCTTTGGGACGTTTGCCCGGTTTCTGCTTGCCACCAGGCAGACCCTCGGTGGAAATAGCGGCCGGAGCGGCCACGGCAGGAGAAGCAGGCTTCGCAATTCCCGCACCGCGCGCCGCCAGCGGTCCGGTGCGGCGTACTGCAGCGGAAAGCGGACCGACGGCTGCGGATGTCGGCGCCGCTGGAGAGGCTTCCCCCGTGCTTGGCGCAGCAGCTTCGGCTGCTCCGGCTGCTCCGGCTGCTTCGTCAGCGGGAGCCGTGGGCGTCTCGTTGGTTGCGGGAGGTACGGGAGCAGGAGCCGATTGCGATGGGGCTTCGTTGGACTCGGAAGTCGCTTCGATGGGCTGCGAGTCTTGGTTTTCGCCGACGGTCATACCGGGACACCGGATTCGGAAAGGGGATCAAATGGCGACGCAAAATGCCGTTCGCCGTCAGAGTGCCGGAAAGGGAGAGCCTTCCCTGCAAAATACTGCCTATAGTTTACCAGCGGAAGCAAGCTCTCGATAGGTTCAGGGTGGCTGAAATAAGTCGCTCGCCTGCTTGTCCGCACTGCACAGGCACGTTGCCCCAAACGGCGGCCCCACTTGGTGACCCCAAACGGTGACCGAAAATGCCAACACGCCCCAGCGGCCGGACCGGCCTAGCGGACCTGCTCGGCCAGTCGCTCGCGCATCGCCGAGAGGGCGGCGACGCGCAGGTCGGTGCCGGGGGGCGGTGACTGAAAAAGCGCCTTCATTTTCAGGTCGGCTGTGGGCTCCCCCATCTGCTCCTCGCCGGGGGCGCTGCCCCACACCAGACGACGTCCACTTTGCGTCAAGATAGCAAACGCCACATAACGCTGGTTGGGGTTCGCTTGGGCGTGCAACTCAATCGCCGCCAGCCCTAGCTGCTTCCGATAGGGAGCGAGTATTGCTGCCAGTCGGGCCGCGGAAGTGACGCGGGAATCGCCACAGGAAAATCCAGGCGCGCCACGGGGGTACACTTCGGGGATGTCAATCACCAAGTACTGCCCCGCATCCTCTTCGGTAAACGAACTTGGCGGCAAGACAACGCCCTGCGGGTCGACCGGATAGTAAGCCCAACCCTGCACGTCGGGATGCTGGCTGATGTGCCGCACCATCGCAACCGGCTGGCGATACTGGACCTGCACCTCAATATCTTCACTGGAGTGCACGCGAACGGCGAGCACCTGCTGGATCCACGGATGGGTCGCGTAAGCCTGTGCCACACGCGTGGAAACTTGGCGATCGAGCAACGACAGGTCGCCCAAGGCGGTGGTCGAGAGGACTTCGCCCGTCAGATCGATTCGCTCGGGAATATAAGGTGGGCGTTCCGTTAACCGGATATGGCTCGTTTCCAGCCTCGTGAAGTGCTTGCCAACATGCTCGGCCCCCCAGTGGTGCCAAGCCCAATAGCCACCGACAGCCAGCATTGCAGGCCAGACGAACGCAAATGCGATCGGCGCCTTCGCGACCCGGGTGACCAACGATCCAAGGAATCGCGGCAACGGCTGTGAGGATGGAACGGTTGTCTTCGCTTTCGCCACGTTTGTCGGCATCCATGCGACATCGAAAGAATCCGCAGCAAGCGCTGCGCTGGCACCCTACCAAATTTGCAGATTCAACTGCAAGTCGATCCCTGACTGCAAAGAAACCTGATCACGAACCCGCTCCAGCAATTGCAAAATGTCTTCGCTGGTCGCTCCACTGTGAGCCAGCAGATAGTTGGGCTTGCCAGCGGCCAAACTGGCATTACCCAGCCGCATGCCGCTCATGCCCGCCTGCTGGATCAAATCGCCGACGCTGAAACCATCGGGGTCGATGAACGGCTGTGCGATCCGGGGTTCGTCGGTAGGCCGCTCGTTATTGGCCACAATCCACAGTTTTTGCAGACGCTTGGTCAACGTTGTGACGTCGCGCGACTCCAACTGGAAAGTCACCTCTAAGATCAGCAAACCCGACAAATTCGACTTGCGATGCGAAAACTGCAGCTCATCGCGAAGAATCGTCCGCACACTGCCATCGGTATCGAGCACCCTGACCGACTGCACGGCCGTGCCGATATCGCCTCCACCCGCATTGGCGTTACCGCAAACCGCCGCTCCGACCGTTCCGGGGATGCCAGCCAAATGCTCAAGCCCCCCCAAGCCCGCGCCGACCGCTTGGGTGATCACGTGCCCCAGCTTGGCACCCGCGGCGGCCGTGACTTCGGTGCCGGCAACGGAAACCTGCGACAGCGGTGCCGCGGCCAGCGAAATCACCAGTCCGTCAAACCCCGCCTCGCGCACCAACAAGTTCGAACCAGAGCCCAGAAACCGAACGGGGATCGCCGCAGCCCGAGCCGCTTGGACCAGCTCGATCAATTGCTCGCGAGTGTGCGGTTCGGCGAAGTAGCGTGCCGGGCCGCCAATGCCCAACCAGGTTAACTCAGCCAGCGATTGGTCGTGTTGGATCAGGTGCTGAAGGTGTTCAGGAAAAGCCATCGAATCGTAAAGCCACAAGAAAGACTGACGGAAAGTGCCGCCCTCAGATAGGCCGCCGTCGCCCAGCATACCCCAACAACCGCCTTGCCGTGCAGTCTGGACAAGCCGGCGAAGGGACAAAAAAACGCGTTGGCTTGCCTGACCAACGCGTTACGTTCCTAACCACGGAATTGCGGACCAGGAATCAGCTGCCTGCCGACACGCGTTTGGCGTCGTTGAGGACCGACCGGACGGTGGCCTGGCTCTGGTAGCCGGTCAGTTGAATGCGTTTCCAATTCCCAGCGCGGGTTTGAGAAAAGACAATGATCTGAGGAATCATCTTGCCTCGCTTCAATTGTGCGGCCAATTCAGGCTCGGCGTCCTGGTCGACGATGGCCACACTCACATCCTCAAATTGCCCTGTCTGCTGCATTGAAGCGAGCGTTTGAGACTTTAGATTCACGCACGCCGGGCACCACTCGGCACCGACCACAACGACTAATGGCTTCCCTTCCTGCTGTGCTGAGCGGTACGCCTGCGCATAATCCTGATGCGAGGCTGGCTGTTCCGAAACAACCGAAGCAAGTACCGCTGCAAGAAGTAACGACACCATAATTTACAATCCCTTCGATCGGGTAACTGTTTTGCGATGCGCCCAAAACGTTTCGGGCAAGCGGGCAGATCCCGTCACAAAATCATTCGCAAAACGATTCATACCTCGACGCCGCGAGTCGGTGATCGAGCCATCACGGCACTACGATTCACTCTCTCATCATGCCCCGGCCACTGGGAGCAGAGGTAAACGAGACAGCCCAGGCTATGCTGGCAAATCCGTCCAACAAGGGCAGCCTTGCCGGTTAAACCGACCTTTCCGGCCGGCACGTCGGGGAGCGAGTATAAGGGGCCTGAAAGGCGGTTCAAGGTCCGCCCCCCAGGAAATGAGGCAATCGTTTTTTTGGGCAAATTTTATTGTTATCTCCAGCCTTTTGGCACGCTGCGTCCCACAGCACGCTAAACTGCATCTGCGTCAACGGTTACCGCACCCCGGCTGCCATGCGCTGTGATATTCGGCGCCGCCGGGAGGCTCGCAATCGCTTCCTTTCTTTTTGCTTTTCTAGTCAGCGGATGCACGCTATGCCCTGCCTGTTCCATCTCCTTGTGCTGCGAGCCATTTGCCGATGAGGTTGCGCGTTGGGTTGATCGGACTGGGAGACGCCTGGCAGTCACGCTATCGGCCCGCGCTGCGGATGTTGCACGATCGGTTCGAAGTTCGCGCGATCTATACCAACGTGCCTCTTTTGGCTGAGCACGCGGCGAGTGATTTCCAGACGCAGCGACTGGACGGTTACCGGACCCTGGTACGACGAGCCGACATCGATGCGGTGCTGATCTTGGAGCCTTGCTGGCAAGGCTGGCTGCCGATGCTCGCCGCCTGTGAACTGGGCAAGGCGGTTTACTGGGCGGCCGACCTGAATTTTGATTCGCCGCATGCTCGGGCCGTGAAATCCAAGGTCGACCAGTCGGGAATCGCTTTCATGGCCGAATTTCCGCGACGGTTTGCTCCCGCAACCCTGCGGCTAAAGGAACTGCTCGCGACGCGACTGGGCAAACCGAAGCTCGTGTTTTGTCATCAACGCTTGCCGACTCCGTTGCCCAATAAACGGACGCCCGCGGAACGCAATGGCATTCCCAAAATCACGCAGGTGGCCGACCGTGAACAACTGGAACTGATCGATTGGTGCCGTTACGTGGTGGGCCGCGATCCCAACAACGTGTACGCTCGCGAGCATTGGTCAAAGACGCAGTGCGACTACCGCAGCCTGAGCATGGCCTTTGAGGAAACGGACGACGCACCACCGGTTACCGCTCAGATCAGTTGCGGCAGCTACATCCCCACGCAGTGGCACGAAGCGATCAATTTCCGGGCCCCATCGGCGATGCAGATCTGCTGCGAACATGGCGTGGCTTTTATCGACCTCCCGTCCACCTTGGTCTGGTTCGACGAAGCAGGACGTCACCTCGAATCACTCGACAGCGAGATGTCGGTCGGCGAGCAACTGCTGACTCAGTTCCATCGGGCGGTGACCAGCTTAGTGCGAAAGATGGGCGACCTAGAAGATGCGTGGCGGGCCTCTCAGGTACTGCACGCCGCGCGGGAAAGCATCGCCAACAAGCAATGCATCGAATTGAACTGGGACTGAGCATCCGGGGAACCGGACTGCGCCGTAGACGGCACTACACCACGACGGCTTCGGGATCACTGAACTTCATCAACTGCTCGTGATCGCGGACGACGCGCAGGAATTTGTCTTCGTCGACAGGCTTGCCGATAAAGTCATCGACCCCTTTGGCGGCACAACGCTCACGAGTCGCCTCGTCATCAGAGGCACTCAAAATAACGACCGGAGTCCGTACGCGCGCGTCGGCTTGCTGCTCCTGCATCGCCTGCAGGATCGAGATCCCGTCGCCATCGGGAAGCGTTAAGTCGAGCAGCAGCAGGTCGGGCTGTGGCGCTCGTGCGAAGACCCCCTCTCGGCCAAGAAACTGCGTCGCCTCGGATGCCGTTCGCACCAAGGTCAAACGGTGGCGAACTCCGCTGCGACGCAAGGCATGAATGGTGATCCGTGCATCGAGCAAGCCGTCTTCCACCAACAGGATCTCCATTGGCTTATTCGTTGATACTGCGAGCATCTAATTCTCCTTACCCATGTTGACTTCGGCCCCTCACAGACCACCGCTTCATCGGTTGTCTGTGAACGATTTTGACGGACACGCTTTAACGGCTTCCGTACGTCCGCTCCATCAAGCGGTGCTCCATCCGTTCGTGGGCGTCGAGTCGCGCATCGAACAATCGAGTCTCTTCGACAAGTAGACCAAGCTGTGCCGCGGCCAGCCCGCGGTACTGCAGTTCTTCCGCCCGTTCGCACAGTTCACTGATTTCCAAATACAGTGCACAGTGCTGACGCTTGGCGTTCTGAGCCTCCGGCATCGCGATCGCTTCGCGCACTTCGATGAAGCCATACGCCTCCTCGAGTGCAAACTGCAATGCCAGGTGGTCGCGGAGGTCGTCAAGCAAACGCACGAGGCGCGTTGCGACGGCGGCCCGTGACTCTACGGACTCGAAGCATTCAAAGATCTGGCGTCGAGTCCTCCAAAGATCAGGGTTACTGTCCTTGATCTCCTGCAAGAAGGCAGGATTGACGGTAACCGTCGCTGCTGCCGTTTTCACGGTCATGTCAGAATCCTCCGTGGCGTTCAAAAGGAATCGATGGACAAAGCGACCGTCGTGGCTGACGGAGATCAAACCGGAGCGGCCGTATATCGATTCAGATGAGAGCATCAAGGTACGACCAGCAACCCTGCCTAGTCAAGTTAATTCTCATGCTTTTCCCGAAAGAAACGGCCAGAGCGGACAAAAAAACTCCCTAACCACCGCCGTTAGAGCATCTAGCCCCCCAGTGACGCCACCCCCACAAATCAAGGGCGTCTGCTGCCAGAGCTCCTTCACGAGCCCGGAAATGGCCTAGCCGCGGCGCAAGAATCCGTAGATCAAAATGCACCAGAGGGCTCGAACGCCATCGCGCCAGCCGATCTTCTTGCCCTCGTCATACCAGCGATGATGGTAGCGAATCGGCCGTTCGGCAAATCGCAATTTTTTTCTCGTCAGATAAGCTGTGGCTTCGATTTCGAAGCCAAACCGATTCTCTCTCAGCCGCGGTGCAATCGCTTGCCACGTCTCGCGACGAGCCAGCTTGTAGCACGTTTCGACGTCGCTCAGCTTCAATCCCGTGGCGAGATTGGCCAGACCTGTGATCAGTCCGTTGACCGCCTGATGCCACCACGGCGAGACCTGACGGTCGCAGTGCCCATACCGCGTTCCGTAAACGACATCGGCTTGATCAAAAACCAGCGGTTGCAGTAGCAAGCGAAAATCTTCGGGGTCGTATTCCAGATCGGCATCTTGAATCACCACGCAGTCTCCCGTGGCGGCTTGCAGGCCGGTTCGGATGGCGGCCCCCTTACCTTGATTATCGGGGTGATGGATAACCCGCACCGCTTCACGTTCCGCGAGTGCGTCGAGGACCGCATCGCTACCGTCGTGACTACCGTCGTTGACCATCAAAATTTCCAGCGGCAAACCGGTGCGTTCCAATCGTTGCACCACCGCGTCGATCGTCGTGGCTTCGTTGTAGACCGGCACGATCACCGTCAACCGGAAACCGGCCGGCAGCGCATAGATTCCCAAACGTTGGCAGAGCGCCGGGCCGAGCAACGCTTCGCTCCGCTGGACATACGCCGCCGTCCATTGGAACGCCGGGTCATCGGCGGCCGAGCGTTCGAATCGACGGAGTGGTTCCGTGGACAGCGCGGCAGGGATGTTTTCGGAATCCATCAAAACAGAAACGAGCTCATCAAAACGAAGGGAGTCGATCGCCGTGGATGACATCCAATCCAATGAGCGTCGAACAGAATCTTTGATTGTAGATCATCGCGCCAACCACCGGGTCGCCTTCCGCTGGGTCGGAGGCGCAAAGTCAAAAAAAGTTTTCGACGTTCGGCTTGGCATTTCGTTACCTGCCGATGCCGCCCGCTTTTGAATCGTTGGTTGCCATTCAAAAATTCGGTTGACAGCGGCTCGAATGTCGACAGAATCTTGCTCGCTTCCCTCACTGATTCGCGTCATGCGAAACCGCTTGTTGTAAATCGTTTATCGCCGGATGCGTTGGGTTTGCGGTGGGTCTGGGGAAAGGCAATCCGTGCGGCTTTGGCAGGATGCTAAAGCCGCCGGCTTTTCGCTTTTCAATCCCTCGAGCTATCAATCCCTCGAGCTATC
>Ga0102938_10000216_pt1 | contig 40263 bp, 33 predicted proteins | sample SalPonR2_B_D2_MG_FD_84516 | JGI IMG/M metagenome (GOLD analysis project Ga0102938, IMG submission 84516) | Salt pond soil microbial communities from South San Francisco under conditions of wetland restoration - Salt Pond MetaG R2_B_D2_MG | ecosystem: Environmental > Aquatic > Marine >...
GCTGTCAGTGTTTGGCATCAAGCTGGAGGCGCACGAGACAACCTCGGATGGCACGGACGAACCGCCGGAAGGCACGTCCCGGACGATATCGCAAGCAGCCAGCCTCGACACCGCCAAAGGCAACGCGGACAAGGTCGGCGACACCGATGAGACCGATCAGCGCGACGAAGAGATCGTGCTGCGCGAACTGGCCGTTCTGCCGGGGTCGACCATCGTCGGGCGGTCGGCAAGCGATCTGCGCCTGCGCACGCGCTATGGGCTCAATCTGCTGGCCGTGTCGCGCGAGGGTCGCCAGCCACAGGCACGGCTGCGCAAACTCAAGCTGAAATCCGGCGACCTGCTGCTGATGCAGGGTCCGGCAGAGATCATGGCCGAATTCATCAATGATACGGGCTGCGTGCCTTTGGGGGAGCGCGAGCTGCGCATCCCCGACAAGCGCATGGCAATCATTGCGGGCGCGATCATGTTGGGGGCGATCGGCGTTGTGACGCTGGGCCTGCTGCCTGCCGCCGTTGGCTTTGCCCTTGGGGTTCTGGCCTCCATGCTCTTGCGCACGGTCCCTCTTCGCAAGATCTATTCGGCAATAGATTGGCCGGTCATCGTGCTGCTGGCAGCGCTGATCCCGGTTGCGGGCGCGATGCAGACGACCGGTGCCGCCGACCTGCTGGCGCGGGTCCTGGTCGACACCATCGCGCAAGGCAGCCCCGTTGCCGCCCTGGCGGTGGTGTTGATCACCACCATGTTCCTGTCGGACGTGATGAACAACGCCGCAACCGCGGCGATCCTGTGCCCCATTGCCCTGGGCATCGCGGCCACGCTCGGTGTCAATCCCAACAGCTTCCTGATGGCCGTGGCGATTGGCGCGTCGTGCGCCTTTCTCACGCCAATCGGACATCAGAACAACACGTTGATCCTGGGCCCCGGTGGGTTCCGGTTCGGGGACTACTGGCGGTTGGGGCTATTGGTCGAAGCGCTGGTGGTCGTCGTCAGCTTGCCGCTGTTGTTGATCGTCTGGCCATTGTGACCCCGCACGCTCACGCCGGCGCGCGCGCCGCAAGCCGGCCATGTAGACGCCTACCTTGTCGGATAGGTAAACGGATGGAAACAGGCAACGCAATGACCTGAACCACTGTCCAGCACAGGAACCTCCGCCCGGCATCGATCGGTTGCGCGGGGGCAGCGTGCGGCGAATGCGCAGCCGACCGGCGGGTTGAGCGGGTCAGGCAGTTCTGTCTCGCTCCCCTCCGGGGCGGCCAGAGCACGCCCGACAACCGGGGCGCTTTCGGCCAACAGTCGTGTGTAGGGATGGCGCGGCACCCGGAACACATCCTCGGCCTTTCCAAGCTCCACCAGGGAGCCGAAATACAGAACAGCGATGCGGTCGGATACGGCCTCGACCACGGCAAGGTCGTGGGAAATGAACAAATAGGTAAGGCCCAACCGCGCTTTCAGATCGGACAGCAGGTTCAGCACCTGCGCCTGCACCGAAACATCCAGGGCGGAAACCGGTTCGTCGAGGATCAGGATCCGGGCTTCGGCCGCAAGGGCGCGGGCGATCCCGATACGCTGTGCCTGGCCGCCGGAAAACTCGTGCGGGTAGCGGTCCAGAAACTCTTCCCGCAAGGACACCGTATCGAATATCTCGGCAATCCGGGCGGCCCTTTGCCCCTTGTCCATTCCGTGCAGCAGCTTGAGCGGCGCCTCCATGATCTGCCGGATGGTCTTGCGCGGGTTCAACGAACTGATCGGGTCCTGGAACACGTATTGTATGCGTTTGCCGAACTCGGCGGGATCGGCTTTGTCCAACGCCGCCCCCTCGATCTGAATGGTGCCCGTAGTAGGTTCCAACAGCCCGACGAGCATCCGCGCCAAGGTGGATTTCCCGCAGCCCGACTCGCCCACGATTCCCAGGGTTTCGCCCGGCGCGACGTCGAGCGTCACGGGCTGCACGGCGCGCACGCCGGGCTTTTCGGGGCCGAACAGCGTCCGGCCACGGGGGAACGTCTTGGACAGCGCCTCGAGGCGAAGGGCCGGGGTCATCGGGCTGCCTCCTTCTGTTCGACGGGGTAGAGGCAGCGCACGGCAAGGGCTTGCCCGGCGTCGAAAGCAATCTCACCGCGCCTGCATTCGGGCTGAACGCGGTCGCAGCGGGGCGCAAAGGCGCAGCCTTCGGGCAGCTGATCCACCGCAGGCGGAAGGCCGGGGATGGCGTGCAACCTGCGCCGCCCTCCGCCCAGTTCGGGCACGCAGGCCATGAGACGCGCCGTATAGGGATGGCGCGGCGCATCCAGGATAGCGCGTGTTGGTCCCTGTTCGACGATACGGCCGGCGTACATCACGGCCACCCGATCGCAAAGCTGGCCTACCACGCCAAAATCGTGAGTGATGAAAACAATCGCCAACCCGCGTTCGCGCCGCAGATCATCCAGCAGCGACAGGATTTGCGCCTGCACCGTGACATCGAGCGCGGTCGTGGGCTCGTCGGCGATGATCACCTCGGGGTCGTTGGCCAGTGCCATGGCGATCCCGACGCGCTGCCGCATGCCGCCCGACATCTCGTGGGGGTAGTCATCGACGCGTGCGGCGGCGTTTGGAATACGCACCGCTTCCAGCAACTCGGTCGCTTTCTTCCGCCCTTCTTCGCGGCCAATGGACCGGTGCGACGAGATCGCCTCGATCAACTGGTCGCCGACACGGTAGAGCGGATGCAGCGTGGCCTGGGGATCCTGGAAGATATAGGCGACCTTGCGTCCGCGCAGGCTGCGCAGGTGACGGTAGGGCGCGCCGACCAGGTCTTCGCCCTCGAACCGGACCGACCCGCCGGTGATCAAGCCCGGCGGAGAGGCCACAAGCCCCATCACCGATAGCGCGGTGACCGACTTTCCAGATCCGCTTTCCCCGATGATGCCAAGGCATTCGCCCGGCTTCACGGCCAAAGATACGCCGCCCACGGCCCGGTAGACGCGGTCCTTGACGTGGAACTGTGTTTGCAGCTCGCTCAACTCCAGGATCCCGTCCTGTGTTGGCGGTGCGGGTGTCCGGGTCCGGGCGACCAGCGTGGCGGGCAAGGGCCGGTTCAGCGCGCCGGACTTGAGCCTTGGGTCCAGCGCGTCGCGCACCCCGTCGCCCAGAAGGTTGATCGCCATGACGATGATCAGGATCATCGCACCGGGCACGATGGAGGTATGCGGGTTGGTGATCAGCGCCGAACGCGCCTCGCCCAGCATGGAGCCCAGATCGGCGACCGGGGGCTGGGAACCAAGCCCAAGAAAGCTGAGGCCCGCTGTCTCGAGGATCATCCAGCCCACGGTCGTGGACATTGCAATGACGATGACGGGGATCACGTTGGGAAGGATCTCGGTCAGGATGATGCGGGCATCCGACATGCCCGACAGGCGGGCGGCATCGACAAATTCCTTGTGTGCGATGCCCACCGTGATGCCGCGAATGTTGCGGGCGAAAAACGGAATGTTGACGGCAGCCACGGCGATCAAGGCGTTGACCAGGCCCGGGCCAAGTGCAGCCACGATGGCCAGCGCCAGCAAGATGTACGGAAACGCCATCAGCATATCGACGCCACGCATGATCACGTTGTCGGTTCGCCCCCCGTAGTAGCCCGCGATGATGCCGATCGCCGCCCCCAGCGTGGCGGCAACAATGGCGGCGGCAAAGCCCACCGCCAGCGACAGGCGCGTTCCCCACATCAGTCTTGAAAGCAGGTCGCGGCCCAGGTGGTCGGTCCCAAGCAGCGCGCCTTCGGAAAACGGCGGCGCGAAGCGGTTGGAGGTGTTGGTCACATTGGGCTCCGCCAACGGCAAGACGGGCGTCAGCAGCGCCAGCAAGACAACGATGCCCATCACGATCAACCCGCCCAGGGCAAGGCGGTTGCGGGCCACGAGCGCGAAGAAGCTCATGTCTTGATCCTCGGGTCCAGCAGGCTCTGGGCCACGTCCACGACGATGTTGAAGAAGACATAGCAGGCCGCGACGATGACCACCCCGCCCTGCACCAGCAGCAGGTCGCGGCGCAGGATGGCATCGACCAGCATCCGGCCGATGCCGGGCCACTGGAAAACAACCTCGATATAGACCGCGCCGGACAGGACGAAGCCGGCCTGGATGCCGAGGACAGGAATGATCGAGACCATCGCGGCCCGCAGCGCGTGGCGCCAGATGACACCTTGTTCGGAAACACCTTTCGCGCGGGCGGTGCGGATGAAATCCTGCCGCAGCACCTCCAGCATGGCCGAGCGCGCGAGGCGCGCAATGACGCCGGTGGCGACAACGGAAAGGGCGAAGGCGGGCATGGCGAGATGGTCGAGCAGCGCCCAGATATCGCGGGTGCCATAGATCGGCCACATGCCCGATGCGGGGAACCAGCGCAGGTTCACCGCGAAGGTCAGGATCATCATCATTCCCAGGAAAAATGAAGGAATCGAGATGCCCAGCAAGACGACGAAGGTGACGGCCTTGTCGGCGAACCCGTATTGATTGGCGGCCGAGACGACACCGGCGATGATACCGAGAAGAGAACAGATGACGAAGCTGGTTCCAGCCAGAACCAGCGTGGCGTTGAACCGTTCCAGCACCTCGTCCAGCACCGGGCGGTTGAGCGCGAAACTGCGTCCGAAGTCGCCCTGAAGCATGTTGCCAAGCCAGATGAAGTACTGCTGCACCAAGGGTTTATCGAGACCCAGATCCTCGTTCAGCGCGGCCACGTTTTCGGGCGTGGCAAAACTGCCCAGGATAGCTGTGGCAGGGTCGCCGGGAATGAGCGCCATGATGGCGAAGACGATCACGGAGATACCCAGAAGCACCGGAATGGCGGATATCAGGCGGCGGAGGATGTAGCGGGTCATGGCGGCCCTTATGGCGGGAAAGCGGCGTATTGATCGCGTATGGACCCCGTGTCGATCCCTTGCATGCAGACTATTGCATACGGGGTCGCGCGGCGGGAGCCGGAGCCCTCGCCGCGCGTGTCGTTTATCAGTTCTTCACCACGTCATCCAAAAGCAGGAAGAACGATGGCTCCAGCGCGAAGTTTTCCACCGCGTCGGAGGTCACGGCGTTCTGCACCCAGTTGGCCACGAAGACCCAGGGCGCGTCCTGTTGCACGATCACCTGCATTTCGCGGTAAAGCTCGGCGCGGCGATCCTGATCGGTGGCGGTACGCGCCTCTTCGAGCAGCGCATCGACCTCGGGGTTGGAATAGTAGCCCGAGTTGAAGCCGCCCTGTTCGGGCCACGCCTCGGTGCGCAGCGCAAGGTAGGGCAAGGTGTCGGGATCGTTTGTCATCCACGCCATCTCGGCCATGTCGGCCTGACCCTCAAGACCGGGATTCACGCGGCCCAGGAAAGTGTTCCATTCGTAGGTCTCGATTGTGACATCGAATCCCACGGCCTCCAGATCGGCCTGAATGGCGGTGCCCATCGCAACCGGATCGAGCATGCCGGAGCCACCTTCGGTGACAAAGAAGGTCACCTCGGGGTTTTCCATTCCGGCCTCGGCCAGCAGTTCGCGGGCGCGGTCCGGGTCATAGGGATAGGGCTCAAGCTCTTCGTTGTAGGCCCATGCGAAAGCGGGCGGCGTGGGTCCTGCGGCCACTGCGGCCGTGCCTTCCAGCACCTCTTCGACCAACGCGGTCTTGTTGACGGCGTAGTTCGCGGCCTGCCGCACCAATTGGCTGGTGAAGGGACCTTCGCGCATGTTCAGGATCAAGAACCACACGTGGGGGCCGGCCTGCTCGACGATGTTGAAGGTGTCGCCCTGGAATTCCGACAGTGCGACCGGGGGCACTTCGACCATCATGTCGATGCCGCCCGACAGCATTTCGGCCACGCGGGTATTTGCGTCGGTGATCGGGCGGAACACCACGGCCTGCAGATCAGGTGCACCGTCCCAGTAATCGGGGTTGGCTTCGATCACGACAGCCTCGTTCGAGCGCCACTCGGCAAAGGTGAAAGCGCCGGTGCCCGACGGGTTGCGGCCAAACTCCGCCCCATGCTCCATCACGGCGGCGGGCGAGACGATCAACCCGGTAGGGTATGCCAGGTTCGACAAGAACGGCGCATAGGGCGCGTTCAGCGTGAAGCGCACGGTAAGGTCGTCGACGGCCTCCACGTTTTCGATGGCCGAGAAAAAGAACGACAGCGGGAAAGGGCCGGTGTCGTGGTAGGGGTGATCATCGTTGAGCATCCGCTCGAAGTTGAAGACCACGGCCTCGGCGTTGAAGGGGCTGCCGTCATGGAAGTTGACGCCGTCGCGCAAGGTGAAGGTGTATACGGTGCCGTCGTCGGAGATATCCCACGAGGTGGCCAGCGCAGGTTCGACCTCCAGCGTGCCGGAAGCGTAGCGCACCAGCCCGTCATAGACGTTCATCAGGATGCGGAAGTCATTTACCGCGGTGACGGCATGGGGATCGAGCGCCTGCGGCTCGGCCACCTGCCCCACCACCAGCACGCCGGGCGGGGTTTGGGCAATCGACGGGGTCAGCGCCGAAAGACTGAGCGCGATGGCGGCACCACCGGCCAGCATCGTACGCCGCGTCAGGTTCAGAAATCTCATGGTGTCTCACCTCTCCTGTGGGCAGCGGCGGCGGTACGGACACAGCCTCCGCATTTATCATGATAAATTGCATCACGCCAAATTATCATGATAAATGCAAGAGGATTGAACCGGAGGATGGCGCGTGACGATCTCGATCCTTGCGATTGATGAAAAAACGGGCTGGATCGGCGGGGCAGCGGCCACCGGCAGCCTGTGCGTGGGCGGCTGGGTTTTGCGCGGGCACGCCGATTCGGGTGTATCGGCAAGCCAGGGTACGGCGCCCTCGACCCTGTGGGGCGAGGGTGTTCTGTCGCTGATGCGCGCCGGGGCCGATGCCGCCGTGGCGGTCGGTGCGGTCACAACGCCCGACAACGGTCGCGCGCATCGGCAGCTGGCCGCACTTGATCCGAGCGGCGGCACGGCGGCGTTCACCGGGACGGAAAGCGTGGTCTACGCCGGTTCGGCCGAGGCGCCCGGGGTGGTCGTGGCGGGCAACATGCTGACCGGGCCCGAGGTGATCACTGCGGCGCTGGACGCGTGCTTGGGTGCAAGTGGATCGCTGCCGCAGCGATTGCTGGCCGCCTTGGATGCGGCGGCAGCGGCAGGTGGTGACGCACGTGGCTTGAACTCGGCAGCGCTGTTGGTCGTCGGGCGGGATATCGCGCCACTGTCTCTCAGGATTGATCACTCAGCACGGCCCTTGGTGGCGCTGAACGATCTTTACCGGGCAAGCCAGACTGATCCCTACCATGGCTGGACGACGGTTGTGCCGGTGCTGGATGACCCGTACCGCGCCCCGGCCTCCAGAGATGTGCCCGACCTGCCGGAACCCATTGTCGAGGCCGCGCCGCGCGTGCGCCGGTGATGCGGCGGGTTCACTCTTCGAAAAAGCGGCGCAGAACTTGCGCCTCTTGCGCCTGCATGAGGGCCTCGGCGGTTTCCATATGCGCCCGCATGATGGCGCGCGCGTCGTCGGAACGGCCATCTCTCAAAGCGGCGATAAGATCCGTCTGGTAGGCCAGGCCCTTGTCATAAAGTTCGCGATTGGGCGGATCGTAAAGACGGCGATACACCGTCAGATCGGTCAGGATGCGGCCCATGAAGCTGACCACGAAGGCAAGCAACGCGTTTTGCGAAAAGTTGGCGAGCTTGCGGTGAAAGGCGAGCGAGGCGATGTGCTGGTCGCGTTCCTCCTGGGCATTTTGGGCGGGTTCGGGATATTGCGCGACGACCTGTTCCAACTCGGCGAGTTGGTCCCCGGTCAGACGGCCTGCCAGCGAGGCCGCCAGTTCCGGTTCAAGCAAGCGGCGAAGCTGGTAGATGTCGGCGACCGACAGTTCCGTAAAATAGAAGTAGTTGGCAAGAAGCGCCTTGGCCCGATCGGACGTGACCTCGCCCACAAAGGACCCTCCGCCGGGCCCGGTCCGGGTTTCTATCAGTCCTTGCGCCTCCAGGATGCGCATCGCCTCGCGGATGGTGCCCTTCGACATGCCGAAACGCGCCATCATGGCCGTCTCGCTGGGAAGGCGATCGCCGCTTTTCATATTGCGATCGACGACCCATTCCTTGATTGCATCGGCCACACGAACCGGGCGCGAGCGGCGATTTTGCCGTTGGGCGCCGCCGGGTAGGCGATCTGAAGCTCCTAACAAGGTCGGGTCTGTCATCTTTGGTTCGGCCAAATCTCTGCTGCGCGGGTTTCCGCCCCAGTCTGGCCATGCGCGGCCCAACTTGCAACGGCAACGGGCCCCTGCTCAAGGGCGGCCGAGACATGAACAGAGGCGAACTTCCGCGAACTTCGCATGGGACGGAACCGGCGCATCGCCGGCCCCACCGTCGGAAAGAGACCTGCGAGGGCGTGGTCCGATGGTCCGGCCAGCGGTGTGTTTCCTGCCGGGAGCGGACGCCAAGTCCCTGGCACGCGCACTGCAAGAGCCCCTGCCCGGCTTCAAATGGGATTTTCGGACACGCCCCTTCGGTCACGCAAGCGCACGCGGGGTCCGATCACCGGGCTGGTCCGGTTGCGTCAGTTGCAGCCTGCCTTCCAGGGTGCGGCCTGCCTTGTCAAAGAATTGCACCGCCGCTGCGTCGGTTTCAATCCGCAGGGTCTGACCGGCCTGCAGACGGCTACCATGCCCGTCACGCAGGATCAGCCGATCCTCACCGATGCGAAGATGTACCAGCGTTTCAGCCCCGAGCGCCTCGACGAGCACAATGTCGGCTTCTGGACCATTGCGTGCGATACGAAGCATTTCGGGCCGGACGCCAACAGACTGAGCGCCCGTGGGCGGGCCTCCGGCGAACGCGGCCATGGACTGGCCAGCGGGGGTGTGGATCTCGAACACATTCATCGGCGGCGCGCCAATGAACTCGGCAACGAAGCGGCTGGCGGGGCGTTCATACAGGTCCATCGGCGCGCCGATCTGTTCGATCTTGCCCTCGGACATGATGACGATGCGGTCGGCAAGGCTCATCGCCTCGACCTGGTCATGCGTCACGAAGACGAAGGTCGCGCCCAGTCGGCGGTGCAGGTCCTTCAGTTCGGCGCGCAACTGCGAGCGCAATTTCGCGTCGAGATTCGAGAGCGGTTCGTCGAACAGGAACACCGCAGGCTCGCGCACGATGGCACGGCCCATGGCGACGCGCTGACGCTGACCGCCGGACAGGGCGCGCGGCTTGCGGTCGAGGTACTGTCCGATCTGCAAGGTCGCGGCGGCGGCAGCCACCCGCCGCTCAATTTCAGCACGCGGCATGCCCCGGTTCTTAAGGCCATATTCCATGTTCTTGCGCACCGACATATGCGGGTAGAGCGCGTAGTTCTGGAACACCATGGCGATATCGCGTTCGGCCGGTTCCAGCTTGTTCACAACCCGGCCCCCGATCTCGACCTCGCCATCGGTGATGGTTTCCAGCCCCGCGATCATCCGCAGGATCGTGGACTTGCCGCAGCCGGATGGGCCGACCAGCACCATGAATTCGCCATCCGCAATGTCGACCGAGGCACCCCGTACGGCACTGACGCCGCCCGCATAGGTCTTGCCCACATTTCTCAGTTTCAACTCGGCCATGGTTATTTCTCGCTATCCACAAGACCCTTCACGAAGAGCCGTTGCATGAAGATGACGACCAGAACGGGCGGCAGCATGGCCAGAACCGTAACGGACATGATGTAGTTCCAGTTCGGTTCGCTATCGACGACGTCGGCCATGCGTTTGATGCCCGCGACGATGGTCTGATAGCTGTCGTCGGTGGTCACAAGGATCGGCCAGAGATACTGGTTCCAGCCGTAGATGAAGAGGATCACGAACAGCGCCGCGATGTTGGTCTGGGACATCGGGAGCAAGATGTCCCTGAAGAATTTCATCGGCCCCGCCCCGTCGATCCGGGCGGCCTCCATCATCTCGTCCGGGATCGTCAGGAAAACCTGCCGGAACAGAAAGGTCGCGGTGGCAGACGCCATCAGCGGCACCGTCAGACCGGTATAGGAGTTCAGCATGTTGAGGTTCGAGATCACCTCGAATGTCGGCACGATCCTGACCTCGACAGGCAGCATCAGGGTGATGAAGATCATCCAGAACGCCAGCACCCGAAAGGGAAACCGGAAGTAGACGATGGCAAAGGCCGAGAGGATCGAGATCACGATCTTTCCAAAGGCGATGGCCAGCGCCATGATCATCGAGTTCTGAAGCATGACACCGATGGGCACCGACATTTGTGACGACACGCCGCCTTCGAACACGCCCGCATAGCTGTCGACGACGTTGGCGCCCGGCAAAAGGGGGATCGTGCCGGTGACGAAGGCCGATGGCTCATGGGTCGACGCGATGACGGCGATGTAGACCGGAAAGGCCACGAGCAGCACGCCGCAGATCAGGACGGCATGGGCGAGGTAATCGAGCCAGCGTTGATTTTCGACCATATCCTTGCCCCCCTCAGTAGGTCACGCGCCGTTCCACGAAGCGGAACTGGATGACGGTCAGAACGATGACGAGACCCATCAAGATCACCGATTGCGCGGCCGACGACCCAAAGTCGAGGCCCACGAACCCGTCGCGGAACACCTTGTAGACAAGGATATTGGTGGCCTGTGCGGGCCCGCCCTCGGTGGTGGCGTCGATCACGGCGAAGGTCTCGAAAAGGGTGTAGACGACATTGACCACCAACAGGAAAAACGTGGTGGGCGACAACAGCGGCAGGGTGATTGTCCAGAACCGCTTGACGGGGCCCGCGCCGTCGATGGCTGCAGCCTCTCGCAGGCTGGTCGGGATCGATTGCAGGCCCGCTACGAAAAACAGGAAGTTGTAGCTGATCTGCTTCCACGCGGCGGCGACGACGACAAGGATCATCGCGTCATTGGGCGTCAGCGAGTGGTTCCAGTCATAGCCGAACAGGTTTTCAAGAATGTAGGGCATGATGCCGATGGTCGGGTTGAAGATGAACCACCACAAGATGCCCGCGACGGCCGGGGCGACGGCATAGGGCCAGACCAGCAGCGTGGTGTAGGCCCGTCCGCTGCGGATCATCCGGTCGACCGCCAGCGCCAGGATCAGCGACACGCCCAGGGCCAGCACCACGGTCGAGATCGAGAAAACGACCGTGACCTTGATCGCGTTGAGGTATTCGGGGTTGTCGAACAGCCTGGTGTAGTTGCGAAGTCCCACGAAGCTCGATGACAGGCCGAACGCATCTTCGCGCAAGAAGGATTGACGAACGGCCTGGGCGGCGGGCCAAAGGAAGAAGATGATCGTGACCGCCAGCTGCGGTGCCAGCAACAGATAGGGCAATCCCTTGTTGCCGAATATCGTACGTTTCGTCTGCATCTGTTCCCCGCGATGGAAAGGCCCGCGCCGCGAATGCGCGGCACGGGCCAAGGATCGGACGGCCCGAATTGTCAGCCGTTGGCGTCCTCGAAGTCACGGATCAGCGCGTTGCCGCGCGCCACCACGGCGTCGAGTGCGCCCTGGGCATCCACGTCGCCGGCCAGCAGGCGCTGGAATTCTTCGTCGATGACGGTTCGGATCTGGACGTAGTTGCCAAAGCGCAGGCCACGCGAATTGTCCGTGGGCGCGTTCATCGTCATCTGCTGGATCGACACTTCGGCGCCGGGGTTGGCCTCGTAGTAGCCCTGTTCGGTGCTCAGCTCGTAGGCGGCTTGCGTGATCGGCAGGTAGCCGGTTTGCTGGTGCCAACCGGCTTGCACCTCGGGGGATGAGAGATAGTTGAAGAACGCGGCCACGCCGGCCTGTTCCTCGTCTGAGCCGCCCGAAAGAACCCACAGGGTCGCGCCACCGATGATCGAGTTCTGCGGCGCACCTGCGACATCGTCATAATAGGGCAGCATGCCGAAACCGACCTCGAAATCCGGGGTGTTGTTCAAGACCCCCGCGCGCGAGGCGGACGAGTTCATGTACATCGCGCATTGCTGCGCATAGAAAGCTGGCGGGGCATCGGCGCCGCCGCCCGGACCGCCATAGCGGAACAGGCCTTCCTCTTCCCAGCGGGCAAGGTTTTCCCAATGGCGCACCTGTATCGGGCCGTTCACCGTCATCTCGGTCTCGAGCCCGCCAAAGCCGTTTTGCAGCGTGCCGATCGGCTGGTTGTGCCAGGCCGAGAAATTCTCAAGCTGGACCCAGCTGACCCAACCGGTGGTGAAACCGCACTCGGCCGCGCCCGATTCCATGATCTGGCGCGAGAAGGCTTCGACCTCCGCCCAGGTGCGCGGGGACTGTTCCGGGTCAAGACCGGCGGCTTCGAACACGGTCTTGTTGTAGTAGAAGATCGGCGTCGACGAGTTGAACGGCATCGACAGCATGTTGCCATCCGGGTCGGTATAGTAGCCGACGACGGCCGGCAGAAAGGCGGTCTGATCGAACGCCGCGCCGGTTTGTTCCATCAACTGATACACAGGAACGATGGCGCCCTCTGCAGCCATCATGGTGCCGGTGCCAACCTCGAACACCTGCACGATGTCGGGCTGTTCGCCCGCCCGGAAGGCCGCGATCGCGCCGGTCATCGTCTCGGTGTAGCTGCCGCGGTAGGATGGAACCACAACGTAGTCGCTTTGCGAGGCGTTGAAGCCCTCTGCGACGGCCTCGGTCGCGACACCAAGCTCACCGCCCATCGCGTGCCACCAGTCAATCTGGGTCTGGGCACTGGCCTGTGTGCTCAAGGCAAGGACGCTGACGGCGCCGACCGTCGCAATCTGGCGAATCTTCATGAGTTTCTCCTTCGGCCGATCTGCCGGCCAGGCTGACATTGGAATACGGTGAAGGACCGGTTCGGGCCCGTCGCGCGAGGCCTAGCGCCCTTGTGTGACAGGCATGTTGCGTGCGTGTTACGTCCGCACGACAATCGCCCGACGGTGTGCTCGGACAAATTCGAAGTCGTCTCGGCATGGCTCCGACGCCCGGCAGTTTCCTGTGACAACGCCTCGCCGCGACCGCCAAGGCCGCAGAATTTCGCCCAGGGGCAACTTTTTATGGGGTTCGCTCCCAATTGAGCTATCTCTACACGGGCATGGCGTGACCAGCGGCCCGTCGCCGGGCAAGGGAAAGCGGATGAACCTCATCAAACAAACAATCTATGGCTTTCTGGCCGTGATCGCGGCCGTCGGCATCTGGGTCTTTTATGTACCCTCTGCCGCGCCTTTCCTGGAACGCGCAGGGGTCTACGACGTGCTGGGACTTGAACCTCCCGAGGTCTCATCTGCCGGTGGACAGGGTCGCGGTTTTGGCGGCGGCGCGGCGCAAGTCGTCACCGCAGAGGCACGCGAAGGGCAATCCAATGACCGCGTCTCGGCCATTGGGGACGGACGCGCGGTCCGATCGGTCACCGTGCGGTCGGAGGCAACAGGCATGATCCGTCAGCTTGCCGTCGCGCCCGGAAGCTACGTCGAGCAGGACGCGCTTTTGGCGCAACTGGACGACGACGCCCAACGGATCGCTCTGGAACGCGCCAGGCTCCTGGTTGTGGACGCCAGTACCGATCTGGACCGTTTGCGCCAGCTCGGCGCATCGGGCGCGGTGTCCGAGGTTCAGATCCGCGCCGCCGAACTGGCGCTGCGCACCGCCGAGCTGGAAGTCGAACAGGCCCAATTCGAACTGCAGCAACGCCGGATTACAGCCCCGATCGCGGGATGGACAGGGATCCTGGAGGTCGAACAGGGCGATCGCATCAGTGCACAGGACACCATCGCGGTGATCGCTGACCGATCCAGCATCGAGATAGACTTCCGCGTCCCGGAGCGCTTCATCGGCGCGCTGTCGATCGGAATGGCGATGGAGGTGACCCCGCTCGCCCGCCCCGACACCTTGCTTGCCGGCGAGATCGTGGCGCTCGACAACGTCGTCGATCGCGCAAGCCGGACGCTCAGGGTGCAAGGGCGACTGGATAACGAGGACGATAACCTTCGTGCAGGCCAGGCGTTTTCGGTCGTCTTGTCATTTCCGGGCGACACCCTGCCCTCGGTCGATCCGCTCGCGATCCAATGGTCGGGCGACGGGTCATACGTGTGGGTCGCCCGCGAGGGTGCAGCCGTGCGCGTGCCGGTCACCATTCGCCAGCGCAACAGCGACAGCGTTCTGATCGAGGGCGATGTGACCCCCGGCGATGCCGTCATCATCGAGGGCTTGCAAAGCCTGCGCCCCGGCGCAGCGATCGAGATCGTGGCGGGCAGTTCTGCCCAGGCAGACGGATCCGGCGACGCGGTTGCCCGAAACGACAGGTGATCGACGGAGAGAGGCACCAGCGATGAAACAGCCAACAGCCGAAATGGCAGGACGATCGGGCACGGCGCTTTTCGTGCGCCGCCCGATCCTGGCGTTTGTTCTGAGCGCCCTGATCACGATTGCCGGGCTGGCCAGCCTTCTGGGCGTCGAAGTGCGCGAGTTGCCGAACGTCGACCGGCCCGTGATCACCGTCACCACGGATTTCCCCGGTGCCTCTCCGGAAACCGTCGACCAGGAGATCACAAGCCGGATCGAGGGTGCGGTCGGTCGCGTCGCAGGGGTGATCTCGATCTCGTCCAATTCCCGCTTCGGGCGTAGCCGCGTCACACTGGAATTCGCCGAGACAGCCGATATCGACGTTGCCGCAACCGACACGCGCGACGCGGTCGCGCGCATCACGAACGGTTTGCCGGACGGGGCCGAGGATCCGCGTATCGTAAAGGCCGACGCCGATGCGCAACCAGTGGTGCGGATCGCCGTCACCTCGGCCACGCGCAGCGCGCAGGCCCTGACACAGCTGGTGGATGACGAGATCTCGGACCGTCTGATTTCCATCCCCGGCGTGGCTGACCTGCAGGTATATGGCGACCGTTTGCCGATTTTCCGCGTCGATATCGACCTTATGGAATTGGCCAGCCGCGGCCTGACACTTGCCGATCTGCGCGGCGCCCTGGCGGATGCCGCCTATGATGCGCCGGCCGGCGACCTGAGTGGGGATCGGCAATCGATCAACGTGCGCACAACGGCCGCTGTCGCATCGCCGGCGGCGTTCGAAGATCTGCAGATCCGCGACGATGTCAGGGTCGGCGATGTGGCCCGGGTCACATTGGGGCCGGCGCCGAACGAAACCATCTTGCGCGCAAATGGGGAAACAGGCCTGGGTCTTGGCATCGTGCGGCAGGCGACCAGCAACACGCTGTCGATTTCGGCCGGCGCCAGGGCGGCGGTCGAAGAGTTGCGGCTGTCGCTGCCGGAGGACGTGAACATCTTCATCACGTCGGACGACGCCGTTTTCATCCGTGGCTCGATCGAAGAGGTGCTGAAGACCCTCGCGCTGGCCGTGGCCATCGTGGTCGTCGTGATCTTCCTTTTCCTCAGGGATTTCCGCGCCACCCTGATCCCGGCGCTGACGATGCCCGTGGCGCTTGTGGGAACGCTGGCCGCGATCTACCTGGTGGGCTTTTCCGTCAATATCCTGACCCTGCTGGCGCTTGTACTGGCGACCGGAATGGTGGTGGATGATGCAATCGTGGTCCTGGAAAACATTGTTCGCCGCCGGTCCGAAGGCATGGGCCCACGCGCGGCCGCGGTGCTGGGCACACAGCAGGTGTTCTTTGCCGTCGTGACAACCACGGCCACCTTGGCTGCGGTTTTCGTGCCACTCTCCTTCCTGCCCGGTCAGGCCGGGGGCCTGTTTCGCGAATTCGGCTTCACGCTCGCCATGGCGGTGGGGCTGTCCTCGATCGTGGCGCTGTCGCTCTGCCCCGTTCTGGCCAGTCGAATGCTGCAGGCACAAGACACGGGACAAAGCGGCGGGGTCTTCGGATGGTTGGGCGACCGGCTGGCCGCGGCCTATGCCGCGACGCTGAAGATCGCGTTGAACAACGCGCTGGTGGTCGTGCTGATCGCGGGCCTTTTTGCGGCCACGGCAGCGATGATGGCGCAGGGCCTTAGGCAGGAACTGACACCGCCCGAGGACCGTGCCATTGCGCTTCTGTCGGTTTCTGCGCCCCAGGGCGTCTCGCTCGACTACATGGCCGCCAAGATGCGCGAGATCGAAACACTGATGCAGCCCATGCGCGACAGTGGCGAGATCACCAACCTGTTTTCCATCTCGGGCACCGGATCGAATTCGCGAGGATTCATGGTGATGACGCTCGCCACGTGGGACGCGCGCGAACGCAGCCAACAAGAGATCGTGGGCCAGATCAATGGCGCATTGCGCGGGGTGGTGGGCGTCCGCGCCTTCGCGATCCAGCCCAATTCGCTGGGCATTCGCGGCGCGGGGCGCGGGCTGACCTTTGCCGTGACCGGCAATGACTATGGCCAACTGGAAGAGGTGGCCGAACGCCTGGTCGAGCGGATGCAACAAAACCGCGACTTCGGTCAGGTCCGTCTGGAATACGAGACGACGCAGCCACAGCTTTTCATTGAGATCGACCGCACGCGCGCTTCGGACCTCGGTGTTGAAATCACCGGGTTGGGCGACGCGCTCAGGGCCGTGCTGGATGGGCGCAGTGTGGGATCGGTGTTCGTGAACGACACCAGCTACGATATCCAGATGCTGTCCACCGCGACGCCGGTGAACGACCCGGGCGATCTGGAAAATGTCTTTGTGCAGGCCGGCGATGGCCAGATGATCCCGATGTCGTCCTTCGTGCGGCTGGAGGAACGCGCTGTCGCCCCCGAGCTTGAGCGTGAGGGACAAAACCGGTCGGTCGAAATCTCGGCAGGGTTGACCGATACCCTGCCACTGGGGGCCGCACTTGCCGAGGTTCAGGGCATTGCGGATGAGGTCCTGGAACCACAGAACCGCATCGTTCCCCTTGCCGAAGCGGCCACGCTCGATGAAACATCGGCCGGGCTGCTGTTGACCTTCGGCTTCGCGATCCTTGTCGTGTTCCTGGTCTTGTCGGCCCAGTTCGAGAGCTTCATTTCCGCCGTCGTCGTCATGGCGACCGTCCCTCTGGGGATCGCCTGCGCCGTCTTCGCCCTGGTTCTGACCGGTCTGAGCCTGAACATCTACAGCCAGATCGGTTTGGTCATGCTCATAGGCATCATGGCCAAGAATGGCATTCTCATCGTCGAGTTCGCCAACCAACTGCGAGACCGGGGCGATACTGTGCGCGATGCGATCCTGAACGCCAGCACGACCCGACTGCGCCCGGTGATGATGACAATGATCTCGACCGTGCTGGGCGGGGTGCCTCTTATCCTGTCCTTTGGGGCCGGTGCAGAAGCGCGCGAAGCGCTGGGGTGGGTCATCGTGGGCGGTCTTGGCCTTGCCACTGTGTCCACCCTCTTTCTGACTCCGGTTGCCTACCTGCTGCTTGCAGGCTTCTCAAAGCCGAAGGTCGAGGAAGAAAACCGCCTGATCCGCGAACTGACTTCGGCGGTGGGAGATGGGGCACAGGCGCAGACCCGATCCTGATCGCCGCAGATTGTGCAAATCGAATGCGAACCCGTCCCGGTTGGGTCTGGCGCGCCAGGCCTTGCCCCCCCGCAAGAACCGCTCCGCCAGGTCACGGCCACGGCATGGCAGACAGGTTCACCGCCTTGGCAGGGTCGTCCGTATCGGCCCGCCGGACCCGATGCCCTTATTTCAGCCGCAAGGATTGACCGGTGCCCGCATCGAACAGATGGGCATCGGTGCCGGACAAGCCCAGGGTGATGGTGTCGCCGGGTTTCGGTGGCGTGCGGCCGGGGGCCGTGGCGATGATCTCCACGCCGTCGATATCGACATAAACAAGGGTCTCGGAACCGAGGGGTTCGGCCACCGTGACCTTACCGGACAAGACGTCGCCGGCATTGGTTTTCAGATCCTCAGGTCGCAAGCCGAACGTCACCTCGCGCCCCTCGGCGATGGCCAGGCCGGGCACCGCCACTTCGGCGCCATTCCACAGGCGCACTCCAGAGCCCGTTCCGGTTGCCTGAAACAGGTTCATTGCGGGCGCACCGATGAATTGCGCCACGAAGGTATTGGCGGGCGCGTGATAGACCTCGGCCGGCGTTCCGATTTGCTGAATGTGGCCGTCTTTCATGATCACGATCCGGTCGGCGAGCGTCATCGCCTCGACCTGGTCATGGGTCACGAAGACCATCATCTTGCCCACGCGCGTGTGTAGCTTCTTGATTTCCAGCCGCATTTGCGTGCGCAACTGCGCGTCGAGATTGCTGAGCGGTTCATCGAACAAGAAGACCGCCGGGTCGCGCACCATGGCACGACCGATGGCAACGCGCTGCCGCTGGCCGCCCGAAAGCTGCGCCGGTTTACGCTCCAACAGATCGGTCATGCCGAGGATTCCGGCCACCTCGTCGATGCGGGCGTTCTTGTCGGCCTTTGATAGTCTGGAGGTCTTGAGACCGAAGCCGATGTTCCGGCGCACCGACATGTGGGGATAGATCGCGTAGTTCTGGAACACCATCGCGATGTTGCGTTCCTTGGGTTCGAGGTTGTTGACCACCCGCCCGCCGATTTCGATGGTGCCCTCCGATATCTCTTCCAGGCCTGCTATCATCCTGAGAGTGGTGGACTTTCCGCAGCCGGAGGGCCCCACGAGGACAACGAATTCGCCCTCTGCCACTTCGAGATTGATCGCATGCAGCACCTCCGTGTCGCCATAGCGTTTGACGAGGTCGCGCAAGATCAGTTGGGTCATTTGAGGCCTCTCAGGTCTTCGAATGCGGAAGAGAGGCGCGCTGCGGCCTCGGATCGGCGTGCTAGGCGAACGGCAGCCGAATCCCGCAAAGTGTTGATTTTCATCGTGTATTCATCAAAGGCGGCGTCAAGCGCGGCGGGCGCTGGGCCGCCGGGTCTGTCACGGCGGGCAACGAAGCTGCGGGCATCGACGGCGGTGGCGAAGGCGGCGTCGGACAGGGTGGCCGGACGGCCGGCAACCTCATGGAAGGCGGCGCGGAACGACCCGAAACCATCGCGCAACGGGGTCTCGGCGGCAATCACGGCACGCGCTGTCAATGCCGCGATTTCGTGGGCTTGGCGGAAGGTCAGCCCCTCATCGCGAACCAGTGTATCAGCCAGTTCGGTGATGGTGATGCACGCCGCGTCCGTGGTGCGCGCGACACGGTCCGCGTTGATCGAGCAAGCCGGCAGGAAGGCGGCAAGCAGATCAAGCACGCGGGTGGCGTGCTCAAACGCTCCGTAGCCGGCTTGCTGCACCTCGCCTTCGCTATCATTCATGTCGGTGAAAGGCGTGTTGTGCATTGCATTGATCATGGCGTCGCAACGACCGGCCGCCATGGATGCCAGATGGCGAAGGTGTTCGATCGGCACCGGGTTGCGCTTTTGCGGCATGATCGAGGAGATCTGGACAAGGCTGTTGGGCACGTAGAGTTGTCCGACCTCAAAGGCGGTCCAGAAGGCCATGTCCTGCACCACGCGGCCAAGGTGGATCATCGGTAACTTCAGGGCTGAATAGAGGCCAGTGATGTAGTCGACCGATGCGATACACCCGTAGGAATTCAGTCTGATGGATTGAAACCCCAGAAGATCAGCCACTCGGTCACGGTCGATCGGAAAGCCCGAGGTGGTGATGGCGGCCGCCCCCATCGGGCTGAGATCAAGGGGCGCGATGGCGGCGTCGAGGCGTTTGGCGTCGGCCAAGAGCACCTCCAGCATGGCGGCGAGGTAATGGCCAAAGGTGGAGGGTTGCGCGGGCTGTCCGTGGGTATAGGCGACAATCAGGGTGTCGCGCTCTGATCTCGCCTTGGTGAGCATGGCTTGCGCAAGGGTGATCATGCGCGCCAGGGCGTCTTCGGCACGGCTGCGGAGAGCCATCTTGAACATGGTGTGGTCCATGTCGTTGCGGCTGCGCGCGGTGTGGAGCGCGCCGCCCAGATCGCCCAGGCGGGCACGCAATTCAGCCTCGACGAGAAAGAACCAATCCTCGTGCTCTCCGGTATAAACGGCGGCTTTGCGGTCGAACCCGGCGTCGATATCGGCCAGCGTCCGGGCAATCGCGCGGCCGTCTTCGTGGCTGAGAATGCCGGTTTCCACCAGCATCACCAGATGCGCGCGGTTTATGGCGTCCATATGGGCCGCGAAATGCGTCTTTACGCCTTCGAACAAGGGCGCAAGCACGGTGTCGCGGTAGGTGGGATCGGGGAATGTCGTGGTATCGGTCATGGGTGGGCCGCTCGTGCGGTTTGGACCCCGAATGGGCGTTGTGTCCGGATGGCGCGGGCACGCATCACCAAGGTCATCCTTTCAGCCCCGCCATGACGACGCCCCGAATGATGAAGCGTTGGAAGATCAGGAAGAACACGAGCGTCGGGATCGTGGAAATCGCGGCGCCGGTCATGATGAGTTCCCAGGCCACGTCCGCCTCGTCCCCGAACGATGAAAGACCCACCGGAAGCGTGTAGAGGTCGGGAGAGGTGGTTACGATCAGAGGCCACAGAAAGGCCGTCCAATTGCCCAGGAAGATGAAAATGGCGAGTGCCGCCAGCGCCGGGCGGACCATCGGCATGGCAACCTGCCACCAGATCTGAAATTCGTTCAGGCCGTCGATGCGCGCGGCCTCGAGGAAGTCATCGGGCACCGTTTCGAAGAATTGCTTCATCAAGAACACGCCAAACGCCGTCATCAGCCCGGGGAACATGATGCCCCAGTAGCTGTCGAGCCAGCCGAGGCTCTGGCTCATCATGTACCACGGGATCACCAGCATTTCTGTCGGGATCATCAGGGTCGACAGGATTGCGATGAAAATGATGTAGCGGCCTCTGAATTTGAACTTGCACAGCGTGTAGCCCACGAGGCTGTCAAAGAAGAGCGCAGACAGCGTGGTGATGGTGGCGATCACAAGCGAGTTGATGAACCAGCCGAAGAACCGCCCATCCTCAAGCACGTAGGTGTAATTCTCCAACGTCGGCTCTTCGGGGATCAGGCCGATATTGTAGACCTCCCACGGCCATTTCATCGAGGTCGAGATCATGTAGGCCAGCGGCATGACCATCAACAGGCCGCCACCGAACAGCAGCACCCAGCGGATGTATTGCGCCATGTTGCGTTTGCGCGGCGGGGCGGACGCCTTGAGCAGGCTGTCGGAGGTCGCGCGGATGGTGAGGTCGTCGGCGGTGCTCATCTTATCGATCCCTCAAGAGGCGCAGCTGTATCAGGCTGACGATGAGCAAGATGGTGAACAAGACGACCGTCTGAGCCGCCGCATAACCCATATCGAAGCTGGAAAAGGCCGTCTGGTAGATCATCAGCACCAGCGGCTTGGTCGAGTTCAGCGGCCCTCCGGGATTGGCGGAGGTCATGTTGAACACGTGGTCGAATATGCGCAGGAAGCCGATGGAACTGAGCACGACAATGAAAACGATGGTCGGTCTGAGCAACGGCAGGGTGATTTCCCAAAGCACCGTCCAGGTGGACACGCCGTCGATCTCGGCCGCCTCGTAAAAGGTGCGGGGGATGGCACGCAGGCCGGCCATGAAGATGATGACCTGGAACCCAAGGCCTGCCCAGATGGCGGGCGCAAGAATGGAAGGCAGGGCGTTGGTCGTGCTGTCGAGGAAATCGATCTGGGCTATGCCGAAGGTGGCCAGCCAGTTGTTGAACAGACCGATGGGCACGTCTTGGTAGAACCAGCGCCAGACCCAGGCCATGGCCACGGCGGATGTCATGAAGGGCACGAAGTAGAGCGCCCGGATCGTGCCGTGCATGAAGCGCACCTTATCAAGGTGATAGGCGATGATGAACGAGATCACGAGGCTGATCGGCGTGCCCAACAGCAGGTAGACGAACGTGTTTCGGAACACCTGCCAGAACACCGGATCGGCAAACAGGGTGCGGTAATTGTCCAGGCCAGCCCAGGTGCGATCGCCCAGAAGATTCCATTCCTGCAAGGACAAGACCATGGCGTTGCCGGTCGGATAGAAACGGATGACGACGTAGAACACGATCGGCACAGCCAGAAAGCCCCAGGCCCAAAGCGTCCGCTTTTGCGTGATGCTGAGCCGGCTATAGGCGCTGCCGCGCGCCTCGGTCCGGGACGCGGATGGATCGCTGGCCATGGCGACAATATCCTCTTTGGGCTTGGAAAAAACGGGCCGGGCAAGACGCCCGGCCCGCATGTGCCGTCAGATCAGTTGTTGTAGTAGCCGTCGAGGATCGCCTGTTCGGCTTCGGCGGCCATGCGCAGGCTCTCGCCCGGGTCCATGTCCTGAAGCTGCACGCGTTCGATCATGTCGACAAGCACCTGGCGCTGCGCGCTTTCGTCGGCGAACTTGGTGGTTTGGGCATAGGCGAGACCCCGGATGAACGGCCCGAACACGTCATCGTTGGCGTTCTCTTCGGTCATCCCGACCGACTGACGCGCCGGCAGCTCACCCACAACGTCGAGCCAGATCTGCATCGCCTCCGGCGAGGTCAGGTATTCCATGAAGAGCACCGACGCCTCGTATTCCGGGCCTTCGGCCGAAGAGGTGATCGCGTTCACCCAATAGGAGGAATAGTTCGACTGCGTGCCATCCGCGCCTGCAGGCAACTCCGTCACGCCCCATTCGAGCCCGCGCGAATCGTTGAGTGCGCCGATGCGGAAGGAGCCGTCGATGTGGAACGCCGCCCGGTTACCCCGGAACGCGGCCTGCGGTTCATCCATGAAGCCCGATTGGGATACGCCCGCCTCTTCGAGACCCAGGTAGAAGCCGAGCGCGGCACGCCCCGCGTCGGTGTCATAGTTCACCGTCTGGTAATCATCCAGGTAGGGTTCGCCGCCGAACTGGCGGATCAGCACCTCGCGGAACCAATGGTGGTCTTGTGCCGTCATCCCCGTGGTCAGGCCAACCTGGGTGATGTTGCCCGCGCCGTCCCGCTCCGTGGTGGCAGCGGCGGCTGCGACAAGCTCTTCGAGGGTCGTGGGAACTTCGACGCCTGCAGCATCCAAAAGCCGCTGGTTGTAGAACAACGCCAACGAACGCACCGCGGTGGGCAGGGCGTAATAGGCGCCATCACGCTCCATCGCGCGCACCATCGGGAAGAATTCCGCCTCGACCATCGCGGGCGAGAAGGTGTCGGTCGGCAATGGCTGGATCAGGCCGGCCTCGATGTAGTCGTTCAGCCACCCGTAAAACAGCTGGACACTGTCCGGTCCCTCGCCGGCAGGCACCGCGACGGCGGTCCGGGTGCGGTAGTCGGCATAGGGAAAATGGGTCATCTCGACATTGATGTTCGGGTTGGCGGCCTCGAAGTTCTCGATGAGGATTTCCATCGCGTCGACGCGCGCTTCGAAGAAATACTGCCAATATTCGATCGTGACTTCCTGGGCTGAAGCGCTGGTCAGGGCCGCGGCGGAGGTGGCGAGGGCGGCAAGTGCCGTGCGGAATGGTCGGTTCATGTTGAGACTCCCTGGGTGCTGTTGCGGTGGGGTGGCCCGTGTCTTTGTGCGCAGGCCTTGAGGAGACGCTAGCTCAACCTCGTTGAGCTATCAAGTAAGTTGAGTTAATCGTGAAGTATGAAACCCGCCCTGATCGCTCCCGGATCCAACGCCGAACGCAGCCGCGCCTACAATCGCGGGTTGGTTCTGGACCATATTCGCCGTCAGGGAGAGGCCGGGCGGGCCGAAATCGCGCGCGCTTCGGGGCTCAGCACGCAGGCCGTCAGCAATATCATCACCGACTTGCAGGGCGACGGCTGGGTGATGGAATCGGGGCGACGTATCGGAAAGCGGGGCCAACCCACAGTCACCTACGCGCTGCGCCGCGACGCGGGGGCCGCGCTGGGGCTGGAGATCAGGCCCGATGCGGTGCTTGCGGCTTGGATAGATATCGGCGGCAAGGTGCTGCACACCGAACGGATCAGGGTGCAGCGTGCGACGCCGGCCGAGGTGGTGCCGATCGTCGCCTCCCTTCCCGGACGCGGCGCGCAAGCGGGGATCGCTGAATCCTCTTTGATCGGGGCGGGCGTGGTGATGCCGAACCCGGTCGGGGTCAGCGGCCTCGACGGGTTTTCGACAGAGCTGCCGGGGTGGCAAGGCATCGACCCGCGAGACGTGCTGGAAGCGGCGTTGGGCCTGCCCGTCACTGTTGAAAATGACGCGAATGCCGCGGCCATGGCCGAACGGGTCTTGGGGCCGGCTCATGGGATGGGCACGTTCGCGTGCCTGTACTTCGGCACCGGTTTGGGACTGGGGCTGGTGTCTGGCGGGGCGCTGTATCGCGGCGCGTTCGGCAATGCCGGCGAGATCGGGCATATCATGGTGCCCGCGTCCGGTGGCGGCGTGCAGCGACTTGAGGATGCGGCGAGCCGCGTGGCCCTGGTACGCGGATTGCAGGCGCAGGGGATCGTCGCGGAAACGGTCGATGATCTGGCAGCACAGCAGCGCCAGCGCCCGACCGCCTACGTGCACTGGCTTCGCGAGGCGACTGCCGCCCTGGGCCATGCGGTGCAGGTGCTCGAGAACCTCTTTGATCCCGAAGCGATCTTGCTGGCCGGGGCCATGCCCGAGACGATCCTTGAAGAACTGGTCGCGGGGATCTCGCTGTGCGAGCACTCCGTCTCCAACCGTCCCGGCCGCACGCACCCGCGCTTGATCGCGGCGGGTGCAGGTCGGATGACCGCCACCCTTGGTGCTGCCGCCTTGGTGGTGAACACCGCCTTGTCCCCCAGGCTTGTCGCCGCCCGTTAGGAGCCCCCTGCCATGCCCAACCCGATCCAGTCCCGCATTCTGGCCGAGGCCCATGACCCCCTGATCGCCCGCTTGTGGCGCGCGATTGCGGGGACACGGTCGGTCGTGGGGTTCATGAACACCGGCGCCCATCCCGACGATGAGACCAGCGCGATGCTGGCCGCGTTATGGCTGCGAGACGGGGTGAACCTGTCCTATGCCTGTTCGACGCGGGGCGAAGGCGGGCAGAACGATATCGGCACGGAAAGCGGCAGCGATCTGGGAACCTTGCGCACCGCCGAGATGGAGCGCGCGGCGCAGGTACTCGACATGCGGCTCTACTGGCATGGGCAGACGGCCGATGACAGTATCACCGATTTCCGTTTCTCCAAGTCGGGCGTGGAAACCATGGGCATCTGGGGGCGCGAGCGGCTGATGCAGCGGTTCGTGGAAATCATCCGCACGGACAAGCCCGATATCATCTGCCCCACGTTCCTCGACATTCCCGGCCAGCACGGCCATCACCGCGCGATGACGGAGGCCGCGCATGCGGTGATCGCGATGGCGGCGGACCCGGCCTATGAAGGATGCTCCCTGTCGCCCTGGCAGGTGTCCAAGATCTACCTTCCGGCGTGGTCGGGCGCGGGCGGGGCCTATGACGACGAGGTGCCGCCGCCACCTGCCACGGTGGTGGTCGAGGCGAAGGGCGCCGACCCGATCCTGGGCATGTCCTATGAGCGCATCGGCCAATGGTCGCGGCAGTTTCACCGGACCCAAGGCATGGGCCGCTGGATACCCGCAGGGCAGGAGCGCGACTGGCCGCTGCACCTGGCATGGTCGGGCGTGGGCGAGGACCGGGGGGCGGTGACCGACAATTTACCCCGGACGCTGGCCGATCTGGGATTGGCGCAGGCGCAGGAGGAAATCGACGGGCTTTCCCTCGCGTTTACCGACCTGCCCGCCGTGGCAAGGCGCGCGTCACGGGCGATGGCCCTGTTGGAGGCTGCTACGGTCGGCCCGGAGCACGCGCACCGGGTGACGCGCAAGATCGCGCAACTGGCCCGGGTGATCCGGCTGGCCTCGGGCATCGACGCACGGGCGTGGCCCGCACGGGCGGTGATATCACCGGGCGAGGCCGTCGATATCACGGTCGAGGCGCACGATGGCGCCACGGTCTCCGTCGTTCCGGGGCCGGGCATGCAGACCACCGGCACCGGACTTGCGGCGGCAGCCGATGCCCCCCCGGCCGATCCGTACCCGGACAGCTACGATCCGTTGGCGCCGCGCCTGCCCGCCTTGTCGGTGGAGATGACGGTGGACGGTATCACATCGCGGTCGACGGTGCCTTTCGAAACCCCGGTCCTGATCTTGCCGACGCCGCGTGCGCGTCTGTCTGAAACCTCTGCCTTCGTGAACCTGTCGCGCGCGGGCCGCGAGATCACGCTGGCCGTACCGGACCAGAGCACGGGCACGACAGCCTTCGATCTGCCGGAGGGATGGGCGCAGGAGTGGCAGGGCCGCGAGGTGACACTCCGCCTGCCCCAAGACGCGGCACCCGGTTTGCATCACCTGCCGCTGTTGGTGGACGGGGTGCAGGCCTCGACCACACGGCTGATCGCGCATGAACATGTGCCCTTGCGGCTGAACCACCGCCCTGCCCTCCTGTCGGTTCGGCTGGCCGAGGTCGCGGTGCCGGATGCGCGGATCGCCTATATCGGCGCAGGCAATGACCGGGTCGCACCGTGGCTGCGCGCCGCGGGCTTCGAGGTGACGGAGATGGATGACGCGGACCTCGCCCGGCCCGACCCGTTCGACGGCTTCGACAGCGTGCTGGTGGGGGTCTTCGCCTACCGGTTCCGACCCGCGTTGAAGCCCGCGGTGGCGGGGCTGAACGCCTGGGTTGCCGCAGGGGGCACGCTGGTGACGCTGTACCACCGTCCGTGGGACGATTGGGACCCCGACGCAACCCCGCCCGCGCGGATCGAGATCGGTCAGCCTTCGTTGCGGTGGCGGATCACCGACGCCAGGGCGGCTGTGACGGTCCTGGCCGAGGGGCATGACGTCTTGGCGGCGCCGAATGTGATCGATGCGACGGATTGGGACGGATGGCAGAAGGAGCGCGGGCTTTATTTCGCAAAGTCCTGGGATGCGGCCTACACGCCGGTCTTGCGCATGGCCGACCCCGACGAACAGCCGCTGGACGGTGGCTTGCTGGTCGGTGAGATCGGGCGCGGGCGTCATGCCCATGTGGCGCTGAACCTGCACCACCAGCTGACCCAGCTTGTGCCCGGCGCCTACCGCCTGATGGCCAACCTGCTGACACCACGCAGGCCCTGATGGCCCCCGCCCCGGCCAGCGGGCCCGAGAACTTGCGCGGGGCCGCATGGCTGATCGCCGACATGTCGCTGAACATCTGGGCGCTGAGCATCGTGAAGGCGATGGGGGCGGAGTATTCGGCGGCCCAGATCGTGTTCTTGCGGGTTGCGGTAGGGCTGGTGGTGATCGCGCCTTGGGCGTGGCGCGACCGGGCGCGGTTCGCGGGTTTGGCTCATCCCTGGTTGCACCTGCTGCGCGTGGGATTGTCGTCGGTCACGCTGGTCGCCTCGTTCTTTGCCATTGCACGCGTGCCCTTTGCGACCTTCACCGCCATCAATTTCACCCGGCCCGTATTGCTGATGGTGCTGGCGGCGCTGCTGTTGAGCGAGCGGATCACCACGCGCCGATGGCTGGCGGCGGCGCTGGCGTTCGGCGGGGCGCTTGTGGCCGTGGGGCCGGGCGGCGTGGCTGTCGACGGCGCCGCGCAAGGGTGGGGATTGGCCAGCCTGTGCCTCGCGGTGACCACGGGCACGCTGGCGGTGATCCTGACGCGGAGGCTGAAGGGCACGCCGGAGGTGGTGATGATGCTGATCTATACGGGCGGCATCGCGGCAGTCATGGCGCCGTTGGCGGCGCTGTCCTGGGTTCCGGTGGCACCGGGAGACTGGCCTGTCCTGCTGCTGGTCGGTGTCTTCGCGCAGGCCGCGCAGCTGTGTTTTCTGAGGGCTCATTGGCTGGGCGACGCAAGCGTGCTGGCGTCGGTGTCCTACCTGTCGCTGGTCCTGTCGACGGCGGCGGGGTACCTGGTGTTCGCCGAGGTGCCGGGATGGCCGCTGCTGGTGGGGGCTGCGCTGATCGTCTTGGCCAATCTGGCGATTGCCCGCCCGAGATAGCTGCGTGACACTTGGCGGACATGTGGTGTCAGGCAAGGCCGAACCAGTCGCGGCGCGGCAATCGGCACGGGCCGTCATCCGGCGCCGACGCCGGGGCATTTCGGGTCTTGGCCGCGGTGGACCGGCCGGGCACAGGCTTTGGCCCGATTTCGGCATCCGCGATGGATGCGCCACGTCCCGATACGGATGCGGACCTCGAGAAACCTGCGGGCAGCAAAGGCCTGAAATCTCCGCGTCTTTCTGTCAATAATAAATAAAACAATGGCTTGGGGGTGGAACATCAGCCGCCGCGCCCTCATGTGAACCCTATGACCCAGTGATTACACACACCGCGAGTTGATGGTCTGGCATATGACTTGCCGCGATGATCAGCGCTTGTCCCCGATCCCGACCGCCAGATGGCAACACGGCGCCGCACGGGGACCATCGCGCGCCAGGCCCCTTCATGTCCAAAGGCGATTGCGCCTGCCCGGTCCGGGCGGGTGGCCAGCCTTGCGCGCATTGCAATCCGACAAAGGAGACAACACCATGAACACCACCGAAATCAACATCGACAAGCTTCAAAGCCAACTCGACGCATGGAAGGCAGACGTTGCCAAGCTTGAAGCAAGGGCCCGGTCCGCAAACGCGGACGCACAGCTTGCGTATCTGCGCGAGGTCGATGACCTGAAGGCCAAGTACGCAGAAGCGGAAACCAAGCTTGATCAGCTTCGCAAGGCGCAAAAAGGCGCGTCTTCCGATGTGATGGACGGAATCACGTCGGCCTGGCGCGACCTCGGCAACGCCGTCAGCAAGGCCGCAAGCCGGTTCAACTGACCGGTCTCGGCGCTCGCAAGACGGCTTGATCAAGGACCGGTGGGCCAATGGCGCCCCCCGGCCCACCTTCAGAACTAGCAGACCAAATGCGGGAGGCTTATTTTTGACCAAGGTCAAGAAGTCCAACGCTGCGACCAACACCAACGAAGAAGACCAGGTGGAACGCACGGCAAAGCTGCCGTCGCGCCTGATCTACGAAGTCATCCGGCGTGACGGCGAGGAAGAACTCGACCGGACCATGAAGGCATTGCTGTTTTCGGGCGTCGCAGCCGGCCTGTTGATCAGCGCATCGCTTCTGGGCGAGGCCATCCTGGTGGCGCATCTGCCCGAGAGTTCCGGCAGCTTCCTGATTGAAAACCTGGGGTATTCCTTGGGCTTTCTCCTGGTGATCGTCGGACGCCTGCAGTTGTTTACGGAAAACACCATAACCACGGTCCTGCCGCTGGCGGCTGACCCGGTGCCCGCCATGTTCGCAAAGGTCGCACGCCTGTGGCTTTCGGTTCTGGCGGCCAATGTGGTGGGCGCAACCTGCGCGGCGCTTTTTCTGACGCAAAGCGGGGTCGTTGAGGGGGCCGTGTTCCAGGAGATTGTGAACATCTCGGAACACGCGACCGGTTTCACCGGCACAGAGGCATTCCTGAAGGCCATCCCCGCGGGCGTCCTGGTCGCCGCCATCGTCTGGATGCTGCCCAGTGCGCAGGACTCCAAGTTTGCGCTGATCGTGGCTTTCACATGGCTGATCGCGGCCGGGGATTTTCTGCACATCGTTGCCGGAACGGTCGAGGTCGCGACGATGGTCATCGTTGGCGGACTGTCGTTTGTCGATGCTCTGTTCCGGTTTTTCTTGCCGGTGCTGGCCGGAAATATCGTTGGCGGGACGCTGGTCTTTACGCTGCTCGCCTGGGCTCAAGTCAAAGAGGAGGTTATTCAATGACCGCATCAAAAACCGAACACACCGATGAAACCGGCATCGCAACAGGGGGCCCTGCCTTCTTTGCGATGACCGACATGCTGCGCTACACTGCCACCGCGAAAGACACGCGCTTTCCCATCACCGAGCTGTTCTTTGATCCCGAGCAAGGTATCTTGCGCTTCGTCGCACTGGATGTTGGTGGCTGGTTCGAGCGGCGCGAGGTGATTGTATCGGCCCAGTTGATGGGCAAGCCGGATCATACCACCCGCGAATGGCCGGTCCAGATCAGTCCCGAGGCGATTGAAAAGGCCCCCGAATGGACAGATCCCAAAACGTTGGAGCGGATGCAATTGGCCGCCACGCCGTTCATCATGGTCGGTCCCTTCGGCGGACAATTCGGCGCCGTCGCCCCGCCTGCGCCCGACGAGGCGCAAGAGACGACACAGACGCCGGGCAACCTCAAGGTCGACGGGTTCGAACGGCTCGGTGACTGGGTCGGGCTGCCTGTCGTCGGGCAGGACGGTGACGTTGGCACCCTCATCGATTTTCTCTTTGAACCCGAAACCGATGAGCTGTCGCATCTGGTGATCGACACCGGCAAGATCTTGGCCCGCCGGCAGATGGTCGTGCCCTACGACCTGGTATTCCACCTGGCCCAGGACGGTACACATGTGGTGATGAATGTGACCGAAGCCCTGCTCCGCCAGGCGCCACCGCTTGAGCATTTCGACAAGGTGAGCCGGTCCTGGGTGGATACACTGCGCACCTACTATCAACTGGCGCCACGGCTTTAGGGTCAGGTCTTCGTGCCGGGCGACATGTCCTCCGCATGGACATTGCCTGCGGTTCAATGTTGCTCGGCGCGGTTCAGCTTGACGCGGGTTAGACCGGAAAGGCCCCGTCCCCGGTCCAGGCGGGTGCGCAGCCAAGCGTGAAGGGCGGCGCAGTTCTGCGGGCTTCGCATACGCCTAAAGCGGGGAACGGGCCGATCGCGTCGTCGGAAAGGCAGATGCGACGTCTCCGCGCTGTTGTGCACCCGCCACCTTAAGTGCGTCATCGACGCGCGCCGCTGGTCAGTCCGTGCACCGATGCGACAAGTGCATCCCTGTCGATCCGGAAATGCCGGTAGAGATCTCCGATCGTGCCGGTCTGACCGAAATGCTCTACCCCGTGCGATATGGTACGATGTCCGGCGACGGAGCCGAGCCAGCCAAGCGTCGCCGGATGCCCGTCGATGACCGTGACAATCGAACAATGGCGCGGCAACCCGCCCAACAGGAGTTCAACATGGCTGACCGCAGCCGTGTTTCCCCGGGCACGTTCCCGCTGCGCAGCGGTCCATCCCGCAATGAGACGATCGGCCGATGTCACCGCCAGAACGCCGACATCGCGGCGCGCCTCGGCAAGTTGGCCCGCGGCGGCGATGGCCTCGGGGGCAACGGCCCCCTGGTACGCGATGACGACCTCGCAGTTCGGGCCGGGCTCGCGCAGCCAGTAGCCACCATCAATGGCGCCTTGTCGAAACGCGTCATCCTTGCGTTTGCCCGGTTGCTCGATGGGATTGGTTGTCAGGCGGAGGTAGACCGACCCGCCCGTTTCGTCCCGCAGCCAGGTCCGCTCATCCGGGTCCCCCTCGCCATCACGCTGCATGTAATCGAACGCCCATTCCATGATGACAGCAAGCTCGTCAGCAAAGGCGGGCTCAAAACTGGCCAGCCCATCCTGGGCCATTCCGGTCAGCGGTGTGCCGATCGATTGGTGCGCGCCGCCTTCGGGTGCCAGAGTGATCCCCGAAGGTGTGCCCACGATGATGAAACGGGCGTCCTGGTAGGTGGCATAGTTCAGCGCATCGAGGCCGCGATGCACGAAGGGATCATACACGGTTCCGATGGGAATCAATCGTTTGCCCCAGAGACTGTGCGAAAGGCCTGCCGCCGCCAACAGAAGAAACAGGTTCATTTCGGCGATGCCCAGTTCCAAATGCTGCCCGTCGGGCGCGAATTCCCATTTCGCGGTCGAAGGGATGCGCGCCTCCATGAAGGCGTCCGCCTGCGCCGAGCGGGCGAAAAGTTTGCGCCGGTTGACCCATGCACCCAGACTGGTGGTGCCCGTCACGTCGGGCGAAGTCGTGAGGATGCGGCTGGCGAAATCGGTGTCCGCACGCGACAGATCGTCGAGGATCTTGCCAAACGCCGCCTGGGTCGACATTTCGCGATCCGCCCTGATCGTTATCGGCGGAACCTCAAGTCGCGCATCGGAATACCGACGTTGCACATCGGCGAAGAACGGCACGCCCGCAAGAAAGCGGCGAAAGGCAACCGGATCATCCACCGCCGCAAAAGGCTCCCATTCCTGCCCTTCCGGCACCCTCATCAGCCGTTGCCAATCGGCCATTTGCTGTTTGGTCATCAGCCCGCCGTGATTGTCCTTGTGCCCGGCTATGGGCGTTCCCCAGCCCTTGATGGTGTAGGCCAGAAAACAGGTTGGCCGGTCATGGTCTATGGCCGCAAACGTCTCGGCCATGGTGGCGACGCAGTTGCCGCCAAGGTTTTCCATCAAGGCGGCCAAGTCGGTGTCGCTGCGCCGCTCTATCAGCGCTGACACATCGCCTTGGTCGCCCAGGTCGTCCATCAACCGTTGACGCCAGACAGCACCACCCATGAAAGTCAGGGCCGAATATTGCTGGTTCGGGCATTCGTCGATCCATTGACGCAGCCTGTGGCCGCCGGGCTCTTCGAAGGCCGCACGTTGCAAGACACCGTACTTGATGCGGACGATGTCCCAGCCAAAGGCGTCAAAGATCTTCTCGATCCGTTCGAACAGGCGTTCGCGCACGATCCCGTCGAGCGATTGTCGATTGTAGTCAATGATCCACCAGCAGTTTCGCAGATCGTTTTTCCAGCCTTCCTGAAGGGCCTCGTAGATGTTGCCTTCGTCCAGTTCGGCATCGCCAAGAAGGGCAATCATGCGCCCTGCCGGCGCGTCGGCGCCCCATGGTTTGGCGGTAATGTAGTCTTGGATCAGCGACGCGAAGGACGTGATGGCAACGCCAAGACCAACGGACCCGGTCGAGAAATCCACATCATCGGTGTCCTTGGTGCGGCTGGGGTAACTCTGCACGCCGCCATAGCCGCGAAAATTCTCCATGCGCGCGCGCGACAGGTTCCCCATGAGGTACTGGATCGCGTGGAATACCGGACCGGCATGGGGCTTGACCGCGACACGGTCCTCGGGGCGCAGGACGGAAAAGTAGAGGGCCGACATGATGGACACCATGGAGGCGGAGCTGGCCTGGTGACCCCCGACCTTGATCCCGTCTGCCTTTGGGCGAATGTGGTTGGCGTGGTGGATCATCCAGTGCGACAACCACAAAAGCCGCTGTTCCACTGTTTTGAGATGCGCGTGATCGATTTTCATTGTGGTTCCCTCATCCTTCCCCATCTGCCTGCGGTCGCGGATTTGACCGGATCAGAAGAAGACGTCGGGCAGAAAGGTTGCAATCCCCGGAATGGCCAGAAGCAGGGCCAAAAGGATGATCTGGGCGATCACATAGGGGATGACCCCACGATAAATCGCCCCAAGCCCCAGTTCTGCCAACTGACCCTTGATGACAAAGATGTTCATGCCGATGGGCGGTGTTATCAGTCCGACTTCAATTGCAACCACGACAAGGATGCCAAACCAGATCGGATCGTAGCCCAGCCCGACAACAACGGGAAAGAACACGGGAACGGTCGCCAGCATCATTCCTATGCCGTCCAGGAAACATCCGGCGACCAGATAGAAGGCGAGGATCAGCAAGATGACCGCAATGCCGGGGATCTCGCGGACTTCGATGGCCTCGACCAGCATGACCGGAACGCGAGCCTGGATGATGAAATAGGCAAAAAACGTGGCCCCAAGCACGACGAAGAACAGGCTGGCGGCGGTCGTGACGGTTTCCCTGAGAGAGGCCATCACGCCCGCAGCCGTCAAGCGACCGAAGGAAAAGCCGATCACAAAAGCCAGTGCCACACCGACAGAGGCCGCCTCGGACGGTGTGAACCAGCCAAGATAGATGCCGCCGATCGTGATCGAAAACAGCGCCACGACCTCCCAACCGCCAAGGATCGTCTTCAGCCGGTTTGCCGTCATCAGGACGGGCGGCGGCGCCGATCCGGGGCGCAGGTGAATAACGATATAGGTCGCGGCAATGTAGAGCAGAGTAAGCAAGAGCCCCGGCAGCAGCCCCGCCGCGAACAGATGCGCCACCGATTGGCCGGTGATCAGGGCGTAAATGACAATCACGACGGACGGTGGGATCAAGATGCCAAGCGTCCCTCCGGCAGCGATTGCCCCGCCGACCAGCGACGGCGAATACCCGCGCTTGAGCAGGTCGACGCCGGCGACACGTGACATCGTGGCCGTCGTGGCCAGGGAAGACCCCGACACCGCGCCGAGTGCAGCAGAGGCGGCAATGGTCGCCATCGCCTCGGACCCTCGCGCGCGGCCGAACAGGGCAGTTGACGCCGAAAACAGTCGGTCGGTCATCCCGGACTGCACCGCAAGCGCGCCCATCAGCACAAAAAGCGGGATGACCGAAAAGGTGTATTCGGTACCGATCTGCAACGCCGTCGTCCCCAAGGTGTACCAAACGCCGAAAGGCGACGAAATGAACAGGTAGCCGATCACGCTGGTCAGCCCCAGAGCGACCGCCACGGGCACACGAACTGCAAGCAAAACCAATGAGGCCACAATCGCAAGTGAGCCGACAACGACAGGATCCATGTGTAAATTCCGTTCGAGTTCAGTGCCGCAGAAGGGCCGACAGGTCGATTGCGGCGACGAGGGCAGCCAGACACAATCCCGCAAGGATCGGCCCCCAGAACACGAGCTTGCTGAGCCTCAGATCATCCGTCAGATCGCCGAATTGAATGACATCCGAAGCCTGCGCCCAGCTCACGTAGATCAGCAGCAGCAAGAATGCCAAAAGCATCGCTGCCGCAAACACCTTGAGCACAAGCACGACCGCCGGCGTCACAAGTTGGTCGATTGCATCAATGGTGATGTGGGCCCGTTGCCGCGTCGTTTCGACAAGCCCGAAGAATATCGAGACACACAAACATATGCGGATGATCTCGTAAGCCCCGTGGACCGCAAACCCGAAAAGGGTGCGTCCGGCAATGTCGGCCAGAACCACAACCGCCATGACGACGATTGCCAGTGCAGATACCGCCGCCGGCAATCTCATGGCATACAGCATCAGTTTGCCGGCGGAAGAGTGGTTCATTGTGCTGCGGCCGCGCTGAGGCGATCGAACACTTCTTGGGCGGGCAAACCGTTGCCCTCATACTCGGCAATGACCGTTTCCGCATACGCAGAGAACGCCGCATCGAAACGGGCCTGCTCGTCCGCGCTCAACTCGACAAGCTCGATCCTGCCCTCGACTTCGCCCCAGACACGCGCCTCGGCGTCGTCGTAGATCCGACCACCTGTCTGCGCCGCGATCCGGCCGGTCGTGCTGTCGATGATCGCCTGCAGATCGGCTGGCAGATCCGCATATGATTGCGGGTTCATCACCATGGCGAAAGTTCCGGTGCCGATGTTGATATCATTGGCAAAGGCGATTTCATCGATGAAGCGGAAGGATTGCGCTGCTTCGATCGATGTTGCGATCCCGTCGATGATCCCGCGTGCAAGGGCATCGCCCATTTCGCCAGGAGGGACGGCAACCGGAACGCCACCGACCGCCGAGAGGCTGCCACCGATGATCGAGCCCGGATGGCGGATGCGCAGTCCCTGCATATCTTCCATTGTCGCGATCCTCGCTTCGCGGGTCAGCACACGGATCGGTGCGGCAGCCACGATATACAGAAGCCTGACACCTTGATGTTCAGCAGCAAGGTAGTCTTCGGTCAAATCTGCAAGCGCGAGGCTGCCTTGTTCGCCGCTCGTGATCATGTTTGGCAGATAGGAAAGCTCCGTCAACGGGAACCGGCCGGGCGTCAGACCATGAAGATGATACGCCAGGTCCGCGGCCCCGCTGCGTGCGATGTCGTATTGCGCGGGCGGCGGCCCCATCTGTCCGGCCGGGAAAATCTCGATCATCAAGCGGCCCTCTGACAATTCGGCCACTTCATCGGCCCAACGTTCGAGTTCGAGCGACATGATATTCTGGGGGGGAAGGAAGGTTGATAGTGAAAGGGTGATCGCGTCTTGTGCCTGCGCTGTCGCGCCCCAAACCATCACTGCTGTAGCCGCAAGGGCCCCTGAAATTCTAAACACTTTTCTCTCCCTGATTCGCTTGTTGCCGTCACCTCAAATTTAGGAAAGTAACTTGACTATTGTCAATGCTACTGTTTACCTGCAGCTATGCAGGGCAGGAGAAACACCACATGGAAGCCAATACAAAATCCCGTCGACATTATCCCGAAGCAGTGTACGACACGCGGTCTTTGGGGTTCCCCCAAGCCGTGTCGGGGCGCGGTGGGCGCCTCGTTGTGACCGCTGGACTGGTGGGATGGGACAAACAGTTCAATCTGGAAAACGACTTCGGATCACAACTGCATCAAGCGATGGAAAACCTGGCCGAGGTGATGGCCGATGCGGGCGTCGCGGACGGTGATATCCTACATGTCCGCATCTATGTTGTTGGCCTCACTCAAGACCACCGCATCATCGTGGGCCAGGAACTCGACAGGCAGTATCCCGACCGCGACCTTCGCCCGGGAACATCGCTGATTGGAATATCGGCTCTGGCACGGGACGATCTGCTTGTCGAAGTCGAAGGAACCGCAATCTGCGGGTAACAGGTCAGCTGTTGCGCAGTTTGGCCAGCGCCTTGCTGGTCAGGGCAAAGTCTTCGGACCCGACGACATTTGAAAACTCCTGTTCGATTTCCGCAATCATCTGGCGGGATCGTGTGATCAAATCCTGGCCCCGTCGAGTGAATTTCACGATCTTGGACCGTCGGTCCGTGGTTGAGGGTTCGATCACGACAAGGTCACGCTCGGCACAGGCAACGGCGATCTGGCTGGCGGCTTGTTTGGTATACCCTGCCCTCGCGGCTATTTCGCTGACAGTGGTGCCCTCGTCATCGACATTGCGCATGAGTTGCAGATGCACGATACGGACATCCTGAAACCCATTGCCTTCAAGTTGTTTGTGCAGCTTGGTCTCAAAGAGGCGAAGTGTATCGAGAAGCAGGCGCCCGAAATTTTCCTGCCTCCAAGTAGCTGATTTTTCTGCTGACACCTACATCTACTCCGATCGCGGCTAACACTACTATGATCGCTTGGGCCAAAAGCCTGACCATATCAATAGCCGCTGATGCCGAGGTTTTGAAGCGGGCTTGCGCCCGGCTTCACTGAACGGTCGGCATGCCCTGCAGCGACGTGTAGCTGCGACGAGCATACAGCAAAGGCGCGTTGTCGCTTTGGCGTGTCGCAAGGATCAGGCCGCACAAAATCCCGTGCGAGGCCTGTTCCCAAAGCCCCGACACGTGACAGTCGAAGCTGACGACCGCGCCGGTCAGAATTGGGGCTCCGGTCTCAAGTGTCCCCCATGATCCATTCTTGAACCGGTCTTCCATGGGACTGCGTGCAAAGGCATCTGCCAGATCGCGATCCCCGGAATGCAGGACGTTGACCGCAAAAGTCCGCGTTGCGCACAGCGCCGAATAACTGCGCGTCGATCGGTTCACGCAGACCAGCAATTGCGGCGGTGACGCTGACAAGGAACACACGGCCGTGGCGGTAAAGCCGATGGGACGGTCGCCCTGACGTGTGGTCACGATCGTAACCGCACCCGGCAACAACTGCATGGCGGCCGCGAATTCCTCGACCGGGATGCCGTGGGGGGCGTCAGGTGCCGTCATTGCGTCGCCCCCGCCAGGGCAAAGCTCTGGTCGGAATACCGCAGTCGGACATCCAGTGTCCCCATGTTGACTGTCCAGTGTTCGACCGTGAAGGCACGGACGCCGGCCTGCACCATCGGGTCATCGGCTGCGATCTGTTCCGCATGGGCGCGGTCTCTTGCACGCACGACGAACAACCCCCTGCCCTCCATCTCGCCCTCGGGGGTACGGATCGGTCCGGCCGCGAACAGCAGACCGCTCCGCTCAAGGCTCTGGGCATAGGCGAAATGATCCTGAAGGTGGGGCTTGAGATCCTCGAAGCGCTTGGGTTTGTGGTAATGCACCAACCAGAGTTGAAGACCCAGAAGCGTTTGCGTTGCGCGTTCGATCTCGGTGGCGGTCTCGGTCATGCCGGCACCACGTCTAGAGCGGCCTCCTCACGCAGGGGCGCCATGACCTCATCCGCATAGAGGCGCAGGTTTTCACGCGTCATATCGGTTGGCATCATCCCGAAATGCATCATCGGCAGCAGATGACCCAGGCCGATTTCATCGCGCGCCATACGAGCCTGCCGCCGAACGGTTTCGGGACTTCCGATATGGACCATACCCAGTTCCATGATGCTTTCGATGGTTCGCCGTCCCGCACCGGGGCGCGGCTTCATGATCTGAACCATCGCTTCGGCCGGCACATAGCCGGGCGGGAACAACAATTCAGGCGTCATCGCCATGAAATCATTGAACAACGTCTCAAGATGCGGTCTGGCAAGATCAATGGCTTCCTTGTCGGTACGTGCCACGAAGGTCGGCACGGCCCATCCCAGCTGTTCGGGCTGCGCCTCATAGCCATGCACCTCGCGCGCGGCTTTCTTGTAGGCCAACAGGTTCGCCTTGATCTGTTGATAGGGGCTGTTGAAGAACTGAAGGTAGGTGTAGCGGCGATCCGGGTGGGCCGCCCACTCGATCATTTGAGGATTGCCGCCGGACGGGATCCATATCGGCGGATGCGGATCCTGATAGGGACGCGGAAACAGGCTGAAGTGACGGCACTCGTAATACTTTCCTTGAAACGAGATCATGTCATCTTCGGTCCAGCTCAGCTTGATGAGGTCATGGGCCTCGTAAAACCTGCGATTGGACTCAACCGGGTTCACGTTCGATGAGTGGTATTCGATGCCGATGCCACGGACCATTCCGACATTGAGCCGCCCGCGTGTGAGATTGTCGAGCATCGCCCATTCCTCGGCAATGCTGAGCGGATTGGGCACCAGCGGAAGCGCCCGCCCCAAGATCGAAATGCGACCTCTCTTGATGCGCTGAGAGAGAGCACCGGCCAGGACGTTTGGGGCCGGCATCAGGCTGTGGGGGGTTTGATGGTGCTCATTCACACACACGCCATCATAGCCCAGCTCATCGGCATAGCTCAGTTCGTCAAGGTAGGTGTCGTAGAAATCCGCGCAGGTCTCGGGGTCGAACCGGTGCTTGTGGAACATCCAAAGGGTCTTTTGCCCCTTTTCCCTGAATTTCAGGTCGATGTCCGCATAGGGCAAAAAGTGAAAAACATGGAATTTCATGAGCTTACCTCCAGGAATTCATCAATGGCCGCGCGGTACTCACCGGGCCGTTCAAGGTGCGGAACGTGGCCGCAATCATCAAGTTCGATCAGTTCGCTGTCGGGCAGAAGACTGCTGAACTCGCGACCAAACGCGACCGGGAAAAGACCGTCTTGCTTGCCCCAGATGAAAAGGGTCGGCGTGTCGATCCGCCGGACCCATTTGTTCAGCGCCGGGCCAATCCAACGGGGCGACCAAACCAGGCGGGCAGTCGTCTCGCGGGATCGATGCAGGGTCAGGGCATGCGCCTCATCCGAATTTGCAGCCAGAAACATCTGCCGTAGATCGTCGGATTGAAACAACTGTTCGGCCGTTTCCTCTTTCGACCAGACGAAATTGTTGCCCGCGAAACCATCGGTACCCCTGATACCACCCGGAGCCACGAGAACGAGCCGGTGGAAAATCTGCGGCGATCTAATGGCCATCTCGCCGGCAATCCAGCCGCCAAGGGAATGACCAACAACCCGGACATCCCGAAGCCCCCACGCCGAAAGCGCGACCAGATACAAGTAGGCCAGGTCTTCGACGGCCTCCAGCCAATCGGGGCAGCGCGATCCGTCGAATCCCGGATGGTTTGGCAAGATGACGTCGAAATGCTCGGAAAGCCGTTCGAATTCTCCGGCCCACATATCGGGCCCGCCTGCTCCGTGCAGGATGAGCAAAGGGCTTCCCTTGCCCTTGCGCGCATAGCTGAAGCCCATGTCGCCAAACGCGAACTTGTCCTCGAATTTCAGTGCCAATGGTGATCCTCCGTGTTTTCCGCGGCGTGTTTAGGGCCCGGCTGGGAAAAGGCTTTGGGCGTTGCCGTCAAAAACCCACCTGCTGTGCTCCCTTGGTTCTCAAAAGGGCGCGCGTCTCTTCAGGTGTTGCCACCTCGATCGACAGGTCGCTGAGGTTGCGCCTGATTTTTGCAACCTGTTCGGCATTCGACTGCGAAAGCTTGCCCTTCGAGATGTACAGATTGTCTTCCAGTCCGACGCGCACATGGCCACCGGACACGGCGTTGACGACCGCAAACCCCATCTGATGCCGCCCCGCGGCAAGAACCGACATCTGGTAGTCGTCCCCGAACAATCGATTGCAAATCGAGCGGGCGTTCATGAGGTTTTCAACTTCGGGTCCTGCCGCCCCAAGGATGCCGAATATCGACTGGATGAAGAACGGCGGTTTCACGAGACCTCGGTCCGCGAAATGGGCAAGGTTGTAGAAATGACCGGTGTCATAGCACTCGAACTCGAAGCGGCAGCCGGTCTCGGACAGA
>Ga0102938_10000219_pt1 | contig 40013 bp, 37 predicted proteins | sample SalPonR2_B_D2_MG_FD_84516 | JGI IMG/M metagenome (GOLD analysis project Ga0102938, IMG submission 84516) | Salt pond soil microbial communities from South San Francisco under conditions of wetland restoration - Salt Pond MetaG R2_B_D2_MG | ecosystem: Environmental > Aquatic > Marine >...
CCCGGTCGCTCGCCAACCGGGGAAACCACATCGAGACGACGCGACGCCCTATCCCATCGAACATGCCAGACACCTAATGTTCCCGCTTTGTTCTTAATAATTTCCCACGCCATCAGAGTCGAGTCCTCTGCATCGAAAACCGGCGCGCAGCGCCAGCGGGTCTCGGCCGCGTTGCTGCCCATCTCCTCGGAAATCAGGCAAAGCCCGGTCGTGTCACCGTCCTTCGCCGCAAGCTGCAAGCGCCGCCCGGCGGTCAGGCCCAAGGGCTGGCTCAGTTCCATCACGACCAGCGGAATCGCCCCGTCACGCAGGGTTTCTTCCGCCACGCCAAGCGCTTCGAGCTGGGTCTTCACCTGCGCAACCAGCAGTTTCGCGGGATCGCAAAAGGCGCTCAGCCCGACCGGGTTCAGCGCCTCGGGCCTCCAGGTCTCATGGATCCACAACACATCCTCCGCCGCCCGCGCGGCGGCGATCGCGGCAAAGCCGCTCGCCCCGGCCCCGCACACCTCATGGACGCGGGCCTTTCGCAAGGGAAACGAGTCGAAAAGATCGGACATCATGATGCCGAACATAATGTGAACATCCGGCATTTCAAAGAGGCCGCGCGCCTCAGCCCACCGCCAGCAGGTCCAGCCAGATCAGCGCCGCCAGCACCAGCCCGGCCAGGAACAGCGTCTCCGCCACGATCAGCGCGATCGCACCGCCCCCCACCTGGATCACGTTGCGCAGGTCGGTCTTCATCCCCACCGCCGCGATCGCCGCCAGCAGCGCCCAGGATGACAGCTTGGCCAGAAACACCCCCACCCCCTGCGGGATAAGCCCGAATGAGTTCAGCCCCGCCAGCACCAGGAACCCCAGCACGAACCCCGGTATGATCGGCGGGCGCTTTTCGCCCGCACCGCTTTCCGGGTCGCGCCACCACAGCGCGATCAGCACCACCACCGGCGCCAGGAACGACACCCGGATCAGCTTGACCAGGGTCGAGGTCTCCCCGGCGGTGTCTGAAATCGAGAACCCCGCCCCGACCACCTGCGCCACATCATGCACCGTCGCCCCGATAAAGGCCCCCGCCGTCAGCTCGTCAAAGCCCAGCGCATTGGTCAGGATCGGGTAGAGGATCATCGCCAGCGTCGACAGCACCGTCACCCCCAGCACCGTGAACAACAGGTTGCGCTCGGAGCGCTCGTCCTTGGGCAAGACCGCCGCGATCGCCATCGCCGCCGAGGCCCCGCAGATCGCCACCGACCCGGCGGTCAGGATCGCAAAACGCGGCCCCTGCCCGATCAGCCGCGCAAAGACCACGCCGAAAAGGATCGTCGCCACCACCCCGGCCACCAGCAGCGCGATCATCCCCCAGCCCAGCGAGGTCAGCATCTCGACACTGATCCGCGCCCCGAGGATCGCCACCCCGAAACGCAGCACCGTGCGCGCGGTGAAACCGATGCCCTCGGCGGTCGGCGCCGGCTCGCTCAGGAAGTTCAGCGCGATCCCGAACAGCAACGCCATCAGCATCGCCGGCGCGCCGTAATGCTCGGCCACGAACTGCGCCGCCAGCGCCACCAGCAGCGCCACCATCATGCCGGGAAACAGCCCGCGCGCGCGCTCCGCGATGCCTTCAAACCACGATGTCATCTTGTCCTCACAGCTTGCTTGGGCGTCACGCGATCCCCTGCACCCGGCCCGCCTTGCGATCCTCGAGGATCATGTCCGAGGCCTTCTCGCCGATCATGATCGCCGGGGCGTTGGTGTTGCCCGAGACGATCTCGGGCATGATCGAGCAATCCGCCACCCGCAGCCCTTCGATCCCGTGGACCCGCAGCCGCGCATCCACCACCGCCCCTTCGCCCGGACCCATCCGGCAGGTGCCCGTCGGGTGATAGATCGTCGTCGAGTTGTTGCGCGCCCAGTCCAGCGTGCCCTCGTAATCATCCATTCTAAGGGAATCATCCGGCCGGAACGCCTCGGAAATCTTGCTGTCCAACGGCGCGACGCGCGCGATCTTGCGGGCGATCCTGATGCCCTCCACGATGGTGCGGCAATCGGTTTCGCTCGACAGATAATTCGGGTGGATTTTCGGGTAAACCCCCGCATCCCCCGATGCCAGCCGGATTTCACCCCGGCTCTCGGGGCGCAACTGACAGACCGACATGGTAAAGGCGGAAAACGGATGCACCCCCTCGCCGGGGCTGTCCGCCGACCAGGGCTGCACATGAAACTGGATGTCGGGCGTCTCCACATGGTCGCCCGTGCGCAAAAATCCGGTGGCCAGACTTGCCGCCATCGCCATCGGCCCGGACCGGAACATCGCGTATTTCAGCGCGATCCGCGCCTGGTTGTAAAGGCTGCGCACCTCGTCGTTGAGGGTCGGCTCGTTGCACTTGAACACCAGCCGCGCCTGCAAATGATCCTGCATGTTCTTGCCCACGGCGGGCAGGTCGCGCTGCACGTCGATCCCGTGCTCGCGCAACTGCTCCCCCTCGCCGATACCCGACAGCATCAGCAATTGCGGCGACCCGATCGCCCCTGATGACAGGATCACCTCGCCCTCGGCCCGCACCACCTGTTCGCGCCCCGCACCATCGCGATAGGCGACCCCGGTCGCGCGCGCGCCGTCGAAGACCACGCGCTGCGCCGCCGCCCCTGTGACGATGGTCAGGTTGGGGCGCGACCGCACCGGATTGAGAAACGCCACCGCGCTCGAACAGCGCCGCCCGTTGCGGGTGGTCAGCTGGAAATAGCCGACACCTTCCTGCGTCGCGCCGTTGTAATCGGGATTGAACGGATATCCGGCCTCTTGCGCGGCAGCCACCCAGGCGTCGCAGATCGGCCTTTGCAGCCGCATGTTCGACACCGAAAGCGGCCCCTTGTCACCGTGGAAATCATCCGCCCCGCGTTCCTGGTTTTCGGATCGCTTGAACAGCGGCAGAACCTCGTCCCAGCCCCAGCCCGGATTGCCCATCTGTTGCCAGCGGTCGTAATCCTGCGGCTGGCCACGCACGTAAAGCAGCCCATTGAGCGACGACGACCCCCCCAGAACCTTGCCGCGCGGCCAGTCAAGCTGGCGCCCGTTCAGCCCCGGATCGGGCTCCGTGCGGTAACACCAGTCCACCGAAGGATTGTGCATCGTCTTGAAATAGCCGACCGGGATATGGATCCACGGGTTCCAGTCACGCCCGCCCGCTTCCAGCAGCACGACCTTCACTGACGGGTCCGCTGACAGACGATTCGCCAATACACAGCCCGCAGACCCCGCGCCGACGATGACGTAATCCGCTGAAATCCCGGCCATTTCCTGAAACCCCTCCTCACGGCGGCAAGGCGTTGAAAGATTTTCCTTGCCACAATGACCTTAGTTCGACCAATATTGAGACTGCAAGTATCAAAATTGCACAAATGGGAGGAAACCATGAAAGCATCGAAAGCCCTGAGCGGCATCAGCCGCAGGGAACTGTTCCGCTTGTCAGGCCAATTTGGCCTGTCCTCGGTCGTGCTGGGCGCAGGCGCGCTTACTGGCGCGGTCACACTGCCGTCGCTGGCGAAAGCCGCCGAAAGCACCTATAACAAACGCTTCGCGAAAGAGCCCAAGCACACGCTCAAACTGGGCGCCGCAGGCTTCAATGCCCGCAACCTCCTGATCGAACGTGCCGGGGTTCTGGAATTCGCCCGCGATCTGGAAGAGCGCACCGAAGGCGAGATCCGCGTCGAATTCATCGGCGACAACCAGATTTGCGGACAGCTCAATTGCGTGGAAAAGACCCAGACCGGCGTCATCGACATGTATGCCGCCTCGACCCAGAACTCGGCCGGCGGCGCGCCCTATCTCAACGTGCTCGATTACGCCTACATGTTTCCCAGCCGCGCCTCGCAGTATCACTTTCTCTACAGCCCGGAATCGCAGCGCATCCTGCGCGAACCGCTCGAAAAGCGCCACGGGCTCAAATTCCTGTTCAGCCATTGTGAATTGCGCGGCATCCAGCTTGGCCAGTCCTTCGCGGACAAGCCGACCGTTACCAAGCTCGAGGAACTGTTCGGCACCAAGAACCGCGTCACCGGCACACAGCTGGGCCGCATCGCCATGCAGCAGCTCAACCTCAACCCGGTGCCCGTGGCCTGGGAAGAAACGCTCGATGGCCTCAAGCAGGGCCTGATCGACGGCGCCGAAACATGGGCATCGGCCGTGGCCTATGCCAACATGGCGCCCGTGGTCAGCCAGTCGGTCGATCTCAAGTTCTTCTGCGGCACCGAGCACACGTCGATGTCCGTACGCGTCTTTGACGCGATGGAACCGCATCTTCAGGACGCGATCATGGAATCGGCCTATCTCGCTCAGGTGCATGTTCAGGCCGCCAACGAGGCGGCTCTGGTCAAGACCGTGGGCTTCTCGGATCCGCAGTTGCCCGGCACGATCTTTGCCGAAAACAACGTGCGCCCGGCCTTCCTCGCCGAGGATCAGATCAAGATGGCCGAAGAAATGTGCTCGCCCGAGTTCAACCCCGAACCCTGGGCACAGTGGCGCGAGCGCATCAACAACTGGGCCGGCGGCATCGACACCTATCAGGAGATCTACGACGTTGCGCGTGAGATCCCCGTCGATACGCTGCCCGAAAATGTCGAGCCGCGCCGCTGGTGGCGCTCGGCCTGATCTGACATCAAGATACCGGGCCGCCGCCATTTGGTGGCCCGGTTCTCCATGCCGCACAATAAGCGGCAAGCACATACGGCAACCCAAAGGGAGGAGTGGGCATGACCGGCTGGTTTCAGGGCGCCCAAGATATATTGAGTGCGCTCGCCGCGGGCGATGCATGGATGTTGAGCGAGGCGATGCGGCACCCGGTCATGTGGCCGCTCGGCCTGGTCGCGATGCTCGCCGCTGGGGTCGCTTTTCTCATGTTATATCGCCTTGTCCCGTGGGCCGAGCGTAATCTGGAACAATCCGTGATGGTGGTGTCATACCTGGCCATCGGCGCGATCATCTTCGTCGAAGTGATCCGCCGCTTCGTCTTTTCGGTCCAGGTGCCGTGGTCAACGACCCTGCCCCCATTCCTGTTTCTTATCATGACGTGGTTCGGCTGCTCCTTCAACGTGAAGCTGCGCACCCATCTGGCCTTTGCCGAGTTCCGCATGAACATGCCGCGCGCCGGGCAGATGACCTGCCTGATGCTCGACGCCTTGCTGTGGATCGGGTTTTCCTGGGTGGTCATCGTCACCTCGCTGAAACTGGTGGTCAATTCGGCGTCGAATTTCCAGATCATGCTGGGGACCGACAACGTCATGCAGTGGTGGTTCCTGATTTCCATGCCGCTGGCCTTCACCACGCTGGTCGCCCGCGTGCTCGAGAACGCGCTGACCGACATTTCCCGCTTCCGGAACGACGAGACCCTCATCCGGCAAGCCGTGATCGGAGGAGACTGACATGGGCGATCCAACCCTCATCACGCTCATTTCCATCGGCGTGACCCTGCTGTTCATGCTCGGCGTGCCGGTGTTCCTCGTGATCGGCTACTGGGTCATCGGCATCTCTTTCGTCGTCGGCATGCCCCTTCAGAACATCGGCGGGGCGCTGTCCAACGTCTTCACCGACGGGTTCGCCCTTCTGGCGATGCCGCTTTTCATCCTGACCGGGGATCTCATCAACCGCTCGGGCATCGCCCGCCGGCTCAGCGATTTCGCCTATGCCTGCCTTGGCTGGATCCGGGGCGGCCTGTCGATGGCCGCGCTTGGCGCCTGCGGGCTCTTCGCCGCGATCTCGGGCTCGAATTCGGCCACCACGGCGACCATCGGTTCGATGCTGCACCCCGAAATGGTCAAGGGCGGCTATGACGAGCGCTTCTCGGCCGCCACCGCGGCCGCGGGCGGCACCGTCGGGATCATCATCCCGCCCTCGATCATCTTCATCGTCTACGGCTTCCTGCTGAACCTGCCGATTTCGGAACTCTTCGTTGCCGGCATCATCCCCGGCGCGCTGATGGTCCTGGGCATGATGTCCGCCGCCTTCCTCATCTGCTGGCGCAATAAATGGGGCTTCCTGATCCCGCTAAGCCCGCTGCGCGTGCTCAAGACGGCGATCGGCGCCTGGCTCGGGTTCTTTGCCATCGGCCTCGTGCTCTGGGGCATCTACACCGGCAAGTTCTCACCCACCGAAGCCGCCGGCGTCACCGTCGGCTTCTGCGTGCTCGTCGGCTTCCTGAGCCTGCCGCTCTACAAATTGATGGGCGGAGCGAAAGGCCGCGACGTCAACGAAAAGAGCATCTCCGAAATGCTGGTGGTCGAAGGCTTCAGCCCGCTCGAATTGCCATCCATCACCATGCGATCCGCTCAGATCACCGGCATTCTTGCGCCGCTCATCGCCGTTTCCGTGGTGATGCAACAGATCCTCTCGGTGCTTGGCGCCCAGGAGGTGATCGGAAATTTCGTGATGTCGATGGGGGGCTACTACGCCGTGCTCTTCACCTCGATGGCCATCGTCTTCGTCTGCGGCATGGTGCTTGAAAGCCTGCCCGTGACGATCATCCTGGCCCCGATCCTTGCGCCGATCGCCCATTCCGTCGGCGTCGATCCGGTGCAGTTCGCGGTGATCTTCCTGGTCGGCGCATCCATCGGCTTCATCACCCCGCCCTACGGGCTCAATCTCTATGTGGCTTCGGGCGTGACCGGTGTTCCCTATTTCAGGCTGTTGCGCTACACGGTCTTCTATCTTGTGACGTTGATCGCGGTGTGGATCCTGGTGGCCATGGTGCCCACCCTGTCAACGATCCTGATCCCATCTAGGTAAGGATACTGATGCAATGGATGGTGACGGTGGCAAATCAGGGGCGATCCCGACAAACCTCCGGCTTCTCCTTGTGATCGAGGAAATCTCCAAGGCCGGGGTGCCCGTCACCCCGACCGAGGTGAACACCGCACTCGGCCTGCCCAAACCGACCATCCACCGCCTCTTTGCCACCCTCGAGGAAGAAGGTTTCCTGCAACGCGACATGGACGGGCGCACCTACTCGCCCGGCCCCCGCCTGCGCACCATGTCGGGCGGGATCCTGTCATCCCTTCGCATCCGCACGGCACGACAGGCGATCCTGCGCCGCGTCAGCCGCGAAATCGGCGAGACCTGCAATATCGCCCTGCCCGACCGCGACGCGATGACCTATCTCGAACGGGTCGAAACCGAATGGCCGCTGCGCATCCAGCTGCCCATCGGGACGCGGGTGCCCTTCTATTGCACCGCCAGCGGCAAGATGTATCTCAGCTCGCTGAACCGCGCCCATCTTCTGAAATACCTCTCTGCCACCACGCTCGAACCCCGCACCCCCAACACCCTCACCGACCATGACGCGCTGTTCGCCGAGCTGCGCGATATCCGCAAACAGGGCTATGCGCTCGACCGCGAGGAATTCATGGCCGACATGATCGCCCTCGCCGTGCCCGTGCCCGACATCAACGGGCGGCTGATGGCGACACTCTCCTTTCACGCCCCGACGCAGCGCTTCACCATCGACAGGGCGCTCGATTACCTCGACGCCATGCGCAGCGCGGCGGACGACCTTGCCGCTCTGGTGTCAGACGGCGATCAGGAATGAGCCCCCCGGCCATGCCCCTCACCTGATGGAAATGCTGGCCGCCAGCGCGATCGTCATGCTTGCGGCGATCCTCCATGCCTGCACCGGTTTCGGCTTTTCGGTGCTGGCAACGCCCTTCCTTCTGCTGGTCTTCGACACCGCCGAGGCGATCCAGATCAATATCGCGCTTTCGATCATGATCTCGGTGGTGCTGATGCCACGGCTTCTGCCCGATATCGACAAGGCGCTGCTCTTGCGCCTGCTGGCAGGCGGGATACTGGGCGCGCCCTTGGGGATTCTCACCTATGTTCATGCCGATCCCGACCATTTACGCATGGCGATCGGCCTGCTGCTTCTGGCGTTCACGTTCTTTGTGCTGCGCAAATTCCGCTTCCGGCGCAGCAAGGGGCGCGATGTGCTGACCGGGGCGTTCTCGGGCGCGCTGACCAGCGGGCTGGGGATGCCGGGGCCGCCGCTCATGGTCTATTTCTCGGGCGCGCCGATCCCGCCGCGCGTGCTGCGCAGCACCACGCTCACCTGCTTCCTCATCACCTATTCCATCAGCCTCGCGCTTCAGATCGGCGTCGGCTCGGCCTCGGGCACGGTGCTTCGCGCCTCGCTGATCCTGGCCCCGGCCACCGGCGCGGGCGTGATCCTGGGGCAGATGCTGTTCACCCGGATCGACACGGCGGTGTTCATGCGGCTGATCTATGGCCTCCTGATCCTGACCGGGCTCTATCTCGTGGTGGTCTCCGCCATGGCATTCTGATCTGCGCCATCATCGCCTTGCACTTTCCCTGCATCGCCGCTCATATGGCGCTGGCATGAAACCCTCGACACGCGTGAACCGAACGACCGGCATAATGCTGCTCGCCATCACCGGGCTGGTGATCCTGCGCGAATGGACGACAATCGCGCTGGCCGACATGATCCTGCCCTGGCTGGTGATCGCCACGACACTGCTTCTGGCCCTGCAGACCCGCGCCGGGCGCTATCTTTTCGCATTGGTCGCGCTGGCGCTCACCATCACCCTGACGCTCGCCAATCCCGACTGGCAGGCGGTGACGCTCAAGGCGCTCTATACCGCCGGATTCATCTGCGCCTTTTTCACCGCCCTTGCCACTCTTCGCTTTGCAGCCGAGACATCCGATTCGATCCGCCGCGCTGGCCGCTTTCTGGCCCAACAGCCGCCGGGGCGGCGCTACCTTGCGCTGACACTGGGCGGGCAGATGTTCGCGCTCTTGCTGAATTACGGCTCCATCGCCCTGCTGGGCAGCCTCGCCACCGCCAGCGCCAACGAGGAACCCGACCCCGAGATCCGCCGCCACCGCACAAGGCGGATGTTGCTGGCGATCCAACGGGCCTTCACCTCGATGTTGCCATGGTCGCCCCTCTCCTTCGCCGTCGCCATTTCGGTCGCGCTCATTCCCGGCGCGACATGGGCGCAGGCGGTATTGCCCGGAATCGTCAGCTCGATTCTGCTCGCGGGAACCGGCTGGGCGCTCGATTCCCTGTTTCGCCCGACCCTCTCGGGGCCGCGCCCCGCGCCCAGGCCGCCCGAAGGCTCTTGGGCCTCGATCCTGCCGCTTCTTGTCTTGCTGGCGATCCTGGTCAGCAGCATCACCTTGCTGCACTACGTTACCGATGTGCGGGTGGTCGGGATGGTGATCCTGATCGTTCCGATGATCTCGCTGGTCTGGACCGCCCTGCAAAGCCGCAACGCCCAACCCGAGCTGCGCATCCCCCGCAGGCTGACGGAGTACAGCTTTCGCGAATTGCCCGCTTATCGCAGCGAAATCCTGTTGCTGATGATGGCGGGCTATATCGGCACCGTGGGGGCACCCCTGCTCGAACCACTCCTCAGCGGCCTCGGGCTCGATCTGGCGGCGCTGCCCACGCCGCTGGTCCTGATCGCTTTCGTCTGGATCATCCCGCTGGCGGGGCAGATCGCGATGAACCCGATCCTCGCGGTCACGCTGATCGCACCGCTGGTGCCCCCCGCGGCCGAACTCGGCGTGTCACCCACCGCGCTGATCGTCGCCATCACCGCCGGTTGGGCACTCAGCGGCGTGACCTCGCCCTTCACCGCCACCACGCTGCTGATCGGCTCCTTTGCCCGCATCAGCGCGCGCCAGGTCGGGCTGCGCTGGAATGGCGTCTATTTCCTGCTGACCGGCACGATCCTCTCGGCCTGGGTGGTGATCTATTCCAGCCTCTGAACGGCGCGCCCCGTGTGTACGCCTTGGTACGAAACCGGGGGGCGATTTGTACGCATTTCACCGCACGCCCCGTTAATCCGGCCCGTTTACCGCAACGATACCGACGCAATACCGACGTGGTGCCGACGCAATGCCGAAGCGGGTTTTCGTTGTTAACCAATGGCTTGCGGGGCGATTCGCACGCTCAGCCCATTTTCTTGCCCGGCGGATCGAAGGGCAGGAACTCGACAGCGCTCTGTTTCACTGGCGCCGGGAACAGTTTCATCAGGTTCAGGATTTCGGGTGGCATGCCCACCGTCACTTCCAACCCCAGCTCATGTGCCTCTGCCGGGGTCAGCGCATAATCATGGGTCCACGTCCCCGAGGCCAGCTTGCGCGCCAGCGCCTCGGCCTCCTCGCGCTCCATCCGGGGCGTCATGATCTCCACCGCGCCCCGTGTCACCTGGTTGATCGCCTTGTCGCTCACATCCGCCAGCACCAGCGCCACATCCGACACATGCTCGATGGGCTTCGCATCCCTCGCCGCCACGATAGACGCCGCCGAAATACCCATGATCTGCGGATCGATCGGCCCCAGCATCGAGAACTCTCCCATCACGATTTCATCGGCGGCAAGTGCTATAAGCGTGCCCCCGGACATCGCATAAATGGGAACAAAAACAGTGACTTTCGCGGGATGGGCCTCGACGGCGCGGGCGATCTGCATGGCCGCGATAACCAGCCCACCGGGGGTGTGCAGCACCAAGTCGATAGGCTTGTCGTCCGGCGTCGCCTTGATCGCCGAAATGATGGATTGCGCATCCTCCAGGTCGATCATCCGCGAGACATTGACCCCGAACAGACTGCGCTTTTCCTGCCGGTGAATCATGGTGATCACCCGGCTGCCCCGCTTGCGCTCGATGTTGCGGATCGCCTGCTCGCGCCGGAACCCGAATACCCGTCCGGTCAGTATCGGTTGCAGTATCATCACTATGAAAACAATAAAGAAAAGGGTCGATAGGTTGAATTCCATGGTCTCTCCGGGTCGGATTTGCGCCGCGGGTTTCACAAACTGTCGCAGCAATGGCGCGGGTTGTGAATTGAAAAAACCGCCGATCTGGGGCAAACATCTGGATGGGCACACGGGTCCGGAGCATCAAGGCGGGAAGGAACCCGCACCGCACCCGGCAAAAGAGGCATGTAAAATGAAACAGGCGATTATTCTTGGTTTGGTGACACTTCTGGCAGGCTGCGGCGGTGGCGGCGATCGCTCGCGCAGCAGTGGTGGTTTTGCAGGGGCGATGCCTTTTGCCGCAGGGCCGATCAGCCAGGCCTGCATGGTCTCAGGCCGCTCCGCGCGCTCCAGCACGCTTTGTGGCTGCATCCAGGCGGCGGCCGACCAGACCCTCAGCGGATCGCAACAACGCCGCGCCGTGGCCTTCTATTCCGATCCCCACAGCGCCCAGGAGATCCGCCAATCGGACCGCGCCTCGGACCGGAGCTTCTGGCAGGCCTACAGGGCCTATGGCGACCGCGCCGAAAGGCTGTGCCGCTAGGGTCTGCTTCCCGGCTCAGGACTTGAGCCGGTAGCCCCGCGCGAACATCCGCCACGCCATGAACGCGACCGCGAGAACCGACCCGACCCCGACCGCCAGCCCAAGCCAGGGCGAGCTGTCCGAGACCCCGATCATGCCGTAGCGTACCCCGTCGATCATGTAGAAGATCGGGTTGAAATGGGTGATCTCGTTCAGGATCGGCGGCAGCGCCTGAACCGAATAGAACGTGCCCGACAGGAAGGCCAGCGGCGTTACGATGAAGTTGGTGATCGCGGCCATCTGGTCGAATTTATTGGCAAAAATTCCCGCAACCATGCCAATCGCCGACAACAGCGCGGCGCCCAGCAGGATGAAGGTCAGCATCCATAGCGGATGCGCCGGCACGATCCCAAGCACCAACAGCAGCCCCAGGGCAACAGCAAACGCCACGATCACGCCCCGCCCGACTCCGCCTGCCATATATCCCAGCACCATCTCGACCGGGCTGAGCGGCGGCATCAACGTATCCACGATATTTCCCTGCACCTTCGAGATCACGATCGAGGACGAGGTATTGGCGAAGGCATTCTGGATCACCGTCATCATCAGGATGCCCGGCGCGATGAAGGTCGTGAAACTCACCCCCATCACATCGCCCCGGCGCGGGCCGATGGCAATCGAGAAAATCAGCATGAACAGCCCCGCCGTGACCAGCGGCGCCAGCAGGGTCTGGGTCCAGACGGCCATGAAACGCTGCACCTCGCGCGAGGCCAGCGTGTAGAGCCCCAGCCAGTTCACATATCCGAAGCGGCGTGTGCCCATATCGGTGATTTCGCTCATGCTGTTCCTCCGTTTGCGGGTGATTCGATGCCTTGTAACTTACCGTTGAGTGATTAGAATAGGGGCGACTACGGATAGAGCAGGGCGGCGCGGGCAACCGGCCGCCTTTTGAGATAGGAAACAACCATGTCCTGGAGCGACGAACGCGTCGAACTGCTGAAGAAACTATGGGGCGAGGGCCAGTCTGCCAGCCAGATCGCCAAGGAACTTGGCGGCGTCACCCGCAACGCCGTGATCGGCAAGGTGCACAGGCTCGGCCTGTCAAACCGCAACGGTTCGGGCGCAACCGGGGCCGATAGCGCGACAAAGGCAAAACCGGCGCCGAAACCCGAACCCAAGGCCAAACCCGCCAAGCCTGCTGCCAAGGCCGCACCCAAGCCCACGCCCGAGGCCAAGGAACCCGCAAGCCCCGCGCCTGCGGCGACCCCCGTCTCGCGCTCAAAGCAGATCATCCCGGCGGGGCAGCCCCTGCCGCCGCAGCCTTCGGCCAACGAGATCGACCCCGCCGCATTGGCCAAGGTCAGCGAGATCGAGAAGAAAGCCAAGCGGCTGACGCTGATGGAACTGACCGAGCGGACATGCAAATGGCCCGTGGGTGACCCCGCGACCGAGGATTTCTGGTTTTGCGGCCTGCCGGTCCAGGCGGGTAAACCCTACTGCGAGGCCCATGTCGGCGTCGCCTTCCAGCCAATGAGCAGCCGGCGCGACCGCAAACGCTAAAACCCCACGTCGCTGACAACGCAATGATCTCGGAAAGCGTGCCCTGCCCTGCAGCGCACGCTTTTCCTTTTATTCGAACAGCTTGAACAGTTCGTTCTTCAGCTCGTCCTCGACCTTGTCGCGGATCGCGTCCTCGGCCGACTGACCCTCCTCCACGGAAAGCCCCAGTTCCTTTTCGAGCTTGCGGTTCAGTTTCCGTTTCGCCTTCGCCTTGAGCTCTTTTTTTTCTTCCTTGAAGTTGAGGTCGATCGCGGCCTCCAGATCAGGCTGGATGCGCGGGCTGGCCCACGGGCCACGGATACGCACCGGAATCGCCAGTCCCTTGCGGTTCTCACCCTCCAGAAGGGCCGGCGTGAAGGTATAGTCGATATCGCGCGCACCAAGCCCGATGCGTCCCTCGCCGCTGGCCTTCGCGAGTGGCAGGCTCATGGCCAGATCCTTGTTGAAAAGGTTGCCTTGTTTCATGGTGAAACTGGCGTTCAGGCTGTCAAAGACCGTGGTGCCGCCACTTGCATCACCCGAGCGCATGAGCCGGTCCAGGTCGATCCCCGAGATCACCCCTCGCCCCGTGCCAAGCGACCCTTTGCCCTCGAGGCTGTTCATGATCGCATGCAGCGACCGGCCCACACCCAGAAAGCTGACCTTGCCATCGGCCTTGGCCGAAAACCGCGAGATATCAACGGCATCCGTCAGGAATGTTTCAAGATTGATGCCGTTCGCCTTCATGTTGCCACCCACCGACAGGCCAGAACGGTTGTTCATCACGAACTCGCCCGTGACCAGCCCGTCATAGGCGCGCAATTCGCGCAGCTCGAAGACAAGACGCGCGTTGGTGAGGGTCATCAGCACACGGGTCTTGCCGAGCGCCAGATCGCCCAGATTGACGCTGTCGGCCACCAGTGCCACCTCGGCATCCGCCAGCCCCAGGGCACTGGCGTCGATCTTGGTCTTCGGCCAACCGTCGCTTGGCACGTTGCCCCCGCCAGAGCCGCCGCTCCCGTTCCCGGATGCGCCCGAACCGCCTTCCCCGGCCCCTGAATCATCCCCGGCTGCCAGCGCCGAAAGATCCAGCGCACCTGCGTTCAGCTGCATGTTGAGCCGTGGCTTGTCACCCCCGAGGAAGACGTCAGCCGCGCCGCTCAGCCGGTTATCGTCAAGCGTCAGGGAGGTTTCACGCAGCGAAACGCGCATATCCTGCGAAACCGTCAGGTCGGCATCCAAAGCAATGGCACGCCCCAGCCCACGGGGAATATCCACACCCGACACGCCAAGCGCCGCCAGGAAGTTGGCCGTATTGCCGATATCCGCGCGAAGCCGCCCGCTCAGTTGCGGCTCGGTGCTGGCGCGACCGTCAAAGGACAGGCTGCCGCCCTTCGTCTCGATATCCGCCTTGAGGCCCGAGACCCCGCCGTCGATAAAGGTGACCACTTGGGACAATTGACCCGAGACCCGGACGACCTCGCTGGCATAGCGGGCGGATGCCTCGAATGTCGCGGCCCCCTCGTAATCCGGCCAGCGCAAGTCAAGGTCGATATCCGACAGGGCCACATCCTCGCCGGTGCCATGATCCACATAGCGCAGGTTCGCCTTGGAAATCAGTGCCCGGTCCAGCGTCAGCGCAAGCCGTTCGGACCGCGCGGGCGCAGTCGCGCCGCCGCCACCACCGGCGCTTCCATTGCTACCCGATTGCCCCGAAGATGCGACACCCTCGACGCCCAACTCCCAGTTGACGCGCCCATCCGAGGCGCGTTCCAGAAGGATCCTGGGGTTCACCGCTTCCAGCCCGGTGATCCTGATCTCGCCGCCAAACAGCGCCGCAGGCTCCACCCCGATCTTGAGGCTTTCGGCCTCCAGCATAGGCCCGGCCTTGGACCATCCCGCATTGGCGACGATCACCTCACCGGTGCTGACGCCCAGAACGGGATAAAGGCTGATCTTGGTTTCACCGCTCATGGTCACGTCGCGACCTGTGGCATTGCTGATCTGCTCGGCGGCGATCTTTGCGATCCTGTCGCCCGGCAACAGCAACAGCGACACCACCACGACCGCGATCAGAATAACCACGAGTCCTGTCAGGCGAACCAACCACCGCATCTCGAAACCCCCATCTTGCCTACCTCAAGGTGTAAGCGGGGAGGCAGGTTCGAACAACAGCTTTTCCCTTCCCGCGGGGCGCTGGCTGAACTATATGCCCGCCATGAGCACCAATCCCCCCGACCTGCGGCCCGATCAGGCCCGCGCCCGTATCAGCGAAACCAACCGCGCCGGCCAGCCAACCATCGGCATGGTCTCGCTGGGATGTCCCAAGGCGCTGGTGGACAGCGAGCGCATCCTGACCCGGCTGCGGGCCGAGGGCTATGGCATCTCGCCCGACTATTCGGGGGCTGATGCGGTGATCGTGAATACCTGCGGCTTTCTTGATTCCGCCAAGGCCGAATCCCTCGAGGCGATCGGTGAGGCGCTCAATGAGAACGGCAAGGTTATCGTGACCGGCTGTCTGGGCGCTGACCCGGCCTATATCACCGGTACCCATCCCAGGGTGCTGGCGGTGACCGGGCCCCACCAATACGAACAGGTGCTCGACGCGGTGCATTCGGCCGTTCCGCCTGCGCCCGATCCTTTTGTCGATCTGCTGCCCGCAAGCGGCGTGAAACTGACCCCGCGCCATTACAGCTATCTCAAGATTTCCGAGGGCTGCAATCACAAGTGCCGGTTCTGCATCATCCCCGACATGCGCGGCAGGCTGGCCAGTCGCCCGGCCCATGCCATTCTGCGCGAGGCTGAAAAGCTGGTCGAGAACGGTGTGCGCGAACTTCTCGTTATCAGCCAGGACACCAGTGCTTACGGCGTTGACATCAAGCACGCTGAAGCCAACGGACACCGCGCCCATATCACCGACCTCGCGCGCGATCTTGGCAGCCTGGGGGCCTGGGTGCGGCTGCACTACGTTTATCCCTACCCGCATGTGCGCCAACTTGTGCCGCTGATGGCCGAAGGGCTGATCCTGCCCTATCTGGACATCCCCTTTCAGCACGCCCATCCCGACACCCTCAAGCGCATGGCGCGTCCCGCAGCCGCCGCGCGGACACTGGACGAGATCGCGGCGTGGCGGCGCGACTGCCCCGACATCACGCTGCGCTCGACCTTCATCGTCGGCTACCCCGGCGAAACCGAGGATGAGTTCCAGGCCCTTCTGGATTGGCTGGACGAGGCGCAACTCGACCGGGTCGGCTGCTTCAAATACGAGAATGTCGAGGGCGCGCGTTCGAATGACCTGCCCGATCATGTAGACGATGATCTCAAGCAGGACCGTTGGGAGCGCTTCATGCAGAAGGCGCAGGCGATTTCCGAAGCGAAGCTGGCCGCCAAGCTGGGAAGCCGCCAGGAGGTCATCGTGGACGATATCGACGAGGACGGGATCGCCACCTGCCGCACCAAGGGAGATGCCCCCGAGATCGACGGCTGCCTGTTCATCGACGAGGACACCAAAGCCCTTTCGGTCGGCGATATCGTGACCGTCGAGGTGGATGAAGCCGGGGAATACGACCTCTGGGGGCGCCTTGTCGCGCAAGTTTGAGCGATGACGCAAGGTCAACGGGCATTTGCCGCGCCAATCTGCTATCATTCGTCCGTTACTTTCCGTGTCAAACCGGAGGCATGATCGACTTGTCCTATCCTGAATACAGCCGCGCCGAGCGCATTGCAGATGGTGTCGTCCATGTGGTCGGCATTTGCGCCGCCATCACCGGCGTGGCGATGCTGTTCGCGCTTTGGGCCTTTCAGATGGACGGGCCGACACTGGCCGCGACGATACTTTACTGTGCGGCTCTGATCGTCATGCTGACCGCCTCGGCCGCCTATCACATGGCGGCCTACACACCCGCACGCCCGATCCTGCGGCGTCTGGATCATGCGGCGATCTACGTGAAGATTGCAGGCACCTTTACGCCGCTCGGCGTCATCCTCGGCAGCGCATTCGGATATATGGTGCTGACCGTCGTCTGGGTCTGCGCCCTTTTCGGCGCCGCGACGAAACTGATGGCCGCGCCCGGGAAGATGACGACCGGATGGCTGCCCTATGTGGCGCTTGGCTGGGCGGGGCTTGCACTGCTGGTGCCGCTGGCCGGGGTGCTGCCCGGGCTCAGTATCGCCATGATCGTCGCCGGCGGATTGCTTTATACCGGCGGCGTCACGTTCTATTGCTGGGAAAGCCTGCGCTTTGCCAATGCGATCTGGCACATGTTCATAGTCGTGGCCTCAAGCTGCTTCTTCATCGGCATCTGGGCCGCCCTGACACAAGTCGCCTGACGCGCGGGGCCTTAACAGGTTTGGCGCGTGCAGTTAGGCTGTTCCTTGTGACAACAAGGAGGCCCGCCATGATCCATGTGAGCACCACCTGCCCCGATCTGGACAGCGCGCGTATGCTGGCCTGCACGGCCTTGCAGGCGCGACTTGCAGCATGCGCCAACATTACGCCGGGTATTCGCAGCCTGTTTCACTGGCGCGGCACGATTGAGGAGGAAGAGGAAGTCGGCCTGACCCTCAAGACCCGCATCGCACATCGCCAAAGTCTTATGGACCTGATCGAAGACGAGCACCCCTGCGATCTGCCGATCATCACATGGGAAGAGATTGGCGCAGGGTCTGACGCCGAAGCCTGGGTCTCGGAGGAAACCGGCGGCGACTGAGTATCGCGCCTGCCCGAATTGCCCGGCTTAATGCTCCATCCGGTCTGCCAATGCATTGAGCGCTTGGGCATTCCAGCAATGATCGGGCGCAGAGCTCACGTTCTCGGCGGGCGTGGCCAACCATGCTTCGCAGGTCTCGACATGCGGGCATTTGCGGCACCGGGTCACCATCTCAGCATAATCCCGCGCACTCAGATGCCCTTGCGTCATTGCCTCCGAGAGGCTCAGGTTCATGGCCCGCGCGACCGATCGCGTCAGCCAGAAATGCAATGTCGGATCGCCGAGATATCTCACCTGAGCATTCATGAGAATGTCACCTTCTGTTGGTCACGCAGCAATCTGAAATCCATCCGGTTCCGACAGCCCGGTGGCGGCTCACTGCCTGTTTCGTGGTCTCGCAGGCAATCTTCGCAGGTATCGACATCCCCGCAAGCGCGACAGGAGGCGACCATCGCCGCCCATGACCTGTTATCAAGCTGTCCGTCGCGAAACGCCGCGACAAGATCAACGCCTGCCAAGCGCGCCATCTCCAGAACCAGCCAATAATGCCGTCGCATATCGCCCAAGGGTGACATTTCAGGCCCGCTTTCCTGCTTTCAAACGTCCAAACATTTCGCGGTTACGGCAAATCGGAGGCGGTGCGTCAGCCCCACCGACGAATGCATCCAGCCATATTTCACAGGCACCGGTGCAACAGCAGCCACTGCAATTCAGCACCGCATCGCTGACGCCGTTGAAATCCAACTGGCCTTCCATGACTTTTTCCTCAAGGTCGATTCCGATGGTGCTCGCCATCCGGTCGACCAGCGCCGCGTGGCGGCGGAATGTGGCGGTCTCTGGCATTGGGCCCTCCTCTATTGGCGGCGCATGTGAAAGCTGCGCCGATCAAAAGGCTATCGCATCATCCCGGAAACGACCTTGACCTGAGTCAACCGCCCGCGCGCGCATCGAGATAGGCGCGCACGCAGTCCTGAACATGGCGAAACCGGTCTCCGCCAAGATGCTTTCCGCCATACCAGCGGGTCACGACGATCACGTGATCCGACAGGCCTTCGCGTTGCAGCATGCGCAGGATCACCATCCCGGCCCCGGATTCTCCGTCGTCATTCTTGAGAGAGGTGCCATCCGACAAAAGCGCCGCCCAGCTGTTATGCGTCGCCTTGGCGAATTTCTTGTCGCGCTTGAGAGTCTTCAGAAAAGCGTCGATCCCGGACTTGTCCTCACCCGGGCCGCCCGAGACCGCGTATTTCGACCCCCGGTCGCTGATCACACCCGTCAGTTGCCGCATCAAAGCTGCGCGTTGACGCGGCGCACGGTTTCGATCCGCTGCGCATTGGGCGGATGCGTTCCAAGAAACCGGTCGCCGGGATCGGGAATGCGCGTGAAGAATGCAGCCCCACGGACCGGATCATACCCCGCCCGCTTGGCGATGATGGTACCAAGTGAATCCGCCTCCAGTTCATAATTCTTGGAGTAGCTGCGCGCGCCGACCGTCGCCCCGAGATCCGAGGCGGTCCGCACCGCATCCGACCCGACACCTGTAAGCGTGGCAAGCCCGCCCAGCAGGATCGCACCGGCGGCGGCGTTCTGCTGCTGTCGGGGGATGTGCCCGGCGATGTGGTGGGCCGCTTCGTGACTGAGGACAAAGGCCAATTCATCATGGTTGCGTGCCTCGGCGATCATGGGCAGCGTGAAGGCAATGATCGGGCGGCCATTGCGATCAAGCGTCTGGTAGGCGTTCACCGGCTGACCGGGGCGGTCATCGACGACGATGCGGAAATCGCAATTCGAGTTCGGCCCGGTCTGCGCACGGCAAACCTGTTCCGCGACCGGCTCGACCGACTTTACGACCGCCACGAACTGATCCACCTTGGCCCGTGTCGGCATGGCCGGCGCCGAAGCGGCGGCCTTGGCCGGTTGGCCGGATGGGCGTTGGGGCTCGACCGTCGAAACACAACCGGCAAGAACAGTCATGAAGAAAAGGGCAATCCAGCGCATCGGAATCCTCGAAAATGATTTTCGGTGTCATCATCTAGCAGGTTTCAGGTTTCCTGACAGCCCTGTTCGCGGCAAGATCGGCGCAGTTGCAAAGACCCGCCAACCCTATAGGGTAAAGAGATGTTTTCAATTGAGCACGAATTCGACTCGACCGTCATCACGCTGGTTGACGAGGGAAAAGCACCCCTTCAGGAGGACGTGATCGTCAACGCCTTCGAGGAATGCGTCACGATCGAGCAATATGACGCCCGCACCGACCGGGTGCAGATCGTCACCCTGTCGATGGTGCAGATCCGCGATCTTGGCGCTGCGCTGAACCTGCCCGAAGGAGTCTATACGTTGCGCCCCGATCAGAAACCCTAGCGCGCCGGGCCTTCGGTAATCTCGAACAGCTTGTCGCGCGATTTCTGGCCCTGCACCAGCACGAGGCGCGACTTGGCAAGGCCAAGCGCCTTGGCCAAAAGTTTCTGCACAGCGGCATTGGCCTTGCCGTCCTCGGGGGGCACGGTCACGTAGATGCGGATCACCCCGGATTCTTCGACCAGACGCTCGCGCGAGGCTTTCGGTGTTACGCGGACGGCGATGCGAGCGCCGGGCTGAGCAAGGTGAGAGAGCGGCGAAGCGGTCATGGCGATGGCATAGCCCGCCTTGCGCGGTTGCGCCAGATGCACGGCCGGGGTTGACCCGCTGCGCTGCTGCGCCGACATGTAAGCGCGACACTCCAGATGGACAGGACACTCATGGCCGATCAGACTCCACCCGCCCTCGCGTTTCTGCTGAGCCGCCGCTCATGCCCGGCCAAGACCCTGGGCCTGCCAGTGCCCGGTCGCGACTCACTGCTGCAATTGCTGACCGCCGCCGCACGCTGCCCGGACCACGGCAAGCTGGAGCCTTGGCGCTTTATTGTTCTTGAAAACAAGGCACTTGCGCGCCTTGGTGAACTGGCGGCGGCAAGGGGGTTGTCGCTGGGGCGCGACGAGGCCGAGATCACGAAAGGGCGCCAGCAATTCGACGACAGCCACCTGGCGGTAGCGGTGATCGAGGTGCAAAAGAAGTCCGACAAGATCCCGCCGATCGAACAGACATATTCGGCCGGGGCGGTCTGCCTGTCGCTGCTCAATGCGGCATTGGCGGCGGGTTGGGGGGCCAATTGGCTGAGCGGCTGGCCCGCGCATGACCGCGGATTCGTCGAGACCGGCCTTGGCCTTGAAAGCCATGAACGCGTGGCCGGGTTCATCCATATCGGCACCCGTGGCGCCACCCCGCCCGAGCGGCCCCGCCCCGATCCCGAGCAGATCAGCACATGGGTGACGGAATGATTTTAACGTCTTTTTTCAAAGCCTTGGCACAGCTTGACGATTCCCGTTTCCGGGCCGTTCTGTGGCGCGGCATCGGGCTTACGCTGCTGTTGCTGGGAGCGGTGACGGCACTGCTGGTCTGGGGTGTGGGCTGGCTGGTGGGGGATGCGGTGACGCTGCCTTTGCTGGGCGAGGTGCAATGGGTGGACAACGTTCTGAGCTGGGCGTTTCTGGCGCTGATGATCGTGCTTTCGGTATTCCTGATGGTGCCGGTCGCATCGGGCGTGGTGTCGATGTTCCTGGACGAGGTCGCCGAGGCGGTGGAGCGGCGCCACTACCCGACCCTGCCCAAGGTGGCGGGCACGCCCCTGAAGGATGAGATCATCGACGGACTGTCGGCTATGGGCGTGCTGATCGTGGCCAACATATTGGCAATTCTGCTGACCCTCATACTACCCATAGCGGGTTTGCCGGTGTTCTTCGCCGTCAATGGATACCTTCTGGGGCGCGAGTATTTCACCGTCGCGGCGATGCGGCGGGTGGGGCGCAAGCGGGCACTGGAGTTGCGGCGGCGTCACGGGGTCGCGATCTGGCTGGCGGGAGTGCTGATGGCGGCGCCGCTGATGGTGCCGATCCTGAACCTGGTGGTGCCGATCCTGGGCGCGGCGACCTTCACCCATATTTTCCACCGCTTGCAGGCCAAGGCGGGCGAATCGGCTCACCCCCCCGGTTAACAAGGAAAATCCGGCTTCGGTATCGCATCGGCATGACGTCGGTATCACGTCGGTATCGCGCACCGTAAAGGCATGGCGTTAACAGGGGGTGCGTACAAAACCACGCCCGATTTCGTACAAGGCACGCGGCCCTATTCCTTGTCGCTTTCGCTGTACCACATGCTGCCGCCCGGCCCCATGCGTTCGAACATGTCGATATCGCGCACCGAGATGACACCCGACAGGATCGCGCCGCCGATAACCCCCCAAAGCGCCGCAGCGACCGCGGTGGTGATCACGGCCTTCTTCTTGAGATTGTGATGTTCGGGCGACCCGGCATGCGTGCCCGGCACGATCTTTTTCAGATCGCCCTGGGTCTGGATGCGGATCGGAATCACGATCAGGAAGGTCAGGAACCAGAGGACCATGAAAAGGACGATTGCAGAGGCGATGCTCATCAGACTTGCTCCAGCTCGACCAGCGTGCCCTGGAAATCCTTGGGGTGCAGGAACAGCACCGGTTTGCCATGGGCGCCGATCTTGGGTTCACCATTGCCCAGCACCCGCGCGCCGCTGGCCTTGAGCTTGTCGCGCGCGGCGATGATGTCCTCGACCTCGTAGCAGACATGATGGATTCCGCCGGCCGGGTTCTTTTCGAGAAAGCCGTTGATCGGGCTGTCATCGCCCAAGGGGTAAAGCAGCTCGATCTTGGTGTTGGGCAGTTCGATGAAAATGACTGTGACGCCGTGATCGGGCTCGTCCTGCGCTTCGCCGACATTGGCGCCGAGCGCATTGCGATAGAGATCCGCGGCGGCCTCGAGATCCGGCACGGCGATGGCGACATGGTTGAGGCGTCCGATCATGGTCCACTCCTGCTTGGCGTTTGGCCCTGTTATGGGGGCGCAGGCCACGCGAGGCAAGCGACAGGGCGACGCAACCCGCCCATTAACCAATCGTTATCCCTGATCGGGCTAGCCTGATTCCACCTTCAGTTGCCAGAGGACGAATCCATGGACGATCGCCACTCAACACCGCCTGCCCATGCGCAATATGGGCTGCCCACATCGAACCGACCGTTGCTGGGTCTGACGATCCTCGTGGTCGAGGACAGCCGCTTTGCCAGCGAGGCGATCCGCCTGATGTGCCTGCATAGCGGCGCGCGGCTCAGGCGGGCCGATTGCATCGCCTCGGCGCGCCGGCATCTCAAGGTCTATCGCCCCTCGGCGATCATCGTGGATATCGGGCTCCCGGACGGGTCGGGCCTTGATCTGATCCGGGAACTGGCCCGCACGACCCCCCGGATCGGCGTGATCCTGGGGTTGAGCGCGGATGACCGCGCGCCCGGCATGGCCGCCAAGGCGGGGGCCGATGGCTGCCTGCTCAAGCCACTCGACAGTCTTGCGCTTTTCCAGCGCGAGATCGTGGCGCATCTGCCCGCCGACCGGCAACCGGCCTTTCCGCGCGCGGTGCGCGACGAGCCGATCAGGCCGGACCGGCGCGCCTATCACGAGGATATCACCCATGTCGCCGAACTGCTGGACGATCCGCCCGAAAGCCCCGTGCTGGATTATGTCGCGCAGTTTCTGGGCGGGGTCGCGCTTTCGGCGCAGGACACGGCCCTGGCGAAAGCGGCGCAAGCCTTTGAGCAAAGCCGCCGCGACGGTGCGCCCGGTGATGATCTGGCGGTTCTGGCGCAGCTCAGGGCCTTGGTGCGCGACCGGCTGCATGACCGCGCCGTGATCTGAACCCGTGATCGTGAAAAGGCGCTAAAGCCCCGCCGCCTCGGCCTCGCCCGACGCGACCAGCGGCGCTGTCAGGTCGCTCAGGCTTTGCTTCTGATCGCCCCCTGCATGAAAATTGTCGGGGTCGAGCCAGGTTTCATAGGCGGCACGAAGCTGCGGCCAGTCGCGGTCGATCACCGCGAACCAGGCGGTATCGCGGTTGCGCCCCTTGACGATGGTGGCCTGGCGAAACACCCCCTCAAAGACAAAGCCGAAACGTCGTGCGGCACGGCGCGAGGGTGCGTTGAGCGCATCGCATTTCCATTCAAAGCGGCGATAGCCCGCGTCAAACGCCCATTGCATCATGAGGTAAATCGCCTCGGTGGCGGCGCGGGTGCGTTGCAGCGCGGGCGACATGGCGATGAAACCCACCTCGATCGACCCGGCGGCCGGGTCGATGCGCAAGAACGACGCGAAACCCGCCCATGCTCCGCTATCGCCATCGCGGATCGCATAAAACATCGGATCATCGCGCGAGGCCGCGGGGGCGAGCCAGTCCTGAAAGGCCGCAAGCGAGTCGAACGGGCCGACCGGCATGTAATCCCAAACCCAGTCATGGCCTTCAAAGGCCGCAAAAAGTGGCGCCGCGTGATCCGGGCAAAGCCGCGTCAGGGTGGCAAAGCGGCCTTCGATCCGCGCGGGGCCGGGGCGCGGCGGGGCCTGCCATTCCTTGACGGGCGGGCCGACGGGGCGGTCTGACATGGGGCATCCTTTCGGGGCTTGCGCTGCGCCGCAGGTTAGGAGCGCGCAAGACGAATGGAAAGGGCGCGCGGGATCGGCGCGCCCTGCCCCGTTGTCGGCGCTGTGGTCAGTCCTGCTGTTCGATCACCCGCAGGCTCAGTTCCATCAGCTGTTCGCTGCTGGCCTCTGAGGGGGCGTTCATCATCAGGTCTTCGGCGCGCTGATTCATCGGGAACATGATGACTTCGCGGATGTTCTGTTCATTGGCCAGAAGCATCACGATCCGGTCGATCCCCGCAGCACATCCCCCATGCGGCGGCGCGCCGTATTGGAAGGCGTTGACCAGCCCGCCGAACCGCTTGTGAACCTCGGCTTCGTCATAGCCGGCCAGCTCGAATGCCTTTATCATGACGTCGAGCTGATGGTTGCGGATCGCGCCCGAGACCAGCTCGTAGCCATTGCAGGCAAGGTCATACTGGTAGCCCAGAACATCCAGCGGATCGCCATTGAGCGCGTCGATCCCGCCCTGGGGCATCGAGAACGGGTTGTGCGAGAAATCCACCGCGCCGGTCTCGTCGTCCTTTTCATACATCGGGAAATCGACGACCCAGCAAAAGGCGAAGCGGTCTTTTTCGGTGAGGCCCAGTTCCTCGCCGATGACGTTGCGGGCACGACCGGCGACGGATTCAAAGGTCTGCGGCTTGCCGCCAAGGAAGAACGCCGCATCGCCCTTGCCAAGGCCCAGTTGCAAGCGGATCGCCTCGGTGCGTTCGGGGCCGATATTCTTGGCCAGCGGGCCTGCGGCCTCGATGCCGTTCTCGCCGTCGCGCCAGAAGATGTACCCCATGCCCGGCAGGCCCTCTTTCTGGGCGAAGGCGTTCATGCGGTCGCAGAACTTGCGGCTGCCGCCTGTGGGGGCGGGGATGGCGCGGATCTCGGTGCCGTCCTGTTCCAGCAGCTTGGCGAAGATGGCGAAACCCGAGCCGCGGAAATGGTCGGAGACCTCCTGCATCTTGATCGGGTTGCGCAGGTCGGGCTTGTCGGTGCCATACCAGAGCGCGGCGTCGCGGTAGGAGATATGCGGCCAGTGCTTGTCGACCTTGTGACCGCCGCCGAATTCCTCGAACACCGATTCCAGCACCGGCTGGATCGTGTCGAACACGTCCTGTTGCTCGACAAAGCTCATTTCCATGTCGAGCTGGTAGAAATCGGTGGGCGAGCGGTCGGCGCGGGGGTCTTCGTCGCGAAAGCAGGGCGCGACCTGGAAATAGCGGTCAAAGCCCGAGACCATGATCAGCTGCTTGAACAGCTGCGGCGCCTGGGGAAGCGCGTAAAAGCGGCCCGGATGAAGACGCGACGGCACGAGGAAGTCGCGCGCGCCCTCGGGGCTGGAGGCGGTGATGATGGGCGTCTGGTATTCGCGAAAACCCTTGTCCCACATGTGCCGGCGGATCGATGCCACAACATCCGAACGCAGGGCCATATTGCGCTGCATCTCTTCGCGGCGAAGATCGAGATATCTATAGCGAAGGCGGGTTTCCTCGGGATATTCCTGGTCGCCAAACACCATAAGTGGCAGTTCCTTGGCGCTGCCGAGCACTTCGAGGTCGCGAATGAAGACCTCGATCTCGCCGGTGGGGATCTTGGGGTTGATGAGGCTGTCGGCGCGGGCCTTCACCTCGCCGTCGATCCGCACGCACCATTCCGAACGCAGCGATTCCACCTGGGCGAAAACCGGGCTATCGGGATCGCACAGCACCTGCGTCATGCCATAGTGATCGCGCAGGTCGATGAACAGGACGCCGCCGTGGTCGCGGATGCGGTGGACCCACCCGGAGAGGCGGACCGTGTCGCCCACGTTCGATTTGTCGAGTTCGGCGCAGGTGTGGCTGCGGTAAGCGTGCATGGCGTCCTCTCTGGCCCCGGCGGGCTGCGTATCCTGGATTGCGCCGATACACCTTGGCAGCGGCACAAAGTCAAGGGGCGGGCGGACGCCCTGACGGCGCGGAGAGCGCAAAATCATTTACAGGGCGCGATTTGTCGGCAAAAATGCTTCCCATCGAGCAGGATCCGGCGTGACCGGGAACAAAACCGGCAGGTTTCTCTTCACGATACGAGTGCGCCCATTTCGGCGAGCAACGATCGAGGGTGAGACATGTGGATCAAGATACTCGACGCGTTCCTTGCGCATCTGTTTCGCAGCGGGGATCTGAAATTGACCTTTCCGGATGGAAGCACCGGCCGTTATGGCGACGGAACCGGGCCGCCGGTGGAGGTCAGACTGCATGACGACACCCTGCCCCGAAAGATCGCGCTGTCGCCTGATATGGCCGTGGGCGAAGCCTATATGGACGGGCGGCTGACCATCGGGGATGACGATCTCTACGGCTTTCTGGGGCTGGCGATCCGCAATATCGCGCAGAATGGCCAGCCGTGGTTCCGCAAGCCGCTGGTGGCCGGGCGCCACCTTTTGCGCCACCTCGACCAGTTCAACCCGATGAGCCGCGCAAGGCAGAACGTGGCGCATCACTATGACCTTTCGGGCGCGCTTTACGATCTGTTCCTTGACCCGGACCGGCAATATTCCTGCGCCTATTTTCGCACCCCCGACATGACATTGGAACAGGCGCAGGAGGCCAAGAAGCACCATATCGCAGGCAAGTTGCTGATCGAGCCGGGGATGCGGGTGCTGGATATCGGCTGCGGCTGGGGCGGCATGGGGCTGACGCTGGCGCGCGATTACGGCGCCGAGGTTCTGGGTGTCACCCTGTCGCGCGAACAGCACGCCATGGCCAATGCCCGTGCGAGGGAAGCGGGCCTTGCCGACAAGGCGAAGTTCGAGCTGATGGATTACCGCAAGATCGAAGGGAAGTTCGACCGTATCGTTTCGGTCGGCATGTTCGAGCATGTCGGTGTGCCCCATTACAGCACCTATTTCCGCAATGTCGCAGAGCGGCTGGCACCGGATGGCGTGGCGCTGATCCACACGATCGGCCGCGCCGAGCCACCCGGCACGACAAGCCCCTGGATCACCAAATACATCTTTCCCGGCGGCTATGTGCCGGCCCTTTCGGAAGTGACCAGGTCGATAGAGAAGCAGGACCTTTTCACCACCGATATCGAGATTTGGCGGCTGCATTATGCCATGACCCTGAAACATTGGCATGATCGTTTCATGTCCAATATCGACAAGGCCCGTACGCTTTATGACGAGCGGTTCTGCCGGATGTGGCGCTATTACCTGGTGGCTTGCGAGCTGACCTTCAGGATGAACCGTCAGGTGGTGTTCCAGTTCCAGCTTTCGCCAAAACAGGAGGTCGTTCCGCTGACGCGAGAGTATCTTTATGGTGGCGATACCGCCGGACTGCGCCACGCCGCCGAATAGAGGTCAATCCAGTCGCGCGGCGATCAAACCGCGCAGGGAATTGCCCACGAAGACCGATGCCGGCGCACACAGATCGGCCTGCTTCAGCGTTGCTTCGCGTGCGCGCCCGCTGTCGATCAGCTCTTCGCGCAGGATGCCGGGCAAGACGCCCGAGGAAAGCGGCGGGGTGAGCAAGACGCCCGTTCCGGGATCGACGAACAGATTGGTGATCGTGCCCTCGCAAAGCTCATTGCGTTCATTGAGGAAAATCAGCTCGTCAATGCCATCGGGCATGTCGGCGCGCGCGGCGTCGTAAAGTGCGCGCTCGGTGGTCTTGACCCCAAGCCAGGGATCGGCGGAGGAGAGCCGCGCCCCGGCCAGCCGCAGGCGCCAGACGGTATCCGGCGGGAGCGGTGTGAAGGGATACGCCGCAAGTTCCGCCTGCCCGTCGCGCGCCACTGTCAGACGCAGGCGTTGCGGTGCATTGCCGGTGATGCCGTCAAGCGCGCGCTCCACCCCGCGCGGTGCGATCCCCAGCCGTGCCGCGCTGTGCGCCAGCCGCGCAAGATGGCGCGCGCGGCGGTGGACGCCGCCACCGGGCGTCCAGAGCATGGTTTCGATCAGCCGGAAGTCATCGGCAGGCGGCGGGCGAAGCGGGCCTTCCATAGCGCCTCCTCGTATTCGGATTCGGCGGTGCTGTCGTAAACGACGCCGCCGCCCACATTGAGCGTCACCTGTCCGTTTTCCACCAGCAGCGTGCGGATCGCCACGTTGAATTCCGAGCGCCCGTCCGGTGCGGCCCAGCCGATGGTGCCGCAATAGATGTCGCGCGCGCCGGGTTCGAGCGCGGCGAGGATCTCCATCGCGCGCAGCTTGGGCGCGCCGGTGATCGAACCGCAGGGAAACAGCGCATGGAATATGTCCGAAAGGCCGCGCCCCGCCTGTGTCCGCCCGGTCACGAGCGAGGTCATCTGGTGAACGGTTTCGTAGCTTTCCACCTTGAAAAGTTCAGGCACCCGCACGCTGCCGGGGGCGCAGATGCGGCTGAGATCGTTGCGCAGAAGGTCGACGATCATCAGGTTCTCGGCGCGGTTCTTTTCGTCGGTGGCCAGGAACATCTTGCGATGCACGTCCTCGGCGGGGTCGTCGCTGCGCGGCTGTGTGCCCTTCATCGGGCGGGTTTCGATACCGCCATCGGCATCGGTGCGAAAGAACAGCTCGGGCGAGCGCGACAGGATCGCGGGCAGATCGCCCGCGTCGATCAGCGCACCAAAGCGCACCGGCTGCACGCCGCAAAGGGCGGCGTAAAGCGCCTCGGGGGGGGCGCTGGTCTGCATTGTCAGGGGAAAGGTCAGGTTGGCCTGATAGATATCGCCCGCGCAGATATAATCATGCACGGTCTGAAAGGCCGCCGCGTAATCGGCCTCGGACCAGAGCGGGCGCATGTCAGAGAGCCCGGCAGGCGCGGGCGTCAGGGGCGGCGCGGCGCGGGGCGCGTCATAGACGCCGAAATGCAGCAGCGGCAGGCGGCGGGTTTTCGGCATGAGCGGCGCAAGGCGCTGTTCCAGCGCATAACCCAGCTCGTAGCTTGCGAATCCGGCCAGCCAGGCCCCTTCGGCGCGCGCGCAATCGAGAGCGGCCATTGCATCGGGCACCTCATCGGGATGCGACGCGCTTATGATCCGCTGGGGGGCCGCGAAAACGGCGGCGCTGCCCTTGGGTCCATGATCGAAGCGAATCTGCAACGGATGCCCCCTGCCTTGCCGTGGTGGGTGCTATCTAGAGCCTGAGCGCCTGTTTGACACCCTCAAAAGCGGCCAATGACCCCGGTTTTGCGATCCCCCTTGCAAGCCTGCCTGTGATGGATATAACCGCCAACAATTTGAGCGCGGGCAGCAACTGCCTGCGCCCGATCAGCTGCCCGGGGATCACCATGCCGAAAAGAACCGACATCTCGTCCATCATGATCATCGGGGCGGGCCCGATCATTATCGGGCAGGCCTGCGAGTTCGACTATTCGGGCGCACAAGCCTGCAAGGCGCTGCGCGAGGAAGGATACCGGGTGATCCTGGTCAACTCGAACCCGGCGACGATCATGACCGATCCCGGGCTGGCCGATGCCACCTATATCGAGCCGATCACGCCAGAGGTCGTCGCCAGGATCATCGAGAAGGAACGCCCCGACGCGCTGTTGCCCACGATGGGCGGGCAGACCGGGCTCAACACCGCGCTGGCGGTGGCAGATATGGGCGTGCTTGAGAAATTCGGCGTCGAGCTGATCGGCGCCAACCGCGAGGCCATCGAGATGGCCGAGGATCGCAAGCTGTTCCGTGAGGCGATGGACCGGCTGGGCATCGAGAACCCGGCGGCGACCATCGCCAACACGCTTGACGAGGCGATGGCGGCGATCGAAACGGTTGGTCTGCCGGCGATCATCCGGCCCGCCTATACTCTGGGCGGCACCGGCGGCGGCGTGGCCTATAACCGCGACGATTACGAGCGGATCTGCAAATCGGGGCTCGATGCCTCGCCGGTCAGCCAGATCCTGATCGACGAATCCCTGCTGGGCTGGAAAGAGTTCGAGATGGAGGTCGTGCGCGACAAGGCGGATAACGCCATCATCGTCTGCGCCATCGAGAATATCGACCCGATGGGCGTGCATACGGGCGATTCGATCACCGTTGCCCCGGCCCTGACCCTGACCGACAAGGAATATCAGATCATGCGCAACGGCAGCATTGCCGTGCTGCGCGAGATCGGCGTCGAGACGGGCGGGTCGAACGTGCAATGGGCGATCGACCCCGAAAGCGGCCGGATGGTGGTGATCGAGATGAACCCGCGCGTGTCGCGCTCCTCGGCGCTGGCATCCAAAGCGACGGGTTTCCCGATTGCAAAGATCGCGGCCAAGCTGGCGGTCGGCTATACGCTCGACGAGCTGGACAATGACATCACCAAGGTCACGCCCGCCAGCTTCGAGCCGACCATTGACTATGTCGTGACCAAGATCCCGCGCTTCGCCTTCGAGAAATTCCCCGGCTCCGAGCCGACCCTGACCACCGCGATGAAATCGGTGGGCGAGGGCATGGCGATCGGGCGCACGATCCACGAGTCGCTGCAAAAGGCGCTGGCTTCGATGGAAACCGGTCTGAGCGGTTTCGACGAGATCGAGATCGAGGGCGCCCCCGACAAGGCGGCGGTGATCAAGGCGCTGAGCCGCCAGACCCCCGACCGCCTTCGCACCATCGCACAGGCCATGCGTCACGGGTTGAGCGACGACGAGATTCAGGCCGCCACGTCCTTTGACCCCTGGTTCCTGGCGCGCATCCGCGAGATCGTGGATGCCGAGGAGCAGGTCCGCGCCGAGGGCCTGCCGCAGGACGCCACCGGGCTGCGCATGCTCAAGATGCTGGGCTTTACCGATGCGCGGCTGGCGATGCTGACCGGCTTTACCGAAGCCGATGTGCGCCACCGCCGCGTGGCCGAGGGCGTGACGGCCGTGTTCAAGCGGATCGATACCTGCGCCGCCGAATTCGAGGCGCAGACGCCCTATATGTATTCCACCTACGAAGCCCCCATGATGGGCGAGGTGGAATGCGAGGCGCGCGCTAGCGATCGCAAGAAGGTGGTCATCCTGGGCGGCGGCCCCAACCGGATCGGCCAGGGGATCGAGTTTGATTACTGCTGCTGTCACGCCTGTTACGCGCTGAGCGGTGCGGGTTACGAGACCATCATGATCAACTGCAACCCCGAGACGGTCTCGACCGATTACGACACCTCGGACCGGCTCTATTTCGAGCCGCTGACCTTCGAGCATGTGATGGAAATCCTGCGCATCGAGCAGGAGAACGGCACCTTGCATGGCGTGATCGTTCAGTTCGGCGGGCAGACCCCGCTGAAGCTCGCCAACGCGCTGGAGGCCGAGGGCATCCCGATTCTGGGCACCTCGCCCGATATGATCGACCTGGCCGAGGACCGCGAGCGGTTCCAGGCGCTGGTCAACCAGCTGAAGCTCAAGCAGCCCAAGAACGGCATCGCGCATTCCGACACCGAAGCCCTTGAGATCGCCGAGAGCATCGGCTTTCCGCTGGTGATCCGCCCGTCCTATGTGCTGGGCGGGCGCGCGATGGAGATCGTGCGCGACATGGCCCATCTGGAGCGCTACATCGCCGAGGCGGTGGTGGTGTCGGGCAAAAGCCCCGTACTGCTGGATGGCTACCTGTCGGGCGCGATCGAATGCGATGTGGACGCGCTTTGCGATGGCGAGGCGGTGCATGTGGCCGGTATCATGCAACATATCGAAGAGGCCGGCGTGCATTCAGGCGACAGTGCCTGTTCGCTGCCCCCCTATTCGCTGAGCGATGACACGATTGCCGAAATTCACCGCCAGACCAAGGCATTGGCCAAGGGTCTTAACGTCCGCGGACTGATGAATGTGCAATATGCGGTCAAGGGCGACGACATATACCTGATCGAGGTGAACCCGCGCGCCAGCCGCACGGTGCCCTTTGTCGCCAAGGCGACGGATTCGGCCATTGCCTCGATTGCCGCCCGGCTGATGGCGGGCGAGCCGCTGTCGAATTTCCCGTATCGCGGCCCCTACCCGGCCGATACCAAGCCCGGCACCCTGCCGATGGCCGACCAGATGACGCTGGCCGATCCGGCGATGCCGTGGTTCTCGGTCAAGGAGGCGGTGATGCCCTTCGCGCGCTTCCCCGGCGTCGATACGATCCTCGGACCCGAGATGCGCTCGACCGGCGAGGTGATGGGCTGGGACGTGTCCTTCCCGCGCGCTTTCCTCAAGGCGCAGATGGGCGCGGGCGCCGACCTGCCCGAGGGCGGAACGGTGTTCTTCTCGATCAAGGATTCGGACAAGACCCCGCAACTGGTCGAAACCGCGAAATTGCTGATCGAACTTGGCTTTTCGCTGATCGCCACGCGCGGCACCGCCGGTTTCCTGGACGAACACAAGATCGCCTGCGAGGTGGTCAACAAGGTCTATGAAGGTCGGCCCAACATCGTGGACATGCTCAAGGACGGGCAGATCGCGCTGGTGATGAACACCACCGAAGGGGCGCAGGCGGTCGAGGACAGCCGCGAGATTCGATCGGTTGCGCTTTATGACAAGATCCCTTATTTCACCACCGCAGCCGGAGCACATGCCGCAGCGCAGGCGATGAAGGCGCGACAGGACGGTGAATTGAAGGTTATGCCGCTTCAGGGGCCGTCCTGATCCAGGTCAGAGCGCCCCAAGCAAGACTTTGATTTGGTTGAATTTAATTACGCTTCGCGCGATATCGTGGCGAGCCATGCTGTGCGGTCGGGGCAGCATTGCAGGAATTTCATGGATTTTGGTACGTTTTTGTATTGCGCAATGCAAATTTTCGATTATGTGCGGATTACGGACGCTCTGACGCCCGCTAAACCGCAAACTCGAATTTTCAGGAGGCCACTATGACACGCGATGAACTGAACCGCGAATTGCGTATGCACAGTGCTTCCTGGCCGGCGGTCCTCATCGTATACAGCGTCATCTTCGGAACGATGGTGCTTACGGCGATGTCCATCACCTGATCCAGGGCAGCACGAACCGGGCGCTCCGATCCAGCCCCGGTCGCATATTCAAGACATAGTTACGGCGGATGGTGCAAGGCCATCCGCCGTTTTTCTTTGTCATCCGGTCACTTGCTGACACGCGAGTCCTCGGGGTCGATCCGTGCAGAGGCCGCATCGCCGATATTGTCGACGCCGCGCTCCTCCAGAAGGGTGGTCAGCCAATCCGGATCCATCTCGGGCACCGAGCTGAGCAACAGATCGGTATATGGATGGTGCGGGGGCGTGAACATTTCTTCCTTGGGCCCCTGCTCAACCACCTTGCCATGCTGCATCACAACCACCTCATCGGCGATGGCGCGCACGGTCGCAAGGTCATGAGTGATGAACATGTAGGCCAGGTTCAGCTCTTTCTGAAGGCGGTTCAGCAGTTTGAGGATACCTTCGGCCACCAGCTGATCGAGCGCCGAAGTGACCTCGTCGCAGATGATAAAGGTCGGGTCCGCCGCCAATGCGCGCGCGATCCCGATCCGCTGTTTCTGCCCGCCCGACAGCTCGGGGGGATAGCGGTTGTAATACTGCGAGGGCTCCAGTTCGATCAGGTCGAGCAGCTCATCGACGCGGTTCTTGAGCGCGGTGCCCTTGAGACCGTGATAGAACTGCGCAGGGCGCCCGATGATCTCGGCGATCTTGACCTTGGGATTGAGCGCGGTATCGGCCATCTGATAGATCATCTGGCACTGCCTGAGCTGTTCCTTGCTGCGGTTGTGATAATCCGGCGGGAAGGGTTCACCCTTGAACAGGACTTCGCCTTCCATCGGCGGCAACAGCCCGGTGATGACGCGCGCGGTTGTCGATTTGCCCGAGCCGGATTCACCCACCACGGCGACGGTCATGCCTTCGTAGATATCAAAGCTGACATCATCCAGAACCTTGACCCCGCCGGTATAGGCGGCATCCACGTTCTTGACCGAGATCAGCGGCGTGGCGCCTTCGGGGCGGGATTTCTGCTTGCGCTTGAGGCTGCGCACGGCCCAGAGGCTCTTGGTGTAATCCTCCTTGGGATTGTCGAGCATCTCCTTGGTGGGCGCTTCCTCGACCTCTTCGCCCTTGAGCAGAACCTTGATCGTGTCGGCCATCTGCGCCACCACCGCAAGGTCATGGGTGATGTAGATCGCGGCGGTGTTGAACTGATCCACGATATCGCGGATCGCCGCCAGCACCTCGATCTGGGTGGTCACGTCAAGCGCGGTCGTGGGCTCGTCAAAGATGATGAGGTCAGGACGGCATGACATGGCCATGGCGGTCATCGCACGCTGCAACTGGCCGCCCGAGACCTGGTGAGGATAGCGAAAGCCGATCTCCTCGGGGTTGGGAAGGCGCAGCCGGTTGTAAAGCTCGATCGCGTCCTCCTGCGCCTCCAGCCGCTTCTTGAGGCGATACTGAAGCGGTGCCTCGGTGTGCTGGTCGATAATCTTGTGCGCCGGATTGAAGGACGCCGCCGCCGATTGCGCCACATAGGCGATCCGCGAGCCGCGCAGGCTGCGGCGTTCGGATTCGGTGGCGGTGGTCAGTTCCATGCCGTCGAATTCGATCGACCCGCCCGAGATGCGCGTGCCGTCGCGCGCATAGCCCATGGCAGCCGCGCCGATGGTCGATTTCCCCGCACCGGATTCGCCGATCAGGCCCAGGACCTCGCCGCGGTGGAGGGTCAGGTCGACACCCTTGATGATGTCGACCCATTGCTCGTCGGAATAGCCCTGGATCTGGAGATCCCTGATCTCGAGCAGGACATCTTTTGATTTGACCATGATTATTGCTCCTTCAGACCGGAGGACCGGTGCAGCATCCAGTCGACCACGAAATTGACCGCAACGGTCAACAGCGCGATCGCCGCCGCCGGTATCAGCGGGGTGATGTCACCAAACGAGATGAGCGTCGCGTTCTCACGCACCATCGAGCCCCAGTCCGCCGTGGGCGGCTGGATGCCGAGGCCGAGGAACGACAGGCCCGCGACCAGCAGGAACACGAAGCAGAATTCGAGACCGAATTCGGCCACGAGAGGCGCGGTCGAGTTTGGCAGGATTTCGCGGCGGATAAGATACCACTTGCCCTCGCCCCGCAGTTTGGCCGCTTCGATATAGTCCATCACCACGACGTTGCCCGCGACCGCCCGCGTCAGGCGGAAGACCCGCGGCGCGTAGATGACGCCGACGACCATGACCAGGATCACTTCGGAAGGGTTGAAGATGACCAGCATCCCTGCCGAGAAACCGGCGGCAGCAGCCACCAGAACAGCAAGACCGATCACCCAACTCATGATGTTGCTTTCGGCCCGCGCGACCACGACCAAAAGCCCTGTCACCATCGCAAAGACGAAGAGCAACGAGAAGCTGGTCGTATCGGTGGCCAGCGCCCCGCCGAAGATCGACAGCATCAAAAGCGCGAAGATCAGCGACGGGATCGACATGATCACGTCCGACACACGACCGAGCATCTGGTCGAACCAGCCACCAGTCGTCGCCGCAAGAAGACCTGCAAGCGCGCCGAGGATAAAGGCCATCAAGGTGCCCGACAGTGCCAGAGACACGGTATTGCGCGTGCCGTAGATGATCCTGCTGAACATGTCGCGGCCCAGCTGGTCCGCGCCAAGCAGCATGTTCTCATCAGGCGGCGCGAAGGCGGTGGAAATCACCTCGGCCTCGCCATAGGGCGCGATCCAGGGCGCGAAGATGCCCGCGATCGCATAGGTGAAGATCACGAACAGGCCGAAAGCCGCCGTGAGCGGTGCCGTGCGCAGCTCCTTGGCCATGTCGTTCGAGGCGATGGCGACCAGGAATTCACGAAAGGCGTAGGACACCATAGCCGCCAGTGCCAGCAGCCCCGCAAGCAGCGTCACGTTCTGAAGCATCGATGTGCCCCCGATAATCCCCAGCACGAAGGAGACCAGCGTGAACGCAAAGATCGTCAGGAACCACGTGCGCTTGTTGAAATAGGCCGCAAGGCAGGACGCCGTAAGCAGAAGGGCGTAAAAGCCGAATACGAAGTAGCTCATTATTCCACCCTCCTCTTATTTCGGATGCCGCAAGCGCGGATTTGTCAGGATTGCGCCCACATCCGCTGCAAGATTGAGCAGGATGAAGGTCGCGGCGAAGATCAGGCAAGCCGCCTGCACGACCGGGAAGTCCCGTTTCGACACGTTGTCGACCAGTGCCTGTCCGATGCCGGGATAGACGAACACCACCTCGACCAGCACGACGCCGGTGATGAGATAGGCAAGGTTCAATGCGACCACGTTGATGATCGGCGCCCAGGCGTTCGGTAGGGCGTGCCTGACGATAACTTTCCATGGTGGCGTGCCCTTGAGGCGCGCCATCTCGATATAGGGCGAGGCCAGAAGGTTGATGATCGCGGCCCGCGTCATCCGCATCATGTGGGCGGTCACCACCAGAACCAGTGTCAGCGCCGGAAGGAAGGTGCGGTGTAGCAGCTCCCAGAGCGTCATGTCCTGACTGAGGCTGGCGATTGCCGGGAACATGCCCCAGGTCACCGAGAAATAGAGGATCAGGATGTAGCCCAGGAAGAATTCGGGCGACGAGATCGAGGTCAGCGTCAACACGTTGGCCACCCGGTCGAAGACCGTGTTGCGCAGCAGCGCGACAATGATCCCGAGGATGATCGCCAGCGGCACCGCGATGACGGCGGCGTATGTGGCCAGGAAAAGCGTGTTTCTGAACCGCTCGCCGATCAGCACGGAAACGCGCTCACCGGTCACGATGGAATTGCCGAAGTCGAAGGTGACTGCACCTCCGAGCCACTCAAGATATCGGACGATTGCTGGTTTATCGAGCCCCATCTCCTTGCGGAGTGCGGCTAGGTTCTCTTCGGTCGCACCCTGGCCAAGCACCGCTTGCGCGATGTCGCCGGGAAGAAGCTCGACCATGAAAAAGATGATTGCCGAGATCACCAGCAAAATAATGAGTCCGAGACCGAGCCGTTTCCCTATCAGCCCTAGAATGTCTCCCATCTGTCCCTCCTGCTGTCGCACTGACTGCGGCGATGCATCGAAGCGTCATACCGGCCAGTCGATCAATTTGTTCTTGTGCCTTCGCGATACGGCCCTCATGGGACCATGCCGAATGAGGCAGTTGGCCTGAACGCGGTGCTTTTTCTGATTTATGCCGGTCCAGGCAGTGAAAGACCCGGCGCAATGCGCCGGGTCGGTCGTCTTGTTCAGCTTTCGAACCACCAGCGGCTGCAGGCGCGGGCGCCGTCCATCTGCCAGCTTGGGGCCAGGTCGGGACCGTGCTGCACGTTCTTGCGGCGCGCATAGACGAAGTTGGGGAACATCGGAATGAGCGTGCCGCCATCGTTGCGCGCCAGCGTTGCCATTTCGGCATACATCTCGGCGCGGCGGTCATTGTCCAGTTCCGCCTTGGCCTGCAGCAGCAATTCATTGAACCGCTCGTTCTGCCAGTGGCTTTCGTTCCAGGAGGCATCGTCCTTGTAGGCGAGCGAATACATCACGTCCGGTGTCGGACGCGCGCCCCACTGGACGACGCACCAAGGCTCCTTGAGCCAGACATCCGAGTAATAGCCATCGCTCGGCACGCGGTTGACCGTGATGTCGATGCCTGACGCCTTGGCGTGCTCGGCATAGAGCACGCACATGTCGACCGCCCCCGAGAAGACCGAGTCCGCAACCTTGATCTCGACCGAGAGCCCTTCGGCGCCAGCCTTCTTGAGGAGCGACTTGGCCTGATCGGGATCGTATTCGCGCTGCGGGATGTCTTCGGGCCAATAGGGCATCGCGGGGGAATGATGGAAATCATTGCCCATGGTGGCGGTGCCGAAGGCGATCTTGTCGATGATCTCCTGACGGTTCATCGACAGCTTGAGCGCGTTGCGCACATCGGGATTGTCGAACGGCGCCTGGTCACAGAACATCGGCATGGTGATCGCCGCCGCGGAGGGCACGTTGTCGATCTCGATATTGGGGTCGCGCTGCAACAGCGAAAGCGTCTTGAGCTCGAGCTGCGTGATCGCGTCCACATCACCGGTGACCAGCGCGGTCTGACGCGCGTTGGGGTCATTGAGAACGGTGATGACCACCTCGTCGAAATAGGCGCCTTCCAGGTGCCAGCCATCGTGGCGCTCGAAGTTGTAGCCGACGCCGAATTCGGCATTGGTCAGCTTGTAAGGGCCACAGCCATCGCCGGATTGCCAGTCGATGCTGCCATCCTCGTTGGCCGGGCAAATCGCCAGGTGATAATCGGTCAGAAGCCAGGGCAGATCGGCATTGCCCGCTTCAAGCGCGACCGTGATCGACCCGTCGCCATTGTCGGTGATGTCCACGACATCCGACACCAGCGCCTTGGCCGCCGAGGTCGATGCCTCGCCGCGGTGATGGTTGAGCGAAGCGATCACGTCATTGGCGGTGACCTTGCGGCCGCTGTGGAAGGTGGCCTTGTCATTCAGCATGAAGGTCCATTCCTTGGCGTCGGGTGACGCCGACCATTCGGTCGCGACATCCGGGCCAAGTGACCCGTCGGGCTCGATCAGGGTCAGGTAGCTGCGGAACGTGTGCGCGACCTGAATCATCGAGAAGGTCACATAGGAGCCCGGATCATGCGTGTCGGAGGTGTTGCCGTCATGCGCGCCAAGGCGGAATGTTCCGCCCATGCTGGGCGCGGCCTGCGCCTTGCTGGTCCATAGCCCGGTGGCGGCAGAGGCGCTCAGCCCCGCGGCCATCGAATAGTTCATGAAGGAACGACGTGAAATGCGGCCCTCGCGGGCGGCCTCCGCCAGCCGGTCCATCATAATCTGATCTTTCACGTTTGTCATGTTTTCTCCCCGTGGATTTTATTTTGTTCTTTATGGAGTCGCCCGGAAACGACGTCCATCAAAGCTTCCTCTTCCTACGTCCGGGCAAGTAGCCCAAAAACGACATAGTGCCAGCAAAACACGAAATTATCCGATCATCCAGCCTTTACATGGAAAGCGGCCCGATTTTTTAATCTTGACAGATAGATAGCGCGCTAAAGCGTTCGATAGCGCGCTAAAGCACGTCTTGTTGCGCCTGAGACCTGTTCTGAAAACGACCTGCCCCGCGGTGCTGCTGCGCGGCATGAGCGCGCGTTCAGTCAGAATCACGCCGCGCGCGCAGGCGCGCGAAGTAATCAAGCCGCTTCTTCAATTCGCGCTCGAAACCCCGCTCGACGGGTTTGTAAAGCACCGGCCTTTTCACGCCTTCTGGGAAATAATTCTGCCCCGAGAACCCGTCTTCGGCATCGTGATCATAGGCATAGCCTTCGCCGTAACCCTGATCCTTCATGAGGCCGGTGGGCGCGTTCAGGATATGCTTGGGCGGCGGGGCGCTTCCGGTCTTCTTGGCCTCGCGCATGGCGGCTTTGTAGGCGCCGTAGACGGCGTTGGACTTGGGCGCCAGCGCCAAATACGTGACCGCCTGCGCCAGCGCAAGTTCGCCCTCGGGGCTGCCAAGGCGCTCGTAGATTTCCCAGGCATGGAGGCACATATTCTGCGCCTGCGGGTCGGCCAAGCCGATATCCTCGACCGCCATACGGGTGATGCGCCGCGCAAGGTAGCGCGGGTCTTCACCGCCGGTCAGCATGCGCGCCAGCCAGTAGAGCGCGGCATCCGGGTCCGAGCCGCGCACAGATTTGTGCAGCGCCGAGATCAGGTTGAAATGCTCGTCGCCCGACTTGTCGTATTTCGCCGCCCGCCGCATCAGCCGCGCGCCAAGCCCCTGCGTGTCAAGCTTGCCTTCGACCTTCCAGGCGGCGACCTGCTCGATCAGATTCAGAAGGGCGCGCCCGTCGCCATCGGCCATTTCCAAAAGCGCCTCGCGCGCGGGGCCGTCCAGCGGCAAGGCGCGGTCCAGCTCGGCCTCGGCGCGTTGCGCCAGCCGTTCCAGATCGGCAAGGCCAAGCCGCTCCAGCACCAGCACCTGCGAGCGGCTGAGCAGCGCGGCGTTGAGTTCGAAGCTTGGGTTCTCGGTGGTGGCGCCCACCAGAAGTATGGTGCCATCCTCCATATGCGGCAGAAAACTATCTTGCTGGGCCTTGTTGAAGCGGTGGA
>Ga0102938_10000220_pt1 | contig 40009 bp, 37 predicted proteins | sample SalPonR2_B_D2_MG_FD_84516 | JGI IMG/M metagenome (GOLD analysis project Ga0102938, IMG submission 84516) | Salt pond soil microbial communities from South San Francisco under conditions of wetland restoration - Salt Pond MetaG R2_B_D2_MG | ecosystem: Environmental > Aquatic > Marine >...
CCGCGTCGCAGTAATGCAGGACGGCCGCATAGTTGAAACCGCCGATACACCCAGCATCTTTACAAAACCCGCCCATAGGTACACCAAGGCTTTGATCAATGCTGAACTCGATTCAGCCCCGCCTCCCCCCAGGGGAGAAGAGGAGACCCTCCTCAAAATAGACGACCTCAAGGTGTGGTTCCCAATCCAGCGCGGCTTTTTTAGAGTTACAAAGGGACATATCAAAGCGGTAGATGGAATTGCCCTAGAGGTAAAACGAGGACAGTCCCTGGGAGTTGTCGGTGAGAGCGGGAGCGGGAAAACCACCCTCGGGAAAGCGCTGCTTCGGCTTGAAAAAAGCAACGGCTCTATCCTGTTTGGAAACACCCGGCTCCATGAACTAAGTGATAAAGCAATGCGGCCCCTGCGCCGCTCTCTTCAGGTGATCTTTCAGGACCCCTACGGAAGTTTGAGTCCGAGAATGTCGGTGGAGCAGATAATCGGAGAGGGGTTGGACCTCCACAAAATAGCACCAAAGGGTGAGCGGGAGGGCCGTATTATCGCCGCGATGGAGGAAGTTGGTCTGGATCCACACACCAGAAACAGGTACCCCAATGAGTTTTCCGGAGGCCAGCGGCAGAGGGTTGCCCTGGCACGGGCGCTGGTGCTCAAGCCGGATTTTATAGTACTCGACGAGCCCACCTCATCCCTCGACCGGTCGATCCAGTTCCAGGTGGTAGAACTCCTGCGAACCCTCCAGGAGCGTCACGGTTTAACCTACCTGTTCATCAGCCACGACCTAAAGGTGGTAAAAAGCCTCTGTCATGAAATTGTTATAATGAAAGCCGGCAAAATAGTTGAACAGGGGCCGGCGGCGGATATTTTTACAGCCCCACAACATGAATACACCCGGGAGCTGCTAAAAACAGCCTTTACTTAGTAGGGGAATAATGGGGCATAAGTACGGAGCTTCTGTTACAGTTCCTGCGGTAAAATTTGACTGAGGAACTCCTTAGTGCGGGCATGCTCCGGTGAGGAGAACATTTTCTCCGGGGTACCCTCTTCCAGAATAATTCCCTCGTCCATAAAAATAACCCGGTCCGCCGCCTCTTTGGCAAACCACATCTCATGGGTCACTACTACCATGGTCATCCCTTCTTTCCCAAGTTCCTCCATCACACCGATTACTTCGCCTACCAGCTCGGGGTCCAGGGCACTGGTAGGTTCGTCAAAGAGCATCACCTTCGGCTGCATTGCCAGCGCCCGGGCAATCGCCACCCGCTGTTTCTGTCCGCCCGACAACATTTCCGGGTACACCTCGGCTTTATCCTCAAGGCCCACCTTCTCCAGAAGTTGTAATCCAAGCTCACGGGCCGCTTTTTTCGGCATACCCTTTACATGTACAGGACCTTCAATTACGTTCCCCATAACCGACATATGCGGAAACAGGTTAAAATGCTGAAACACCATCCCCACATCCTGACGAATCCTGTTCAAGACCTTATGGGTCGGTTTTATATGTTCCCCATCAAGATAAATACTTCCCTTTTGTGCATATTCAAGAAAATTCACACAACGAAGCAGAGTACTTTTTCCCGAACCGCTGGCTCCTATTACCACAACCACTTCGCTTTCGGCCACATCGATGCTGATATCCTTCAGTACCTGCAGTTCTCCGAAATATTTTTCAAGATGATTAATTTGCAGAATGGGTTCTTTTGTTTTAGTCATGATCACTCACCTTCAATCTTTGTTCCAAACGATGGACACCATAGGAGAGAACACTGGTCATAATGAGATACCATAGTGCCACTATGATCAACATCTCCATATACATAAAGGTCGAAGACCCCATCTGCCGGCCCCTCAGCAGCAGTTCCGGCACCGCAATGGTACTGGCGAGGGAACTGTCTTTAAGAGCAATAATGAATTGATTCCCTAGAGGGGGTACAGCCCGCTTAAAAGCCTGGGGCAGAATAATGCGGCGCATTGACTTTCTGTGGGTCATACCAAGTGAACGGGCGGCTTCCATCTGACCGTAATGAATAGACTGAATTGCTCCGCGGAAGATTTCACCTATATAGGCACCGTTATGTACTCCAAGGGCAATTATTGCTGATGGAAAAGGAGGAATAGTGACAATCGATGTTAAACCGTAATAGATAATAAACAGTTGCAGCAGCAGTGGAGTTCCACGAATAATAAAGATATAGGCTGATGCAATCTTTGAAGTAATCTTATGCTGTGAAAGTTTTCCCAGCGCAACTATCAGCCCCAAAATTAAGCCGGTCACTATGCCGAGCGTGGTAATTTCAAGGGTAAGGAGAGCAGCATCCCGGAAAAGCAAAAACTTCTCCGGGATAACACTAAAATCCCAAGGTATTATATTACTCAAGATTTTACTCCACAGTTATATCCTGTCCGTTAAACCACTTTTCACTGATACTTGTGAGAGTACCATCAGCACGCATTACGGACAGCACTGCATTTACCTGTTTTCGCAGGTCGTCGTCATCATCATTGAACGCTATTGCCATTGTCTCGGTCCTCAGGGTTGAACCAACCAGGGTTAGCTGATCCCCCTGTTTTAGTTCGGCAATTGCATTTAGCCCTACAATGCGGTCGGTTAAAACACCATCCACCCGTCCGTTTAACAGCTCCAGCAGAGTTTGGGTATCATCTTCGTACAGCTTAACTTTTACTCCCAGTTTCTCCGCATCCTGCTCAAAGGTAGTTCCGGTCACCAGACCGATAACCGACTCTTCATTCAAATCCTTCGGACCACCGATATTGCTGTCTTTACGTACAATCAATTGGGGCCCTGAATAGTAATAGGGATCTGAAAAATCTACTACCTTCTCACGGTCCTCAGTCACCGCCATACTTCCTAGAATACCGTCGTACCGGCCTGCACGCAGACCTTCGATAATTCCATCCCAGGCGGTTGTTTTGTACTCAAGCTCCCTGTCCATACGCTTAGCAATCTCGGCGGCAACGTCGACATCAAATCCAATTACTTCGGATTGTTCATTAATGTAGTTAAAGGGTGGATACCCGCCCGATCCGGCAAAACTGATGCTATTTCCGTCTTCCTGCTGTCCACCGGCAATTAATAAAGCCACCGGGGCCACCAGTAAAAACAGTGCAGTTATTCCAATACATAGTGCTCTTTTCATCTCTCCTCCTCACAGGTAAAAGATATTAATGTTTAGAATACTAAGCATTTGTCATAAAAATTTCAAGCATTTTAGTTAATTATTTTACAGTAAAAAGGGTTATATTTTGCTATATAGTACTATTGAGTAAGATATTATACATTTTTTAGTGATATTATATTTTTTAACTCTAATATTTTCTATACTACTGTACTGATCTAGTGAGGGCAATTTCCGGCTCGTTTAAAAAGCAAAAAAGCCCTGCCCCCGCGCACAATCTTACAGGAACAGGACTTTTCACAAAAGGTGTATTTATGCTGGTTTATACTACTTTTTTTATGGCTTCGGCCAAACGCCCCACTGCCGCCTTTATAGTTTCTTCATCCGCCATGGTAAAGTTCAGACGCATAGTTGAAGCACCGGCACCCTCTTCAGTATAAAAGTACTTTCCCGGTACAAAGGCAACATTATTGTTAATTGCCTCATCATAGATACGCATTGTATCCACCCCCTCAGGCCCTTCCGCCCAGATAAACATACCTCCCTCAGGTTTTGACCATGTAAACCCATCGGGAAAGTACTGCTCCATAGCCTCCAGCATCGCTTCCTGCTTTGGTCGGTACAACTCAACAATTTTCGGCAGATGCTCTTTGAAAAACCCACCTGATAAAAACTCCGCCGCAAGGGCTTGGGAAAAGGAGCTGGTATGAAGATCAACCCCCTGTTTCGCCCGAATCAACCACTCCTCAACCAGATCGGGGGCTACATAAAAACCTACCCGTAAACCCGGCGCAAACACCTTGGAAAAGGACCCGCAGTACACCACATGGTCCGGTGCCATAGCAGCGATGGGAGTAACTGGTTGTCCCCGGTATCTCAGCTGCCCGTAGGGATCATCCTCTATCACCAGGGTATCGGTGCTCTTTGCAATGTCGGCTATCCGCTTTCTTCGTTCCAGGGGGATAGTCCTGCCGGTGGGGTTCTGAAATGTGGGAACCAGATACACCAGTTTAGGCCGGTGTTCCTTAATTACCTTTTCCATCGAATCTGGAATCAGCCCGTCTTCATCGGTTTCCATTTGCACATAGCGAGGGCCATAAGGGTTAAAGGCCTGAAGCGCCCCCAGATACGTTGGGGCCTCCACCGCAACAGCATCATCCGGTGATATAAGTACCTTCCCCAGTGCATCAAGAACCCCCTGAGAGCCGGTAGTTATATTGATATGCTCAGGTTTTGTTACAATGCTGTTTTCCTCCAAATACTCAGCTAAAGCCTCTTTTAGCGGTACAAACCCTTCAGTAGTCCCGTACTGCAGTGCAGCCGTTCCGTGCTTCTCCAACACCCGGGTACAAAGTACATCCATTTTTTCCATAGGGAATGCTTCAGGTGCGGGCATTCCACCGGCCAGAGACACAATTCCCGGTCTAGAAAGTACTTTCAATATCTCTCTGATAGCACTTGAGCCCATATTTTTCGTTCTGTGGGCTAACATTTTTTCGGTAAACATAAAAACTCCTTTTTGTACAACTGTCTTAGAACGCTTCAAGCAAGGTGATATAAATTCCTGTAAAATCCCTGCTAAAGCCTAGATCAACTCTGATCCGAACATCACTCTTCTTATTCGGTTGAAAACGAAATCCGAGCCCCCCTGCAGCCTTTGTATTCTCTAAAGAAAACCGGCTGTACCCTTCTTCTACCTGACCGGCAGCCCCGAACACAACTCCACCAAGCCTATTAAAAATGGGAAATCGCACCTCCCCCTGCACTACAGCACTGCTTTCATCCCGATATCGCCCAAATTGATAGCCACGCAAAACTCTTACACCGCCGAGTTCCTCCATTTTATGGAGGGGTACACTCCCACTACTACTCTGCATTATAGCCTGGAGGGCCAACACTGTATCGGGAATAATCTCATAATACCCCCGCGCATCCAATTTAACGGTGCTAAAATCGAAGTCCGAACCCAATCCTGTACCGGAATGCAGGGCCCGAAGTTCAACATAACTGCCGTTCCGGGGATATACCAGGGATGATCTACTGTCCCACTGCAGCACAAGCCCAAGCTCCGAACTTATGCCGGTATTGTTCGAACCATGCACATACTGGGCAATTGCGCCGTCGGATTCAAAATCTGTATATTCAACATTAGTATAAAGATACAAAGGCCCCGCATACAGCTGCTTCCACAAGCGCCGTACACATGAAAACTCGAAGTCCAACTTCTGTTCCTCATAAGACTCCTCCAAATCGGAATCAGGTCCCACTCCGTAAAACACCGAGGGGGTGTTAAAAAAACCGGCATTTGCGGTGAGCCGGTATGCTCCATTCATAAAATCACTCTGAAAAAGTGAGGAGATCTCTGTCTGCCGTTCCTGGGTATAGGTTGCCGCAATCTGCCACAACACATCACCTAATACTCCTCCGCCTGCCCCGTCTGCTGTGTCTTCTTTGCCTTTGGGTGGGGCCGCTCTCTTGTCATCCTGCACTTCCCCCTCATACACCGGGACCGACCTTTCCGCTACTAATAATGCACCGCCGGCTATACCGGTATCGGAGGTGTAAAAAACTAAGGGCAATGGCGTAAAATTCCATCCCTCAGCGGCTATACCACCAGTACATACTAAAAGCAACAACAGTATCGCCCATAGCACTTTATTCATCTCTCGCTCCTTACAGCTTGATACTTCTCACCAAAAAAGTAGTGAATAATTTTACTTTACCATATCCTAGGGTTTACTTAGTTTTACATAAATTTTCTACGTAATTCTACTTAATCCTTTCACATTCCGAATGCTCACATTTTCTTACTTGGGTCATCTTCTTTAGTGCTGACTTTCAACCCTTTTTATAAGAGCAAAACGCCCTTCCACACCGCATTTCCGGTAAATATTGGAAAGGTGGGTATCCACCGTACGGGGAGAGATATAAAGTTTTTCCGCTATTTTCTGGTTACTCTTTCCCTCTAGGACAAGATCGATGATCTCTTTTTCACGCTTTGATACTTTATAGGCCTTACAAAATATATCCACCCGCTTAGTGCCGGCCGGGTGAAATGGGAGCAATAACAAGGCGTATCTTAAAAGAATAAGTGCCCATGACAGGTAAAACAGTACATACGCAAATTCCAGCAGGTCCGCGGACACAAAAAAATTGTAAGTAGCCATTAGGAATACTATCAACAGGTGCAGCAGGGCCGCCACCTGGATCAAGCGCTTGCGTTGTAACGAAAGAACGGTAGGGGCGTATACCAACGAACTAATTGCAGCGTACAGTAATGAGACAAACTCGGTCCCTAACTGTATCAGACGAAGAGTCTGTACCACCGTATCCTGTGCACCTGCAATCACCGCAGACAAAAACGGTAGGGTTACAAGAACTGCACCTAGGGCAAAAACGAGACGTTCCTTTGCAGTATAATCCAGCTGTGCGATTATTCGATAGAGGGCCGGTATTCCGTAAATCAGAATCCCGGTAAGAACAATTCCAACCGACTGTATCACACTAAATCCGTGGGCTACATCAATCTGCAGAATCTTGAAAAAGTATGTCGCTAGGATAAACAGGAAATAGTCGGTGGTGGCCGCTAAAAACAGTAAGAACGCATACAAAGGCGCTTTGCTTTTCGAATGAAAATATGCAATCAACAAGAGAATCAGAGATCCAGTTCCAATCATAGCAGCAATTATGTTCGAAAAAAGAAAAAGATGGCCCACTTACTATTCTCCTTCACTTATTGTACTTTTCGCAGGCGGATATTCTAAATTATTCTGCAACCTTAAGTGCTTCTAATAGTGTACATTATTCAAATTTTTTGTCTACAGGAAAAAATAAAACTGAAACAACGTTGGACCTAGAGTTGACAGCATTTTTATTAGTGATTACTCTTTATTTCCAGACGAAATCGGCAAGGATTAACACTACAATTGAAAATTGCCCGCCGAATTACACTTTTTCCAATTCTTTATTAAATGCGCTGCGGCACTGTTTAAGGAGCACTTCCATGAAGGCACACCGCCGATCCGACCGCTTGGGAACTGAACCGGTCTTTTCTCTGCTGGTAAAACTCTCTATACCGGGTGTAATAGGTATGGCAACCCAAGCACTCTACAATGTGGTCGACAGTATTTACATAGGACACGTAAGTAAGGAAGCTCTCTCGGCCCTCTCATTGGCCTTTCCGCTTCAGATGGTATTGATCGCACTCGCTGTTGGAACCGGGGTCGGCGCTACCTCCCTCATCTCACGTACCCTCGGCAGCGGAGACCGGAAAAAAGCCGGAATCATTGCGGACCATGTAGTTTTGATTGCCCTCATACTGGGAGTTTCTGTAGCGCTGGTGGGCATGTTTTTTTCCCATCAACTCATCAGTATGTTCACCAAAGAGGAACAGCTCATCCAAATGGGCGGAGATTATATCCGTATTATTATGGTCGGCTCTATCGCTATGTTTGTTCCTATGCTGTTTAACGGTATACTCCGCGGGGAAGGCAACACCTTTATACCAATGCTCACGATGATGATCGGGGCGATACTAAACATTACATTTGATCCCTTTCTTATTTTCGGTATAGGATTTTTTCCGGAAATGGGAGTAAAAGGTGCGGCCCTCGCCACGGTACTCTCCCGAATTATCTCAGGAACCTTTGTTATACTTATTTTATTCAGCGATAAAAATGAAATAAAAATGAACCCCAAAACATTTCGGTTCAGTTTTAAGATAATAAGAGAGATTTACCGCATTGGGCTTCCGGCCATGGCTATGCAGCTTTTGGCAAGCGTCATGCTTGCCGGGGGCAATTTGATTATCGGCAGGCACAATTTGACCGCTATTGCAGTATTCGGTATCTTCTTTCGCCTTCAGTCCTTTATTTTCATGCCGGTCTTCGGCCTTGGGCAGGGAGTGATGCCCTTGACCGGCTATAACTACGGGAACCATAATCCAGAGCGAATGAAAAAAACCGCCCGCATCGGAATAGCAACCGCCTTCTGCTTTACCTTTATCGGTTTTCTCATTTTTCAGAGCTTTCCGCGACAGCTTATTACTATGTTCAATTCAAACCCGGAACTAGTAGAGATCGGAGTGACCGCTATGCGGCGTATCAGTATCGGCTTTTTGTTTGTGGGCCCCTCAATAATGTCGGCAAATATTTTTCAGGCAATCGGCCGGGGTACTCCAAGCCTGGTGATCGGAATACTTCGTACAATCGTGGTATTGCTGCCGATCATGTACATTCTCGGTGAACTTTACGGGCTTAACAGCCTGTGGTATGCATTCCCTATCTCCGAAGCGGCTACTTTCATCCTTGCTTTTTCCTGGTTAACAAAGGTGCTTAGGGAAATCTTTCATTCTATGGAACGTTCTATGGAACAGCAGTCATAAGAAGGCACTAACCCGGGGACAGGGGGCGTACCGGCTAATTTCTCACACTATGCATGGGGGCAGGAATACGCCCTCCCCTCTGTACAAAGGTATCACTGGAAAAAGGATTCACCGGCATGATCGGAGCATGGCCCAGCAAACCGCCGTATTCAACCGAATCACCTACCCCTTTTCCCGGGGCCGGGATTATCCGCACGGCGGTGGTCTTGTTGTTTACCACTCCAATAGCCATTTCATCGGCAATTATTGCAGATATAGTTTCAGCGCTTGTAACTCCGGGAACCGCTATCATATCAAGTCCCACCGAGCATACACAGGTCATAGCTTCCAGCTTTTCCAGGCTCAGTGCACCGGCCTTTACCGCCTCTATCATACCTGTATCTTCACTGACAGGAATAAATGCGCCACTTAATCCTCCCACATGAGAGGTCGCCATGATTCCGCCTTTCTTCACCGCGTCATTCAACAAGGCCAGGGCTGCGGTTGTACCAGGGGCCCCCGCCCGCTCAACACCTATCTCTTCCAGGATACCGGCCACGCTGTCCCCAACAGCCGGAGTCGGTGCCAGGGATAAATCGATAATTCCAAAGGGTACATTGAGCCTCCTGGAGGCTTCTCTCGCTACCAGCTGTCCTGCCCGGGAAATCTTGAATGCCGTTTTTTTTATGGTTTCCGCAACCACATCAAAGGGTTCGCCGGGTACTTTTTCCAAAGCCGCCTTCACCGTACCGGGCCCGCTGATTCCTACATTGATAGTACATTCCGGCTCTCCCGGCCCATGAAGAGCACCCGCCATAAAGGGGTTATCCTCCGGCACATTCGCAAACACCACCAATTTTGTGCATGCGATACCGTCCTGTTCCGCCGTAAGTTCGGCACATTTTTTTATGACCCTCCCCATCTCGACAACAGCATCCATATTGACTCCGGTTTTGCTGGTAGCTACATTGATCGAAGAGCATACCCTTTCGGTTGCGGTTAAGGCCGCAGGTATAGAACGTAGCAGTATACGGTCGGACCGGCTAAACCCCTTATGGACCAAAGCTGAGAAGCCTCCTATAAAGTCAACTCCAACTTCCTTGGCCGCTTTATCCATAGTTTCGGCAAACCCGACATAATCCTCGGTTTTTGATGCCGCCGCAACCATTGAAATAGGGGTGACCGCAATACGTTTGTTGATGATGGGAATACCAAACTCCAACTCCAGCTGCTTCCCTACCTCCACAAGACTGCCGGCGCAGCGGGTAATTTTATCGTAGATTTTTCTACGGGCCGCTCCTTCCTCCGGGTCGGCACAATCTAAAAGAGATATTCCCATTGTAATCGTCCGAATATCCAGTTTTTCAACAGAAATCATTCGGATTGTTTCCATTATTTCATAAGAGTTTATCATACTAAATTCGGTGCATAGATCTAAATATTTCTTCGTGCTGCATCTGTATCGATACTCCCAGCTCGCCGCCCTTCTGTTGAAGTTTGTCCTTTACTTTTTCAAGACTCATCTCCATCTTCGATAGATCCACCAGCATCATCATCGTAAAGTAATCCTGTAAAATAGTTTGTGAAATATCCATGATATTTACACCACACTCGGCCAAAAGATTACTTACCCCGGCGATAATTCCAACTTTGTCCATTCCAACAACTGTGATAATCGCTTTCATAAAGGGCATTATACACAGATGTGTCCCCAGCAGAAAGCCCTTTTGGTATAGTGAGCATTACTGTTATAGTACTAAAAGGAGAAGCAGGAATGGAAAGTGATATTTTACAGGAATGGATACATACCTTCGGGCGAATTGATTTTTCAAGGTCGGGAGGCCCGGGGGGACAGCATGTAAATAAAACAGCTACAAAGGTTACCCTCCATCTACCAATTGATACACTTCCCCTGCCGGAGGGGCAAAAAGAGAGGGTAATACACAAACTGGAGAACAGGTTAAACTCCGAGAACGAACTTGTAGTCCGCTCTTCCGAAACCCGGAGTCAGTCGCACAACCGCGAACTCGCCGAACAACGGGCTTTTTCTCTTATTAAGGCGGCACTTTCACGGCCGAAGAAGCGAAAACGCACCAGGCCTCCGAAGGCGGCCAACGAACGTCGATTGGAACACAAAAAAAAGCGTAGTGAGAAAAAAAACTATCGCAAGGACCCGAATTTATAACTTTGCACGCACCTTACCTGATAAAATGTTTACACCTTAAGTGCTGAAAGAGTGGCCGGAGTAAGAGTATCCAAGTTCAGGTAGATAATCAGCGAGGGAACAACGGACATGGCCATCCCGACCTTCAACCCGTTCAGCGGCTATCAGCGAGTTCAAGACAGCCTCTTCGACAGACTCCACAGCGGCAAGAAAGAACCGGTCCAACAAATCCTCATGCACACACGGCCTATCCACTACCGTGCGGGTTGGAAAGTGAGAAATCGTGTATGCCGTCGAAAAGACGAGCACTATTTCACCACTACCCCCGGCAATAAATGAGCCGGTCCTATTTAGTCCTGCCGAAGCCCGCCGGGCGATGCGTCCGAGTTGCCGCGGGCTGAGAGGAGCATCAGTGGCCAGGAGCACAATAACCGATCCCTGTTCACCCTCGGGTATGCGGGGGCGGCTTTTTTCAAGGGAGGCCCGGATTTCCTGGTACGCATAAAGCTCAGTGCCTAGAGGTCGTCCTTCAATTCTCAAGTCTTTGAGGGACCCAAAGTTGGTCAGGACCAGGGCCCCTAGGGTAAAAAAAGGTGTCCCTGAAACATCGGTAGATGCATATCTGTTTTTTAACTCGAACCTTCTTGAGGATGAACCTATTCCACCCTTCAAGCCGTAGCAGCACATCCCCCGGCCTGCCCCTACCGCCCCCTCTTCGCGCCCCTCTTTTCCCGGCTCTTCAACTTGAACCTGTGTGTTCTGCCGGGCCTTCTGTAGGGCCGACTGCTGGGCTTCTCTCTGGGCTTGTTGCTCGGCTCGTTGTCGGGCTTGTTGAATTGCCCTATGCACATGTGGGGCGGTTGCCCTATACTCATGAATATCGTTCAACACCCCGTCGTTACATTCGAACACCGCGGGATTGACTGTCCCCGTACTACGTCCGATCTCAGGATTCTGCTTTATAGCCGTATCAACCAAGGCCTGATACGCCGAGCCGACACTGAAGGTGTTACTCAGGATTACCGGAGTTTCCAGGCTTCCCAACTCCTGTATCTGAATCAAGCCCGTACTTTTACCGAAACCGTTTATTACATGGGTCGCCGCCGGTACCTTTTCAAGAAACATATTCTTCTGATGGGGTAACACGGCGGTGACCCCTGTTTGACGCCTTCCCTCGGCAAAGGTGACGTGGCCGACCCCTACTCCCTCTACGTCCATGATTGTATTTGTTTCTCCCGGGGAGAGCCGTCCCGGGGCGATCCCCCAGGCCCTAGCCTGCATACTCATCAACCGGCACCTCTTTCTTGTGTAAAAATCCGTGTACATACAGCCACCTGGCTACACTTACCGATACTACCACGCAGAGGGGAATAGTCAAAGCCGTCGGAAGTTCACCAACAAGGTTTAACACTATCGCCACACATAAAGGGGCTATTGCCGTCTTCCACTCCTTCAGTACATAAAATGCTCCGATTGCCCCAAAAAGGGCCGGCAGAATATGCGTGAAGGCAGGCTGCAAAACGGGCTGCTGAAGATGGCTTGTAAGGGGGCCGATAAGAAGCACCCCCGCCACAATAACTATTTCACTTATTATTACGGAACCGGCAATGGCTATGGTGGACAAAATCTCTCCCTCCTCCCCCGCCGGTGAAACTTCACACACCTCCAAAGCCATGGCGGCGCTCGGTATTTTCAAATTCGTGATATTACCGGTGAGGTAGGACATATACATAGCCCCGGAGCCAAGCATTGCGGTAAAAGTGAGCACTTCAACAAGTGAAACCGGCGCCATAAGTACCGATATGCTGAAAATTCCCTCCACCAATTTGAGCCATTCCGGGGTTATCCCAAATTGCTTCCACAAAACAAAAAGAGGAAGGAATGTAAGAATAAAACCGGCGGGAAGTGTAATCCGACCTATCAGATGGTTCAGTCTCTCGTATTTTTCAGGCTTGTATTCATTGTTCATCAGGATCTCCTTATCCGAAGTACAGGGACCACACTACACTCATTGCCATTCCGCCGATCATACTCAATGTAAGGGCAAACTCACGTAGTTTTTCGAATTTAAACTTCACTATCAGGAAAAGACACATACCCATGAAAAGGGCGCTGGTGGTAAAAGTCGCAAGGGCCACACCGCCGCTGGTGAGCGGATCCGCCATAAATAGGGCAAACACTCCCATAAAGCAGCTGCCGGTGAGCACTTCCTGCCAGCGGGAATCACCGGCGGCTTTCAGGGCATAGCGTTTTTTCAATCCCTTATAGAACACCGTCACTATCATGATTGCCCAAAAACTACCGATGCACATAACCCACACCGCGTTGGCAAAAACTGCCGGGGTAAAAGCTTCGCCCCCAAGGCTATGAACTCCCATAGTCTTAGCTCCGATCCCCGCCGCCATCAGCTCGTAGGGCGCGGACCCTATAAGTGAAAGACGCATCCAGGAAATCGGAAGCCCCAATACAGGAGCCATGGCAATAAGGGCCATCAGAATAGGAAGGGTCGGAATAATGCTTGTTGTAACCCCCGCACGGAAGGCCCTTCGCATTACCTGATCCGATAAGCCCGCAGCCCTCCCCCTTTTTACGGCAATCCAGAGAAAAAGGAGTGACTGACTGAGCACAAAGAGAACAATCAGCCCAACCGTCCATTTTATAACCAGTGAATTTGCACTTTGCAGATAGGATTCCATCTCTATCCCTCCCTCCTCTTACGCACAACTTTTCCTGCAGGGTTTCGCCCCACTACTCCGGATTCATACTGAATAGAGCCGTTGACCACCACCAGATCAATACCGATTGACGGTTCATCCGGGGTAAGATAATCCGCCCGGCCGGCTATCTTATCAGGATCGAACAGCACAAGATCGGCCTGGAAACCTTCCTTCACATAGCCTCTGTTCCTCAAACCCAGAAACTCGGCCGCCATGCCGCTCATTTTATACACCGCCTGCTCGGGTTTTAGAAGCCCTTTTTTTCGCACATACTTATCATAGAAGTGGGGAAAGGCCCCCCAGTTTCTCGGATGTCCGGTAAACGAGTGTCCCTCAAGTAGCGCATACCCATCCGAACCGACGGCGGTTTCCTGTGCAAGGGCAATTGTATCCACATCTTCCTCACTCATCAGACTACAGATGGTCGAAACGCCCCCTCCTTCAGCTTTTAGCAAATCCGAAACCACCTCAAAGGGTTCCCGCTCCTGCTCCTCCGCAATCGCAGTAATACTTTTTCCTATCAGGGGAAGATGTTCTTTACTTCGAACTCCACTTATTATTACACGGTCCCAGCTAAGCTCGGCGTGCTCTTCAAGCTCACTTTTAATCTTCTCCTTTAGTTTCTTATTATCGAGACGACGCAGAAGCTCTTCCACCCCTCCGGATTTTGCCCATTCGGGCATCTCATACATCAGAGTAGATTCGGAGGAATTGTACGGATAAAAATCCGCCATTACCCGGTACCCCTCACTCCGTGCCGATGCTATTTTCTCCAATGCAGCATTAACCTTTCCCCAGTTCGATCGTCCGTAAGCCTTGAGATGACTAATAATGACCGCTACCCCGGTTTCTTCAGCCTGTCGGATTGCCTCTCCCACCGACTTCAACAATTCATTTCCCTGATTGCGAATATGAGAAGTGTAGACCCCATGATATCGGGCGGTTATCTCCGATAAGTACCGAAGTTCTTCGAATCCGGCAAAACACCCCGGCATATAGGCCAATCCTGAGGAAAACCCCCAGGCCCCTGATTCAAGCTCTTCCTCCAGTAAAGAACCCATTGTTTCAAGGTCCGCAGGGTCTGCGGCATCCGCGGTAGTGCCCATCACGTTCAATCTTAAAAGACCATGCCCAACCAGGGGAAGGTAGTTTACACCGATACCTCTTCGAGCAAGGGTTTCAAAATATCCGGCCCCGTCGGACCAGGGCAGATCCATCTCCATTCCATAAGCCTTCATCAATTGGCCTACCGCCGGACGCCCCGCAGGGGTAACAGGAAAAAGTGAAAACCCGCAATTACCTGCGACTTCAGTAGTAACCCCCTGGCTCAATTTATTCGGCTCGTAGGGAGAGAGCATCAATCCAAGGTCTGAATGACTGTGAAGATCAATAAACCCTGGGGAAAGCATTTTGCCTTCAGCTTCAATAGTTCTATGGGCTTCATACCGGGTGCTGTCGTTCTCGTTAATACGTACGATTTTGTCCTGTTCGATGACTATATCGGCTTTATAGGGTTCAGCCCCTGTACCATCAACTATCAGAGCGTTTTTTATTACCAAATTCTGCATTATTTCCTTCTTTTCTATTTATTTTGTAGTATTTACTTCATTTAAGATACCATGAACCCCTTTTCTTGTAAAGTTTTTAGACTGTTCCAAGAACGCTAAGCTTCGGAACAGCTTATAAAGTTTTTATACTCGCACCTTTTCTCGCTATTACAGTGATTCTAGAGTCAATGCCCAGTGCCCCCTGTATCATTGAACAGCTGAAACCGAAGATTGTACTCCTCCAGCTCTTCAAGGGACTGCCTGGTCCTTTCACGGTCGCTCAAGCCTGCCTCCTGAATAAGCATCTGAATAGCAGCCAGCATAGCAATCTGACTTTCCAGATTCATCCCCTGCACACGCCGCTGGGACACATAAAACTCGTACTCGGCCTGTCCCTGCAACGGATGGTCGGGGGCATCGGCAATGATCGTGAGTTGTGCCCCCTTTAAGCGGCAGTGGGTACAAAAGTCAACAAGCTGTTTTGGATAACGGGGCAACAACAAAGCCAGGATATGCACATCCTCTCCGGCCTCCCGTACTAGGGGAAATAAATCCCCTGTTCTTTCGGTAACGGCAGTCACAGGAAATCCGCTGCGGCTCAGGTAATAGGCAAAGTATTCGGCCAGCCCGGCGGTACTCTCAAACCCGGCGGGCATTATTTTTCGCGTAGTACTCCAGGTATGCGCACATTCCCTCAATTTTGCAGGGTCCAGCAGATTCTCCAGATTTTGTACCGTCTCGGTACTGTTTTTTACAACCGTATCCAGCACTTCCCCCTCCGGCCGAGGGCGGTCAAAGAGCCTGAACCTTTCCACAGTGGTCAGCATAGATTCGGAGACATACTCCTGCATGTGAGACTGCATCTCGGAATACCCGCTGTACCCTAAAGCACGGGCAAAACGCACAATCGAAGCCTCACTTGCCCCTGTTTCGCGGGATACACCCGCCAGTGGAAGAAAAACTGCACTGCGATATGTATTTCTGATATAAGAGCCGATCTGTTTTTGTATTTTTGTAAGAGAAGCAAAGCGGCTGTCAAGGCGCTTAAAAAAGCTATCCGTACTTTTCATTTATATATACCTTTGTTTCACATTTGTTTCATATTGAAATTGGACCATTAAGAAGAACCGGCAAAAGCTCGTACTTTTCGCAAATACTCATATCCGGCGTGATGACAGCTTTTAATTGAACCGGCAAGATCACCCTCCGCCACTCCTCGGTTTACCCTTTGACGACTCTCGCCCTCAATACGGTCCCGTTCGGGCTTCAGCTCCTTTATAAAACGGGAATACCGGTCACTTAACCCGCGGTTAAGCTCCATCATCTGAATCGCGTACTCTTCGCCCTCCTGATACTCCTGAAACACCGGCCCTGCGGCCAGCAGATGCTCGCTGAAATTTCCACTCCCGTTCTCCTCCGGCTGCAATGCAGAAAAACTCCACGGCTGGAAAAGAGAAAGACAAGGATGGGGGGACCCCGTCAGCCAAGCTATCGGTCCGCCTTCATGATATTCTATCACCATAGATGCGGTAGTGTGGGATTTTATAAAAGCCCCCGAATGCATGCACAGATTTCCCATTCCCTTTTTTGGACGGGAATGTCCGCCATGGTCCCGCAAAAGTTGAAAGGCCCTTTCAAGGGTAAAATCCCCGTCATCAAGCAAGCGCCGGGCACGGGCACGCCGTACTCTTCCCCTCGTTACTATCCGATGCAGGAGACTCTCATTGTGGGAGGCAAAGGAAAAGTTACTGCTTTTCGCCCCCCCTGATCCTTCAAGCGGACGAAATGCAGCCTGAGAGCTTATTTGATCAGCGTCTTCGAAATCGTCTTCAATTGAATAGCAATTAGAGATTGCATCACTTGTAACGGTTTTTAATGCCCACCGATGATCAGCAGTTTCAAGCACAAAGGCCTGACGGGCATCACAAATTAAAAAGGAGTTATCATAAAACAGATGCCCCTTGTATGCCCCGTCACCACCCTGTCCATGACGCTCTATTATCCGAGTCAAAAAATCTACAGCTTCTCGTGCGGTTGCCGCGTTGTGTAAAGCAAGACGCAGAAGGTCCATTCCCAATAATCCCTCTTCTAAATTCTGCCGTCCCCTTCTGTGCCGGCGGGAGAAAACCGCTTCATTCCCAATTGCAACCCCCCGCTCATTGAGGCCCATTTCACCGCCCCACATCCAGATAGGCCGTGAAATTAAGGCACGATACGGATGTTCATACTGATCATATATTTTACGCAGCGCCTTCAGGGGGCCGTCAGTATACTTATCGAGGGATTGATCACTCTTTCCTTCCCACGCATTAAGATCAGCTCTCCCGACAAACAGCATCTGAGGCTCATCGGGATGACGGTCGGAGTTCTTTCCAAATAGAGCAGCTGACCCCTCCCGTCCCTGACCCGCCGCCTGGATACCGGCATTTCTCACAAAAGTATCACACATATTAAAAAGAATGGACCGGGCCGACGGGTTTGTCAATGGAAATGGGAGATTATCTTGTGATAGATAATGCCGATACTGAGGATATGAATAACGCTTTATTAAAGGTCCTTGTTGTTGATGATGACCCGACCCAGTTGGAGAGACTAAAGATCTTTGTCGAGTATATTGAATATCCACAGGTTGAACTCTCCACTGCTGAAAATGTAGAAGAAGCTAAGCGGGAACTTGCCGCCCACGCCTTTGATTTGGTTTTAAGTGATTACCGCTTGCCCGATTCCACCGGTCTCGAACTCCTTGAATACATTAAGCAGACCAATCCTACTATTCATGTAGTTATCATGACCGCCTTTGAAAATGCAAAAGATGCTGTAGTGATTCTTCAAAAGGGCGGCGACGACTATCTTGTGAAGCCGACGGACAAAAAGGAAATTGAACACCTTCTAGTTCGGACCTTTGAGCAGTGCAGTGTAGAACACGAAAATCAAGTAGTAGATGAAACAATCGAAGAGAATTTTGAGGATCTTCCTCTTGTATATAAGAGTCCGCAGATGCGGGAGACCCTGAATGTCATATCCCGCACTGCCGACAGTAATGCAACCGTACTGGTTACCGGTGAAAGCGGCACCGGGAAAGAAGTAATTGCACATCTAATTCACTCACTTAGTTCCCGCAGGGAAAATCCCTTTGTAACTGTGAACATTGCAGCACTCCCGGAATCGCTTATGGAGAGTGAACTATTTGGGCATATAAAGGGTGCTTTTACCGGAGCCGATCAGGACCGGGAAGGACGTTTTGAGCAGGCCGATGGAGGAACCCTCTTTATCGATGAAGTCGGAGACATTCCCCCTTCAATTCAAGTCAAACTTCTTAGGATAATCCAATTCGGACAGGTCCAGAGAATAGGGGAAAATAAAGACCGTCATCTCGATGTACGTATAATTGCTGCAACAAACCGTGATTTAAACCAAATGGTACAAGATAATGAGTTTCGGTCCGACCTGTTCTGGCGACTTAATGTTGTTCCCTTACACCTTCCTCCTCTACGTGAACGAAAAACCGATATACAAGCCCTCATTCAACATTTTATTGAGCGTTTTAATGAAAAAAGCGGGCGTAGGATTACCGGTATAAGTCGTGAAGCCCTGGACGGGTTAATGCAACAGTCCTTTCCCGGTAATATTCGGGAACTGGAGAATCTTATTGAAAGGGCGGCCCTGATGACCCGCAGCTCTCTTATTGCCCTTAGGGACTTACCACTACAGGCCAATGAGAGCCACGCCAATGAACTAGAAGCTCAGGAAAGCCCCACATTAGCCTCTGGTAACTATGAGCAACAAATGCGGGAATTTGAGTATAATGTGCTAAAACAGGCCCTTGAAGAATCGGGGGGAAACCAAAGCGAAGCCGCCCGAAAAATTGGTATCAGTGAACGAAGATTAAGGTCCCGAATGGAAATAGTAGGCCTTCGCACATCAGATGCCACCGGCAATACCGACTCCGATTCCACCTGAGGTGCTTTGAAGCACCATAACCTTCGACATTTTTGTCGAGGTAATTCGACGATTTTGTCGAACAGCATGTACTGCTTCCTTATACACAGGTGTAATAAGAACTTCTTAATTTGTTTAATTATAAATAATTAACTACAACTATAATTAATCCTCCGGCATTTAATAAACTTGGCATACTTCTTGCATTTATATAATTACAATAAGTCTTTAAGGAGGACAAAATGAATAAAATAAGAAAATCAAATACAGCGAAAATCTTGGTAGCGGTTATGGTACTGATGGTAGCCGGATCCGGTACAGCCTTCGCGGCCACCTCCGGAACTCTTACTCTGACAGGAACGGTCCCCTCGATTCTTGAGATATCTGTAAATGCGGCGGGCAACACCGATTTGGACCTTGGTATCGATGCAAGTAATGTAAAAGTTGCGACCGTTGTAGAGCGGAGCAATAAGAAGTCGGGATATACCGTAACACTTGAATCGGAGAACGCAGTTACCCAGAATGCGGACAAAGGCGTATTTTCCAATGATGATCCTGATGTATCCGCATCACTTGATTACACCATCTCCTATGGGGGCGAACAGGTTTCTCTCACCGACGGTTCAGCGATTATTTCAAACGTGTCGGAGAAAACAGCCGGCTCCGGAGCATCCAACGAAGTAGCAATCAGCTACAATGGTGCAACAGATTTCCCGTATGAAGGAAATTACAGCGATACTTTAACTTTTACCATTGCAGCTAAATAGACAACATATAAGCCTTACAACTTAAAAGGGAGGCCGCCGCAATGGTAGAGCCTCCTTTTTTATACACGAGGTGGTTTAAGCCGATAATGGGAGAGAGGTGGTATAGAATGAAGATATGGACAGTTAAAGGAATAAGATTTTTTGCACTCACATTATTGTTTCTTGGGGGGACCCATTCTCTTTTATGGAGTTTTTCCTTCTCGCCGATAAGTCAAACCTTTTCCCCCGAGGGCAGAGGGTCGACCAGGACATTTCGTCTAAAAAACGAGGGTGAAGATTATATTGCCATACGTATTAAAATACTGACACGCTCGGTTACGCCCGAGGGCAAAGAGAAAAACCGACCCGCCGACGACCTGTTTACCGTATATCCTGCACAGGTGGTAGTACAACCACAGTCAAACCAAACCGTTCGAATCAAATGGAACGGCCCCTCAGATATTCGGCAGGAACAGTGCTTTCGCGTCCTGGTCGAACAAGTACCTGTACAATTTGAAAACAGCTCAAATTCCGAGAGCAACCTTAAAATAATGTTTCGTTACCTTGGGGCCCTCTACATTACACCGGAGGGGGCACAACCTGATGTAATTCTTGAGACGCACTCGGTAGAACCCGCCCCTTCCGATGCCTCCGGCCGGGATAGACTCAATTTTACAATTTACAACCAAGGGAACCGACATGCAATACTGAATAATTTATCCCTCAGGATCAATACAGCAGGGGCTACGTCGGAACCGGTACATGTAATCGATTCGGATAAACTGGAGGGGATCTCGGGCGAGAATATCCTGCCCGACAGTCGCCGCCATTTTTCCGTTCCCCTTCCATCAGAAATACAAGGAGATACACTTCAAGTTGAGATTGAGTACGATACCCAGTAATACATATATATTATCAACTCTTCTCACTGCCCTCTTCATTTTTGGGCTGCCGACAACTATCGCTGCCCAGGAATACATCAATGTGCCCCTTGCGCTGTATGTGGAAGACCACTACACAAGCGATATTCCGGCATCAATTTCTGAAACCGATACAGGAACCAGTGTAAAAATCGACTCTTCCCAATTACTGTCTCAATTAAAACCCTTTCTGGCGGAAGAATTTCATAAAGAGATAGATCCCATCGCCAGTGAAAAATGGGTTACCCTCTCCCAGCTAAAGGACAAGGGTATTGGTGCCTCCTATGACTCTTCCCAACTCAGCATATATCTGAAAATTCCGCCTCGTATGCTTCCGCCTCAACCCATTCCACTTAGGCGGGGCAGAACTCCGGTAAGCGACTACAGCCTTAGTGCAGCCCCTTTTAGCGCATATATGAATGTATATGCCCACAGTGATGTGGTATACGAAAACTACGACGGAAAAAGCGAATATCGTTTTCCGGCGGTTCTGAACCTTTCGCCCAGCTTGAATCTTTATAACTGGGTACTTGAAACGTCATCCCGTTTTTACAGCGACAGGGAACCGGCGGTACAATTAGACTATGCCCGGCTCCTCCGCGATTTTCCGGAGCAGGGTATTCGTTTTGCCGCCGGTACCCTCAACACCCCGGGAGAAGGGAGCTTGATCTCTTCCATACCTGTCGACGGTATAAGCGTGGGTACTCTACCAGTTTTAAAAGAAGTCTTCAGCAGTTATACTCCCTCCAGCCGCACCCTTATGCTCGAGCAGCCGGCAACTGTATCTATCTATCTCAACGGCCGCCTGCTGAAACAGCTTGACCTAAAACCGGGAGTCCATGAACTGATAGATTTTCCCTACATTGGGGGACTGAATGAGATTAAAATAACCGTCACCCCCCAGGGCGGGGAAGAGCAAACGGTCCGCACCCTGGTTCCATTTGATTCAGGTTTGTTAGATCAAGGGCAGTGGTCGTATGCCCTCGGGGCCGGTACTCCCCAACACTCTTTCTCGGACCCCGTGGCATCAGGAATTATTGAATACGGGGCAACAAAAAACATCAGCAGTGGGATCCAATTACAGGCATCTCTGGATAATTATATCGGAACTGCACACTCCCTATTCGCCACTTCCCTTGGTAATATAGATGTAAAAGCAGGAGTGTCCGGGGGTGTTGATACTCCAATTGACTTTTCAGGAAGGGTGCACTACCGTATTTATTTTCCATCCAACGGGCAAATGCCTACCTTCGGCGCCTTCTATCACTACACAGGGGAAAACTACCTATCAAGCGCTATTGATCCCGTCAAAAGGAATTACAGATCCCAGTTCGGCGGGTCGGTCGGTCAGCGTCTCCCCTTCAACAGTTATATGAATATCTCATCAACATATAGAATTGGGTATCAGGACACCGAAAATACACTCAACGGTTCACTCACTTTTCTTAAAAGTATGGGCAAAAATGGAACCTTCTCGTTAAGCTTTGGTGTAAACCGGGAGGGGACGGAAGAACTGGAATGGCAGGGAAGTCTTACCTTCTCTTTCAAGGGAAAAGAGGCGAACCGCAATCTCCTTTACTCGCAGGACTTAAAGAACGGCACCGCCGGTGCCGGCTATAATTTCAGCTCCCCCGATAAGAACTCCCCGGACTACTCAATGTCTTTGGAGGGCATGCCCCCGGGGGGATCTACCAACAGCCGGGCACTTATAGGGGCTGCCTATTCCCACGAAAAGTTTTCCAGTTCGCTTTCACAGATGTACGCCTATACCCCCTCGGAGGCTGGAGCCGAAACCCATACCGTACAGCTTAGTCTTGACTTCTCCAGCGCATTACTCTACACCCAGGGAAAAGCAGCCGTCACTACACCCGTTCAGGACAGTTTTGTTATGGTGGCCCCTGCACCGGAAATTGAAGATAAGTTACTGACGGCAAGGCTAAACAGAGGTGGAGCAGTCCCCGGTGAGACGGAGGGTGGAGTAATTGCCTTTCCCAACATATCTTCATATAAACCGACCACTATCGAACTTGAACTCCCCTTAACTCCCCCTGAAACTGTGCTGCAGGAAAATCAAATTGAACTGTTTCCCGCATATCGCAGCGGAATTGTAATTACCGCACGGCTTCGGGAGAATGTGTATTTAGAGGGAACTCTCTACACGCTGGAGGAAAAAGCCCTTCCATTGCAGGCTGGAGAGCTCATACAACAGGGCGTTGAAAATCCGGAGCCAATTTACTTTTTTACAGATGAAAACGGTCATTTTCAAATACACGATGTCTCACCCGGAACATATACTCTCAGAGTATATTCCCATGAACAGGCAACAATCGAGATAGAAATTCCCAAGGGGGCACAAAACCCCTATCAACTGAACAGGCTCACCATGCCCTTGGGTGAGGACTAGGTCCAAGGAGGTCTTTTATGAAACACTATAAACATCTTATTTTTGCAGGTCTTATCTTCTTTGCAACAACTCTGCTTTTCTCCTTCGATTTTAAACTTAAGGGAAGCAAAAATGTGTCCGCGACATTTTCGATAGAGAAGGATGTGATAATAACTCAAACTTTTGAAGTACGCAGCAAAAACAGCTCCGGTGACTACTTCATAACCTTTTCCCCCGGCATATCAAACACTTTTTCTCAAAGAAAACTGCTTAGCGGTTCAGATGAGATGTACTACAATATTTATAACAACAGCAGCGAAAAAACAATCCTAAAAGACCTGAGTGCAAATCCTTCGGGGGGTGAAATTTTAAGCGGAAATATTACCGCAGAAGAACTTAGTAATTCGAACAGCTGGGTATATAAAGAACACAGCTATACCGTTATCATAGACCGTGATCAGTTTCCTCCCGCCGGACAGTATAAAGACTCGAGTGTAGAGGTTACATTGTATAAAGGGACCCCGGAAAATGCCCAGAGGATTAACAGTGAAACCCTTAATATCTCAGTAACAATGGATTCCTACTTGGAAATGTCGCTTGTACAGGAGGGCGCACGACTTGATACAGCGGACCCGGATTATACAATAGATTTTAGCGTACTCGAGGCCGGCGAGACAAATGATGCTGACCTAGTAGTGCGATCAAATAACAATTACGGAGTGACCGTACGCTCGGACCATGGCGGGGTACTTGCTATTCATGATGAGAATGATGCCAGTGTTGTCCCTTATGTTTTAAAGGTAAACGGCAGGGAACAAACCCTATCGGAGGGTACATTTGAGCCCTTTCCTTCAACAGCTGGTCCTACTTCCGTAGATGGTGAAATATACGATTTACGCGTAGAAATTCAGGACTACGGTATGGCCACGGAAGGCACATATTCGGATATACTTACTTTCACCGTGTCGGCCCAATAAGCTGTGTTCAGCCGCCGTCTACAAGTATAAATAAATCGCCAGAAAGAAGCAGATGCTTCCAGCCAGTACAAACAGATGCCACAGCGCATGATAATAGGGCATTTTCTTCATTGAATACACCAGGGTCCCGGAGGTATAGGTAATGCCGCCGGCCAGAATCATCCGGAAAAAGGCCATCGAAACCTGTTCCACCACCGGCTTCCATACAAGGACTATCAGCCAGCCCATAAGAATGTAGATGAGCATCTGCACGAGACGCAGCCGGCCCCAGAAGGCAATTTTAAAGGCCATGCCGCCGGCGGCTATTATCCACACCAATATCAGGGTCAACATCGGATAATACCCGCCCAGACTTAGCATAACCGGAGTGTAAGTGCCGGCGATGAGGATATAGATGGACATATGGTCACAGATACGCAGCACCCGCTTTGCATTAGATACAGGGACAAAATGGTAAAGGGTGGATGAGAGATACAACAGTGTCATGGCCACTCCATACACGATGAATCCTGTCAGAAGGGCGGGATCGTGTGCCCGCATACCCTTTTGCACCAGTAGAACCAGCGCCGCTAAAGAGAGCAGCACTCCCAATCCATGTACCAGTCCCGAGGCGATCTCCTCATGGTTGGAGTCGTGGGTATGCAATGTTATGTGGCGTTCCAGCCAGCTTGCCGTAATTCTTTCTTCACTCATCGGGTCAACTTACACTATTTCACACTATTTTGAATAGGGGCAGCTGAGAGGGCTTCTTGCACAGCCTTAATACAACCGCGCAGCTTCAATAAAGCCGGCTGAGAAGCTTCATAGCATGCTCAACTTCCTGAAACTTCTCACTATCACCACCCTGGTCGGGGTGATGCTTTTTTACTAAACTTCTATAGCGCTGCCGTACCGCCTTAAAACTTGCCCCCTCATCCAAGCCCAGGACCTTATAGGCGTCCCTCCGCTGTTCGTACGCTTCCAGCCGTCCGAAAAAACCGGACAACAGCTTCCGTACCTCCGCCGCATCTATTTCATGGAGATTTTTAAGGTCCAGGTAATACTCCCGTAACGGGTCCGCCTCTACTAAGCCTTCGCTCTGCAGCTTATCCGGTCGGTAAGGCCATAGCCGAATTTCCAGACAAAAGATTTCCAGTTCATACCGTCCCTGCTGGAGGAGCGTATCACGAAGGCGGTACAACACATGAAAAAGGAAAAAGTGAGTTTGAAAGAGGGCCAGATCTTCCGATAAAAGCTCCGGGTTAAACCCTAAAAATCCTTCATCCGTAAGGGCGCGCAGCAGTTCGTGCTCGCTCAACCCTTTTGGGAATCTTTCCAGGATTTCCACTATCGGTTCGTACAGCTGTTCCGGGGTATGTTCCACAAAGACCGTCATATCCTTAAGGGTGAAGAATACGGGCGGTTTGTGCAAGGCCTATTTCCCTTATACACTTGTACACACACTACTCTTCAATTATATTTAGCGGTATGAGCACATTACACATTCACAGTACGAAAATTCAGTCGATCCCCGTGTTGGAGATGTACCCCGACCTGGAATTGCAGGACGCAGCCCCTTTACCAATGGTAATTATTTTTCATGGTTTCGACAGCTGTAAAGAGCGTAAAATGCAGCATGCCTATACCCTTGCGCGGCGCGGTTTTTTTGTGGTGCTGCCCGATGCGGTCCGTCATGGCGAGCGCGAGGACAGCGCTTTTGCAGCCCTAGGGTATACGGAAAAGGCGGAGTTTTTGTTTGATATTGTTACGGAAACCGCCTCTGAAATCGACAGCATTCTCCACCACTATTCTCAATCTTCTATAGTCGATTCCACTCGCTGTGGACTGGCAGGGACCTCAATGGGCGGCATGATCCTGTATGAATATTTTTCAACCTTCGGTACGGAAAGAATTAAGGCTGCGGCGAGCATCATTTCGACCCCCGATTTCGGGAGCATAATCGATAACAGCCTCGAACAAAACCCGGAATTTTACAACGCCTATTCTCACTCAAAAATTGAGCGTGTAAAGGCCGGGCAACCGCTTCCCCGGGCTAAAGAACTCAAGGATTTTCCACTGCTAATGCTTAATTCAGAGGACGATACAATTATGCCTATTCATGGGGTAAAAAGTTTTCACGCTCATTTGCATCACAGGTATACCCGGAAGGACCACCTTAAAATTAAAATCTTTCATAATACAGGACACCAGACCACCGAAGCGATGATGAGCGATTCGGCGGAATGGATGGAAGCCTGGCTATAAAAGTTCTCAGGCCGATCTGTTATTTATAAATTATAAGAGGAATCGCAGCTGCGCGGCAACTCCTGTCTTATCAAGCCTTTCCGAAAAGTACTGGGGATAGTACACCTCACCATTCTGTCGCAGGCTCTCTTCAACCATCTCATCAATAATATCCTCTACCGGCTGCAACTCTTCACCGCATAGGGGACATTTTTTCTTGGCTAAATCGAGGTAATGGTCCTTCTGACACTTATACCCGGGGCGGGAAAAGTGTTCCTGCACCACCAAGGTATGGATCTGGCCGTTCATCAACGCTTTGAGTGTTGGCCCCACCTCCGCAGTGGCTTTACCGCCCTCGTACTGTTCGGATTCAATTCTATCGAGAAGCTCCGATTCCTGCCGACGCTCCCATTCGGAGGCGGCCTCCCGTGCCTTCTCGAGAATCACCTGTTTATCCTCCTCAGGACGGGCGCTAAAATCTCCCACCAGACGCTTCTGTAAGTAGCTGTGCAAGCTGTCCTTCAACAGGGGTAACTCCTTGTCATGGGGAGCCCCCACTAAAAGGTAATCGAAACGACCGGTTTTAAACACATGAAAAGCCGATTCAGCTATTTTTTTAGTATGTTTATAAAGGTGGTCCCGGGCATTCCGCTGATGCCGCTGCTCACCGAATCCCTGTAGGGCCTCGTCAGTATCGCCCTCCATCTCTTCTTCGGTAAAGATTTCCTTCTCTTCCGCCAGCTGGTTGGCCGAAAGTGCATACACCTTTGCCTTGTGGGAATTACTTACCAATACGCAAAACCGTGCAAACTGGTCCCGTACCGCCGTCAATGGGCGTATATACGGTTCAGAACCAATTACAATTTGATTCGGATACTGGACAGGAAGCTCAAATTCTTCCCAAAAGCCCGTAGTATCGGCAAACAGAGCAATCATTTTGGTACCTTCGTACCGGTTTGTCCGTTCTTTTAAAACATCTTCCATTTTTGATAATAATTTTTCTACATTTTCTTTCTCTTCGGTAGAGTAGCGGGAAGTCTCATGCAGCTCCTTCAACTTCCCCCTTACCAAGGAATTTAATTTTGATCTAAACTTTTTCGGCAGCTCTGTAGTAATATACATACTCACTACCGGATGCTCATCGTTTCGATAGCCCATCAACGACTCAATTTGGTCCCGATTTATCATATCGAATCCTCCTTCATCCTCTAGCTAAGATACAAAGGAACTAATTACCAAGTCAAATAAATAGTTAATGGGGAAAGGGGGAATCGAGCCTAAGGATAGGATGTTCTTCAAACTCCCCTTGTGGTGCAAAGAGTGTGTAAAGATTACTTTGAATTGAATTGTACACCCGTGATGTGATATACAGGCGGTTTGGTTCTGCATATTTGGCACCAAGGTGAAATATAAAGTTCACATCATCCGATACTATTGTACCCGTTTTTCCGCGCTCTTTATAAGAAGAAGTACCGACATGAAGGGCTATCTTGTAATCGATCAGGGCGTGGAAAGGCCCACCTTCAATACTTAGAATTACCCGGTTTAAAAGCAACCTGGTGGCGCATACCGCAGCCTCACACTTTTTTCCATCGAAGGGGAAGAGGACCACCCCACCCCACTCGTTCCACATCCAGATTTTTCCATTATAAGCGGAAGTATGTGTATCTATCATATCGTGAAAGGCGTTCTGCATCTGCTCTTTATGACTATCTCCCGCTTTCTTGCTCCACTCTTTTGAAGGAAGAAGCTCAATATACATAAAACAAAAAACATACTCCCTGCCGGGTATTACGTTGTTCCATTCTTTGGAAAACTCTGCAGAGTATTTTGCACACTTCCCCTGCGGCGACGGAGTAGTTTGAGAAGCAGGGACGAGGGCCTGACCATAGGCAATAGGGTGGGCATGAGCTTGAGCGGTTGAACCCGCCCGCTGTGCGTGAAAATCCGTCACCTGCTTAAGGCGCTTCACCTTTACCGAATCCAGACGATTTGTATCAATATAATCACAGCAGCCTCTATGAAACAGGGAGCCCACATCTTTGATCCGACTTTTAGTATCTACTATGCCCCAGGGAGAACCAAGACTTTCGGCATTCTTAAGCAGCTGATTTATTTCGGTATCGGTGAATTGGGAAATATCCAAATAAAAGAAATGACCGTTTGCCCCTTTATTGGTGGAGTTCCATTCGTCCCAGCTTATCGATTCAAAGGTGTATTTTTTTGATCGGACAATCGGTTTAAAGGCTGTTCTTGCCGGAGAATCAGGAGAATCCCCAGTAACCAAAATAAATTTTTTCATTAGAGGGCCCCGCTGCTATATACATAGAATTTGCGTCGGCCCCGTACCGTTTTCTCCTCAAGCCGGCTCAAAAGAAGATGATCAAGCATCACCATCACAACCTCACTCAAAGATAAATTACCCGGTGTGGTATAAGAGTGCTCAAGCTCTTCAACCTGCTTCACCACCTCGGAGGAGCGAATATCCTCTTCATTTTCAGAGTATTCCATAGATCCACTGTGGACCGCAGTTCTTACCTTGAGAGGTCTGCCCAAAGGATTTCTGGTATGATTGTAGAGAAACAGCTCGTGGAGCACCTCCATCCCGGTAAGTACGGCGCTCTGATTTTTGTTTCCATAGAAAAAAGCTGCTAATCCGCCATCGCCGTCCCATCCCCAGATACGCCCGTTCCGCTTTTCCACCGACAGGTTTACAATCTCCCGTAAATCATCATAGGACTGCTGTATTGTTGCATCATCACACTCCTTGACCAATTGGGAATTACCGACAATATCCAGCCGAAGAAACGCAAAATCGTAGGTATGGCCGTTTTTTAGGGTCCCCCAATTCCGGGTCCTCCGTAATTTTGGGTTTTCCACAAACATATCATTGACTGAATCATAGATATATCCCAGGTCAATTACACCGTTTATAAGCTGACGAAGATACGGTATCGCATACCGGCGGCCCATATACCCCTGATCACTTGTTTTGATAAGTAACAGCACAAAATCGAGGAAGGCCTGTTGTGCGATGACATCTTTTACAATTTGCTGGGCTGCGGTAATATTGGGGATAGCCACACTGCTGGGGATGCCCGTTTTCTGATGCAAGTCATAATGCGGAATAATATGCCTGGCAAGGGCAACCATAATATTGATAGTCATTGACTGGGCAAGTGCTTTTACACAATAAGTAATGAGTCTGTTCGGTATTCGCCTCAGCCCTGCATCAGGACTCATATCTCCCCGCCCCCTTGAGAATTTATATGGTATGTTATATGTATCGGCAGGATGATGTAAAGTATTACCAGCTAAAGCGGGCGCCGATCCCCCAGGGAACCGCAGAAATTTGAAGGGAATAGGTTTCCGCCATTTTCGAAAGGGAGTACTGATTGATAGAGGCCAAGGCAACATCAAACACAAACAGAAAACTGCCCTGCAGAATTAGCGAATTGCCGTATCCAATCAGACGTTCAGAGCGGCTGCCCGTGGTGTCCGTTTTTTTTCCGCGGTTTTTCAGGAAGAATCCGGCCATCACATAGCCCACATCCAGAGCGGCATTTATCCCTAAGACCCGCCCGAAACTACGGTACTCCTTCACCGTTTGCTCCAGCCCGAGATCGAGAGGACTGCCGACCGCCCCAAAATACCCGAAACCTGCGATTCCGAGATTCACCACGTTCCACAACACATTCATCTGATGAAAGTAATAGATACGGTCTGAGGTTTTTGTCATGTAATAGCCGCTGACGGCAAAGTTTGTCAGAGCCCAAGCCCCGAGCACGTACATTCCGTTCTTCTGGATTCCGATACGTTCCTGGTTCCACTCTTCCAGGGTTAGCCTGTCCTCCTGCTCTCGCCCCTTGGCAGAATCCTCAGCGGACTCCTGGGCTTCTTCTTGACCCTCCTGGGCGGCCACTGAAGCAGCACCGCCTAGAAACACTGACAGCAGCAGCACAAGACAGAGAAAAAGCCTTGCCTGAGTGCCGACCGAAGTGCACACCTGGCCGCCGACACCACAATCGGAATAAGTGCCGGCAGGGGAGGAGTCGGTATGAGGGGCATTTTCGTCGAAATTCGGCATTATCAGAACTGTAGTTCTACTTTTGTTCGGAAAGCGTGCTTAGTGGAAAAGTCGTCGGCCCCGTCCGGGCCATAGGCGAAGAGCACCGTATGCGGTTCATCCGGATTTAAATCAACATCGTACTCATCCCCGGAGTTCAAAGGAATAACAAACACCAGCGTGGTGCTGCCGGAAGACTCCGATCCCGAAGCCGATATTATGTCTTTGGATCCGCCGATATCTACATCGGCTTTGTGAGAAAATGCGCCGGTACCGAAATGGTCACTGATAGTTACACTGCCGTCGTTCACAAACCCGATAATGATATTGGCATCCTTCATAGCCCGGGTGGCATCGAAGCCGACAGATATCCAACCGGTTGTCGGCGCGGTTACCTCAACCTTGAGATTCTCGCCATCGAGCATCCAGCGGAACTCCAGGTCTTCGGTGGTTATGTACTTATATCCATCGCCGGACTCCTGGGGAGTAACCTCTTGGGCGCCGCCGGCCCAGATGAACGAAGCCAATCCGATTAATAAACCTATACACAGAACTATTTTTCGCACAGTGTGCCTCCTTACTAGAAAGGATAGGTACTATACACAGGGAAAGCAATAGTCTTTATAAAAAGAAAAAGGTCAGAGGAATGTCATTTGTATAAGGAATTTCTCCGACCTTTTAGTCTTAACTTTCTACATATATTATGTAACTATATTATTTCAAACTCTTTTTTAAATTCATTTACCCTTTCACGTGCGACAGCTCCTAGTGTTGTAGTATCCGACATAAAAACAACCATATTATAACCACGTTTATACTTGGCAAATGCGTCATCAGTATTTCCGCTCACCGTGGCTAAGACTTTGCCTGCTTTCAGGACCTTCGATTCGATCTGTGCTATCACTTTTTGTACAGACTCTGCCGATGAATCGGCAAAAAAGCCCATATTTGTTGCTAAATCCATTGGGCCGATAAAGATTCCATCCAGTTCTTTTATTTTCAATATCTCATCAAGATCTTCTACTGCTTGAGGCGTTTCCACTGCAGTCATCACAAAAATATTATTCCCGGCACTCTTCAAATATTCTACAGAGTTGTTACCATAATGGGCAGCTCGGGGACTTCCTGCAACACCTCGAATACCGCTAACTGGGTACTTTGCAGCTTTTACTGCCTGAGAAGCTTCTTCAGCACTGTTTACATAAGGCACCAACAGTCCGTATACGCCGGCGTCAAGGATTCTCTTTATTTGTACAAAATCATTCCAAGGTGCTCTTACAAATGGTACTGCCTGCTCCCCTTTCATCGCTTGAATCTGACTTATCAGCTTCTGAATATCACCCGGAGCATGTTCCATGTCTATCATCAAGACATCAAAGCCTGCCTCAGCCATTACTTCTGCGGTAATGTTACTGGCCGCTTGAAGCCAGCCTGCCGAGATCTTCTCTCCAGCCATTAAGCTGTTTTTCACCCAATTTTCTTGCCCACCTTTCATAACTCTTTTCTCCGCTTTGAAATATATTCAAGAGTATTGTTCCAGGCAGTCACGAAGGAACTACGGAACAACTCAACCGGACCAAAATCTTCCCACTCTTCCGGTGCTAATCCATTGATATACCACCCACGTCTGAAATCATCCAAAGTACTGAGAAGCTCATCCAATACTTTTTCGTTAGTTATTGTGTTAAAACGATCAACTACCGGTGGATTCTGTTCTATGAGCTGATCAGCGGTTCCTTTCCAATTGATAGTCACACACGCTTCTGCTCCCACCATTTCTGTAAAATGCTGCAGCCCTCGGGCTCCTCCACCTATGAACCCTACACGGCTCCCGCGCTCTTTAGTAAGTTTATACACCTTACGGGCTACCAGCATACCGGCCTGCCATAGGCTATCTTCGGAGATATTGATGTTGTTCCGCTCCACTTGCTTTTTCAGGTATTCATCATAAATACCGGTAATATGGGAAAAGTACACCAGGGGCATTTCTTTTTTCTTTTTTGCAACCCTTTCATAGGCATCCATGAGTGCTACTACCTGAGAGGCACCAAATACTTCAGTGGCGTTTATTGGAACGTCTTCTTCCAAGAGAACCTCAATAACCTTTACTCCCTCTTCAGTCAGGGGAATTTTACTCATTATATTCGGACTTACTTCACGATTAAAACGTGCATTCTTCAGCATTGTGGCTTCATCCTCGTACAAGGGTGATCCCTGAATACTGACATACCCTTCACGCCCATGACTCTTCTCATATACAGGCATGAAGCGCTTAGCCACCTCTGTAACCAATTCACGCTGCAATACTACCTGAACAGTTTCATCGTCCTCATATTCACCTATAATTCTATCCAGTTTAGCTAATGCATAATCCTTTTCTTCTTCATTGATCAACATCTTCCAGGTGTAGGCAGGATTCTGAGTACACCCTACCGCCCCATTCGCAATAGCCTGATCTGCTTGCTTTCTAGTTACATTGTTAATCCAAAATCTAGTCGGAGTTTGTTCAGTAACTCTGTAAAAATATCCCTTATCCATACTTTCTCCTTTCTTCAGTTTTGTTATTGAAATAACACCGGTTCGATTCCTAGTATTTCGCATACCATAAGCAACTCCTCAACATAGTTGCCTTCAACACCGGAGATGTGGTTTGAGCCGTATTCTTTTACAAAAGCATCTATATCAAAACTGATTTTTGCAAATAACGTCGGCAACTGGTGCGGTCCCCGGGCAGCCACAAACTCATCAAGCAATTCCTGACTAGGCGAAACCGCCTCAGTTGGTATGATTGCCATTTTGTATTTTCCGCCCTTACGGTACAAGCGGGCCAGCTGCATTTCTCCAGGGGCGGCATTGAAATAGGTAATACCGGCGCCCCCCGGCCGTACTGACTGTTTGATAACAATCTTTTTTAGATTCTCATTGCTATTTTCATTCCGTCCGGCATAATACGCACAAATTGCTCCGCAATTCACGCAGTACATGAGGGATCGTTTGTTATCGAGATGACTCACATCGGCAAAAAATGTAGGTTTTCCTCCGGAAAGAAGTTTGAGAATTTGTTGTGTAAGTGCTCCATCCGCATCAGCCTCACATGCTATTGGAGTAGATTCTTTTACACCCTCGGCATCTTCACTGTAGGCGAGAAATGCTTGCGTCATGCACTGAGGCACATAGTAATTCGACAGCTCCGGCATACATTTGAGACCAACAAAATCCAGCTCAGCTTCTTTCACAATGTCCTTAGTGGCCAGATAGCAGGCAAGCTGAAAATCAAATTTTTCTCGCGTTAACTTGTCCTGGTTGTAGTGTACTTCCTTTACCCCGCCCTCAAGCCAGTTTCTCATTTTGTCAACTCGTTCGTGAGGGATGAGTTCTGCACGCCGCACTATCTCGAGTTGATCAATATGCTCGCTATCAATCCCGAACAATGCTCGCCATTGCATCGGATCGAAGGTTGCAGGATCAATTCCAATCGAACGCCCACCGAATAAACCGAAAACAGAACCTTTCAGTTGTTCCTTTACCGCCGCCCCGCGTAACACAGGCAGTAGTTTTTCCCGATATACCCCCGGATCATACTCTTCTCTAATACGCATATGCGGATAATCGATCTGCCCAAGGGCTCCGGAAGCCCCAAACAAGCCGACACTACCGTGGGTAGCTGGGTCCTGGTTCCCCAAAACGACGGTGTACAGCCCCATTCGCTGTACACCGTGGAGTACCAAATTGGGCGATGTCCATGCAGGGGTATGTGCGATCAACACCTGCGCACCACGGCTTTTTATAGAATCAACGGCTGCATCAATTTGTTCACGGGTTCTCGAAACTTCTTCCTCGTAAATGAGGTCAATAGGCAATTGCTGCAATGTATCAATAGCCTTTTTGTGCAAAGGAATACAGACACGTGCAAATACTTTTTCCCACATATCCTGACGATGATCTGCAAAAGTAATAAACCCAATTTTTGGCTGTTCCATCTTACGTCTCCTCGCTATTTTGTCTTTATTTTAGACGACCTTTCTCATCATGGTCGGAGTCGTAACTGATATTCGGAGTTCCATTGTATCCTGTAGGATTTCGAAATCCGAGCGGGTTTACTCCATTGGGATATCGTTCTTTGACTTCATTCACCAGCTTGACATAGTATGCGACCACTCCATTTACCAATTTTTCTCCCTTTCCTTCGGATGCCTTTGTCGGATCACCAATAACACCATTCTCCAGATCATCCTTTTCCGGTAGAGCAAAAGTCCCTTCAAAGTGATACATCATTCCCGGTTCAGCAGCTTCCCCAGGAGCGATTTTCCATTCACCACCAATGAGCCCTTCACCACCGCCGGGTTCTGCCAGATCCATGTGAATCCATTGAGGATACAAATGCAGTCCTACCGAAGTTTCAGCTTCATCGGCATGCCACATATAGTCATCGAGCACATTTTTGTTGTCCCGCAAAAAGTCATACCAGGTGGAGGAAAGGGTAAAGAATCCCTCAATTCCAAGTTTATGGGTAGCAACAATGGTTGATGACACCTGTCCATGGGCTGAGATAATCAAAAACTTGTTATATCCAGCCACTGCAGCACCGCGTACTATATCCATTAACAGTCCTATATGCGTTTCGAATGTAAGCGGAATAGTACCAGGCATTCCCCAGTGGTGATACGGGTGAGAACCATACATTGGTGAGGGCAGAAGCATAGCTCCGGTCTCATAGGCGATTTTCTCAGCTATGCCGAGTGCATTGAATGTATCCATCCCCGTTGGACAATGAGCTCCGTGTTGCTCAATTGCTCCGATCGGAAGTATGGCAATATCGCACACCTCTTTTGCATAGTCCGTGCATACATGTGCGGAATTTTCATGAAACCACACAGAGTCTCTCTTGTCCAGTTTAAAACTTGACTGCTTTTTCATTGTGTTCTCCTGTTTGAGTAATTTAATTACTAATTTTATTGTGTGTTTAGATAGCCACACCTAATATATTTGGAAGCCATAATGTGAGTGCTGGTATTACCGTAATCAGTGCCAACACAATAATCAGCACTATAATCCACGGAACAATACCCTTCGCAATATCATCAAATTTAATTCCACTCACCTGCACCGCCATAAAGAGATTTGCTCCGAGGGGAGGTGTGATAAAACCAATAGCAAGGTTCAACACCATTATCACTCCAAACTGTATCGGATGAATCCCAATCTGCTGTATCACCGGCAAAAGAATTGGTACAAGTATAATGATTGATGCATTCGTCTCCATGAAAGTTCCTACAATCAGCAGCATTATGTTGATCATAAAAATAATTAAATAGGTATTCGTGGTGATACCGAGGATAAATTCTGCTATTCTAACCGGGACCTGTGAAATTGTGAGAATACGGCCAAAACCTGCGGAAGTACCGATAATTATAAGAACCGTTGAGCAGATGAGCACTGAGTTAAACGCAATTGCCGGTAGCGATTTCGCATCTACTTCTTTATATACGAAAAGACTCACAAATATACCGTATACAACAGCGATTGATGCGGCCTCAGTTGGTGTAAAAACTCCTCCGTAGATACCCCTAGAACGATCACCGGAACCAATAGTGCTGGAACCGCTTCGATAATGATCTTGATACTCTGCCTTAAAGTATAGTGAGTTGAATCACCGGTATACCCATGTCGTTTTGAATAAATCCAGGTGTATCCCATTAAAACAAGCCCTACCAAGAGCCCTGGTATTACACCGGCGATAAACATTCCAGATACGGATACACCCGCTGCAATTGAGTAAATTACCATTGGTATACTTGGCGGGATTATTACGCCGACAGTACCAGCAGATGCTATCATCGAGCTTGAGAAAACTTTATCGTACCCTTTATTCACCATACTCGGAATCATGATAAAACCAATTGCAGCCACAGTAGCGGACCCGGTACCAGAAATAGCAGCAAAAAAAAGACATGCAGCTATGGCAACCATTCCCAATCCTCCGGTGAAACGACCAAAAAGTAGACCAGCAACTCCCAGCAAACGTTTTGATATACCGCCGCGCCCCATAATATCACCGGCAAAAGTAAACAACGGAACCGCCATTAAGGGAAAAGAGTTAAGCCCTGCAATCATTGTCTGGGCAAAAGTTTCCAGACTAATTACACTGGTAACATATATTGTTAAGACTGATGCCAACCCTAAAGCAATTCCAATCGGTACAGTGAACAATAAGAAAACGATAAAACTACTAAATAGTACCGGTATTAACATTCTTCTCCTCCCTGTACCCCTGCAGATAGTGTTGCAGCTTCTTCCGCATCAGGGTTATTTGACTTCAAATCTGGGAGGGGTCCCAAGATGTTTTTACCGGAACCTGAAACTACTCCGTTTTCGTTTAGAAAGATGTACAAATCTGAATTAAAAAAACGAAACCGCCATACCAGATTTTGAAGAAGCCTTATGGTATTTAGCCCAAACCCTACAAAACCGGCCGCGTACAGCACATTCATAGACACTTCTATTGTTATTGCCATATCACCAAACTCTTGGGTTGTTTTCACTACACTGTAACAGTAAAAGAAAATAACTCCCGAAAAAATGAAAAATAAGAAATCAGAAATAATGGTCATAACTCTCTGACCTTTTTCAGGAAAAAGCCTGAGAATAACGGAAAGCTTAATATGACGATTATTTCGAGTGGCATAACTCACTGCTAAATAAATCACCCATACAAAGATGTATCGCGACACCTCTTCTGCCCAAGAAAAACCAGTCTGAAATACGAACCTAAGTATCACCTGCAGGGCAACCAAACTGGTCATTACAAGGAAAAGAGAAACAACAATCACCGGTTCAAAATTTACGTCGAACCAAGAATAAATTTTTTTCAACATAAAGAAACTCCTGTTTGGTTAAATAGGTGTTGGATAGCCGCTTCCGGCCATCCAACTTAAACCGACTTAATTATTGCCCTCGAGTCGCTTCCACTTCAGCCATAACCATGTCGTAAATTTCTTGCCCTGCCTTAGCAACAATGTCGTCTTTCACAACACTATTAAGACGTTCCCCGAGCTTGATCTTTGTTTCAGTAGGTACGTCGTTTACCTGGACACCTGCTTCTTTGATTTTTGCAATAGCCTCGGCTTCCTGCTCAGCTGAAAGCTTACGATCAAAATCAATTGCCTTCTCGGCAGCATCAACTACAATTTTACGCTGTTCTTCTGAAAGACTGTCCATAAACTTCTGGTTTGCATACCACATATAGTTTGTGTATACATGGTTTGTAAGAGACCAATACTTTTGAGCCTCATAAAAGCGAGCATCATAGAAGCTTGTAGTAGCACATTCCTGTCCGTCAATTAGATTTTGCTGCAATGAAGTAAAGACCTCAGTCCAGCTAAGGGTAGTGAGATTGCAACCAACCGCTTCCCACGCTGCTATCTGAGTAGGACTATATCCACGAATTTTCAAGCCTTGAAAATCATCAATCTTTTTAATTGGTCTTTTGTTATTTGAAAAATTACGAAAACCGACTTCCATATATCCCAGACCGGTGAGACCGAACTTTTCGAGTGGTTCCAGTAATTTTTGTCCAGCAGGGCCATCTAAAACTGCATGGGCGTGGGGAGCACTCTCAAATAGACTAAACAGATCCCAAATATAAAATTCAGGAATGGTTTGAGTCAGTAGAGTGGTTGCTCCAACAGACATGTCCAAGTCACCGCGTCGTGTTTGTTCAAATGTATCTTGCACAGAGCCCATCTGCCCGCCGGGATAAATTGTTACTTCAATTTGCCCGTCGGATTCGCTCTCGACGATACGCTTAAACTCTTCAAAGCCTTTGTGCATATGTGTGGAAACAGGATTGTCATGGGCTAATTTGATTGTAACCGTTTTACCGGCAGCCCCCTCTTGCTGGCCTTCAGCCCCCACATAGGCGACGGCGACACCAATAATAAGCAAAGCAGCCAAGATCTTTTTCATAAATACCTCCTAAAGAATTATGAATATGTTTACTAGCCTTTAGGAGAATTATAACATGGAATTAGGAGCTGTCAATGTATATTTTTCTTTTTTTTATGTATATTATTCTTTTCTGTTTACAACCGATCCACGTTCAATAAGCTCACCATGAATCAATTTTATCTGAACTTCTTTCCTCGGATTTGTGATGGTATCTATCATAACCTCTATTGTCGCCTTCACCATTCGCTTCACGGGCTGAGTAAAAGTCGTTAGATTATAGCGGAGAGAGCTGGACATATTCCTATCATCAAAGCCGATAACGGAAAGGTCTAGAGGAATATTCAATCCGTATTCCTTTTCTGCACAATCAATAAACCCATATGCAATTTCATCGGAAGCACAAAACACCCCGTCAGGCTTTTCTGTATTTTCCAGAAACTGCCTAGCGGCCTCTACCCCTGATGCATATGAATAGTCTCCTTCATACCGAAAAAAAACATCCATACCGCATTGTTCGAGCTCCTGAGATAATCCGGTTTCACGATCTTTGCTGGTCGAGCTCATGGCTTCGCCGCCGATCCAGGCTATTCTCTTATGCCCTCTAGAGATAAGAAACTGTGCAGCTTCTCTTCCCGCTCGAATATTATCAAGGCTGACGGAGCTGGCTTCTAATCCCAGTGAATAACGGTTGAATTGCACCACAGGTATATTGTACTCATGGCACGATTTTATCAAAGTAGAGGTAAGTTGCAATGAAGTGGTTATCAAGCCGTCTACCTGATATCTGAATGCTATTGGTAGAACATCTTCGAGTTTTCCACCTGAAGGAATATTCAAGAGCATGGCGGTGTAATCGAGCTTTTGCAGTTCAAGGGTAAAGTGTTTCAATGCTTTGAAATAGAAGGGACTTCTAAAGTTCGGATTTACAATACCTATAATATGGGTGGACTCAGGTGAAAGCCCATTGGAAAAGTAATTTGGATAATATCCTAATTCTTCAGCAGCTCTCATTACCTTCTGCCTCAACTCTCCTGAAACATTCGAGCCCGCACTAAAAACCCTTGAGACAGTGGCCTGAGATACCCCTGCTTTTTTTGCCACATCAATTGAGGATACTTGTTTACGTCTTTTTTTTGATACATACGGTTCTTCCACGATCGCCCTCCTATAGTACACAGTATATACAACCAAGAGACCTGTTACAAGTGTATAATATTCACAAAAAAAGAGTGAAAAAGCCCCAGAAACAGTATATTATTCATCTCTGTTTCAGGGGCAACTGCAGGGGAGGAAGGGCTCTTTTGTATGCCTATATTCTTTTCAGCGGGTAAGAATTGAATTCATGAATAGCATCATACATGGCTTTTATATTTGCAGGAGGGATATCGTGACCGACATTATGACAGGTACATACGATATACCCTCCATCCTTGCCTAAATCACACATTCTTCTGTTCACCTCTTTGCGAATCTCCTCAGGATTCATATTCACCAGCACCTTTTGCACATCTATAGCACCATGAAAGGAGACGCGGTCACCAAAATCTTCTTTTAACGCAGCGGTATCATTCAACTCCTCAACTGAAGTTTGTACCGGGTTCAGAATGTCAACACTCATTTCATCAATCATATCATCAAGCAGAGGACGTACAGATCCATCTGTGTGAAAGATTACTTTCACATGTGGTGCCAGCTCCTTAATATGTGTTATTATTTCCGCTTCGCGGGGCATTATAAACTCTCGCCACATCTCTGGAGACATGAGAAGGGAATTCTGCGTACCAAAATCGTCGGTAAGATAGAGGGTCTGTATAAATTCACCAACCTCTTTCATGTAGTTTGTGTACATTGCCTTATATATACCGGTCACCTTATCTAACAAGG